>Ga0207797_1001233_pt1 | contig 18781 bp, 11 predicted proteins | sample PRCRCaboRojoPR_6_FD_187275 | JGI IMG/M metagenome (GOLD analysis project Ga0207797, IMG submission 187275) | Marine sediment microbial community from Cabo Rojo, Puerto Rico - PR CR 10% Liquid 1 (SPAdes) | ecosystem: Environmental > Aquatic > Marine > Coastal > Sediment | place: Cabo Rojo, Puerto...
GCATCCCGCCAGCTCATGGTGCTCGTCGAACTCCATGAAGCCGCCGGCCCGGCTGAGGAGTTCGCGGGGCGCATCGTATATCTCCAGTTTCCGGCCAAGCACCGAGGGCTCATGGTACAGCAATTGCTCTCCAAAGGTTTCCAGTTCGACGTCCTGCCGGAGGACAAACTCGGAGAGATGCAGCAGCTCCACCTCGCCGGCGAGGGGCTGCAGCGCCAGCAGGCCGCTCGGGCAGCCGGTCACCAGGGTGTCGACGCCGTGCATGGCCAGTCGCTCCCGCACCATGGGCAACCTGTCGTTGCCCTCGCCGATGACATCCAGCGGGCTGCCGCAGCATCCCTCCAGTATGGTGACATCGACGTCGAGATGATCAAAGATGGAGAGCGCTGCCTCGCGGAGCTCGGGCGCCCGGTAGGTGGCAATGCAGCCCGGGAAAAAGGCGACGGTGCCACCCTCCGTGTCGGGGCGCTGCTCGTCCCCGGTGATGGTGCCGTGCTCCCGGATTTGCATGGCCAGCTTTTCATGCGGTGGCAGCAGCATGGACAGGTCACGCCTGGCTGCCTGGATGATGTCGCTGATGGCAATCCGGGAGGGACAGTCCTGCTCGCACCGGCCGCACAGGGGGCAGCGCTGCAGCGCCTCGACCAGCGACCGCTCCTCCTCGAGCTCGCCGGTGAGCAGGCCGTAGGAGAGGAACACCCTGCCGCGTCCGCTGTCCGCCTCGGTGCCGCCGATGTCCAGCGTGGGACAGTTCTGTTTGCAGTAGCCGCAGCCGGTGCAGCACATGAGCTCGTGTTTCATTTCCTCAAGATGTTTCATGGTATCACGGGTACCTCAGATATTTGATGATGCTTCCCTGCCACTGCATGATCTTGCCCGGGTTCATGATGTTTTTCGGGTCGACGGCCTGCTTGATGGCATGCATGAGTTTAAGGGTGTCATGGCGCTCCCGCTGCATCCAGGGCGCCTTGGAGATGCCGATGCCGTGCTCGCCGCTGACCGTGCCCTGGAGCTCGAGCACCGTTTCATAGATGGCGTCGACCGCTGCCTCGGCACGGTCCCAGCTTCCCTCCTCCAGGGGGTTGATGAGCACCTTGGTGTGCAGGTTGCCGTCGCCCGCGTGGCCGTAGGTGCCGACCAGGATGTCGTGCTCCTCGGCTATCTCCTGGAAGCGCTTGATGGCGATGGGGATACGCGAGATGGGCACCGACATGTCGTCGGCGAGCGAGACGGAGACGGAGTCCTCGCCGTAGCGCGACAGCGAGGGCAACACGCTCTTCCGGCCCTGCCACAGGGACGCCATTTCCTCCTGTTCATGGGTGAAGTCGACCCTGGTGGCGCCGCTCTCCCTGCAGATGTCCGCGATAGCTTCGATATCTTTCTTGATGACCGCCTCGTCGCCGTCCACCTCGGCCAGGATGATCGCATCCGCATTGGGCAGTCCGACGCCGGTGGACTGGTTGACCGCCCGGATGCACACACTGTCCATGATTTCCAGGCCCGATGGCTGCAGCCCCGAGGCGACGATGTTTGAGATACCCTGCCCGGCCTGCTCGATGTCGTCGAACGAAGCGATGGCGATAGCCCGGCTTTTGGGCAGCGGCAGCAGCCGGAGCGTTATCCTGGTGATAATGCCCAGGGTTCCCTCGCTGCCCACCATGAGCTTTTCGAGCTGGTAGCCGGACGAGTTTTTGATGGTCCGGGTGCCCATGTGCGCAACGCTCCCGTCGGGCAGCACGACCTCGAGGCCGAGCACGTAGTCACGGGTGGCCCCGTATTTGATGGCGCGCATCCCCGAGGCGTTGCAGGCGACCATGCCGCCGACGGTGCAGACGTCGCTGCTGCCCGGTGACGGCGGAAAAAAGAATTTCTTGGGCGCCAGCTGCTGGTTGAGCCTGCCATAGATCACGCCCGGCTCGACCACGCAGTAGAGGTCCTCGACGTTGACCTCGAGCACCCGGTCCATACCCGAGAGGTCAAGCACGATGCCGCCCTTGATGGGCACCGCCTGCCCCGACAGCGCGGTGCCGGAGCCCCGGGCCACCACGGGTATCTCATGTGCATCGGCGATTTTCACGATGGCGCTGACCTCCTCCGTCGTCCGGGGTCGGACGACCACGTCGGGCGTCCGATGGTGGATGGAGGCGTCGAATCCATAGGCGTACAGGCCGGCGGCCGACGTGACAAGCTGCGTATCTGACACGGTCTGTCGGAGCTCTTTCATAACCTCGCTGGAAAGCATGGATGGATAATATACGAGATATTTTAAGCGTTGCCCAACCAAAAACATTTAACAAACAGGGTATTTCAGCCTATGCACTGGGCAGATGTCACGGCACAGAAGCTGCTGCAGCAAGGGGACAGCCATGTCCTCGCCACGGCCATCACGCCGTCGGGCCCCATCCATGTCGGCAACATGCGCGAGGTGCTGACCACAGACGCCGTCACCCGGGCCGTCGTCGATGCAGGCGGCGAGGCCGAGCTCATCTACATCGGCGACACCTTTGACCCGCTGCGGAAGGTCTACCCGTTTCTGCCCGATAGCTACGAGGAACATGTCGGCCGCCCGCTGTCCGAGATATCCTGCCCCTGCGGCGGCCATGACAGCTACGCCCAGCATTTTCTGCAGCCGTTTCTCACATCGCTTGAGGAGCTCGGGATAAAGCCGACGGTGTACCTGGCACACGAGCTGTACGGACAGGGGAGGTACAACGAGGCAATCCACACGGCGCTCGACCACGCCGACGACATCCGGCAAATCCTGAACAGCATTGCCGGTCGGGACCTGCCGGAGGGATGGATGCCGTTCACGGTCCGCTGCCCCGCGTGTGGCCGGCTGGCCGGCGAGGTGACCACCCACGACTGGCCTCATATCTCATATCAGTGTGCCTCATGCGATGACACGGGCAATGTGAACGCCAAAGATGGCAGCATCGGTAAGCTTCCCTGGCGGGTCGACTGGCCGGCCCGCTGGCAGATGTTCGATGTCACATTTGAAGCGTTCGGCAAGGACCATGCAGCCGCCGGAGGTTCATGGGACACCGGGCAGGCTATCGTCCGCGACGTTTTCAGGCATGCGCCGCCGATGCCGCTCGTCTACGAGTTCATCCACCTTAAGGGAAAGGGAGCAATGCATGGCTCGACCGGTACAGCCATCGCGGCCGAGGACATGCTCCAGCTCACGCCGCCCGAGGTGCTCCGCTTTTTGCTCATGAAAACAGAGCCCTCGCGGCACATTGACTTTGATGCAGGCTATGGCCTGCTCGACCTCGTCGACGAATACGACCGCTACGAGCGCGCCTACTACGACATGGAGGACGTCGAGCTCAAGGAAGGCGAACGCATCTACGAGCTGTCGCAGCCATCCGGAACCCCGCCGGATGACATGCCCGTACAGGTGCCATACAGGCATCTGGTGACCGTGGCGCAGATAGCCGACAGCTTCGAGGGCATGCTGGCGATACTGCGGCGCAACAATGAAATCGATAAGCTCTCCAGCCATGGCAGAGAAAAACTCCGGGAGCGCTGGGACAGGGTACGATACTGGCTCGACAACTATGCCCCGGAGGCGGTGCAGTTCGAGGTGCAGCGCAGTCTGCCCGACGTCGAGCTGTCGGAGAATCAACAGCGCTTCCTGACAACGCTCAGCCACAAAATGGACGACATGGCATGGGACGCCGAGGTCATCCACCAGGCGGTCTACGACGCAGCCGAACACCATGGCCTGTCCGCCGGCAAAGCGTTCCAGGCGCTCTACCTCGTCCTGCTCGGACAGAAAAAGGGTCCCCGCGCCGGCTACTTCATCCACTCGCTGGGCCGGGAGTTCATGCTGCAGCGCCTCCATGAGGCGGCATGAGGACTGGTCCCGTATCCCGTTTTTACAGGTGCCTGTTACCCCTCGCCGTGCCACACGCCCGGTGATGTGACATACACGAAGACGCCCATGCCCCGGGTGATGCGGAAGTCCATCGCCGGCGGCGACACATCGACCAAAAAGGACTGGAAGACGCTGCTCGATGCGTTCCAGTATGCGACGATGGTGCAGTTGTCGATTGCGGTGCCCAGGCTGCTGGCGCTGGCGTTCGTTGCCGTTCCGTTGTACCAGCCCAGGGTGTTCCAGCCGGTGGAAAGCGCAACGGCGACATCCGGCACCGGCGTGTCAGCCGCCCCGGCATAGCAGTCATGTTCGACGTAGACAAAGTAGCCGACGCCGTCACGGATGGCGAAGTCCATCCCGGGCGGCGAAATGCCGACCAGGAACGACTGGAACATGCTGCTCGTGGCGTTCCAGTAGGCCACGATGCTGCACCCCGATATGTTTTCGCCGAGTGACGCGGCGGTGTAGGTGTGGTTGACGGGCATCGTAACCAGGTTCCACCCCTGGCAGAGGGTGAAGGTGAACGTTGGCATGGGGACATGTGCCATGGCCTCGACGCCGTCGTATGTTTCCATGTTGCCCAGGTGGTCGGTGGCGATGGTATGGAACTCGTAGTATGCCGGGGCATCGGGCGCCGTGAACATCCATGTGCCGTCTTCGCCTGTGCCATAATGATGCCAGTCGCTCCATGTCGCATTGTCCGGGCTGTGCCGGTAGTACAGGGAAACGTTTTTCACGCCGCAGCCGAGGTCCGTCGGCACGCAGGAAACGGGAAACGGGATGTCGCTGTGCATGTATGGCTCGATGGGGACGAGCTCGGCCGTCGGCGGCGTCATGTCCACCGGGTGATACTGCACGTGGGGTGGCGAATAGGTGATGTATTCACCGGTGACGTGCACGTTTTCGATGACCGCGCCGTAGCCATGGTTCCATTCGTCGGTGTACGTGACGTTAAGCATGATGACGTTGCCATCTGCGACGTCGGAAATGTTGAGCGTCCATGGCCCGCTGACGTTGCCGGTCAACGTCAGCACAGGCGTCCAGTTGCCGCCGTAGTCATCCGATATGCTGAGCGAGAGCGTTTCGGTGGCACGTGCCCGCAGTGCTCCGTCGAAAACGAGCCGGGTGTCGTTGAACACGGTGCAGCTAATCGGCGCCGAGATGAGCGAGTCGGTGCTGGGAAGCTCGTAGAACAACGAGTCATCGAGCACCATGAAACTGCCCTCGAGGGATTCGTTCAGCCAGCCGGGGGTCATGTTTGTCCACTGCCAGGTCAGCGTGGTGTTGTCGATGTCGTTGCTCATCCATCTGTCCGGATACCGTTGGAATGTCTCGCTGAAAGCTGTCTGGTTCTCCAGTTTGGCTTTTCCGTAGAATTCGATGCCGTGGTCTCCCTCCCCAGTGAAATGGATGGGCATGTCGGGGTCGTAGAGCATCCAGTCGGTCCAGGTGTCATCGTACCACAGCCGGTAGTAGTTCCAGACGAGATAGGGGCAGTCAAGCGGGTAGTCTACAAGCTCGATTGGCGTTGCATCTGTCAGCCACAGCGTGGTCCCGTCGTCGTATCGCGGGGTGCCGATTTCTTTTTCTTTCCGGATTATGTACATCACGTAGTCCTCGACCTCGCCGTACTGTGCATGGGCATAGGTGTCGATGAGCGCCATGGTGAACGGGTGCTGTGAATCATAGCGCGGGTAGGGATGCACGCCGGCGTTTTCCCCGTAGTCCAGACGGGTCCGGTACCATATCCAGCCGTCCACCGCGGGAAGCGGAACCGATGTTTTGCGGTATGCATGTTCGTTGAGCAATGGAGCAAATGTCCTGAATGACGGGGTGGAAAATGTGGAGTAGTCAGGCCAGAACTGGCCGTAGCAGCAGGTCATATTCGGTCCGCCCCACCAGGTGGACGCATACGCCGGGCATTTCAACAAAAACTCTCCGCCGTCATCCCAGTCGCCGTCCTTGTTCCAGTCGAACCACGTGTTGATGAATATCTTTTTTTCATCTCGTTTCGGAGCATGGTATTCATCGTATCTGCCATCGTCGACGTCATGCACAAACGGGTTTTCCACCTGGATGTGGAACTCTATCTCCGCGCTTCCGCCGGCGAACCCGATGCCCCGGAGGGAGACGCCGTCATCGTATGCGTCGGTGTTGTTTTCCATGCTCGCCTGGTAGGGAGGATGGGGGTTCGGCGGTTGTCGCCAGGGATAGAGATTCGACCACAGGTCGCCGTCGTAGGGCGGGAACGGCTCGACGTTGGAGTCATATTCCGGGCTGGTGTCCCATCCCAGCCATTCCTCTCCCATGTCCTCATGGCTCGCCCCGTATCCGGTGTTTCCCTGCAGCGTGGTGGGATATCGTCCCGGCGTATGATGCTTCGGGTCAGGTGCGTCACCGAAATCGGGGCCGCATATCATCCGCAGTCTGCCGTCGTTGTCGATGCCCGATACCACCCTGTCCTGCAATGACTGGCGAGGGTCGACCTTGCGGAGTATCCAGTTTTTCACATCGGTATGGCTCAGGTCGGGATACTGGCACCAGAAATGAGCCACTGAGCCGGCCACCGCGGGAGTCGCCATCGACGTGCCCGACATGTACCGAACTAATGAGTATTTTGTATTCGGTTGAAATGCTGTAAGCGGGCGTGGACGATGCGGGGGATTATGCACATCAGCATCACCTGCGTTTACAAAACTTCCAGCAGGGTACGTTGGACCACCTGTAAAGCTTTTTATTGTTAACCGTTGGTCTCCCGATGTAACATTACCGTCGTTATCGTTATCGACATATATATTGTCAGCACCATCAAATCCGTTGGGTAAATGCCAGTCATTGAACTTTTCATTCGCTGCAAAACCGTGCAGGCTGTCTCCGACATCGCTGTCGGCGGCCTGCACCACCGTGTTCGAGGCATAGTCGGGTATCCCCCGCCGCGATGCTATTTCCGTTAGCCTGCGGTCGCCATCCGACACCGTGTCATCGTCGCTCCGGTACACATATCTGCCGTGCATAGCCAGGCTCAGTATGTCCTGTCCAGGGGCAACGAGGTCGACGGATGTGTTCCCGTAGCTGGAAAAGCCGGCAATGTTGTCCTGGTTATCAGACGCGGCAACGGCGATGATATTGGGAACCGTGAGTTTGGACGGGTAATCGCTGTATGCACCGGCTGCGTCAACGCGGTCAATATTCTGGCCGTTGTTGCCAGCGGCGCACACAAACAAAATCTCTGCGTTGTGCATGTCCTGGATAGCTGCCCCATACAGGTCTGCCAGCCCGCTCCCGGTGATTATCCGTTCAGCCTGGTTTTCGTTTACCCCGTACCATCTCATCACATCATGTCGAGAGACCCCCTGGCTGTAGCTCACAACGTTGACCTGCACACCGCTGTTTTTCTGCTGGACAATGTAGTCCACGCAGTGAGCGAAAAGCGAGGCGGAGGCACGCTGTAGACCCACATTGAGCAAGCCATGGGGGGCCCGCACCCTAACGGAGCCTGTCTTTAGCACCATCAACTGCGCTCGCATGCAGACGCCTGTACCGCCCATTCCGTTGTTTCCCTGTGCACATATGATACCGGCGCAATGCGTTCCATGTCCGTCCTCGTCATCGGGGGAGCCGTCATCCGAATAGGTCATCCTCCATCGATTGGTGAAGTGGTCCCATCTACCGCGAACTGAAAACTCTGCTCCGTGTATGTCGTCCACGACGCCGTTTCCGTCGTCATCCGGGTTGCCATCCCCGTCGTCGTCACCCGCCGGGTCATCTGGGTTCGTCCACAGGTTGGCCATTATATCCGGATGATGTAAATCCACGCCGCTGTCTATTATGGCGATGACGAAATCATCGCCGTTCCAGTCCTGCCTGCAGTCCGTGATGTGCTCCCATGCCTGGGGGGCGTCGACATCGGCATCTATCAGGCCAGCTGGCACCCCCGGGTTTGTTCCGTAGTTATTCAAATGCCACTGCTTGGGATAGCATGGATCGTTCGGAGCGGTCAGATGTGCGGGTTTTACCTGCCGGGGATATGTGTACAAATCCAGCGAAACAGCGCTTACATGTGTGTCGTTTCTGAACATGTAGAGCGTATCATACTCTGATTGATTGTCGCTCGTGATGTTCACGAGATATACATCGGGATGGGAAAGACGGTCTGTTATCTCCGCTCCATGGGTTGCAATCGTGCTGTTTATCGTTGCATTGGTCACATTTTGCTTGAATGCAACCAGCAGCGAATCAGGTACATATAATGGCTTCGTGCCGCCGTCCCGTATCGCATGCGGCCATCGGTCCTGGTTGCCTCCTCCGGATATGTTGTATGGGTGGTCGACGAGGAGGTCAAACCCGGCCAGGTTTTGATGGTATCCATGGTGGTCGTCCGGCATGGCGTGGTCGCTCCAGTGGTTGCCGCCACCGGGGTAGCCGTTGTCCCAGGTGTTGGAGCAGGCGTCGTATGCCTGGTAGGTGTTGTTGACAAGGGTGTTGTAGAAAATCATGTTGCTGTTGCTGCCGTCGGAGATGTACACGCCATAGTGGTTGTCGGTGATGGTGTTAAACATGAGGGTGTTGTTCTCGGCGTTCCAGAGTTTGACGGCGTAGGACGAGAGAGATGCACTGCAGTTGTGCAGCATGCATCCCGATATGGTGTTGCTGTCTGAGGTGTGCAGCCGGATGTTGTGGTAATCGTTTGCGTGAACGGTGCAGGCTGTGATGTTTGTCGCGATGGAGCCGGTGAGCCCGATGCCGCCGTAGTCGTTCGCTGTGATGGTGCAGTTTGTTATCGTGGTCCCGGTTGCGCTGTTGAGGCTGACACCCCACCAGGTGTTGTTGTAGATGGCGCTGGCTGTGATGGTGTTGTCGTCGGTGTAGAAGACGCTGACGCCATCCTGGTCGTTGTCGTGGATGGTACAGCCGGTTACGAGGTTGTCGTCGCCGGTGTAGTAGAACCAGATGCCGTAGTAGCTGCCGGTGATGGTGCAGGCGGCTATCGTGTTCGTGTCGGAGAGAACCTTGATGCCGGCGGCGGATGCCCCGCTGTTTGTGATGGCGAGGCTGGTGATGTTGACGCCGGCGGCGTTGAGTGTGACCACGTCCCCGGTCATGTTTCCGTCTATGGTCGTGGTCGCAGGGTTTTCGCCAGTCAGCGTTATCGCCGTGTTTATCGTCACGGTTTCGGTGTATGTTCCGTTGTAGACGTATACGCTGTCGCCACTGCTGGCGTTGTCCACGGCCGCCTGGATGCTGCTGTAGTTGCCCAGGCCGGTTCCCCCCACATACAGCGTGGCGCCCCGCTCTCCGGCGTGTTCGTGTCCGCCGTCTTCGCCGATTCCCGTGGCGGCATACGACGCGAGGGCGATACCGCCGATACATACTCCCAGCAATACAATGGTTGCTTTGTGCATTTTATGCCTCCCACCATGTATGCTATTTAAACCGCGAGGCTGATTTAAACGTTTCTATGGAGACGTGTCCGCCCCCGCCGGCACATCGACACGTATTTATAAAAAACGTGGCTTTGCGTACATGGAGAAAACGTCACGTATCTCCGGTTTTTACAAGCTGCCCATTGACGAGCGCATCCAAAAGGTGCAGGCGTTCGCCGATCTGAGCGACAGCGAAGCAGCGATGCTGCGGTCGATGCAGGGGCTGGACACGGAGACGGCCGACCGGCTGATAGAGAACGTCATCGGGTCGATGCAGCTGCCCCTTGGCGTGGCGACCAATTTCAGGGTCAACGGCAAAGACTACCTGGTGCCCATGGCGGTCGAGGAGACATCGGTGGTCGCTGCCGCCTCGAACGGCGCGAAGCGCGCCCGTGTCAAGGGCGGGTTTACGGCGAGCGCAGACGACCCGGTCATGATCGGCCAGGTGCAGGTGCTCCATCCCGAGAGCGATGCCGCCGATGCTATACTGCAGCACAGGGATGACATCCTCGAGCTTGCCAACGCGCAGGACAGGGTGCTCGTCGAACTGGGCGGGGGCGCCCGTGACGTCGATGTCCGCAGCCTCGGCGACGACATGCTCGTGGTGCATCTGCATGTCGACGTCAGGGACGCGATGGGTGCCAACGCGGTCAACACGATGGCGGAGGCGGTTGCGCCGCTCATCGAGGATCTCTCGGGGGGTAGCGCCAGACTGCGCATCATCTCGAATCTGGCGGACCGCCGGCTCGTCCGGGCGAATGCGGTCTTTGATAAGGAGGCGCTCGGCGGCGAGGAGGTCGTCGACCACATCCTGGAGGCATACCGGTTTGCGGCCCTGGATCCCTACCGGGCGGCGACCCATAACAAGGGTATCATGAACGGTGTCGATGCCGTGGTCATCGCCACCGGGAACGACTGGCGTGCCATAGAGGCGGGGGCGCACAGCTATGCCGCCAGGGATGGCTACGGCCCGCTGACCCATTACGAGAAAAACGGGGACGGCGACCTCGTTGGCTCCATCGAGCTGCCGCTCGCCCTGGGCACGGTCGGTGGCACCACCCGGATACATCCGATGGCGCAGCTCGCCCTCAAAATCCTGGGGGTGGATTCGGCGGCGGAGCTGGCAATGGTTGTCGCCTCCGTGGGACTGGCGCAGAACTTCGCCGCGCTGCACGCGCTGGCAACCAGGGGTATCCAGCAGGGCCACATGCGCCTGCACGCTAAAAACATCGCCGTGATGGCCGGTGCATCCGGCGAGGAAATCGACACGGTTGCAGGGCGGATGGTCGAAGAAAATGCCATCAGGATGGACCGTGCCGAGGAAATCCTGCGGGACATACGCGGCTGACTATTTGATGTGCCGGGATACCCGGGATACGATGAGCACCAGAACGAACGAGATAAGGTAGGCCACCAGCGTCCCGGGGCCGATGTCGAGCTCCGGGAAGAGATAATGTACGGCGACGCTGAACCCGACGGTGGTCACCGAGCCCAGCATCATGGACTTGGCCATCGCGCCGGCGAACCGTGCGCCGTGCTCGTAGACAAAGATGGTCATCGTCGATGTGAAGATGGCCGGGAAAACCGAAAAAATGCCGGATATCGCCGCGCCGACATTCGAGAGCAGCACCGCAACGGCGATGACCGTGCCGGCCAGCAGACCCCGGAACAAAATTTTCCGGCCCGTGTAGTGCACGCTGACAGGGCTCCGCGACGGCACCTTTTTCCAGAGCTCCAGAAACAAAAAAGAGGGCAGCATCAATGCAAGATAGATGGCCAGCGAGAGCCATACCTGGCCGGGCGACAGCAGGTACAGGCCGGCGGAGAGCAGCGCCCACATGCCGAGGGAGACGGCGAGCGCGAAGGACAGCGAGCGGTATGCGGCGATGGAGAACACCGCAAGGAAGAGAATGTTGATACCCATCTCCGCCGGCACGACAAGGGCGGCATCCGCGGCGAACACGGCGCCCCGGTTGACCCCGATGAAGACCAGCGCCACGGCCAGGTTTGTGGGCAGCGTGCCGATGATACCGCCGATTTTGGTGCCGTAGCGCTCGGCGACCAGCGTGATGACGATGACGACGGCGGCCGACAGCGAGAACGGGATGACGACCTGGGTGAGCCAGTCCATGGCAGGGGATGCACCGAGGGTATAAAACATTCATGCCCCAGCAGATAATAACTGCACAGATAAACCATATAAAAATAATCCAAATGCTTATAAGCCCGTTTAACATTCATTATTTGAACGCTCACAGAATGATATGGAGGTGTGAGATATGAAAAAAATCGTGATAACATGCACGGTTACCGTTCTGCTCCTGTCCACCGCGGCAGCGCCGACAGCGATACAGGGCGACAGTCCCCTCGACATTGACGGCGGCATACACGACACAATGCCAGCAGCAGGATGCAGTGACGGCGATACGCTCTACGTGGGCGGCTCTGGCCCCGACAACTACACCACGATACAGGCGGCAGTCGATGCTGCACGTGATGGTGACACCGTGTTTGTCTATGATGACTCGTCACCATACCAGGAAAATGTGGTTGTACGCAAATCGATTCTGCTGGTCGGAGAGGAAAAAAATACCACTGTTGTTGACGGAGGCAGAACGACACACGATGGCGTACTCGTGGGTGCCGATGGCGTCACCATCAGCCATCTTACTATTAGGAACAGCGGAACATATGAAGGTTCGGGGATACACCTCCGCTCTGACGGCAACCGTGTCTCACAGACGGTGTTGTATAACAATTCCTGTGGCATCACTCTCTCCAAGTCTAATGACACCTTCCTTCATGACAATTATTTTATTTCGGGCAACGAAGGCATCCACCTTTGGAACACGGACGACATCCATATCCAGAGAAATCTGTTCATCAATAACTCCTACCGGGGAATACACGCAGACCGTATAGGGAACTGCACAATTGCGGATAACCTTTTCAGCAACAATTCCTGCGGCATGGCAATGGTAAACCATAGCAGCGACAACCTGCTTTACTCTAACTCGTTCTATCAGGATGGCGTCTTCGTCAGGGCCTCCTCCCACAACACCTTCGTGGATAACACGGTCAACGGAAAACCTCTCGTCTATCTGGAAGGACAAATGGACGTGGAGATACCCGAGAATGCAGGGCAAATCATACTTGTCAACTGCAGCCACCTCACCATAAAAGGATATAACCTCTCAACCGTGCCTTTTCCTTTTATACTAATATCCACCGATCATATCATTGTGGAAAACAACACGGTGCAGGACGCCTACGTAGGGGTCTGGCTGCATCATTCGTCCCATAACCATATCTCGGGGAACAAATTAACGGGAACACAGGAGCAGGCAATTGAACTGGAGAGCAGCCATGACAACGAGATAGTGGACAACACCATCGTGGAAAACAGGTGGGGTGGCATTCGACTGAGCTTTTCCCGCCGCAACACCATATCGTCAAACATGGTGAACAGCAACCCCTGCGGCATCACCATAGGCAGCCTGTCCAACAGGAATGTAGTAGCGGACAACGAAGTCTGCAATAATACAAACTATGGCATTACGATACAGGGCGGCTCGTTCAACAGGATAACGGGCAACAACGTGAGCGGTAACAGGGAATGGTGCGGGATTTCAATCCTGCATTTTTTCTCCTGCGGCAACCTTGTGTCCCGCAACACGATATCATCAAACCATTGGGTGGGTATAGATTTAGAAGGCGTGGGCAACATCATCCGAAAGAATGACATCTCTCACAACACCCGATATGGCCTCTTCGTGGAGGGTGCAGCGGAGCAGGTGACCACGCTTAACGCCATCTCGCACAACAATTTCATTGACAACGGAAAAAACGCAGGGTTTCACACCCGTATCCTGAACCATAACTTCTGGTACCGTAACTACTGGAGCGACTGGCGCCTGCCGCTCCCGAAGCCCATCAAGGGAACAGCATACATCTGGGTTCCCTATCGGTCTTTCGAGTTCCCATGGCTAAACGTCGACCTTTGCCCCCGCCTGCTCCCTGCCAGCCCGGACTGAAAAAACAACGCATCGGCAGGAAATTAAACTGTGTTTTAATCTCGTTCAACACAGGTTGAAATGACATTTATATCACAGGCATATCATTGTGCGGCAATGGCAGCTACCACGCTCTCCGACAGAGCCGAAGAGCTTTTCGGGCGGCCGCGCTCCACGTGGACGACGGTGGACGAAATGATATATGGCATGGACGGCTACTTCGACCGGGACCGCGAGGCGACGAGCGAGATGCGCTTCCGGGCGATACGGGAGGCGCTCGAGCATCACTACGAGCAGAGCAGGTTTTATCATCGCCTCTGCAGGGAATACGATTTTTCGCCCGATGACGTCCAAAACGAGGACGACCTGCATCGGGTGCCCATGATCCCCGACACGTTTTTCAAGGAATACCCGTCGGAGGACCCCCGCCAGGTCTATGAATGGCTGCGGAAGATCACCACGGTCGACATCGGCGACTATGACTACAGCGGGCGGTCGCTGCAGGGCTTTCTCCGATGGGCCGAGCAGCGCCTGGAAGGCATGGTCAACCATTCATCGGGCACCACGGGCCATTACAGTTTCATGTTCCGCGACCGGGTGACCTTCCAGCGATTCTACTATGCAGCGGTGACCACGCTGCTGTCGGTGTCGCCGCCGCGGGATAATCCGCATTACGTGTACCCCGGCTCGCCGAACACCTATCTGACGCTTGGCAGATGGCTCGGCGAGGGCGCCCGCATCTTCGAGGAGAGCAGGCAGCATTTTTTGACCGACCGGGAGATCACGATGGACGTCGCCCGGCTGATGTCGACGGGGCAGCCCCGCGGCATCCGGGACAGGCTGACATTGCTGATGCTCCGCCGGGCCATGAAAAAGGGCGAGCGACAGCTCGTTGACCTGCTGCAGCGGCTCGACAACCGGGGCGAGCAGACCTATGTCATCGGGCCGCCGTTCCAGATATACAGCGTCATGCAGCGGATGCGCGACGATGACCTGTCGCTGTCGCTCGGCATGCACGGCGGTGCCCTGTTCACCGGTGGCGGCTGGAAGATATTCGAGGACCGCAAAATATCCGAGGAGGCGTTCGCCGAGATGGCGGAGGAAACGCTGGGCATTCCACCCGAGCGCTACGTGGACATCTACGGCATGTCGGAGATGAACGGGCTGGCAATCTCATGTGAAAAGCGGTACAAGCATCTGCATCCCTGGATTTATCCGATGGTGCTCGACGACAACGAGGGCATGCTGGGCTACGATGAATGGGGACGATTTGCGTTTTTGGATCCCGTGGCACACAGCTACCCGGGCTTCATTCTTACCGGCGACCGCGTCCGCCTGCTCGATGAATGCCCCGGCTGCGGCAAAACGGGTCCGGTGCTCGACAGCGACATAAGCAGGATGGCCGGCTCGGAGGCAAAGGGATGCGCCAATCTGATGCGCGGGCTGATGGCGAACGAGCTCAAAAAGGCGGAGGAACGGTAGCATGTCGTTGCGGGAACTGCGGGGGAAGGGCTATTTTTTTGACGGGGAATGGATCCGGACCTTCGGGCGGGCGCTGCCGTCGCTCATCGCCATCTCGCTTCGCCATCCGTTGCTCGTTGTGCATGCAAACCGCGCCTGCCCGGAGGGACCGAAAAACCTGCGCCCCGACGAGCTGCCCTACGAGATTCCATCCTATGATGAGGCGATGGAATGCGGCGCCACCGGCGAGCGGTATCTCCGCCCGACATATCTGTGTGAGCCCTGCAGCGAGAGCATCGTGGCGATGGCGCACGAGCTCGGCGCCTTCGAACTGGATGACTGGAGCTATGCCGAGCGGGTTTTCCAGTTTGTGAACCGGAACATCCGCGTTGATTTTTCTCCCATCAAGTCGGCATCCGAGACGCTGCACCGGGGACATGGCACCTGCATCGACAAGATGTCGCTGTTCATCGCGCTGTGCCGCGCCGCGGGCATCCCCGGACGGTACCGTCTGTACAGCCCGACCGGTGTCCAGGCATTGTATGACATCTATTTTTCGGCCGACCCACTGGTGCAGAAATGGTTCGACGCGCTCGGGTTTTTCATCCTGCATGGCAGCGCCGAGGTGTACATCGACGAGGAATGGGTCATCAGCGACGTCTCCGCCGATTTTTATCACACCATATCCGCCGGGATTCCCGTGCCGCATTTCGGCGAGGACCCCGCCGATACATGGATTAAGCCTGCCAGAGGAGTCATGCAGAAGGAGGGGCTCCCGCTCGGGCTGAAGCTCATCGGCAGCCTGCCATTTGTGTTGTTCGGGGGCACCGGCCGGGCTATCAACGCCAGCGTGAAAGCCAACCTGGAGGAGGGAAAACGGCTGCTGGAGGACACCACTCTCGAAGAATACGACCGCGCCATCAGGGAAAACTATACGCCGAAATGGATCCAGTCGGCGCAGAAGGCAACCAAGGTGCTGGACGAGCTGTAGCCGGACGGAAAAAAGAGAAAAAGCATTATGTCCCGGGTGATTTATCAACGATGAAACGGGCCCATGTGGCGCTGTTCGTCGCCATCGTGTCGGTATCATTTGCGGCGGTGCTGATCGTGTCGACGGAGGCAGCGCCGCTCACCATCGCGCTGTACCGGATGCTGTTCACCACGCTGCTGCTCGCCCCGTTTTTCGTCCTGCGGCGGTACCGCCGGGAGCTTGCACGGCTCGGCCGCCATGACCTCCTCGTGCTCGGCGGCATCGGCATCGTGCTCGCATGTCATTTCTCCTTCTGGATATCCTCGCTGGAGCATACATCGGTAGCCAGCTCGGTTATCCTGGTGACGGCGCATCCAGTCCTGGTGGCGCCGCTGGCCTACCATTTTTTCCGGGAGCGGATTTCCCGGGTGAACATTATGGGGATAGCGCTCTCGCTGCTCGGCGTCGGGGTGCTGGTGGGCGGCAACTATGACCTGGATGCGGGGACGCTGCATGGCAACCTGCTGGCGATGCTTGGAGGCGTGGCAGCCGGCGTCTACATCCTGGGCGGGCGCAGGATGCGCCATCGGCTGTCCACGCCCGTCTACGCCCTGATGGTGTACGGCGTCGCGACGGTGACGCTGGCCGGCATCGTCCTGGTGGCCGGCGCGCCGCTGGCCGGCATCGGAGCTCGCAGCTATGGGCTCATCCTGCTGATGGCGCTGGTCCCGGGCATTTTTGGGCACACGCTCTACAACTGGTCGCTGAGATATGTCCGCGCCTCGGTGGCGTCGGTGTCACTGCTGGGTGAGCCGCTCGGGTCGACGGTGCTCGCGTTTGCGCTGCCCTGGATCCATCAGGTGCCCTCGTGGTTTACGGTGGCGGGTGGCGGCTGCATATTGCTCGGCATCTACCTGGCGTCGCGGACGGTCGCCCGTCCCGAGCCTTTATAAATCATATGTACATTACGGAAAAATAATGCGCGTGGGGATTACGGGTGCCGCGGGCTACTTCGGCAAAAAAATCATCGAACGCCTCGAGGAAAACGAGCGCTGCGAGCACATCGTGGGCATCTCCCGGCGGCCATGGCAGCACGAGTACGACAAGCTCACATACCACCGGCTCGACGTGCGAAGCGATGCGCTGCCGGCGCTGTTCGCCTCCCACGGGGTGGACACGGTGATACATCTCGCGTTCATGCTGAACCCCATCCACGACGAACAGGAGATGCACGACATCAACGTCAACGGCACCAAAAACGTGCTCGCCGCCGCAGCAGAGGCAGGCGTCAAAAAACTGCTGATGAGCAGCAGCACCACGGTCTATGGCGCCCAGCCGGACAACCCCCGGCGGCTGACCGAGCAACATCCACGCCGCGGAAACGAAAGCCGGTATTATTATGCCCGGGACAAGGTCCGGCTGGAACACATCTGCGAGCGATGGAAACAAAAACATCCCGGGGTCATCGTCACCATGCTCCGCCCCTGCCTGGTCATGGGGCCGACGGTCGACCAGTTCTACTCCCATCTGCTCCAATGGCGGATGCTCCCCCTGGTCAGCGGCGCCAACCCGGAGATGCAGTTCGTCCACGAAGACGACGTCGCCCGGGCATTCGAACATTTCACCGTCGAAGACGTCGGCGGCGTGTTCAACATCGTCGGCGACGGCACCATGCGATGGCGAGACATCGTCGAAACAGCCGGCATCCGCCCCGTCAGGATACCCCGCATCCTGCTCTCGCCGTTCCTGACACTGGCATGGTGGCTCCACCTGGTAGAGGTCCCGCCCGCAATCATCGACTTCATCCAGTACCAGTGGGTGGCCGCGGGCGACAAGGCAAAAAAAGCAGGCTTCACCCCGCGGTACAGCACCCGGGAAACCCTGGCCGCCTTCCTGAACGAGAAGAAAAAGTTTTAGTATGCCAAACGCCATACCAATCGCCACGGGCCCGTAGGGTAGCTTGGAATCCTTCTACCATGGGGCGGTAGTAACTCGAGTTCAAATCTCGACGGGCCCACTCATTTTTCTGGCATCAGATACGGGATGCCCTCGTTTATGTCATAGTCGGCCTCGCACGACTCGCAGCGAAGCGTCCCCGTCCATATCTCGCCGTCCCGCTCCACCTCGTCGCGAAGCGACAGCTCGCCATGACACGTGGGGCAGCGCAACAGCTCCATATATTCCTCCTGCATCACATCCCTAAACAACACATTAAAATAAAAAGGTGTTTATCCCGCGGGCGACCGAACGAGACATAAACTGCTTCGCTATTAGGCGCTATATGCCTCCAATGGATGTCCTTGCGGTTATGGGCAGCCCGCGAAAAAAGGGGGACAGCTACGCGGCCACACGGCTCATCGAAGAAAAGCTGACATCCAAGGACAACATAGCGTTCGAATATCTCTTCCTCCGCGACATGGACCTAGGGGACTGCATCGGCTGCGGCCGGTGCCTCAGAAAGGGCGAAGATGAATGCCCGGATGAAGGAGACCGGGAGCTGATAGAGGAAAAGATGAGCCAGGCTGACGGCGTCATCTTCGTCTCGCCAGTGTACAGCTACACGGTGACATGGCTGATGAAACAGTTTCTTGACCGCTTCGCCTACCTCGTGCACCGCCCCCGGTTTTTTGGCACGCCGGCCATGGTCTTCGTTCTTCGGGGAGACATGTTTAAAAACGCCATGAAGCTGCTGAAGCGGAACGTTAAAAGCTATGGGTTCTACGTCCCCGCGCAGCTGGGCATACCGGGGCTGGACACGCTCACCGATACTGCAAGAGCGAAGGCAGAGCAGCACCTGGAAAAAGAAACAGATGCATTCTGGCGCGCGATGAAAACCCCGAGGTGGCCGGCGCCCTCCATCTACGACCTCGTCTCCTTTAATATCTGGAAGATGAATGCATCCGCCCTCAGGGAGGAGTTTCCCGCCGACCATGCATACTGGAAAAAAAGGGGATGGCTGGCGCCGGACGCCCGGTACTATTACCCCACTAAGATAAACCCCTTCAAGTGGCTCGCAGCCGGTATCGCAACCCGCGTG
>Ga0207797_1001234_pt1 | contig 18773 bp, 10 predicted proteins | sample PRCRCaboRojoPR_6_FD_187275 | JGI IMG/M metagenome (GOLD analysis project Ga0207797, IMG submission 187275) | Marine sediment microbial community from Cabo Rojo, Puerto Rico - PR CR 10% Liquid 1 (SPAdes) | ecosystem: Environmental > Aquatic > Marine > Coastal > Sediment | place: Cabo Rojo, Puerto...
TCCGATAAAGCATTGGTGTCGAGAAGTGCGAGGCGGTACTCCCGCCCAGAATCAGCGATCCAAGGCATCGTGAGTCCCCCTTCTCTTCCGAGGCATAACTCCCTCTATTCTGCGCCCGGGCGGGGTTCGAACACAATGGCGATGCTCGGTATGCGTCCAGGTGGCTACTTCTCTGGCTGGCCAGGTTCGGGAGGGGCTGTGGGCGGCGGGCCTTTTCCTCCCCTCTGGGCACTGGCAAGGGAGCTTCTCATGTCAGCGATCCAGGGAGTGACCGGCCTGAGGGCAAAAATGGATAGCTCGCTCCTCGGGTCGGTAATTCCTCTGGCTCCTCCGTTTCTATCCTTGCCGGTCCTGTGCGTGCCCTTCTTCTATCGTCGGGCCCCGGCCTCGTCCAGGAGCCGGTCGAGTGGGCTCCGTACACCACGTCCTCCTCGATTGAGAACGTGGGTGTAGAGCATGGTGGTGCGGACGGAGCTGTGGCCCAGGAGCTCCTGGACGGTGCGGATGTCGTAGCCATCCTCCAGGAGATGAGTCGCGAACGAGTGGCGAAGGGTGTGGCAGGTTGCCCCCTTCGGAATCCCTGCCTCTCCCACCGCTCGCTTCATGGCTCGCTGCACGGCAGAGGGATGAAGATGGGATCGCAGCAGGCGTCCTGTCCCGGGGTCCCGGAATGAGCGACTGGCGGGGAAGAGAAACTGCCAGGGAAAGGTCCGTCCCGCCCCCGGGGACTTCCGGTTCAGGGCCCCCGGCATCGCTACCCATCCTCCTCCTTCTTCCCTCTCCTTCATGAAGAGGGCCCTGACGTCCTCCCTCTGACGTCTCACTCCTTCCACGACGCCCGCCGGCAGCACCGTGATCCGGTTGCTCCCTCCCTTCCCGGCCCGGATACTGATCTCCCTTCGCTCCAGATCCACATCCTTGATGCGGAGGGCCAGTGCTTCTCCCAGACGCATGCCGCTCCCGTAGAGGATGGCGGCCACGAGCTTTGCCGGGTCTCTCAACCGCTCCAGAACCAGAGCCACCTCGTTTCGGGTGAGAACCACGGGGAGCCGACGGGGGCTCCTGGGACGGGGAAGCCCCCGGCCCCCTTTCGGGGTCCACTGCTTCCCCCCCGGACATGGTACCCCCAGGACCTTCTCATAGAGGAAGGTCAGGGCGCTGATGGCCTGTCGTTGGGTGGCGGCGCTGACCCTTGCCTCCTCCGCCAGGGCGGTCAGGAACGCCCGCAGGTCCTCCTCCCCCAGGGATCGAGGGTGCCGGCATCCCCGGGCCTTCACATACCGCCGGACCCACGAAACGTAGGCCTTCTCGGTTCTTGGACTGAAATGGTGCACTCTGCAGGTACGACGGACCTCATCCAGGAGCTTCATGCGTCTCGCCGGCTGGGGGAGCTTGCCCTTCTCCCGGTTTCCGTAGGGTCTCCGTCTCAAGGAGAGGGGGATCCCCAGGGCGATTCAATGGAGGGACGGGTCAAGCAGGACGGAGCTGTTTCGGAGCCCGCAGTCGACCGAGTGGGAGATAGCGGCCACTCCCGGAATCGCCGGTCTTCCGGGACGGCCGCTAGCCGTCGCCCGATCCCACCGCCAGAAAGGCCTCTTCCTTCTCTCTGAGGACCCGGGGCCAGACCTGACTCCGGATGGTCTCCACCTCTCGGCGGCAGTTGGGGTCCCGGAAGAGCTCGTCGAAGAGCCCAGACTCCAGGACTCGTGGATCGATGCCGCTGGGGGAGAGAGAGAAGGCCCGGTAGATCCAGGGAAGAGCTCGCTCCGTCTCGCCGGTCCATGCGTAGTAGCCTGCCAGGTCCCCGGCCGGAATGACCGCCGTATAGTCTTCGTTCAGGTAGTCTCCCCCTCGCACTTCGTTCCTCAGGGAGTCGGCCATCCTCTCGGCATCCTCCGTCCTGCCCAGGGCGTGGAGGCACAGGGCACGGATCCCGGCGTGGGGACCCAGGTCCATCTCCAGGCACTCCTCGGCCCGTCCGCTCAACAACAAGGCCTGGGCATGGATGGATCGGGGGAGCATGACGTCGGCTTCCAGGGCCTCGGCAGCCCTGGCCTGTTCCACGGCCAGGTCGTAGTCCCGAGCCCGCAGGGCTTCATAAGCCAGTCCGGTCCTGCGTGCCGGCGAGAGGGGATCCAGCTGCACGGCCCGCTGGGCCTCGGCCAGGGCCTGGTTGTAGTAGCCCTCCCGGATAAGGAGGTTGGCGTACCACGCCGCCACGTTGGGAGCGTTCGGCTGCAGCTCCATGGCTCGGGCAAAGTCGGCGGCCACCTCCTGAGCCGGGGCAAGGGAAAGGCTGGAGATGTAGCCTCGGGCCGCGTAGGCCTCGGCCAGCTCCGGGTCGAGGGCCACGGCCGCATCGGCAGCTTCCAACGCCAGACCGGCGGCAGCGTAGGCGTCCACGTCGATCCGGTACCGATAGGTGATGGAGAGGGCATAAGCCGACGAGAGTCCCGCGTAGGCCAGGGCGAAGGCCGAATCCTGCTCCAGGGCCGTCTGGAAGGCCTGTACGGCCCGCTGCACACCGTCCCGAGTCCGAGTGTTCAAGAGCCGGTTTCCCGCCAGGTAGTGCACGTACCCCGGGCTCTCCGTAGTTCGGGAGGAACGACGAAGGGAAAGAGTAGGGACCTCCACCAGGAGGGCGGCACTGACCTCGTCGGAGATCTCCTCCACGGCCCGCATCTGATTCATTCGATCGAGGCTGTAATCGTTCTGCCAGAGTACGTTACCGCTGTCGGGACCTACCTCGAGGAGCTCCACCTGGATTCTGGCGGCCCCATCGTCCACGGACACGATGCCACGGAGCAGGTGATCCACGTCCAGGGTGTCGGCGATCTCCGGAGGGCTGAGCTCCAGACCCGCCAGCTCCTGCACGGACTGCCGGGAGATCACTTTCAGGCCTCGGATCCTGGAGAGCCGGCCGATGAGCTCCTCGGTCATGGGGGTGCCCAGGGTGTCGAAGACGGGCTCCTCCGTTCGGTTCTCCAGGGGGAGCACGGCGATGGAGGCCTGGAACTGCTCTCCGGATCCCGTCACGGTGGACGCGATGAGGTCGCCCAGGGGCTCCTCCGCCGTCCTGCCACCCCTCCTCTCCCGGGCCATGGCCTTTTCGGTATCGGAGCCGGAAGTGATGGTGAATCCCGGCGGGAGCCTCACCTCCTGTCCCACTCCCCGGAGGAGAGTCAGGGCCGTGCCCCCGGCCAGAAGCACCACCGCCAGAATGAGAACCTCCCGGCCGGTGATCTGCTGGCGACCGGGTTCTCCGTGATGCCAGGCCACGACCAGGGTCAGGAGGAACCCCAGGAGGAGAAGCGTCTGGACGGCAGCAAGGATGATGGGCAGCTCCCGGAGATTGCCGGCCAGCAGGTGGGCGCCCTGGTAAACCACCAGGGCGGCAGCCAGGTAGGCCAGGGTCCAGTGGAACACCCGACGCTCGATCAATCGCTGGAGAAAGGAACCTCGGCCCATGGGCAAAAGGGGATCGGGGGAAGAACAGTCCCGGCCTTTCAAAATGCTCCCGGGCTGTTGTGCGGGGCAAGCGCAAGGCTGTTGTGCGGAGCAAGCGCAAGGCTGCTGTGCGGGGCAAGTGCCGGGGCGTGCTCCCGGGGCGGACGCCGGGCTCGCCGGGGGGAGCCGTTGACATGATTCGTGACCCAGGTCATACTTGACCTCGGTCACTTTTCTGGAGGCCTCCGCATGAGGGATGCGGCATTCTGGCGGACCCCCATGGACGGGAAGCACCTGGGGCGCCGGGAACGAAAGAAGCTGGAAACGGGGCGCCGGATCTACCGGGAAGCCATGGAGCTCTTCCGGGAAAAAGGCTTCAATGGCACCACCATCGACGAGATCGCCAGGGAAGCGGATGTGGCCAAGGGCACCGTCTTCAACTACTTCCCGCAGAAGACGGCCTTTCTCACCACATCCTATCAGATCTGGTTCGCCCGCATGATGGAGGACCTGGGGCCGGTGGGCTCCTGGAAAGGGAGTGTGGTCAGTCAGTTCTCCCGGGTCTTCGACTATCTGACCGAGCTCACCGTGGAGCACCGGGCCCTGTCCCGGCTGGTCATTTTCGAGAGCATGCGTCAGGCTCACCTGCGCCTGGATCGTCGCATGAGAGAACGCCAGGAATCGGCGGCCTCGGGGTCGGAGAGGGCTCCGGAGGAGGAGGGGATCCTCCTCCTGGAATCCGTATTCCGGGACATCCTCAACAAGGGGAAGGCGTCAGCCGAGATCCGGGGGGAGGTGGGGGAGGACCATGCCGCATCTCTCGTCGCCGGGATGGCCTTCCAGACTCTGGTCCGTGGCCTGGTGAAGGGAAGCTCGGTGGGGGAGATGCAAGGGGCCATGAAAGCGAAACTGGACATCATCATCACGGGGTTGGCCCCGTGAGTGGAGGAGGACCTATGGGCAGGACGGGCATCCTGCTGACGATCCTGACCGTGGGATGGGGGATTGGGAGTGCGCCGGAGGCGGCGGCTCAGGACACCCTGTCCCTCTCCCTGGAGGAAGCTGTAGGCCGGGCCCTCCGGGAGTCGGAGGAGATCGCTTCGGCCCGGGCGACGGTGGCCGTGGCCGAGGCCCAGGTCATCCAGGCCCGGGCCGGGGCCCTTCCCCAACTGAACTCCAACCTCACCTACAACCGGGCCATCAAGACGATCTTCGACGAGGCCTCGAGCCCTCCTCCGGTTCCCGACTCCCTCATTCCCCCGGCCTTCGATCCGGACAAGCCCCCGGAGGAGCGCTTCGAGCTCCTGAGCCAGTTATTGGCCCAGGACTTCGTGGCAGCTCTCTTCCAGGGACTTCCCTTTGGCCGCAAGAACACCTACACGGCCTCCTTCACCCTGACCCAGCCCCTGTACGTAGGCGGCAAGGTGGGGGCGGCCCTGAACGTGGCGGAGCACTTCCGGACGGCGGCCCGGAGTCAGCGGGAGGAGGCGGAGGCGGACGTGGTGCTGCAGGTCCGCACGGCCTATCTCAATGCCTCCCTGGCCCAGCGCCTGCTCCGCATCGCCCGGGAAAGCCGGCGGGTGGCCCGGAATCACTTCGACCAGGTGGAGTCTTTCTACGAGGCGGGAACGGCTTCGGAGTTCGATCTCCTCCGGGCCCGGGTGGACCTGGAGAACCGGGATCCGGTGGTGGTGGAGGCCGAGAACGGGGCCACCCTGGCCGTCCTGGAGCTGAAGCGGCTCGTGAACATCCCGGCGGAGCGGCCCGTGGTCCTGAGCACGGAGCTGGATCCGTCCCTCATCCAGGTGGACGTGGAGCGCCTGGAGCGGCTGGTCGGGGAGCGCCCCGCCCTCACCGCGGCCCGTGAGAACGTGGCCATGCGGAGGGAAGCGGTGAAGATCGCCCGGGGGGACCGACTCCCCACGGTGAATCTACTGGGCAATATGGGGTTCCAGGCTTTCCCCGACGATGTTCTCCCCCCGGGCTTCGACGACTGGAGGAAGGACTGGAGCGCAGCCCTCTCCATCTCCCTTCCCATCTTCGACGGGTTCCGCACCAGCGGCGCCGTGGACCAGGCCCGGGCCGAGCTGAAGACCGCCGAGCTCCAGGAGGTCCAGCTCCGGGAGTCTCTGGAGCTCCGGACGGAGGCGGCTCTGGCCGACTACCGGGCCGCCCGCTCCCGGATCGAGGCCCGCCGGGAGACGGTCCGGCTGGCGGAACGCACCCTGGAGCTGGCGGAGGTCCGCTTCGCCAACGGGATGTCCACTCAGCTCGAGGTGAGCGATGCCGCTCTTCTCCTGGACCAGGCCAGGGTGAACGAGGTTCAGGCCCTGTACGATTACGTCCAGGCCCTGGCCACCCTGGAGCGACTGACCGGGGGGCGGATGGAGCTGGTGAGCCGGGGGAGCCTGGGAAGCTGAAGAGAGCCGCAGAACACAAAGACACACCATGAAGAAGGGGATAGTCTCCGTGAAGCGCATTGTCATCGGCATCGTCGCCCTGCTCATCGCCGCAGTGGTGGTCTGGCGGGTCGTGCAGGCTTCGGCCCCCTCCGAGCCCTCACCGGACGTGGAGCAGATCCGGGCCCGTTCCGGGATCCCCGTAGAGGTGGTCACCGTGACCCGGGCCCCCCTGGAGGTCCGGCGATCCTTCACCGGCACGGTCCGGGGCATCCGGAGCGCCACGGTCCGGGCCAAGACCGGGGACGAGATCGAGGAGATCCCGGTCCGCGTGGGGGATCGCGTGGAGACGAAAGAGGTGGTGGTCCGGCAGTCCACGGAAGGCTCCCAGGCGTCGGTCCATCAGGCCGAAGCGGCCTGGGAACAGGCCCAGCGGAACGTGGACCGGCTCCGGCCCCTTCATGAGGAGGGGGCCGTGAGCGATCAGGACTGGGACAACGCCCTCACGGCCCTCCGGGTGGCAGAGGCGAACCTGGAAGCCGCTCGCCGGTCCGTGCACCTCACAAGCCCCATCGACGGCGTGGTCACGGACGTTCCGGCCACGGTGGGGAGCTTCCCGGCTCCCGGCGATCCCCTCCTCCACATCTCCGACCTCTCCCGCATCCAGGTCCTCCTGGAAGTGAGTCCCGGACAGCGTCAGGAATTGAGACTTGGGCAGAGGGCCATCCTTCTGGGGAAGGGGACGAACGCAGCCAGGGAGTCGAGCCGGAGGGGTGAGGGTGAGGAGGGAGACGAGGGGACGGCCTGGAGCGGCGAGGAAGGAGACGAGGGGGCGGGCTGGAGCGGTGAGATCACCCGCATCGGCATGCAGGCCCAGCCCGGGAGCCGCCTCTTCGAAGTGGAGGCGACCTTCCCCGCTCCTCTCGCCGGCGCGTCGGTGATGCCCGGTGCCCTGACCACCGTGGCGGTGGTGGTGGGCACACGGGACAATGCGCTGATCGTGCCTCCGGTGGCTCTCCAGGATGGAGGGGTATGGCTGGTGGACGAGGAGGACAACGCCCATTTCCGTCAGGTCCAGACCGGACTCAGGAGCCCGAACCAGGTGGAGATCCTGGAGGGGCTGCAGGAAGGAGATCGGGTGGTCGTGGCCGGAGCCTCTCTCCTCTCGGATGGCGTCCTCACCCGGGTCGTGGGTGGATGAAAGCAGCAAAGGACTGACGCACCATGTTCCGTTTCTTCGCGCGCCTGGCCGTACGCCGACCCGTTCTCACCACCATGCTGGTGGCCATCCTCGTCTTCCTGGGCGGGTTCTCCTACTTCAACCTGGGGGTGGACCTGACGCCGGACATCGAGTTTCCGGTGGTGACCGTCACCACGGTCTATCCCGGGGCGGGTCCCGAAGAGGTGGAGCTCCAGGTCACGGAAGAAGTGGAGGACGCCATCTCCACCATCTCGGACCTGGAGACTCTGACCTCCTACTCCCGGGAGAATGTCTCCATCGTCATCGCCGAGTTCGACTACGAGGTGGACCCGGACCTGGCGGCCATCGACGTGAAGGACAAGGTGGACGCCATCCGGGCCGACCTCCCGGACGACGTGGATCCTCCCACGATCCAGAAGCTGGACATCAACGCCATGCCCATCATGGACCTGGCCCTGTCCGGTCCCCAGTCCCTGGACGCCCTCTACGACTTCGCCGACCAGGTCATCGCCGAACGTCTTTCCAGGGTCTCCGGGGTGGCCAGCGTCTCCATCACCGGGGGACGTCGGCGGGAGGTCCATGTCCTGGCCCACCCGGACCGTCTTCGGGCCTACGGCCTGGCCATCACGGACCTGGCCCAGCTGGTGGCGGCCAAGAACATGAACGTGCCGGCGGGGCGCATCACGGAGCCCCACGCCGAGTATGCCGTCCGGGTGGTGGGGGAGTATGCCTCGGTATCGGAGATTGCCAGCCTCCCCATTCCCCTTCCGGAGGGGGGACGGATCCGCCTGGCGGACGTGGCCACGGTTGAGATGGGCCTCACCGACGTCCGGGAGCTGGCTCGTTACCAGGGGCAGCCGGCGGTGAGCATCTCCATCCAGAAGCAGTCCGACGCAAACACGGTGGCCACGGCCGCCGGGGTCATGGAGGTCCTGGACGAATTGGAGAGGCAGGTGCCCGAGGGAGCCGACCTGGTGGTGGCCACGGACCGGAGCGAGTTCATCCGGGACGCCATCCAGGATATCCTGAAGAACATCCTCATCGGGATCCTCCTCACCACCGGCGTGCTCTTCCTCTTCCTCCACTCCTGGCGAGGAACGATCATTGCCGCCGTGGCCATGCCCGCTACCATCGTGGCCACCTTCCTGGCCCTGGATCAGATGGGCTTCACCATCAATACCCTCACCCTCATGGCCCTGGGCATCACGGTGGGGATCCTGGTGACGAACACCATCGTGGTCCTGGAGAACATCTACCGGTATCTGGACAAGGGTGCCGACCCCCACGAGGCGGCGGAGGAAGGGACCACCGAGGTGGCCATCGCCGTGGCCGCCAGCGCCCTGACCAATCTCGTCGTCTTCACGCCCATCGCCTTCATGCAGGGGATCATCGGCCAGTTCTTCTTCGCCTTCGGGCTGACGGTGGTTTTCGCCACCCTGGCCTCCGTCCTCATCTCCTTCACTCTGGCCCCCCTCCTGGCCGCTCGTCTTCTCCGGACCGGGGAGACGGAGAAGGTGGAGAAGAACTGGCTGGGCTTCCTCTGGCGACCCTTTGACGCCGGGTACGCCTCCCTGGAGGAAGACTACCGGCGGATCCTCTCCTGGGCCCTGCGCCGGCCCCGGAACGGATGGGCCGTGGTGGGGGGGACGGGCGTCTTGGTCGCCCTGGCCATTCTGGTGCAGGCCAATTTCGTGGGAGGAGAATTCTTCCCCAGCCAGGACGAGGGCATGGCCCAGGTGGCCCTGGAGCTGCCCCCGGGAACTCCGGTGGAACGGATGGAGACCGTGGTGGACCGGGCGGAGGGGTTGCTTCGGGAGATCCCGGAGATCACGGAGGTCCTCACCACCATCGGCCAGGGATCCGGAGGGTTCTTCAGTGGAGGCGCCGACGTGAACCAGGCCTACCTCCAGCTCACCTTGGAGTCGGAGGAGCATACGGAGACCTTTCTTCCCCGGATCCGGGAGCTCCTGGCCGCCATCCCCGATGCCGAAGTGACGGTCACCCTGACCCAGACCATGGGGGGCGGAGGGGAGTCGCCCCTCCAGGTGCTGGTCAAGGGCCCGGACCAGAGCCGGCTGGAGGAGGTGGCAACCCGGGCCACGGCCCTGGTGGAGGACATTCCTGGGCTGGTGGACGTCCGGAACTCCCTGGACGACCCCCGTCCCGAGGTCGTCTTCCATCCCGACCGGGAAGTCATGAGCGAGTACGGCCTCACCGTGGCCCAGGTGGGAGGTGCCCTGAGGACATACATCGAAGGGGCCACGCCGGCGGTCTACCGTGAGGAGGGGGAGGAGCGGGACATCCGGGTGCGCCTGGAACCCGGCTCCAGGGACCGGGCCGAGGAGATCACGGACATGCAGATCCGGACCCGGTCCGGGATGATCCCGGTGAATGCCCTGGGCGAGGTGGCCCGGGAGGGGGCGGAGGCCACGATTCTCCGGGACTCCAAACAGCGCACCGTCCAGATCGACGCGGAGATCGGGGCCGGCAGCCTTACGGACCTGGCAGCCCAGATCCGCACCAGGCTCGACGCCATGGACTTTCCTCCGGGCTACAGCTACGAGATCACGGGGGAGTTCGAGATGTTCCAGGAGAGCATCACGGAGATGCTCAAGGCCCTGGTCATCGCCATCGTCCTCACGTACCTGGCCCTGGCCATGATCCTGGAGTCCTTCATCCATCCCTTCACCATCATGCTCACCCTTCCCCTGGGGGCGGTGGGGGCCGTCTTCGCCCTCTTCCTCACGGCCAGCAACCTGAACCTCTTCAGCATGATGGCCATGATCATGCTGGTGGGCATCGTGGTGAACAACGCCATCCTCATCCTGGATTACGCCCAGATTCTCCGGGGACGAGGTATGGCCCTGAAGGAGGCCCTCCTGGAGGCGGCCCCGACACGCCTGAGACCCATCATCATGACGAATGTGGCCATCGCCATGGCCCTCCTCCCCCAGAGCCTGGGCTCCGGAGCCGGCTCCTTCTACCGGGTGCCCATGGCCGTGGTGACCATCGGAGGGGTCCTGGTCGCCGCCCTGTTCACCCTCTTTCTCATTCCCGTCATCTACCAGAAGCTGGACCGCTTCGCCTTCGCCGCCCACGTCCACGAGCGGGAGGAGCGGGAGCGCCGGGAGGAGTCCACGTAGGCTCCGGGTCCAGCGTGATGGACATCAAAGGCCGTTGAAGGAGGGGCTCGGCGGCTCGCCCCCCTCGCTCAACGGCCCTCGAAACATCTCCTTCGTCTCCGTCGTCAGAGTGGATGTCAGGCCAAGGCTCGGTCCGGACTGGGGAGCTCGGAAGAGGGTCTCTCCCGGTGCGGTTCGGGCCGAAGCCCCGCCGGTCCCGGAGGCGGCGGTCCCCGGGGCCGGGGTGACGCAAGGAGACCCCGAGCCGGAGATCCTCGATAGCCATGATCCCTTCCCTGCTGAGACAAACCATCCGGAAGCTCGCCCGTGCACCCATGTTCACGGCGGTGGCCGTGGCCACCCTGGCCCTGGGAATCGGGGCCAACACCGCCATCTTCAGCCTGGTCCACGGCATCCTCCTCACCCCGTTGCCCTTCCCGGAGCCGGACCGGTTGGTGAGCGTCTGGTACAGGGCCCCGGGGCTGGATTTCGAACAGGTGAACCAGGCTCCCGCCCTCCACTACACCATAGAGGACGAGAGTCGGAGCTTCGAGAGAGTGGGGATGTGGACCTCGGAGCGGGTCTCCATCACGGGGTTGGAGGAGCCGGAGGAGGTCCGGGCCGTCCGGGTCACGGAAGGGACGTTTCCAACCCTGGGAATCCAGCCGTTCCTGGGACGACGCTTCTCTCCCCAGGACGACAGTCCCGGAGGCCCGGCCACCGTGGTCCTGGGCTACGGGTTCTGGCTGAGCCGTTTCGCCGGGGATCCCCAGGTCCTGGGCAACACCCTCCGGGTGGACGGGACGAACCGTGAGATCATCGGGGTCATGCCCAAGGGGGTGGACTTCATGGACTACGACCCCTCCATTTACCTCCCCTTCCAGTTCGACCGTGCAGAGTTGTTCGTGGGAAACTTCAGCTTCCGGGGAGTCGGACGCCTGGCTCCCGGGACGACTCCCGAGCAGGCCGAAGCGGAGCTGTCCCGGCTCCTCCCCCTGGCCGTGGAGACGTACCCGGGAGGCCTGACTCTGGGAATGCTGGAGGAAGCGGAGCTCGCGCCTCTCCTCCGTCCCCTGCGGAATGACGTGGTGGGGGACATCGGAGAAGTTCTCTGGATCCTCCTGGGCACGGTGGGGATGGTTCTCCTCATCGCCTGCGCCAACGTGGCCAACCTCTTCCTGGTCCGTGTGGAAGGCCGGGAGCGTGAGGTGGCCGTCCGGACCGCCATGGGAGCCAGTCGCGGCCAGGTGACCCGGGAGTTCCTCACCGAAAGCCTGACCCTGGGGCTTGCCGGAGGCGTGGCCGGCGTGGGTATGGCCTGGGGAGGCCTCCAGGTCCTCCGGGCTCTGGGTCCCTCGGGGCTTCCCCGACTGGACGAGGTCACCCTGAACACGCCTGTCCTCCTCTTCACGCTGGGAGTCTCCCTGGCGGCGGGACTCCTCTTCGGCCTCGTTCCCGCTCTCCGACAGGGAGGCCTGAACCTGGTCAATGCCCTGAAGGAGGGGGGGCGGGGAGGAAGTGCGGGCAGGGAGCGCCATCGGGCCCGCCATGCCCTGGTGGTGGGCCAGGTGGCCCTGGCCCTGGTCCTCCTGGTGGGCTCCGGTCTCATGGTCCGGAGCTTCCAGGCCCTCAGGGCCGTGGATCCGGGGTTCTCCGGTCCCCAGGAGGTTCTCACCGTGCGGCTTAGCATCCCTTCAGCCGAGGTGGAGGATCCCTGGGAAACGGGACAGACCCTCCAGCTCATTCACCAGCGCCTGCGGCAGATCCCCGGAGTGACCTCCGTGGGCACAGGAACCTCCGTACCCATGGACGGGTGGAACTCCGCGGATCCCATCTTCGTGGAGGGGTTCCCGGTGCCCGAGGGACAGCTTCCCCCCATCCGGAGATTCGAGTTCGTGGGAGAGGACTACCTGGAGACCCTCCGGATTCCCCTGGTGGCCGGAAGGCCCCTGGAATGGTCCGACGCCACGGAGCTCAGGCCCGTGGTCATGATCTCCGAGAACCTGGCCCGAGAGTACTGGGACAGCCCCACCCAGGCCCTGGGGAAACGGATCAGCACGGGTCTTGAGGCCGGGAACTGGCGGGAGATCGTGGGCGTCGTGGGCAACGTCCGGGACCAGGGACTGAGTCAGGATCCCCCGGAGCAGGTCTACTGGCCCGGCATGGTGAAGAGCCTCTACGAGGGGCTGCAGGAGGACTCGGTCTTCGTGCGGCGATCCATGGTCTTCGCCATCCGAAGCCCCCGGACCGGGACCCCGGAGCTCCTCCGTGACGTCCGGGAGGCCGTCTGGGCCGTGAATCCGAACCTTCCCCTGGGCAACACCCGGACCCTCACCGAGGTCATGAGGCAGTCCACGAACCGCACCTCCTTCACCCTGGTCATGCTTGCCATGGCCGCCGGCGTGGCTCTCCTGTTGGGCACCATCGGCATCTACGGCGTGGTGGCCTACACCGTGAGCCAGCGCACCCGGGAGATCGGGATCCGCATGGCCATGGGCGCTCTGGAGGGGGAGGTGGCCCGGATGGTCCTTCGGCAGGGAATGGCCCTGGCCGGGGGGGGAATCCTCCTGGGACTCGTGGGAGCCATCGGCCTCACTCGCCTCATGGAGGCCCTTCTCTTCGGCATCTCCGCACTGGACCCCGTGACCTTCGGGGCCGTCTCGGGGATGCTGGCTCTGGTGGCCCTCCTGGCCACCTGGCTCCCGGCCCGGCGGGCCTCCCGCACCGATCCGGCGGAGGCGATCCGATATGAGTGAAGAGGCGCCGAACGGCTCTCCAGGAGCCGGCCAGGGGACCCTGCAGGGGCCGACCCCTTCGGGCAGGAAACAGCCCCCTACAAATCCAGTGTCGGGATGAACCGTGGCGCAAGCCGGTGCCGGGTCCGCTCCTCGTAGGCGTAGGCAATGCGGAGGAGCTCCGGCTCGGCCCAGGCCCGGCCCCAGAAGCTCACGTTCACCGGAAGGCCCAGAAACGACCCCATGGGCACGGTGATGTTGGGGTAACCGGCGACGGCCGCCGGACTGGAGCTGCCCATGTGGTAGCGGTCCCCGTTGATGAGGTCCGTGGTCCAGGCCGGGCTTCCCGTGGGCGCGACGATGGCGTCCAGCTCGTGCTCCGCCATGACGCCGTCGATCCCCTCGTCCCGAGCCAGGCGGAGCATCTCTGCCAGGGCCTCTTGGTACTCCGGTTCCGTGAGGGGACCCCTCTCCTGGCTCTGGACCATGATCTCCTGCTGGAAGTAGCGCATCTCCCGCTCGGCGTTCGCCTCGTTGAAGGCGATGATCTCCTCCAGGGATCGCACCGGGGCGGAAGGACCCAGCCCCTCCAGGTAGGCGTTCAGGTCCGCCTTGAACTCGTAGCGCATGACGGTGCCCGAATGCCGGCCCATCTGCCGCCAGGCCTCCACCCGGGGAACCTCTACCACGGTGGCCCCGGCGGCCCGCATCACGTCCAGGGCCTCGGCGAAGAGGGCCTCCACCCGCTCGTGACCCTCGGCATACTGGGTAGCCACCCCGATCCTGGCCCCCTGGAGACCTTCCGGATCCAGGAAAGGGGTGTAGTCCGTATGGGCATGACCCCGGCTTTCCGCCGTGGTCGGGTCCTCCGGATCCACTCCGGTCATGCACCCCAGCATCATGGCGGCGTCCCGGAGAGTCCGGGCCATGGGTCCCGCCGTGTCCTGGGTGTGACTGATGGGGATGATCCGGCTCCGGCTCACCAGGCCCACGGTGGGCTTGATCCCCGCAACCCCGTTGGCGCTGGCAGGACATACGATGGAACCGTTGGTCTCCGTTCCCACGGCTCCGGCGCACAGGCTGGCGCTCACCGCCGCACCGGAGCCGGAGCTGGATCCACATGGGTTGCGGTCCAGGACGTAGGGGTTCCGGCATTGTCCCCCCCGGGCACTCCACCCCGAGGAGGACCGGCCGGAACGGAAGTTGGCCCATTCACTCAGGTTGGCCTTGCCCAGGAGCACGGCCCCTCCCTCCCGCAACCTCCTGGCCACCCCGGAGTCCTCCGGGGGAATGGATCCTTCCAGAGCGTAGGACCCCGCGGTGGTGGTGGTCCGGTCGTAGGTGCCGATGTTGTCCTTCAGGAGGATGGGGATGCCGTGGAGACAGCCCCGAACCCGTCCCGCCTCCCGCTCCCGGTCCCGCTCCCGTGCGATTTCCAGGGCGTCGGGGTTCGTCTCGATGACGCTCCTGAGGGTGGGTCCCCGGACGTCGATCTCCTCCATGCGCTCCAGGTACAGCCGGGTGATCTCCTCCGCGGTCCACCGGCCACTCACCATGCCGGCGTGGAGCTCGGTGATGGAGACCTCCTCCAGCTCGAACCCCGAAACGGGGTAGGGCTCCCCTGCCCGGAGGCCTCCTCCGGTAGAGCCCTCTCGTGCCGCATCCCTCCCCGGATCCGGAGCCGAGCACCCACTGCCGCTCCCCACCACAAGAGCGCCACCGGCGGCGGCGCCGGCCTGGATGAACTTTCGCCGGGTGAGAGAGCCCTCCGGGGACCCCGGATCCCGGGCGCCCTTCCCTTCTCCCCGGGCCGCATCTTCCGGAATACCGGACTTCGACGATCCGCTCATGCCGCTCCTCCCTGGGTCTGACGGTCCGGCTGCCGGAAGAGACAGGCGGAGGGAACGCCGGCGGCAATGGTGAGGAGATACCGGAACGGCATGACTTCCGACTCCTGGGAGAGGGAGAATTCCGGGGGATGTCCTGGCGCTGAACCTACAGGACATCTAGCATTCGCGCATCAGGGCCCTTCCCCCCCGGCAGGACGGGGGCCGGTCCCGCCGTTCACCTCCGGACGACGCCAAACGTATACCCGAAGAGCCCCGAAGTCGCATGGTCAACGAGCCCCTCATCCGTCCCGGACTCAACCCCGACGAGGCCCTGCGCCTGGCCCGGGAGGGTTTCGGTGTCTCGGCGAGCCGAGCCGAGCCCCTGCCCTCCGATCGGGATCAGAACTTCTTGCTGGAGGAGAAGGAATCCGGGCGTCGGTTCGTCCTGAAGCTGGCCCACGCCGGGGAAGACCCACGGGTCCTGGATTTCCAGAATCGGATCCTCGAGCACCTGGGCCGGGCCGGGTTCTCACTCTCCAAGGTCTTGCACAGCACGGACGGGGAAGAGTCGGTGGACGTGCTCGGCCCTGACGACGCGGTGTTTCGGGCCCGTCTCCTGAGCTGGGTCCCCGGAGTGGTCTTCCATACGGTCCACCCCACGGTCCCGGAGATCTTCCGGAGTCTGGGCACCTTCCTGGGAGGCATGGACCGGGCCCTTGAGGATTTCAGCCATCCTGTGATGGACCGGGAGCTCAAGTGGGACCTGAAGCAGGCGGGCCGGGTGGTGAGGAGCCACCTGGAGATGGTGGAGGATGCCGGCCGCCGGGCCCTCCTGGAAGAGATGAACCAGCGCTTCCTGGAGCGCCTGGGGCCCCTGCTGCCGGACCTCCGCATGAGCGTGATCCACGGAGACGCCAACGATCACAATATCCTGGTGAGTGAGGCCGAAAGGGGAGGAGCCCCCCAGGACCGGCGGGTCGTGGGGCTGGTGGATTTCGGGGACGCGGTCCGGAGCTACACCGTTGGGGAGGTGGCCATTGCCGGAGCCTACGCCATGCTGGAGCGGGACGACCCCTTTGCCACCGCCGCGGAGGTGCTGGCGGGATACCACCGGGCCTACCCCCTCCGGGAGGCGGAGGTGGAGGCCGCTCTTCCCCTCATGGGCCTCCGACTGTGCCAGAGCGTGGCCATCGCCGCCCACCAGAAGAGGCGGGAGCCGGACAACGGCTACCTCACGGTAAGCGAAGCCCCTGCCTGGGCTCTCCTGGAGAAGCTGGAGGGGGAGAATCTCGATCTCCCCCACTACCTCTTCCGGTGGGCCTGCGAGATGGAGCCCGTCCCCGGGAGCCGGGTGGTGGTGGACTGGCTCCGGGAGAACGGCCATGCCGCAGCCCCGGTGGTGGGGGCGGATCTCCGGGAGGCCCCCCTCCACGTCTTCGATCTTAGCATGGAGTCCGGGGAGTTGGGCCTGGCCCCGGAAGCCGACGACGCCCGGGCCTGGACGGGCCTGTTGTTCCAGACCATGGAGACCATGGGCGCCCAGATCGGGATCGGGCGGTACGACGAGATCCGGGGATGGTACACCTCGGACATCTTCCGCCCACGGGGAGAAGATGGGACCGAGTGGCGCACCCTCCACATGGGTGTGGACCTGTTCCTGGAGGCGGGCTCCCCTGTGCAGGCCCCTTACGACGCCGTGGTGCACTCCGTGGCGAACAATGCCAATCCCCTGGACTACGGCCCCACGGTCATTCTGGAGCACCGGGTGGGGGAGGCCCGAGGCCGTTCGGACCATGGAGGTGCCCGGGAAGCCGAGGGATCTTTCAGACAGGGGGGACCCGCCGAGCCTGTGCGGTTTTGGACCCTCTACGGCCACCTGGCCGACGATGTCCTGGAGAGCCTTCGCCCGGGGCAGGCCGTGGCGGCGGGGGAGACCTTCGCCCGCATCGGGAACTACCCGGACAACGGCAACTGGGCTCCTCACCTGCACTTTCAGATCATCCTGGATCCCCTGGGCATGGAAGGGGACTTTCCCGGCGTGGCCCGCCCCTCCCAGAGGGCCCTGTGGAAGGCCCTCTCTCCGGATCCGAACCTCATCTTGGGGATTCCCGGGTCCCCCTCATTGCGCCCCGACCCCCATCCGTCCCTGACGCCACCCTTCTCCCCGGGCGCCCGGCCCGGTCACCCGTCCGGCTCCTCCCTCGCGCCACGGAAGGGCCGGAGCCCCGGAGAGATCCACCGGGTCCGGCAACGGCATCTGGGCCCGAACCTCAGCGTCAGCTACCAGCGTCCCCTGAAGATCGTCCGGGGCCGGAGGGAGTTCCTCTTCGACCACCAGGGCCAGAGCTACCTGGACTGCGTGAACAACGTCCCCCACGTGGGCCACGCACACCCCCGGGTCGTGGAGGCCGGTCGGCGGCAGATGACGGTCCTGAACACGAACACCCGCTACCTCCACGACCTCACCGTGGAGTATGCCCACCGCCTCCTGGCTACGCTTCCCGATCCCCTCTCGGTGGTCTACTTCGTGAACAGCGGAAGCGAGGCCAACGAGCTGGCCCTCCGCCTGGCTCGGGCCCACACGGGCCGGACGGACGTGGTAGTGGTGGAGGGAGGCTACCACGGGAACACCGCCGCCACCGTGGAGCTCAGCTCCTACAAGTTCGACGGCCCGGGGGGTCGGGGAGCGGCTCCGTGGGTCCACACCACGCCCATGCCCGACCCCTATCGAGGGCGCTTCCGGGCTGCCTCGGACGAGGCCTTCGTCCAGGGTCTTCCCCTGGGCTCCGGGTCGCCGAAGGAAGAGGAGGAGGGCAACCAGGCGGAGTACCTCCCACCGGAGGAGCTGGGTCCCCGGTACGCCCAGGAGGTGGAACAGGTCCTGACGGAAATGGATGGAGAGGGCCGGGCCCCGGCAGCCTTCTTCTGTGAGCCTCTCCTGGGCTGCGCCGGGCAGATCGTGCCCCCGGACGGGTATCTGAGCCGGGCCTACCGGCATGTCCGGAAGGCCGGTGGGGTGTGCGTGGCCGATGAGGTCCAGGTGGGCTTCGGCCGGGTGGGGAGCCATTTCTGGGCCTTCGAAACCCAGGGCGTCGTCCCGGACATCCTCACCCTGGGCAAGCCCATGGGTAACGGCCATCCTCTCTCCGCCGTCATCACCACCTCGGAGATCGCCGGCTCCTTCGATACCGGAATGGAGTTCTTCAGCACCTTCGGGGGAAACCCCGTCTCCTGCGCCATCGGTATGGCCGTACTGGACGTGCTGGAGGACGAGGGCCTCCAGGGGAACGCCCAGGCCAAGGGAGACCACCTCCTGGAGGGTCTCCGGGAGCTCCGTGGCCGTCACCCCCTCATGGGCGAGGTCCGGGGCAAGGGCCTGTTCATCGGCGTGGAGCTCGTGCAGAGCCGGGACACCCGGCAGCCGGCCACGGCCCGGGCCCACCGGGTGAAGGAGCGCATGCGTGACCACCACATCCTCCTCTCCACCGACGGCCCCGACGCCAACGTCCTGAAGATCAAGCCGCCCCTGGTCTTCACCCGGGGTGACGCGGATCGGGTGGTGAGCACCCTGGACCGGGTCCTGACGGAGGACGGGATCCGTGATTAGCACCCCGAACCACACCGGCAACCTCACTCGGGGTCGGAGCCCGAGTTCTCCAGACCGGGCTACCCCTTCGGAGACGACCATGACCTTCTTCCCACTTCCGCACCTCCACTCACCGCGGCTCTTCCTTTGGTTCCTGGCCGGGCTCCTGGCCTGTGCCTGCCCTCTGACCAACCCCGGATTCCTCCCCGGGGTCGTGGGGGCTGGGGCAGCCCAGGCCCAGGAGACGCCGTCGAAAGAGAATGAGGACAGCCGGGAGAGAGGAAAGGCCGGCCATCCCCGGGCCCTGGAAGTGGAGGACTACTTCCGTCTCAAGAGGGTAGGGAGCCCGAAGGTGAGTCCCGACGGGGAGTGGGTGGCTTTCACGGTCCGGGAGACCTCTCTGGAGGAGGACGAATCCACCACCCGGATCTGGAGGGTGGCCGCCGGGGGTGGG
>Ga0207797_1001235_pt1 | contig 18764 bp, 17 predicted proteins | sample PRCRCaboRojoPR_6_FD_187275 | JGI IMG/M metagenome (GOLD analysis project Ga0207797, IMG submission 187275) | Marine sediment microbial community from Cabo Rojo, Puerto Rico - PR CR 10% Liquid 1 (SPAdes) | ecosystem: Environmental > Aquatic > Marine > Coastal > Sediment | place: Cabo Rojo, Puerto...
CTCCACCTGAAGCCGGTGCCCATAGGTGAGCTGGTCGAGGGCTGGGACGTGGAGGAGACCGGCTGCACGCTGGAGGAGAACGCCCTGCTGAAGGCCCGGGCCGCGGTCGCCGCCACCGGCCTGCCGGCGGTGGCGGACGACACCGGCCTTTCGGTATGCGCCCTGGGAGGTGCTCCAGGCATATACAGCGCCCGGTACGCAGGGGGCGACTGCAGCTACTCGGACAACGTCCGCAAGCTGCTGGACGCCCTTCGGGGGGAGACGGGCCGGCGGAGGAGCGCCGCTTTCGTTACCGCGGCTGCCCTGGTGATCCCTGACCACGGCGAGGTATGCGTCCATGGGGAGGTTCGGGGGGAGATCGTCAGCGAACCCAGGGGAGGAGGGGGCTTCGGATACGATCCCGTGTTCCTGTCCGCCGAGCTGGGCAGGACCTTCGCCGAATGCGCACCGGATGAGAAGAACGCCGTAAGCCACCGCCGAAGGGCCCTGGAGGCTCTCAGGCGGGAGATGGAGAGACTGGGGCTCTAACCCTCCTCGCGCCTTCTGGCGAGTATCTCCTCCGCCACCGACCAGGGCACCGCCTCGTAGTGCTCGAAATGCATGGTGAAACCGGCGCGACCCTGGGTCATGTTGCGCAGCTCCGATGCGTAGCCGAACATGCTGGCCAGGGGCACCATGGCCTTGATGACCTTCGCGTTTCCCTGGCTGTCCATCCCTGTTACCGACCCCCGCTTCTCGTAGATGCTGCCGGTGACGTTCCCGGCGTACTCCTCAGGCGTGACCACGTTCACGCTCATAACCGGCTCCAGCAGCTGCGGGCCGGCCCTCATGAATGCCTTTCTGAAAGCCTGACGCGCGCAGGAGCGGAAAGCCATCTCCGATGAGTCAACCTGGTGGCTGGAACCGTCCAGCAGCCTTATTCGAATGTCCACCACCGGGCAGTCGGCGTAGACCCCCTTCTCCATGGCGTCTATGAATCCCCGCTCCACCGCAGGTATGTACTCCCGGGGGATGTTGCCCCCTGTAACCAGGTTCTCGAAATCGAAGCCGCCCCCGGCAGACAGCGGCTCCATCTCGAAGACCACGTGCGCGTACTGGCCCTTTCCGCCGGTCTGCTTCACCAGTTTCTCGTCGGCCTTCACGCCGGTGGTGATGGTCTCCCGGTAGGCCACCCGGGGGGTGGAGGTCTCCGCCTCCACGCTGAACTCGCGCTTCAGGCGGTCCAGGATTATCTCCAGATGCAGCTCGCCCATTCCCGAGATTATCGTCTCGGAGGTCTCAGGGTCGGTTCCCACGGTGAACGTTGGGTCCTCCTCGGCCAGCCTGTTCAGGGCCAGACCCAGCTTCTCCCGCTCCGACTTGTTGGGAGTCTTCACGGCCACGCTGAGGACGGGAGAGGGGAACTCTATGGCCTCCAGCACTATGGGTTCCTCCCTGGAGCAGATGGTGTCTCCGGTGACGGTATCGCTGAGACCCACCACCGCGCCAATCTCCCCGGTGAACAGCGTCTCCACGGGCTCCTGCTTGTTGGCGTGCATGCGCAGTATGCGGCCCACCCTCTGCACCTTCTTCTGGGTGGAGTTGTACACGTAGCTTCCCGCCTCCAGGCGGCCCGAGTATACCCGGACGTAGATCAGCTTGCCGATGTGCCTGTCGGATACCACCTTGAACGCCAGGGCGGATAGCCTTCCCTCGTCCTTGGGCACCCTCTCCTCGCGGCCTCCCTCCAGGCAGCGGCCGCTTATGGGGGGCAGGTCCAGGGGACTGGGCAGGTAGGCCACCACGGCGTCCAGCAGCCTCTGTATGCCACGGTTCTTGTAGGCGCTGCCGCACATGACAGGCAGCAGGAGATGCCGGTGGCAGGCCTTTCGAATGGCGGCGCTCAGCTCGCGGTTGGATATCTCCTCGCCCTCGCAGTACTTGGCGAACAGCTTCTCGTCCACCTCGCTTACCCGCTCGAACAGCTTCTCGCGCCACTTCTCCACCTGGTCGGCCATCTCCCCGGGAACGGGCTCCTCGCGCCAGGTCATCCCCCGGTCGCTGCCCTCGTAGTAGACGGCAACGTTGTCCACCAGGTCCACGATGCCCCGGAAGGAGTCCTCCTTGCCGATGGGTATGGTAACCGGCACCGCGTTGCTGCCCAGGGTCTTCTGCATGGAGCTGATCACGCCGTAGAAGTCCGCCCCCATCCGGTCCATCTTGTTGACGAAGGCGATACGGGGAACCGAGTACTTCTCGGCCTGCCGCCATACGGTCTCCGACTGCGGCTCCACTCCGCCCACCGCGCAGAACAGGGCGATGACGCCGTCCAGCACTCGAAGGCTTCTCTCCACCTCCACTGTGAAGTCCACGTGCCCGGGGGTGTCGATGATGTTTATCTGGTGGTCCCGCCAGGTGGTTGTGGTGGCGGCACTGGTGATGGTGATGCCGCGCTCCTGCTCCTGGGCCATCCAGTCCATGGTTGCCTGGCCGTCGTGGACCTCGCCAATCCTGTGAGACTTGCCCGTGTAGTAGAGGATCCTCTCGGTGGTGGTGGTCTTGCCCGCGTCTATGTGGGCCATGATGCCGATGTTGCGCACCTTCTCCAGCGGAAAGTCCCGCTTCATGCTGCTCGCCTCCCGTCGCCCCGGTGGGGGCGGATGGAAAAACACCGCCCCGGTGGCGCCGAAGCGGCTGTTTAGTAGTTGCGTATCTATCTGGCCGGCAGGACTATTCTACTACATGCATCGGGGCAACTCAACCTCCGCCCCCTCCGGGGCCTGGATATGGCGGTGGCCGGTGCTTATCTTCGCCCTTCGACTACCGGATGACACTCATGACGGCAAAGGAAGCAGGATGGATTACGCAGCGGCGTTGGCCGGGGAGATAGACAGGGGCGAGGGTCAGGTCAGGGCCACGCTTCAGCTGCTGGAAGACGGCGCCACGGTCCCCTTCATCGCCCGTTACCGCAAGGAGCGGACCGGGGGCCTGGACGAGGTGGAGATCGCGGCGGTGCGCGACGGCGTGCGGAGAATGCGGGAGCTGGACGCCCGGAGGGATTCCATACTGGCGTCGCTGCAGGAGCGGGACCTGCTTACCGAAGAGCTCTCGAGGCAGCTGGCCGAGGCTGACACCATGGCCCGTCTGGAGGACCTATACCGGCCGTTCCGGCCGAAGAGGAAGACCAGGGCCAGCCGGGCCCGGAACAGGGGCCTCGGGCCGCTTGCGGAGGCCCTTCTGCGCCAGGAGGGAGGCCGTGGGGTCTCCTCGGCGAAGTCCTATGTGGATCCGGAAAAGGGAGTGGAAAGCCCGGAGGACGCCCTTCGGGGCGCCCGGGACATAGTGGCCGAGATGGCCTCCGACAGCCCCGCGGTTCGACGGAGGATGAGACGCCTCTACCTGGAAAGGGGGAAGTTCAGGTCCTCCGTGATCTCGGGAAAGGAGAAGGAAGGAGCCCGTTTTCGCGACTACTTCGATCACACCGAGACGGTGGACGGTGCTCCTTCGCACAGGGTGCTGGCCATGCGGAGGGGGGAGAGGGAGCTGGTTCTGAACCTCGCTGTGGAGGTCCCCGAGGAGGCCGCCGCCTCGATACTCCGCGACGAGTTCCTCACCGGCGGGGGTCCCGACGCCGAGCAGGTGGAGATCGCCCTGGACGACTGCTGGAAGAGGCTGCTGGCCCCCTCCATGGAAACCGAGATCAGGTCGTTGACCAGGGAGCGGGCCGACCGCAAGGCGGTGGATGTGTTCGCCTCCAACCTGCGCAGCCTTCTTCTGGCCCCTCCCCTGGGCAGGAGACCGGTGATGGCCGTGGACCCGGGCTACCGGACCGGCTGCAAGCTGGTCTGCCTCGACGGGACCGGCGCCCTTCTGGAGACCGCGACCATATACCCCTTCAAGGGCGAGGGAGGACGGAGGGCGGCCACGGAGACCGTGGCCCGCCTGCTGGAGGCCCACGGCCCAGAGGTAATAGCGGTCGGGGACGGAACCGCGGGAAGGGAGACGGAGTCCTTCCTGGCCTCCATGGACCTCCGCGGAGCCGCCGTGGCTACCGTGAGCGAGAGCGGGGCATCGGTGTACTCCGCCTCCGATGTGGCCAGGGAGGAGCTGCCGGACCAGGACGTGACGGTGAGGGGGGCGGTGTCCATAGGAAGGAGGCTGCAGGACCCGCTGGCCGAGCTGGTGAAGCTGGACCCGAAGTCCATAGGGGTCGGACAGTACCAGCACGACGTCGACCAGGGGCTTCTGAAACGGCGCCTGGACGACGTCGTGGAGAGCTGCGTGAACACCGTGGGGGTGGTCCTGAACACGGCCAGCCCGCAGCTGCTGTCCTACGTCTCCGGACTGGGCCCGAAGCTGGCCCGCAGAATTGTCCATCGCCGTGAGAAGCACGGAGCCTTCCGCACCCGCCGGGAGCTTCTGGAAGTCAGGGGACTGGGGCCCAAGGCGTTCCAGCAGTGCGCCGGCTTTCTGCGCGTTCTGGGCGGTCCCGAGCCCCTGGATGCCAGCGCGGTGCATCCGGAGAGCTACCGAGCCGTAAGGAGGATGGCCGCCAGCCTGAGCTGCTCGGTCCGCGATCTCATGGAGAGCCGTGAGCTGCGCCGGCGCGTAGAGCTGGCGGACTTCGTCGACGGGGACACCGGCCTGCCCACGCTGCGGGACATCATGGAGGAGCTGGAGAAGCCGGGAAGGGACCCCAGGGAGAGCTTCCGCCCCTTCAGGTTCGCCGATGTCCACAGCATGGAAGACCTCAGCGAGGGCATGTCTCTGCCGGGTATCGTGACCAATGTCACCGCCTTCGGGGCATTCGTGAACGTGGGCGTGAAAAACGACGGGCTGGTCCACATAAGCAGGATGGCGGACGAGTACGTCCGGGACCCCTCCGACTACGCGAAAGTGGGGGACAGGGTCACGGTTCGGGTGCTGTCGGTGGACCTGGAGCGGGGCCGGATATCACTTGCCCTGCAGGACGGCAGGAAGAGCTGAGCCCGGGCCGGCTGCCGCCCTAGTCCCGGTCCAGCTCCAGATGGACGGCCAGGTGCATCTCGGCTATCAGGCGGTCAAGCTCGTCGCGGTCCACCTCTTCGGGGTCCTCGCTGGTGGTCATGGTCAGGGCGTCGTCGGCCCGCCGAAGCCTGGTGGTGACCACGCTGGCCAGCCCCATCACCAGCTTCCAGGCGGCCTCCGGCGCCTCCTCCCGAAGCCCGTTCAGGCTGTCGCGGTCCATGCGCAGGGCCTGGGAGGCCGTAACCGCCTTTACGGACGCCGACCGGGGCTCGCCGTCCAGGAAGGACATCTCGCCGAAGATGTCTCCCCGCTTGAGTATGGCCAGAACGAACTCCTCGCCCTTGCTGTCGTCGAAGACCATGTACTCCCCGCCCGTGATAATGTAGAGGTCGGAGGAGCGGTCTCCGGCTCTGACCAGGAGGCTTCCCGCCCTTGTCTCCACCGGCTTGCAGGCCTTGAGAATGTACGCTTCGCTCTTGCGGTCGAGAAAGTCGAATACCCTCTTCCTGCGTTCCATGTCCACCTTTCATCCTGTCCGCCGGAAGTGGCCGGGCGGGCCAGCCGGCGGGACTTGACCCGGGACAAAGATGGTAGAGATATAGGCGGATGGCAACGAGGCGAACACCGGGAAGAGAAGGGGCATGTCGGAAGATCCGGGTGTAGTCAGGTCCAACGTCAGGCGGCTGAAGGAGGCCTTCGGCCAGCTGGCCATGACCAGGAAGCACCGCGAAGCGCTGCGGGAGAAGGTGGCGAAGCTGGAGCTGGTCTTCAGGAACTCCATCGATGTCCTGCTGCTGGTCAACCCTTCGAACGGAGTCATCGAGAAGGCCAGCGACGCGGCCCTGACGAAGCTTGGATACGACCCCGCAGAGCTGGCGGGCATGAGGATCCACGAGATACTCCCCGACAGGGAAGAGTCTCCCGGGGGAGGGGAGGTGGCCTACGGGCTGGCAGACGGGGTGTTCGTGGACACGCCCGTTCTCACCTCCACCGGCGCCCGCCTTCCCATGGACATGACACTGAGCCTGGTGTCGGGTGAAGGCGGGAGCGGCCTCCTGGTAACGCTGCGTGACAGTACGCAGCGCAGGATGAGGGAGAGGGAGCTGAAGACCCGCAACAGTGCCCTGGAGGCCTCCCTGGCCCCCCTGGTCATCACCGAGGGCGACTGGCGGGTCTCCTACGCCAACCGTTCCGCCCTTCGGGCATGGCGTACCTGCTTCGACGACATGGAGGGCGTTCACATGAGAAAGCTGTTGGAGGAGGGTGCCTTCAACGCCATATCCCAGGCGATCGTCGAGCTGGGGGAGTGGAGGGGAGAGGTGCTCTGCCTGAGGGCCGACGGTGATGCGTTCCCGGCCATGGCCTCCGGAGTCCTCGCCTGCCACCCGGATGGCGGCCCCCTCTGCGGCGTCTTCTCATTCGTGGACATAGCCAGGAGGAAGGAGCTGGAGGGGCGGCTGCGGGAGATGTCGCTCCACGACAGCATGACCGGCCTCTACAACAGACGGGGCTTCTTTGCCGTGGGCAAGCAGGTGATAAGGGAGGCCAGGAGGCGATCCTCTCATGTGGGGGTCCTGTTCGTAGACCTTGACGGTCTCAAGGAGATAAACGACTGCCACGGTCACGCATCGGGAGACCGGGCCATTGTCGAGACAGGCAGGCTTCTGCGGAGTTGCTTCCGGGAGTCCGATGTGGCGGCCAGGCTGGGGGGAGACGAGTTCGCGGTCCTGTTCGGAGACTCGGAGCCCGGAGAGGGAGAGCTCCTGAGAGGCCGTCTGGCCCGGTCGCTTTCGGAGCTGAATACTTCCGGGGAGCTGGGGTTCCGTCTGGCCCTCAGCTCCGGGTTCGTCCGCGTGGCGGGGGCGGAAGCGGTGCTGGGAAGGCTGGTCACCATGGCAGACGACAGGATGTACGCAGAGAAACGGGCCAAGAGGAACGAAAGGGGGGAGCCGTGACCGAGCTTCGCACCAGGCTCGCGGACTACAGCGACCTCCCCAGGCTGGCTGACATCTCCAGGAGCACATGGGAGGGGTCTGACTACCTGGAGAAGGTGGCGGCCCGCTGGATATCCGAGGGCGGGCTCTTCGTGGGAGAGGTCGATGGTCAGGTGATCGGTGCGGTGAAGGTGACCCGGATGCCCTCCGGCGTGGTTTGGCTGGAAGGCCTGAGGGTACATCCCGACTTCCGCTCCCGGGGCTACGGCCGGCGGCTGGTGGAGTTCGCGGCGGAGGTGGGAAGGTCGGCAATCGAGGCTGGAGAGGCGACGGCCATGGAGTTCGCCACCTACGTCCACAACTCCGAGAGCATAGCCATCGCCACAGATATGGGCTTCCGGATCCTGGAGGGCTTCTACATCGTCACCCGGCCCGGCATTCCCGCCTGCTCAGCCCGGGTCGAGCCGGCGGGTGACGTCCAGGAGGAGCTTGCCGCCATGGAAGGGCACCTCTCGGCGGGGTGGACCTTCGTCCGCAACAGCCCCGAGGGCAGGGAATGGCTGCTGCAGCGGGTCGATGCCCTCCGGTGCGGCTCGGCGGTCTTCCTGGCCCAGCGGTCGGGCAACTGCTATATGCCGCTGGGCAGTGGCATCGAGCACATCGATGCCCTTGTGGACGGAGTGTGGTCCCATGCCGCGGGTCGCGAGCTCTCCGAGCACAGCGTCATAGTTCCCGAGGGGTCGAGGGATGCGCTGGGCAGGCTGTTCGACAGGGGCTATGAGAGCTGGGACGAGCTGTCCGGCCCCAACATGCTGGTCTTCGGCCGGTAGCTGCTGCTCAGATTGCGGATGTGGCCGCCTGCAGCCGCCTCAGACGGACCCGGTTGCGGTGCAGCTCGCTGTACAGGGCGGCGATGCGGACATGTTTCCTGCGGGTGGAGTCCGCTTCGAACAGCTCTCGCAGCATTGTAAAGGCGTTGTACTCGTTCCAGGGGTCGTCCATGTCCCCCCGTCGGCGACGGACCATGTCGAGGTAGTTCCAGACGGCTCGCTGGCGCTGGGTCATGGTTCCGTATCCGGTCTGCCAGAGCACAACCGCATACTCCCAGGCCAGCTCGAGGCTGCCCGGACACCTGAGAAGCCCCCTTCTCATGAACTCTACCCCCTCTTCCACCCTTCCCAGGTTGATTGCCAGGTGGTGGCCGCCGTCGATGTAGTTCCGGGCGTACTCGGGCTTGAGCCTGCTCACCAGCCAGATCATGGGCAGGTAGTCCGTGGCCTGCTCCCATTCGTGCCCCTGGTACATCCAGATGTGATGGTACCTGTCGATCTTGAGGTAGATGAGGTCCCCAATGAAGCCCCTTATCTGGTCCAGGCCGGAGGAGAGAACCTCCAGCGACGACCCGCCGCCCACATGCCGGGAGGCCTCCCGGCCGGAGATGACGGCCAGCGACAGGGCGGCGACCGCTACGGCAAGCGGCAACAGGACCCGGGAGGGTCTTCCTAGCGCTGCCATCTTCGCCCCGCCAGCCGGGAGAACAGGAGCACGGCCGCCGCCAGGACCAGGAGGATGGCTGAATCTCTGAGGATCTTGTCCCATATGAAGGGAGCGGCCCAGGGCTGGTTGAAAAACCACTGCGTGCCGTGGTTGCGGACCCCGGCCTCGTGTACGTGCCTGTTCTCCACGGCACCGGAGATGTCTCTCCCGTCTTCACCCTCCGCATGCGCATGGCCGTGGTGGTGATGGTGTGCGTGCTCACCCGTGAGGTGCTCGTCCGGGGCCACCTCGGCGATGTCGTAGTCGGCCTTCTCGCCGCAGCCGCACATCAGGAGCAACAGCGCCAGGAGGGCGGAGATCCTCTTCATCTGAGGTCACGCTCCCTGAACACGGCCAGGGCCACGGAGAGCATGAACACGGAGTAGGCGATTCCGTAGAGCGCGGCCAGGAGGAAGTAGACCGGGGGAACGTCCACTCCGTGTGCGATGGGGTCCTTGATGTGAAAGACGTCCATGTGGGGAAGCAGGAGCCTCAAGGTACGCATCAGCCAGGAGGCTCCCGGGACAAGCCCCACGAACTCCCGGACGCTCATCTGCGACAGGATGAAGATCATCACCGTCAGGGGAGCGTTCAGGGGCGGGGAGGTCCAGAAGCTGAAGAAGAACACAACCGACAGAAGGAACCAGCCCTCCACCAGAAGAAGCAGAGTGGCCGGAAGCAGGGCGGCCGGAACGGCGAACCCGTTGAGGGTCAGCACCAGCATAAGGCCGAGGCAGCCCACCAGCATCGCCGCTCCGGAGACGATGGCGGCCCCCAGGAAACGGCCCAGCAGGTAGCGGATGCGGGAAAGGGGAACCGCCAGAAGTGGCTGTATGGTCCTGTTCTCCCGGTCACGGGGGTATATGTTGGAGGCCAGTCCTATGGCCAGCAGCAGCGCCCCCATCTCCAGGCCGAACAGACCGAACTCGATGATGAAGCGGCTCTGGCCGGACACGTCGAAGGACGGCACCTGGCCGATTCCCAGAAGCGCCAGGATGATCACCAGCACTATGCCCCAGATCGTCCGTCGGCGCAGGAGGCTGCGCATGGTCATCAGGGCGAAGGTCCATATGGCCCTCATGCGCCGCCTCCCCCGCTGTTGGTGGCGGAGAGGAAGACCTCCTCCAGCGTGAGGCTCCTGGGTCCCACCTCCCGAATCAGGCCGTCTCTGTCGCGGATGTCGTCGAGCCTTTCCTGCAGCTCGGCTGCGGGGACCGTCTCGGTGACCTTCTCTCCGCCGCCGGCGGGTGTCCAGGTTACGCTGTAGGTACTCTCGGTCCGCAGCAGGTCCTCCATCCTGCCCTCGCGCACCACTCTGCCCCGGGACAGGATTACGGCGCGGTGGCACACCGCCTCCACCTCGGAGAGCAGATGGGAGGAGAGGAAGATGGAGGCCCCCCGCTGGTTCTCCTCCAGTATGATGTCCCGGAACTCCTTGCGCGCCAGGGGATCCAGGCCCCCTGTGGGCTCGTCCATGACTATCAGGTCGGGGACCGACTGCAGGGCAAGCGCCAGGCTCAACCTCTGACGCATGCCCTTGGAGAAGCTCTTTATCCGGGTGCTCTCCCAGCCGGACAGTCCCACCCTCTCCAGCAGGGAGACCATGTCCGGCCGCGAATCCTCCAGGCCCCTCATCCGGGCGAACATGGTGAGGAACTCCAGGGGGGTGAAGCTGTCCTCGTAGTCGGGGTTCTCGGGGACGAAGCCCAGCCTGCGCCTTGTCCTCGGGGCAGCTGGAGGGCTTCCGTAGAGCCTGATGGAGCCCGCGGAGGGCTTGAGGAGCCCCAGGATGCACTTGATGGTGGTGGTCTTCCCGGCGCCGTTGGGCCCCAGGAAGCCCAGTATCTGGCCCTCCTCCATGCTCAGGCTCAGCTCGCTTACGGCGGTGAAGCTGGACAGCCCCAACCTTCTCGGGTAGTTCTTCACAAGGTCCAGGACCTCGAGAGGCATGGATTCCATTCGGTTCTCCCTTCAATGGGTATAACTATAAAATCTCGCGCCAGCGTCCAATAGCCGCAGACAGACCTGCTGGAAGGGGGCATAGATGACAGAATCGGGTCGAAGAAGGCTCTCCGTGGTGCAGGGGGATATAACCACGATAGAGGCGGACGCCGTGGTGAACGCGGCCAACTCCTCGCTTCTGGGCGGAGACGGAGTCGACGGCGCCATACACAGGGCCGCCGGTCCAGGACTCCTTGAGGAATGCCGCCGGATCGGGGGATGCCCGGTGGGGGAGGCCCGGACCACCGGAGCCTACCGGCTTCGGGCCCGGTGGGTGATACACACCGTGGGGCCGGTCTGGAAGGGAGGGGGCATCGGTGAGGAGGCGCTGCTGAGGAGCGCCTACGGGAGCTCCCTCGCGGAGGCGGCCCGCCTGGGTACGGATACCGTTGCCTTTCCCGCCATCAGCACCGGGGCCTACGGCTACCCCCTGGCCAAGGCCGCCGCTGCGGCCGTGGACGAGACAGCCTCCTTCCTGGAGGACAGCGAGGTTCCCCGAAAGGTCCTGATGGTCTGCTGGGGGGAGGCGGCGAAGAGGGAGTTTTGCCGGGCGGTTGATGAACGGTATAATAGCTGACCGGCTGCGCGCCGGTCCTTCAACGGCTTGCGATACTTCACGAAGAAACCCCGAAAGGTCAGGTAGAGATGCTGGTTGCCCCGCATGGAGGCAGACTGATAGACAGACAGCTGGAGGGAGAGGGGGCGGAGGCCCTTCTGAAGGGAGCTTCCGATCTGCCTTCGCTTACGTTGAACTCCCGGGAGCTGAACGACCTGGAGATGATCTGCAACGGAGCCATGAGCCCGCTGGAGGGTTTCATGGACCGTCACGACTACATAGGCGTGGTGGACCTGATGCACCTCTCCTCGGGCCCGGTCTGGTCGCTCCCCGTCACCCTGTCGGTGAAACCCGACGACCCCGAGGTGCAGTCCGGCGACCGCGCGGCTCTGCGGGACGAGGACGGCAGGATCTGGGGCGACATAGAGGTCACCGACGTGTACCGGGCCGACCTCGAACACGAGGCGGAGAAGTGTCTGGGCACCACAGACGGCTCCCATCCGGGAGTCGCTTACCTGAAAGGCCTCTCCGGCCGGTACATCGGCGGCAGCGTCCGGGCGATAAGGCGGCGGGACGAGGAGACCTTCGCCCAGTACCGCCTGGATCCCAAGGAGACGCGGGTGCTGTTCCGGGCCAAGGGCTGGAAGAGCGTGGTGGCGTTCCAGACCCGGAATCCGATTCACCGGGCCCATGAGTACATACAGAAGTGCGCCCTGGAGATAGTGGACGGCCTGCTGCTGCACCCCCTGGTGGGGGAGACCAAGTCCGACGACATTCCCGCCGGGGTTCGCATGGAGTGCTACCACGAGATACTGCAGAGGTACTACCCCGAGACCAGGGTGGCCATGAGCGTGTTCCCCGCGGCCATGCGCTACGCTGGCCCCCGGGAGGCCGTCTTCCACGCGCTCCTGCGCAAGAACTACGGATGCAGCCATTTCATCGTGGGCCGCGACCACGCCGGCGTGGGTGACTTCTACGGCACCTACGACGCGCAGATGATATTCGAGGGCATCGACGACGACGAGCTGGAGGTGGTGCCGCTGAAGTTCGAGCACGCCTTCTACTGCATCAGGTGCCAGGGCATGGCCACCGCCAAGACCTGCCCCCACGGGGGCGACCAGCACATCTTCCTCTCCGGCAGGAAGGTCAGGGCCATGCTCCGGGAGGGAAAGATGCCTCCGGAGGAGTTCACCAGGCCGGAGATAGCCGAGATACTGATGCGGGCGGCAAAGTCCGGGAAGGAGAACGGATGAAGGGCGTAGTCATCTGGATCGCCTCCGAGAGCGAGCAGGCCGACGGAATGGCCGACAGCCTGGGACGGGAGCTCCTGTCCCGGGGGGGAAGGGTCGAGGTCCTGCACAGGGACGCCCTGGAGAAGATGGGCGTGGAGGACACCAGCGCCAACGGCAAGGCTGCCGCCTGCGGCATGCTGGCCCGGCACGGCGTGATCGTGATAACCTCCGGATGCTCGGAGATGCCCGAGGTGAGCCTGGACGAGGTGGAGGTGCGGAAGGTCTCCGAGGATATGCTCCAGAGCAAGGAGATGATGAACGTGTTCGTGCGTGAGCTGGAGCTGGCCGGACTCGTGCCTCCCCCTGAGCACGACGTCCATCCCGAGGAGGAGGAGGAGATAAGGAAGAAGCTCTCCGACCTGGGCTACCTGTAGAGAAAAGGGGACGGAGGTAATTTAACTCAAATACGCTACTAAAGGCCTAAGGCAGCAAGCCCTGGGTGGTGTTTAGTCGCGTATTTGAGTTAAATTACCTCCGTCCCCATTGCGTTGGCTAGGAGATGTAGCCCAGCCCCTCCATCTTCCTGCGGATCTCCTCCTCGGACTCGGCATCGCCGGGGTCGAGTTGCGCAAGCTCGCGCTCCAGCACGTGCATGACGAACTCCTGTTCCGAGGAGTATCCGCCGGCCCTGGCCACCTTGCGTATCCGCTCCAGCATCTCGGGCTCCATCTTTATCTTCAGCTTCTTTGCCATCGCTCCTCCTTGCCGCCTATACCCTTACCTTGAAAACTACGGCCCCCGCCACGGCCGAAAGCGTGGAGAACACCAGAAACACCGCCAGCCAGGACCATCCATGCCACAGAACATGGTAGTCCCGGCCGGGAATCGAAACCCGGAACGAGCGCAGGGAGTCCCTGGCCTCCGGGGCGATGATACTGTTTCCCGGCCGGAAGAGAGAGGCCGCCGAAGGGGTCTCTGCCCCGGCGTAGACGATGCTCCCCGACCGAAGGGAACGGCGTCCCACCGGCAGCTCTTCCCCGGCCGCCGACAGTGACCTGGGTGCGGTCTCTTCCACCGTCAGCCGGAGGCTCACCTGCCGCAGCGAATCGATGGTGACCAGGGGAGGCAGCGGCTCCAGGCCCCGCGACGAGGAGACCACCACCTCGTCTCCGGGGGGGGCGACCGCGTACTCGAGGGTGGCCGTGAGAGTGTCCCCGGAGTCTGGATACCCGCGGCCGTACCTGGCCTCCAGCTGGCCGTAGGTGAGTCCGAAGGGGAGGGCTATGACGGCCAGGGGCAGGAGTATCATCCCCAGGTAGAGGAAGTTGCTCCACAGAAGGCCTCCGGCCAGGCGCAGCACCTGCAGGGGGGAGGAGAGGTAGAGCAGCATTCCCAGGGCCTGGGCCCCCATCCGGCGGCGAAGGCGCTTGATGGCCCGCTGAGGGGACGCGGTCTTGAACAGCAGTATCATCCACAGGCCGGACAGCAGGGACACCAGGATCAGGCCCCACAGGGGACGGGTGCCACCCAGGGGCCAGGTCACGGCGTCGAAGAGCAGATCCAGGGCTCCCCTGACGGCGGCCATCAGGCGCGGGTTTCCGAATCGTCGCCGAAGACGTCCCGCCCGTGGGCCGGCCGTGTAGAGGTGCCCAGCAGCGAGCAGACGCTTCTGCCCATGTCCATGAGGGCGGGAGAGTCATGGGCTATGGGGACGCTGGACAGCAGGGTGCCCGGAACCACCGCGGGGCTGGTGCAGTGGGTGCCGCTCCAGGGGTCGAGGTTGTCGGTTATCACTTCCTCCGGGTAGGCCCCCAGGGTCGTCTCCCATGAGGCCCGGTAGCCGTTGGCGTATCCCACCAGCATGTCGGGGGCCCATGGAGGCTGGTCGGGGCCGAAGACGCGGTCTGTGATGTAGGCCCTGCGCACCACCCTCCGGCCGGTGGCCGGATCCGTGGCGGATTCCAGACGCCGGGCAATGTCCTCCATGAGCCTCTCCTTCTCGGCCGGAGCCACCACGCCGTCCCTCTCCCGGCCGCGGAGGTTGATGTAGAGGCCGTTGAGGCCCAGCCCGTAGGCGGAGGTTTCCGACCAGTCCGCGGCGGCGTACATGTCCTGGTCGCGGCTGTAGGGGTCGCCCAGCGTGGCGTAGCCTTCGGCCGCCAGCCAGCTGTTGAGGTTGAAAGACCTCCTGAAGGGCGCAAAGCCGTGGTCGGAGAGCGCCAGCAGCACAGTGCGGTCGTCCATGTGCTCCATTGCCATTCCGATGGCCCTGTCTATCCTGCCGTACAGGTCGGCCACCACGTCCCCGAAGCTCCCCATGTCCACCTGGCCGTGGAGCGGGCTCTCTCTGTCTATGGCCCTGTAGAACATATGCACGTTCAGGTCCAGGGAAGTGAAGTAGAAGAAGAACAGGCCGTCATCGAAGTTCGACAGTGAGTGCTCGTAGAGCTTCATCCTCTCGGCCAGGACGATCTCGGCCTGCTGCATGTACTCGGCGTCGCTGAGAACGCCGCGGGAGAGCGCCTTGGTGTCCTCGGGGAAGCCCTGGGTGTAGAAGGGGCCCACGGCCCGGGCCAGGTCGGAGCTGAGGTGGTCGGGGTTGGAGATGGGCAGGGCCGGGCTCCGGGGGTCGATGTTTATGGGCGTCACGTAGAGCTTGAGGTAGCGGCCCGCCTCCTTGAGGAAGAAGCGGGCGATTCCGTTGACGCTGGAGATTCCGGGGATCAGGTCGAAGGAGAGGGAGACCCAGGGGCTCCACTCGCCCTCCCCCAGCACCACCCTCTCCCCGCATACGTCTATCCGCACTCCCCGGGAGCCGCGGTCGATCCATACGTTCAGCGGGACCTCCATCTTGCCCCCGCTCTCCAGCATGGTGTTCTCGGGACCCTCCAGACGGCACTCGTAGAGACCGTCGCCGTAGTCCCTGACCGCCCGGATTATGCCTCCCCCGGTATCGTCGGAGAGCGCCCGGGGGTCGTCGGTGAAGAAGGTGAAGCTGCCCTGGCTGCCCCGAAGGTCCGGGGTCCCCAGGCCGGACAGTATGCGGGCCCTGCCGCTGCCGGGAGGGAAGTCCACGGGCAGCTTGATCAGGGATGCGGGCATGCCGTCGCCGGTGATGTGGCTCCAGAATGGACGTCCCCTGCGCAGGAGCCTTACGTCCGCGCCTCCGGTGGGGATCCTCCACTTGCCTATTCCGATGGAGTCGCCGGAGTCGGTCACCTCGGAGGTGGAGAGGAAGGGGACCATGGTCTCGGCGTCCCGGTGGATGAAGTCGTATATGCCATGCACGTGGGGACCGGCCCCGGTGATGAAGCTGGACCAGGCCACGGGGCTCTGCGGCGGATTGCTGGTGCCCAGGGGTCTCATCCCGCCCATCTGCATCAGGCGGGCGGCGTTGGGCATGCGTCCCTGGGAGACGAACCTGCGAAGCAGCCCGGGGTCCATGCCGTCGATTCCCAGGACTATCACCCGGCGGGCGCGCCCGGAGCTCCCCCTGGCAATGCCGGACTTCAGCGCCAGAAGGGCCAGCGGCGAAAGTGATGCGAGCCTAAGGAACTCCCTGCGCCTCATCGGCTGTCTCCTCCCCCGTCTTGGGGTCTGTGAGCCTTCAGGGGCCGGCCCTCCATGTAGTCGGGAACGGGCGCTCCCATAACGTCCAGTACCGTGGGGGCTATGTCCATGATGTCGGGCTGGCCATCGAAACCGAACACCCAGTTGGAGGCCAGCGTTCCCGGAACCTGGGATCGGGCGTGGCAGTGGTCGCCGTTCCAGTGCTTCTCGTTGGGATAGATCACCCGGGGGCCCACGCCCCCGGTGACGCATCCCCAGCCGGCCCGAAAGCCGCTGCTGGTTCCCACCACCAGGTCGGGGCCCTGGGAGGTGTAGGGGCCGTTGTAGGCGTCCGTGGCGGTCCAGGTCTCAGTTACCACCGCGGTGCCGTCTTCTGCGCGCAGCTTCCGAAGCCTCTCGGAGATCTCGGACAGCAGCGCCCCTGCCTCCTCGCCGGGCTCCACGATCCCCTGGCCCTCCCGGCCGCGTAGGTTGAGCATGATCCCCGCCAGGCCCATGGAGTAGGCCCTGGTCCGGCTCCAGTCCACCCCGTGGAAGCCGGTCTCCACCGTATCGACGCCGTCCTCCAGGACCATGTATCCCTCATCCACCAGCCACCGGTTGAAGTCCACGCAGGTATGGAAGGACGTGAACCCGTGGTCGGACATGACTATCAGCAGGTCCCTGCGTCCCATGGCGTCCGCCGTCTCTCCGATGAGGTCGTCCATTCGGCGGTACATCTCGCCCACGGGGGTCTCCGGGCCGGTACCCTGGCCCCAGAACATGTGCTGTATGCGGTCGGAGGTGTCGAACACGCACACCACCAGGCCCCGTCTCGTGCGCCGCAGGGCGTCGCGCCACATCTTCCTGCGCTCCTCGAAAATGGACCAAGCCTGCTCCAGGAAGCCCTCCTCGGTGGTGGCCCCGTTGGAGAGAGCCCAGGTATCCTCGGCCAGTCCCAGCGTCGCAAAGGGGCCCTGCATACCGGCCAGGTACCGGGAGTAGGTGACGGGATGGCTTATGGGCACCGCCGGGGACGAGGGGTCCACGTGGAGGGCGGTGAGGTAAATCCGTGGCCCGTCTGAAGTCTCGGTGACCCGGGCCCTGGTGATTCCCCTGACCCTGCTGCGGCCGATCCTGTAGGTGACGGTGATCCAGGGGCTGAGGATGCCCGGCTCCACCTCCACGGCTTCCCCAGATACGCTGATCCTCCAGCGGTCGCCGCGACGGCGGAGCTCCAGTGGGGCGTCCACCTGCTCTCCGTCCCCGGCATCCGGGCCGGGTACCGATCCCTTCCACACAGCCTCCGATTCCCGGGTCAGGGCCAGCACCATGCCCCCGGTGGCGGCCCTGGGGTCCTCGCCGGGTGCGAGGACCGTGTAGCTGCCCTGCGTACCCCTGAGATCGGGAACGCACATGCCGCTCAGCAGATGACCGTCCAGCCGTTCGGGGGGATAGGTGATGGGGACCCGGAGAACGGTAGACCTCAGACCGCAGCGGCCCAGGTGGTTCCAGAATGGCTGGCTTCGTCGCAGCAGCCTGGTGGAGGTGGTCTTCCTCCGTCGGCGAAAGGGCCAGACGCCCCGGGGGGTATCCGTGGTCCTGGTGTCCACGGAGGAGAGCACCGCCAGGTACCTCTTCCGGTCGGGCTTCAGGAAATCGAAGATGGCGTGACGGCCCGGGTTGCAGCCTGTCTGGAAGGAGGACCAGGCCACCGGGGATATCCCCGGGCAGGTAGTCTGCAGGCCGGTGAAGCTGCCGCGTTCCCTCAGGCGCGCGAGGTTGGGCATGTGCCCGGCCTCCATCAGCTCGGAGGCCACCCTGGGGGAGAGGCCGTCCAGTCCCAGGACCACCACCCTTCGGGCCCGGGGCCTGTGGACCAGCCTGAAGCGGCGCACCAGCCGGACCAGCAGTATCACCGGCCAGAATAGAAGGGAGGCCAGCGAAACCAGCAGTGCGTTGAGGAAGACGAAGAAGGAGGTGACTATGCCGAACCCGGCCCCCGGCCCGATGTACGCCGCAGCCGTACCAGCCATGATGAGGGCCGCAGCGAGGGGCGCTCCTCTGGGTAGGGCTAGCTTCATGCGGAACCTCTCATCCATCGCCGCAACGGCCCGGGAACCGTCGGTACCAGTCCGACCAGAACGGGAAGGGGAAAGCTAATCAATACGGTCAACGGAGAGAAGCCCCGGAAGTTCCCACTGGCTTCGAGGCCCTGCGGAGGCTATTCTATTGTTCCGCAAACGCTGATCTGCAGGAAAGGAGGTTACATGAGGCTTACTCTGGCAGCAATGGCGCTGGCCGTAGCACTGACGGCCTCCTGTGGCAAGTCCGGCATCGAGCTGAAGAACGGAATGGAGACTCCCATATCCGATGTTACCCTTGCAGCGGGCGAGCAGGAAGCCGTCTGGGACAGGATCGGAGCGGGCGAGACCGAGAAGAGCTCCATCGCCCTGCCGCCCCGGTCGACGATCACGCTCTCCTTCCGGTACGGCGGACAGGAACGCACGGAAACCGTAAGCCTGCCGGCCGAGAAGGACGAGTCCCCCAGCGCCGTCTGGATCGGCATCTACGGGGACAGGCTCTCTCTGGAGTACGCCTACTGACCCTTCCTCGCCGCCGGGAAGGCGAGGATGTCGGGGGCGACCGGATACCGCCTTTCTGCAGCACCGTTATATTGTCGCCTTCGCTGCGGACTGCGCGCTGGAGAAGGCCTGGTTCCCGAAGGATGGCCACATGCAACGTCTAAAGGCAGGAATCGACCTGGGATCGGTAAGCGTCAAGCTGACCCTTCTTGATGAAGACCGCGCAGTCTCCTCCCTCTACCGTCGCCACTACGGACGTCCGGGGGAGGCCCTGGCGCTCATGCTCTCGGAGATGGACGATCTGACAGGCGTTCCCTGCGCAGTCACCGGGAGCGGCTCGGGGCTGGTGGCGGACCTCATCGGAGCCAGGCCCGTCAACGAGGTG
>Ga0207797_1001236_pt1 | contig 18764 bp, 17 predicted proteins | sample PRCRCaboRojoPR_6_FD_187275 | JGI IMG/M metagenome (GOLD analysis project Ga0207797, IMG submission 187275) | Marine sediment microbial community from Cabo Rojo, Puerto Rico - PR CR 10% Liquid 1 (SPAdes) | ecosystem: Environmental > Aquatic > Marine > Coastal > Sediment | place: Cabo Rojo, Puerto...
GATAGATCGAGTGCTTTCGGAAGGGAAGTGAGCCGGCCGGCCCGCCCCCGGCGATCAAGACCTTCTTGGGTTCTGCCGTTTGCTCTAGGGGAGGAAGGCCCAGCTGGGGATTGAAGTTGCACCCCAGGGGATTTCCGGTTTTCAACTGGTTGAGACAGCCCTGCAGGCAATATCCGCAATGCATGATCCGATCGTCCTGTTGGTCGTTCCACTTCTTGATCAATTCGGGATCCGCCAACAAGGGTCTTCCTAAGGCGACGAGGTCCACAAGCTTTTGGTCCAAGGCGTTTTGGACGACTTCCCTTGTTCCCATCCGCCCGGCTGCAATCATGGGGAGCGACGTCTGATTTCGAACCCAGGCCAATGCCTCGAACTGGGGCTGACGCGGAAGGCTGCCGTGGTGGAAATACCAGGGAGGTGAGAAGCACGCCGTGCCCATGCCTACGTGGATTGCGCTGAACTTGGCCGTTTCCGCCAGCTGGATCAGGGGCAGCAACTCTTCCGGGCTGATACCGTATTCCGGTGACATGTCGTTGCCGGAGATACGGAGCAGTACCGGCATACGCGGTGCACCATCCTGTACGGCGGCAAAAACCCTTTTTGCAAAAAGGAGGCGGTCCTGGCCGAATTCGTCTTCTCGCTTATTGAGCTTGGAATTCAGAAACTGTGAGATCAAGTAGCCGTGACCGCCCTGAATTTCAAGGGCATCGAAACCGGCTTCCCTTGCCCGTTTCGCTGCCGAGCGATAGCCCAAGATAATATTGGCGATTTCGTCCTCCGTTAAAACCTGGGACACATTTCCGTTTCTCGCCACACAGGTCATTTCGGAGGGGGCCTTGGGTTGGCATCCGATGAGTTTCGGATTGGCCGCCGCACCTCCGTGATTCAGATGGAGACAAGCCAGGCGACCATATTCATGGATCCCATTGGCAAGCCGGGTCAACTCTCCTGCACTTTCCGGGAGGTGGACACATGGCTGTTTCGGGTGCTCTTTCCCATCGGCGGTAACGGAAACCGGTTCCAGGATGATCAGGCCCGGCCCCTCCTCCGCCAGTCGTTTGTAGAAATTTAATTGTCGATCGCTTATCGAGCCGTCCGGGTTTCCGTATCCAAGTTTGATGGGAGGAAACACGAAACGATTCGTCAGCCGCAATCCATCCAATGTAAACTCCCGAAACATCCTTTCCATGAGCGTCCTCCTTTTTTTTGGGCCCTTTTTGCTCCTGCTTCCCAGAGGTCTTTATTCGGCCCGGGAAGCTCCGAGGTGACGAACCGTCACCGCTTCCTTACCCTGCTCAAGAAAATCCCTTGGAGCTGCCTGCAACGCAGGCCCCCAAGCCTCCTTTGTTCATAAAACTCGTGGAGCTCAGAAGTTTTTTGGCCTCTTTACTCCCGCATGTAGGGCAGATAACGGTTTGTTTGTCTCCCTTGAAACTGAGCTTTTCAAAGGTCCTGCGGCAATCTTGACACTGGTATTCGTAAATAGGCATCATTGTTTCCTCCGAAAATGGTTTCAATCGAAAGCCGTGGAAGGGCTTTCTTTACACACGCTTTTGTAAGAGTCTTTCAACTGATTCTTCCAATCTCGACGCCGGTCGCCAACCAACAAAATACTCGGCTACCCGTCCATGGTGGTCAATCACAAATGTAGTGGGAATGCTCTCAATCCCTCCATAGTCAAGTACGACGTTTCTCGTTCCCGGCACGATCGGGTAGGGAATCTGGTGGTCTCGGGCAAAAGATCGAAGCACCCGTGCACCCTCGGCGTCCAATCCGATGGCGACGATTTCCAGACCGTCATCCTTGAGTTTCTCGTAGATGCGTATGAATTCCGGCACTTCCTGTCGACACGGTCCGCACCATGTGGCAAAAAAACTCAACAACACCACTTTACCTCTGAGGTCCTTCAGGCTTACGGTGTCCCCATGGATATCTTGCATAGTGAAAAGCGGTGCCGGCTGATTCACCCCACCCTGTTCCCCATTTCCGGAACAACCTGAGACAAGAATCAAAACCGAAACCAATATATAAATCGTTTTAAAGGTGTCTTTCATTCTACCTCCTCTCTGACCGCAACAAGTGCAGGTGTACACAAAGGCGCATTTTCTCTAGGTTCGGCTTTTTTCCGTTTCCACAATGTTTCTTCCGGGGCCGGGCCGAATAGCTTCTCCGAGTACTTGACATACCACGCAGCGGACTGGACCTGGATGATATACGCAATGGCCACGACCAGTGCAGCGCTCGATCCTTGAGGCCCGAAGGCATTTATGGCAATGGCCAAGGCGATGGAAAGGTTTCGCATAACCGAACCATAGACCAACGCAATACCATCTCCTCGAGGCAAGAACGCCTTTGCCACCACAGTACTCAAGGTATAGTTAAACCCGTACGCGATGGTCAGGGGTACCAGGATGTAAACCAGCACTTGGGGGGAGTTCACGATCGCCGGAGCTTTGAGTGCCATGGCGATAAACACAATGCCGATGACCCCGAGAACGGAAAGCGGGGGAAATTTGGGCGCCCACTTTTGCTGGAATCCTTTTTGGCCGAACTTCCTGATCAAGCCTTGCTGGGTCAAATATCCCGCCAGCATCGGGATGAACACGATTACAATGATTTGCGTCATCACCTTTGACAAATGGACTTCCAGGCTGGTGCCCATCAGCCATTTCACGTAAAATGGTGTGGCCAAAGAGCCCAAGGTCAGGCCGATAACGGTCATTTTCACTGCCGCAGCCATATTTCCCTTGGCAAACCCTGTCCAGGAGATGGTCATTCCGCTGGTTGGAACCAGACCGGCCAACAGCATCCCCAAGGCCATGTACGGATCGTTTCGGAAAAAGAGAATCCCCAATCCGAAGGCCACGAAGGGGATGACAGCGAAGTTAATTACTTGCGTCCATATCTGGGCCTTGATATCTCCGCCCTCGAATACCTTCTTGATCTTCAGATTCACCATCATGGGGTAGACCATAAGGAAGGTGAACGGGATGATCAGGCTTTTTAGAAACTTTGGGTCCCAAGTGATTCCGAAAAGGAACCCAAGAAGCATCATCGCCGGGATGGCGATAATCAAATTTTTGCTGATGTTTTGAAGAAGCGTCCACATAAGTGTTTTCCTTTGCTGAAGACCCCGGCAGCGGCTAATCGATGATTTCCGCTATGGCCGAAGCCAGTTTTTCCTGCGATTGAATGCCGACGAAGCGCTGTATCTCTCGTCCGTTCTTAAACAGCACCAAAGTGGGAATGCTCCGGATACCCAGTCGCTGGGCTGTTTCCTGGTTTTCGTCGACATTCATCTGTGCGATGCAGGCTTTTTCTTCAAATGTGTCCGCAACGGTTTCCAAGATCGGTTCCTGGACGCGACACGGCACGCACCAGGGAGCGCCGAAATCAACCAGCCATACGCCATGGCGAGTCAAGTTTTCTATTGGCTGTTGCGGGTCGATTTGTGTTGGTTTCATTCTTCCCTCATTGGCTGTTGTTCATTATGGTGCCGCGCAGGGTTTCTCTCATACCTTTTCACCATTCATGCCAGGCGGAAATGGAACCGGTGCCAAGATTGATTTGGGGGTTCGCAACCCAAATAAGTTGTTGAAGTAGCTGAAAAATAAAGACGGTCCGCCGGAAAAGAGGCGGACAATTTGAAAAGCCGTTGACAACCCAACGACCGTTACCTATGCTATAGGTAACGTTACATAACGTTACCGTAACGCCCTGGACGCCGGATTGCCAAAATGATTGCAAAAGGCAGCTTCGGTAGACAACGGGCGTAAAAGTAACTGCACTTTTGGCGAAACCTTTCCTGCAAACGGAGGACGGGCAGTGACCGGAGAAACCGACAAAATACTGGATGCCAGATTTGCCGGATTCCTTGTGGAATCGATGGCCGACGGTGTGTTCACCTTGAACGAAAAAGGAGAAATTACGTCGTGGAATCCTTCCATGGAGCGTATCACCGGGTATACGGCACAAGAGGCTTTGGGCAGAAACTGCATGATGCTCAATTTCAGCCGGTGTGTCGCCAAGACCTGTCCGAGCGGTTTGAAAGAGTGCGGCATCTTCCAACGGGGCGCCGTTGACGGAAAGGAATGCTTCCTGAGCCACAAAGACGGCCACGACGTTCCCGTATTAAAGAGTGCCCGGGTCGTGAAGAACGAACGGGCTAAGGTGATCGGAATCGTGGAAACGGTAACGGATCTGACCGAACTCTACAAGGCTCGGCGGGAAGCGCAAGAGGCCATGGGGCGACTGGGCGAAATTCACAGCCTGGACAATATCGTCGGGAAAAGTCATGCCATGCGGCGGGTCTTCTCTGCCATAATGGCGGCGGCGCGCAGTGATGCGACGGTCCTGATACAGGGAGAAAGCGGCACCGGCAAAGAACTTGTAGCCGGAGCCATTCACTTCAACAGCGAAAGGGCCAACATGCCGCTGATCACCGCCAATTGCAGCGCCCTTTCGGAATCGTTGCTGGAAAGCGAACTATTCGGCCATGTGAAAGGTGCATTTACGGGCGCCATTCGGAACCGGGTGGGGCGTTTCGAGGAAGCATCTGGCGGATCGATCTTTCTGGACGAGATCGGTGAATTAAGTCCGTACATTCAGGTGAAACTCCTGCGGGTGTTACAGGAGAAGCAGATTGAACGGGTGGGGGAGTCGATGAGTCGGCCCATCGACATCCGGATTATCGCTGCCACCAATCAAGACCTGTACGGTCAGGTACGTGAGGGCAAGTTTCGTGAGGACCTTTTCTATCGTCTCAAGGTTTTTCCCATCCACATTCCCCCGTTACGAGAGCGTAAAGAGGACATCCCCTTGTTGGTGAGCCATTTCATCGCGCTACAAAATGAAAAGACGGGAAAACGAATTCGAGGCCTTACCGATCCGGCCATGCGGCTTCTTATGGATTATCCCTGGTACGGAAACGTACGGGAGGTTGAAAACGCCATTGAACACGCCTTCGTGCTCTGTTCCGGAGAGGATATCGATATCTTTGATCTCCCGGTTGAAATCCGTCAGGAAGAGTATCCCCGGGATCTTCCGAGACCTTCTCCGGGAGGTATGCAAAGGGATAAGAAGAAACTCTCACGGGAAATGTTACTCGAACTCCTTGAGGAAGCGGGGTGGAACAAGGCCGAAGTGGGCCGTCGCGTCGGTTTGAGCAGAACAGCGATTTGGAAGTATATGAAAAAGTGGGAGATACCACTGAAGCCGCCGGCGTAGGCGGAAAATCCAGGAGTCTGCCGCTCAACGGGGAGTTCTCCGACAGGCTCCTGGACCGTTCGTTACTTTCATCGTAACAAAAGAAGTTGCCTCTATCTCTTGAGTCCGCCCTTTTCAATAACAAGCTTGAAATAATCACCGACACTTTCCGCGACGACGCAGACATGTTTTGAGTTCCGAATGATGTGCATCATGTCCGATCGGGTTTCGTCGTCTCCGCAAAGTACCTCGACAATCTCTCCAGGCGCCAGCTCCGCGAGTCCGTTCTCCACGTTCAGCAAACTCAAGGGAGGGACCAATTTTCGCACGTCGATGGTGGTGTTCGGCCTTTTGGGTTTCATGGGAAACATCCCTTCGATCTGCCGTCGTAATCTGCGAAATTCATACCACAAACAAAAGGCGTGGACGGAAGGGTAACCGGTTGGAAGTTAAGAATATAATTGTCCGGGCAGGAAGATTTGCCTTTTCACTGAATATGATTTATCTTAACATATGTTAACTACACACGGGAAAGATGAACAATGGATAATTTTGCACGCTATTGGAAAACGGTTGTCGATACCATCCAAGATGGTTTGCTGGTGGTTGATCGTCGCGGCACCATCGTTTCGATGAATGCCGCCGCGGAAAAGCTGACCGGGTACCGGAAAAGCGATATTATCGGAAAGTCTTGCCGCGTCCTGTCCTGTGACGGGTGTAAAATCAATTCCGGAAAAAAGGCAAAACACTGGTGTTCCCTCTTTTCCAGGGGCAGCATCCGTTCTCGCAGGTGTGTTATCCGAAACGGGAAGGGAGAGAGAATTCATGTGATCAAGCGGGCGTCGCTTCTGCGGGACGAAAAAGGCGAGGTTGTCGGCGCAGTCGAAACGTTGACCGACATGTCCGAAGTGGTCCGCCAGGAAAATGAGATTGCCTCTCTTCGCCGTACCTTAATGGAGCAAGACAGTTATCACGGCATCCTGGGCAAATCCCCGGCCATTTCCCAGCTATTTGGGTTGGTGGAAAGTGCCGCTCAATCAGAAGCCCCGGTGGCGATTTTTGGCGAGAGCGGAGTGGGCAAGGAACTGGTCGCCAAGGCGATTCATGCTGCAAGTCCACGGGCCAAGAAGCCTTTTGTAAAGGTCAGCTGTGCCGCTTTGAACGAGAACCTCCTGGAGAGCGAACTCTTCGGTCACGTGAAGGGAGCCTTCACCGGGGCGAATAGAAGCCGCATGGGCAGATTCGAAGCGGCGAACGGTGGTGCGCTTTTCTTGGACGAAATTGGTGACGTTCCCTTGTCGACCCAGGTTAAGCTACTCCGGGTTTTGGAAGAAAAGGAGCTGGAAAGAGTCGGGGATAACATGCCGATCAAGGTGGACGTCCGTATTATCACGGCTACAAACAAGAATCTGGAACAGTGTGTTCGGGACGAGACGTTTCGGGAAGACCTTTTTTACCGGATCAACGTGATTCCCATACATATCCCCGCCCTCAGACAGCGGACGGAGGACATCCCGATTCTAGCCCAATCTTTTTGCGAGCGCATTTCTCTCCGGGGCGGCAAATCGATTACCAGCATCAGCCCTGCCGCCATGGAAGCCCTGCAGGCCTACTCGTGGCCTGGAAATGTCCGGGAATTACAGAACACGATCGAATACGCCTTCGTATTGTGCCGAGGCCATGAGATCAAACCGGATCATCTGCCCCCGAAGATAGCGCCGAAGAACTATTCTGCACAAGGAATGCCCTGTGTGTGTGCAGAGGCACCGGCTTCCGAAGAAACACCGGACAGCTCCCTGTCTGATCGGGAACAATTGATACAAGCCTTGAAACAGACCGGCGGTCATCAGGCCAAGGCGGCGGAGATGCTGGGAATCAGTCGCGTGACGTTGTGGAAACGGATGAAGAAATATGGGGTGAAGGCGGATTTTCGGTAGGGGATTTTAGAGAAGGTTAGCCACAGACCCACACAGACGGACACAGACCAAAAGAACATGAACATCGAACATCGAACGTCCAACGCCGAATGTTTGAATGGATGTGGTGCTCTCCAACTCTTGTGGTGACGCTGAATATACAGAATGTAAGTGTGCTAGCGCTTTCACGTCAGAATTAACAGGGTTTGTCTGTTCTGGCAATGGCAATGATGATTCTACAATTTCGCGGCTGGAGGCCGAATACCAATTGTGCCGACGCTTCGTCGGCACAATAGTCTGTGTCCGTCTGGGTGGGTCTGTGGCCAAAAAAAACAAAAGCCCCTGCCCGACATATACCGGACAGGGGCCTTTTCTCTCAGGGGTAGCGCTTACTTCTTTTCCTCTTTGCCTTCTCCCAGGGGCAGTTTTTTGAACCGGCCACCGTGAATGATGGGGTCTCCCTTGTAACCGAGGGCCTTGAAATTCAGGTAGTCGGTCTGACCGGTCAAATGGGAGACGTCCCGACCTTTTGATTTCATGAACTCAAAGTCGGTGCCCATTTGGGTCAGTTTTTTGAAGTTTACGTTCCGGTTATCTTGATGACACCGGTCGCAGGTCTTTTCTTTGGTCAAGGACTCATGGCACTGGGCGCAACCCAAGGCGTTTTCAGCAGGCATGGTTTCATGGTTGAGGCCCCAGTACATGACCGTTTCCACCCACTCATATTCGCCGCTGTATTCCAATCCGGCCGCCTTCATCCCGTTTTCGAAGGACTGCTGCCAATCCAACGTCTTCCAGTAACCGCCGGGACCGAACAGATGGGGAACGATGAGATAATTGTTGTCGGCATCCGCCATCTGTTTTCCCCTCATCGGTTTGAACGGAAAGATCCTTGCGGTGGGATCCCAAATCTCTCCCGCCGGATCGGTAATCTTGGTCACCTCGTCCGGATTGATCTTGTCACCCAGAAGCACCCGTTTCACTTCGCCGTTGTACCAGAGGTATTCCGGTTTGGCACTTTCCTTCCAGACGAACTCGCCCTTTTTCCAGGAATAGTCCGGCATGCCGTACTTGTCCTTGTTGACTTTACGTTTTTTGTCCCCTGCCTTGGACCAGTCCCACCAGGTTTTTGTCGGCTTGCATTTCGCGTACACCGGGCTGTGGCAGGTCTGACAATAGAGATGTTCCGTATGCTTGTTGAGATGGTGGTTTAACAGGTTGTGTCCCTCGTGTCCTTCTCCGGTGTGGTACTTGTGCGGTTGGTCGGTGTGACAGTCCTCACAGGAACGGCTTCCCTCGGCCACAGGAAGAGAGAGTGACCGTCCGGAGATCTTGTGGTTTCGTGTTTCATGACATTCCTGGCACTGGAAATCCATGCCACCCATGTGGACGTCACAGTTTCTGGAGGGATAGTAGAGAATGCCGTTCATGTCCCCGTGTTTGACCGCGTCTCCTCCCCCGCCCTGAAAATGGCAGTCTCCACAAGTCTTCCGACTCGGTTTGCCTACATTCTCGGCGATTTCCTTCAAGTCAATCTCCGGATAAGGCATACCGGCGGCCGGTGGGGCCTTGCGGTATTTCAGCGTCGTATCGTGGCAGACAAGACAGTCCATCCGGGTTTTGTCCGTAAAATCGAACGTGCCATCCTCCCAGCCGTATCCTGCGTGGCAACTCGTACACCGGGGCCAGTTGGAGGGGACGGCCACGCAAAAGTTGTTGATTGTGTCCGTCGCCTTCCCGGAGGTCACCTTGTCTTCCTGGCCGATGGTGTATGGAGACGGCCCTTTCCAAAGCCAGTGGGCCGATGTGAGCATGTCTTCCGCGGCGTCGTCATGGCAACGGAGGCATTCCTTTGTCACCGTGATGGGATCCGGATTGTCCGGCAATTTCACCAAATCCTTGTGGCTGGGCACATTCTTGGGATGGCATCCGGTACAATGAACAGGGCCCTTGTCCTCTTCCTTGTGACAATCCATACACTGTTGGTGGTAGGCGGCCTTAAGGCCCAACCGGTCCGGAAGCTCCGGGTTGAACCCCTCCTGGTGGCAGGCGGAACATTTCGTCGTCTCTGAGGCATCCGGGGCGGCCGGCTTGTAATGGTGACATTCCATACAATTGTTCACAACCGTTGCGTGTTTCATGTGCATGAAACGAACCGGACCGTAGAGGTCCCCATACGGTTTGGTCTTTTCCTTCAAGATGGGGCTGTCCAGTACGAGATACCGATGTTTCATGTCCTTTAAACCCGGGGCGTTTTCTCCCAAGCGAAGCCTCCGTAGGGAAGGGGCTTCCTCTACGACCTTCCGAACCAATTCGGGCACCTTGTGTGCCCTTTCCAATGCGGCCACCTGGTCCACAGGCACCCAGGGGGTACCATCCGGCAGGACTTTCGGAGGAGGGGGCGGTGGCCCCTTGCCACTCTTTCCAGCCGCCGTTTCCCCGTATTGCAACATGAAGAAACCGCCCACGATAAGGGTAGCCAAAGATATTCGTAATGCATTTTTCCAATTCATGAGGTCACCTCCTTGCGGCGGGCACTAAGGACCGGTAGATACGTGACGGCGAGCCTGTAGAAAAAGATAATACTGGCAATCAAGCCGATCGTTATTGCAATCTCCCCGATGGAAGGAAAATACGATTGTGTCGCGTAAGGGGGGCTAAAACTGACCAGGAACACATTGACACGATTCAGGGCCACGCCGCCTACGACCATGGCACATGTGATAAAGAGCCATCGGGATGACCGCCTAACAGCCGGTGAAAGAAGCATGAACCAGGGCAGAATGACCCCGGCGATCATTTCCACCAGAAAAGCACGGCTTTGAACCGATCCGTCAAAGAGATACGTGTAAGAGCCTCTGGCAATCACATCCCCTATTTTAAGTGCCATGTAAATTCCGAGAAGGAAGATGGTGAATCGGGTGAGCGGCCCCAATACCTTCATTTCGTCGTGAAGCTTCATCGATCCGGTAGCGATTGTTGTTTCAAAGACCACCATGGGGAAACCGACCGCAATCGCCGACATCAAGAAGAGAAGAGGCAGGATCGGCGTATACCAGAGCGGATGTACCTTTGTGGGTGCGATGAGCATAAGGGAACCAAGACCGGACTGATGCATGAAGGACAGAACGACCCCGGCAATAATGAACACCCACATGACCTTGTCCAGCCCCCGGTTCAGTGTGGCCAAAAGGGGAATCTTGTTTCCAAACCGTTCCGCCAACACGGGGATAAACTCGATGTAAAGGACGTGGAGATAGATGACCACGCACATGGCTACTTCGAAAAGAACCGAGTTGGGTTGCCAGAACACAACCGGTTTCCATATCGCCCAGGAACGGCCAATGTCGATAAACAGACCGATGGAGACAAAGGTGTACCCAAGGGCGGCCGTCAACAACGCCGGGCGCGTGACCGCCTCGTATGTGTGCCGGCCGAAGATGTGGGCCAAGGCGGCTGTGGTGAAGCCCCCCGCTGCGAGAGCAACGCCGGTAGCCACGTCGATGCCGATCCACAGTCCCCAGGGATGGGTCATCTTCAGGTTTGTGACGGCAGCCAATCCGCCCGTATACCGGGCGATAACGAAAAACCCGGCGGTTGCCATAAGAAACACCAAAAATATGACACCGGGCGTCCAAAACGGCGCCGCCACGGGTGCTGGTTTGGCATGTTCGTTCATCATGATTCCTCCTTGTCTTCGTGGTGGGAATTTCCCTTGAACTGTCCACGGTTAAAAACGGCCATGGCGCCGCCCAGCAAAGCAAAAAGCGATATCGGGGCCCACATGTAAGCGAATATGCTGTGCTGAATCGTTTCCGTCAGGTGGGGCATGGGTTTTGTGGGCAACGTTTGAAATCCCAGCTTCTCAAAAGGGACTTTCGACACATAGAGCCAAGAGGTACCCCCCACCTCGTGTTCTCCATAAATCTTGGGTACATAATGCAGAGGGTCGCTCTTGATCCTTTCATCGGCTACCTTGAGCAACTCGCTTCGTTTTCCAAAGGTCATGGCCTCCACCGGGCAGATGGACGCACAACCCGGAAGTCCGCCTTCTTTGGAAATTCGGTCAAAGCAAAACGTACATTTTCTGACCCGGGGGGTGATTGGATCGTTGAACTCGTAAGCGGGAATCTGGAACGGGCACGCCACCATGCAATACCGGCACCCGATGCAACGGGACTTGTCGTAAATCACCGCCCCGTTCTCCTTTTTCTGTAATGCCCCGGTAATGCACGCGGATGCACAAGCGGGATCCTGACAATGCATGCACTGAACTTTGACAAACGTCGGTACCGGTTCATTCCGTTCATTGAGTCTTCCCGTAAAGTAGCGGTTGACCACCGTGAATGCTTTGTCCGTGGGCCTGCGTGCCCGATCCATCACGGTGATGTCCTTAAAGGGACGCTCCGGTTCCGGCAGTTCGTTGACCTTGTTGCAGGCAAGTTCACACTTGCGACAACCGATACATCGGCTCAGATCGACCAGGCATCCATATGGATCCTCCGGCACGTTCGCTTCTCGCGCCGCGGCCGGTGCTGTCCCGGCGGCCAAGGTCGCCCCTGTCGCTCCCATTACTTTAAAGAAATTCCGTCGATCTAGCTTCATGGCAATGTCCTCACTCTTAAGGTTCAACAGTTTTGGGATCATAATTGGCAACGAACATGCCAAGCCGAGTACCTCCGTAGCAGATCAATTTTCATTATGTATGTCGGGGGGTTGCGGGTATCTTGCTGGACAAAGGAAGTGAGAGGGGATGTTAGCACATGTTAAGAAACAGCCAGCATGGTTAACCGATGTTAACCTATGGGCTTGGGCTTATTAGCGTAAATATCCGGATCCAGAGGGCCCGCCTTTGATGCCCCCTTCCTCAACCGATGAGCTTTCCAACAACGCGGCTGAGTCAGTTGTTTTTTGCCTTGCCCAGTATTCCAATATCCCGGTACTCCAACGCGGTAACTGCAACAAGTTTGCGGCACAGCCAGCAGTCTCTGGCCTGGCCCAAAGAACTAGGATTTGATGTTATAGTATTTAGTCCTAGACTCTTGCCCTTTCATTCTGCTATATATGGGTTAGGTGCTTTTGATAAAGGGGGCCCCTTATGATCAGGCCCGAATCACAATTTATGCGCACCAATGTCCCGCTGCTCCTTCGGCGCTTTTCTCTGTTCTATTTCAAGGAACGTTCCTGCATCGAATACTTCGTCAACAATCGTTTCTCCGAAGAAACGATTTCCTCTTCCATTATTTTTTCGTTTGACCGGGAAAAGGGAGACCTCCATGTTTCCCGGTTTTATCCCGAAATATACCGCCAGCCAAACCCCAAGTATATGTCCGCCGCCTGTTTTTACTTGCTGATTCATCATTGCGCCGACACCTTCTGCTTGGATGATGCGAGCCACATCAGCCTTGAAACGGTACCCGTTGTCAGCGACCGGTTTTACAGAAAGCTGAGGGATTTCGATTTTCATGTGGAACGGTTCCAGTTGGGTAGTGTCGTCGAACTGTTCAGCGACCTCATGCGAAGATCCGTTGATACAAGCATGATTGAAGAATATGTATTTCCCGACGGCGAAGTCCCGTTTTTGAAATAAACCACCACGGTTGGGTTGTCATTTTCCTCGACAGCCATGGGCAAGATGAAAAAGTGTAACGAAGGAAATCATGAAGATTCGCCCAGCTAAAGGATGTTGCCGAAACAGTTCGGAATGTCCTGGACGGTGCCTCGCAATAGGTATTTTTTGTGCCCTAAAATAGGTATTTGTACGTATTGACTTTTTTCGCCGGTTATCAACAATTGATTTGACATCAACCTTACTCCCGCCACATAGCTCCCGCTGTGGTACCAAATCTTGGGCCGGGGGCTATGTTATGTTCCGGTGACCGGCCGACAGGGTCGAGGCCCCCATGACGTACGCTGTAAGCGACGAAATCAGGAATCGAACGAATTGCCGGAACGAATTCCACTGCCTTTCCGGGGACATGCAGGGTGTTTGCGACGTTTACAACACGTTGGGAACCAAGCTGATTGTGACCGACTGCCCCAAACGGGGATGGTACTGCGACTACTGCAAAGCCTTTGACATCTCTCAAGGTTTTTGTACCTGCCCTACGCGGATCGAGATCTACAACCGGTACCGAGTCTAGGACCTGTCGGAAAACTTCCACGGACATTCTCCGACAGGCTCTGGGTTTTGGTTCCACCTTGACGAGCAAGGAACATGCGTGTATAATTAACAGGAACAATTGAAACGGGCGCCAAGAAGGTGCCTATTTTTTCGATAACTAGATAAAAAATCAACAACGTATAAACGAGCCAGGAAGGCGAGCGGGCAGAAGTCTGCAATCCACTACCTGGCTTTTTTTGTGGCTTTTTCTGAACAAATCCAAACCGGCGCTGGGGGTAATGCCTTGAGACTTGTGGCACCTTTCTTATTTGTGGGATTTCTTTTGGTCGTACCGTCTTTGGTCTATCCCGGTACGAAAACCATGGAACGGGATACCAACGAGGATGGAAAAACGGACCAGATTGCCACCTTCGATGGAAGGGGAAAGTTGCTTAAATTGGCGGTGGACGGGGATGCCGATGGGGTGATGGACCGTTTTCAGCACTACGATGACGGCAAATTGGTGCGTTTGGAGCGGGACCGAAACCAGGATGGGAAGATGGATGCGTGGGATTATTTTGAAGAGGAAAAACGCGTTCGCCATCAACGGGTTTCCCTGGAGACGGGTGAGGTGGAACTGGTCATTGCATTTGACAGCCAAGAGCGGCCGCTCAAAATGGAGCGAGATACCACCGGAGACACTCGGTTTGATAGCATCTACCATTTCGAAGAAGGAAAATTGGCCCGGAGTACCCGAGATACCGACGGGGATGGCAAGACGAACGTTTGGCAAACCTATCGCAATGAAAAACCGCTGAAAAACCGGGTAGATGGAGACGGAGACGGTCGGATTGAAAAAGAAACGTTTTTCGATGAGGAAGGTATGCCCAAAGAAAGCCGCCACGATCACGACGGGGACGGTAAGATGGAGCTTTTCAGATTCTATGAAGAGGGAGAATTAAAGGAGCAGAAGAAAGACGCCGACCACGACGGCCGCTATGAAATTATCACTGAGTATGATGCAGGAAATCCTACGAAGCAAAGGAAAGATACCAATGGGGACGGACGATTCGATGTCTCCGTCCGTTTCAAAGACGGTACGCCAAGTTATCAAGAAAAAGATACCAACTTTGACGACAAAATGGATGTGTTTGTGACCTTCGACAAGGAAGGTCAAATCCAAAAAATGGAAGAGGACACCCGGTTTACCGGGCGTATCGATCGCGTGCGCACGTATAAAAACGGCCAACCTCTGCAAGTGTCTTACGACAGTGACGGCGACGGGTTTCAAGAAACGCTTTCCCACTTTGAGGAGGGCAAATTGGCCGTCCAAACGCAGGACAACGACCAGGACGGGCAGCCCGACGTGAAAATCTTCTTTGATGGGGAAGGCAACAAGAAAAAAGTAGAAAGCGATACGGATCTGGATGGCAATGTGGACACCTGGGAAACCTACGAGAAGGGTGAACTGGTACGGGTCGACCAGGCCAAGTCCGGAAAAGGCAAAGTGGACGTGAAGATTTTCTATCAAGATGGCGAGAAGCAAAAGTTGCTGCGCGATCAGGACAAAGACGGCCACTTTGAGATTACCCAATGGTTTCAAAAGACTCCCTGGACGATGGTTATGGAATTGGACGTAGACGGCAACGGTCGGCCCGAGGGGCGATATTGCTATAAAGACGGGGTGATTCGGTTAAAAGAGATCGATGAAGATGGCGATGGAGCGTGGAACCTGAGAGAGTACTATACAAAGGCCGGCAAGCTGGAAAAAAGTGAAGAAGACGACGAGGGTGCGGGACGGTTTACCATCACCTGGTATTATAACGAAGAGGAGAAGGCCGTCCGTGCCGAAAAGGATACCGATAAAGACGGAAAGATCGACACCTGGTTTTATTATGACAACGGTTCCATCGAGCGGGTGGAAGAAGATACCAACGGGGACGGAAAACCCGACCTCTGGGAAGAATATGATGAAGCGGAAGCACTGGTGAAACGATCGAAAGATCTGAACTATGACGGCACGCCCGATATGGAGAAACTGGCAGGGGATGAGCAGGTGGGAGAACGAGCAGGTGAGCAGGTGAGCAGGTGAGCGGGTGAGAAAGTGTGCAGGGGAGAAAGTGAGCGGGTGTGAACGGGAGAGGGCGTGAACAATTGCAGGTGGCCTGAGTTGAGTAAGGAGATTTAGCATTTATCGGGAGTGGATGTTTACGAGATGTTCGTTGAAGCGGCGATGGAGATATTTGGGCGGTCAAAGATTACGGTTACTGGAAAATGAGATGGTGTAAGATAGGCAGGCTGATTGAAAGTCACACTTTCACACCTGCTCGCTTTCTCAAAATGGAGGATAAACGATGTTCGAGTTTCTTGCAAAGGGTGGCGTTGTCGTAATTCCCATTATGATCTGTTCCGTGTTGGCACTGGCAATTTTTTTGGAGCGGCTGATACGCCTCAGCCGGGTGAAGATACGCGGTTACGGGCTGGTGGAGAAGGTGGGAAAGTACTTGAGAGAGGGAGAAGATCAAAAGGCGTACGACCTGGCAAGCTCAGACGACAAACCGATGGGCCGAGTTCTGACGCATGGTATGGAGGTGAAGGATCAGGACCGCGAGACGCTGGAGACCGTTCTCTACCATGCGACGGAAGAAGAAGTGCGTGGCCTGTCACGGTATTTGCAGGCGCTGGCGACGATCGGCAACATCACGCCGTTATTGGGTCTGTTGGGTACGGTTCTCGGCATGATTAAAGCGTTTATGGTCATTCAGGAGATGGGCGGGAAGGTGAATGCAGCCGTGCTGGCCGGTGGTATCTGGGAAGCCATGTTGACCACGGCGCTGGGTCTTGCAGTGGCCCTTCCGGTCATGGTTGCCCACAGCTATCTGGTGGGTCGGGTGGATAAATATGAGGCCCAGCTTGAGGACGGCGCCATCGTATTCGTAAAATCCATCGGCTATCGGATCCACGGACACAACGGGTTTCATACGCATGCACATACGCACACCCATGCGCACTAGAATTCTGAATAAAAGAGATTTCCCCACATAGATGGGGACGAGAGATACGGAGGTCCAACATGTTTTCGAAACGGAAGAAAAAGAACCGTTATCAAGTTCAGGCGCCTTTGACGTCACTCATCGATATCGTCTTTCTCCTGCTGATATATTTTCTGCTGACGACCAACTTCATGGTGGATGAAGGGATCAAGATTAAACTCCCCCAGGCCAAGGCCTCAGCCCCGCAAACGGAAGAACCCATCACGATTTACGTCGCCAAGGACGGCAGAGCCTTCCTGGGCACGGAAGAGGTGAGCCTTGCGAATCTGTTTGACCGAATCAAGGAACGCATTGCAGGAAGGCCAAATGAACTGGTCGTCGTCCGCGCCGACCGAGCCGTCATCCTAAACAAGGCCGTCAAGGTCATGGACATCGCCAAAGCCGCCGGCGCCGGCAGGTTGTGCCTGGCAACGGAGAAGGAGTTTTAGGCACGGACACAGACAGAAAGAGATAATTAGCCACAGACCCACACAGACAAACACAGACGTTTTGTTTTGTGGTGAGTGAATGTTCCATGGACGTGGAAAATGGATATCAATGAGATTACGTACAGAATCAATGGGGCGGTTTTTGAAGTCAATCGGGAACTCGGTTCAGGTTTTTTAGAGAAAGTTTATGAAAATGCGTTGATGAATGAGCTTCGTCTACAAGGGATTCAGGCAGAGGCTCAAGTACCGATTAAGATTTATTATAAAGACGTTATTGTAGGCGACTATTTTGCAGATATTGTGGTGGAAGATCGTATCATCCTTGAACTAAAAGCATGTGAGTGTTTGCAGAAGATTCATGAAGCCCAACTCTTAAATTACTTGGCGGCTACTGGCTATAAGGTTGGTATGCTGGTAAATTTCACGCATCCGAAGGCGGAGATTAAGCGATTTGTCCGTTGATTGAGAGGCAAGGAGTGGTAATCCTATGGTAGCTTACATAGACTGTTCGCTCGATGAGCGAACAGTCTGTCTGTGTATGTCGGTGTGGGTCTGTGGCTAATAAAAAACAAAATAAACCGAACTGGCTCCTGCGCGGCCTCGTTGGTGTCTCTTTGGCCGTTCACGTGGTGATTTTTTTGCATGTGAGTGGGTTGTACAATTCCAAGGCGCTGACGTATATCGAACTGACCATGCGGGATATTTCCAATCCTGTGGGAAGGGAAATACCGCGACCCCGGTTCCGGCCGAAGACTCCCGAGGTCGAGGAAGTGAAGAAACTCGACATCAGCCCGCGGCGGGTGCCTCGCATGAAGCCCATGAAGCTGGATCCTCCCGAAAAGAACCTCCCGGACACGCTGGTTGAGGGGATAGGGGCACCCGAAGTGCCGGAAACAGAGGGCGTTGACGTGGCCAACTGGGCGCCCGGATCCCTGGTAGATGACGCAGCGGGAGATTTCTTGACCGCACAGAACTACCTGGAAATGGTCAGACTGAAGATCGAAAGTCACAAAAAGTATCCCCAACAGGCCAGACTGCGAAATATCGAGGGGCGGGTGACACTGCGTTTCGTTATCACTACAGACGGCGGGGTGCGTGATGTGGAAATCGTTAAGCGCTCCCGAAACACAGATCTTGACGCAGCGGCGGTCGCAGCAGTCCGGGCCTCGGCACCTTTTTCCAATCCGCCCCGACGCTTTTTCGACGGCGATTTACCCCTCGAGTTGACGATTGTCTTTGAGTTGACGTGAGAAGGTGAGGGAGCGGGGGAGTGTGAAAGTGAGAAAGTGTGCAGGGGTGAAAGTGGGAAAGTGAGTTGTTTGAAGGCATGAGAAAGCTGAGAAGTGTTGAGGAGAGGGCAATCAAATTCGGTGTTACAAGCCTCTACAGGCAGAAATTAACCATGCTAAATTTTTTTAATATATAACAATAAAAAAAGCGGTTTGCGGTCTCTTCAGTATTTTGGTGAGCCATTGACCCGAAAAATATCGGATTCGACTTTCGCCCGGCTTCTTATCCTCACTCTCCCACCTGCTCACTTTCTCACTTTCCCACTTTCCCACCGGCTCACTTTCTCATCTTTTTCGACTAACCTAGACTACCCACATTGTGCATTTCTTTTCTTCTCATAGAATTCGATGATGAAAAAATTTTGCCTCGAAATTATTTTACGTCTAAATAAGGTCCCGGGAATAAAGGGAATGTCAGGTTGCCAAGCAGCGGCACGACTCTTGCTCAATAAACAGGCATTGGGCTTTCGAAGGCCCTCAGGACAAGACAAAAGCTTTAAAACATAGCGTAAAAACGGTTAGAAAACAGTAAGCCACGAAGGCTTTCCACCTGAAGGTGGGGTTCGTGGCTTTTTTTGTGCCCTTGCGGTTGATGATGGGACTAGAAATTATGGAGAAAGCGATCTGGAAGCAGGCAACAAATCTCGATTTCTGGCAGAAATATTCCCCTTGGTATCGCCAATGGATGAATCATAGTCATTATCACGAAGGCATTGTAAACTTCCTGACTTCTGTTGTAACTCCCAAGTGGCGGGTTTTGGACATCGGAG
>Ga0207797_1001237_pt1 | contig 18734 bp, 16 predicted proteins | sample PRCRCaboRojoPR_6_FD_187275 | JGI IMG/M metagenome (GOLD analysis project Ga0207797, IMG submission 187275) | Marine sediment microbial community from Cabo Rojo, Puerto Rico - PR CR 10% Liquid 1 (SPAdes) | ecosystem: Environmental > Aquatic > Marine > Coastal > Sediment | place: Cabo Rojo, Puerto...
AGGGAAATGCCTGGCCACCGCTCCCCCCTCCCCCCGACTCCACCAGGGAATCGGCGATGCGGTCCGCCGCCACCAGGCTCCGGCTCATGAGCTCGGCCCGGGTCAGGGTTCTCTGGCTCATGAGGAGGAGTCCCACGGTGGCCAGGACACCCACCTGAAGAAGGAGAAGAGCCACCATGACCTCCACCAGGGTGAATCCATGGATCCTCATTCCCGCCGGACCCTTCCGTAGCTGGAGACCAGGAGGCGGCGCTCCTCCCCACCCCGGCGAAACGCCAGGCTCTGGCTGGCCACCCGGCCCAGGCCCAGGGCGTCGAAGGTGAGGCTCCGGGACGCCCGATCACGGGACAAGCGCAAGGACACCCGGTACTTCCCCTCAAGGTCCTCCACGTCCAGGACCTCGTCCCCCACCCGGAGCTCCGCCCGGGGAGGCTCGGCATACAGGAGGATCGTGGCGCCTCCCCGGGCCGCAGCCTCCATCCGGGCCCGGTGAAAGAGGCCCACCACCGCCTCTCTGGCCGCCACCACCGCCATCCGGTCCATCTGGCGACGAGCCAGGGGGAGGAGCTCGGCCACGCCGAGACCCAGGAGGGCCAGTGCCGTGACGAGCTCCAGCAGGGTGAAGCCTCCGGCGACGCGTGGGGCGAGACCCGAACCGCTGCTGGAGCCGGGGCTGGGAACCGAGTTCGAGGTGGCCATGGACGAACCATGGCCGGGATGGTGGGGCGCCGGGATGGCGGGACGGGACGTCCGGAGTCTATTCCAGCCCGTAGTCCCTGATCTTGTAACGAAGAGCCCGGGGGCTGAGCTCCAGGAGGTCCGCAGCCTGGGTCTTGTTCCCCCCTGTCCGCTCCATGGCCCGCTGGATGAGGACCTTCTCCAGCTCGGCGGAGTGCTTCTTCACCGACAGGTCGTCGTCGGCGAAGTCCATGGGGCTGCTTGCCGGACTCGGATGGAGGACGTCATCCGGCAGGTCCCCTTCCGTGATGACCTCGCCGTCGGTGAGGACGGCCAGCCGTTCCAGGAGGTTTTCCAGCTCCCGGATGTTCCCGGGCCAGGAGTAGTCCAGGAGAGCTTCCATGGCCCCGGGGGTGAGGCGCTCGGCGGTCACCCCCAGGCGTTCCCGGTGCCGGTGGAGGAAGTGGTGCACCAGGTCCGGGATCTCGTCCCTCCGTCGAACCAGGGGAGGCAAGTGGATGGGGACCACGGCCAGCCGGTAGTAGAGGTCCTCTCGGAAGTATCCCTGGGACACCATCTCCTCCAGATCCCGGTTGCTGGCGGCGATGATGCGAACGTCCAGCTTCTTGGACTCCGTCCCCCCCAGGCGCCGGACCTCTCCTTCCTGGAGGGCCCGGAGGAGCTTCACCTGGAGATTGGCGGGAAGCTCCCCCACTTCGTCCAGGAAGAGGGTGCCCCCGTGGGCCGCTTCGAAGAGTCCCCCCCGGTCCCGGTCCGCTCCGGTGAAGGCTCCCTTCACGTAGCCGAAGAACTCCGACTCCAGGAGGTTCTCCGGGATGGCGCCGCAGTTCACGGGCACGAAGGGTCCCTCCGCATCCTCCCCCTCCCGGTGGATGAGCCGGGCCACCAGCTCCTTCCCCGTGCCGCTGGCCCCGGTGATGAGGACGGGGGAGGGATGCCGGGCCACCTTCTGGGCCACCTCCAGGGCCCGGATCATGGCCTCGGAGCGGGCCACGATCTCGCCGAACCGGCGGTCGGCCCGGACCTCGGCCCGGAGGCGCCCCACCTCCTCCCGGAGATTCTCCCGTTCCTCGGCCTTCCGGAGGGTGAGGACCACCTCGTCGGCGCCGAAGGGCTTGGGAAGGTAGTCGTAGGCCCCGGCCTTCATGGCCTCCACCGCCAGCTCCATGCTGCCGTAGGCCGTCATCATGAGGACCAGGGCCTCGCCTCCGGCCTCCCGGTACTCCTCCAGGAACTCCAGGCCGTCCTTCGTGGGCATCCGGACATCGCAAAGAATGATCCGGGGCCTCTCGGACAGGGCCGTGGCCAGCCCTTCGGCACCATCCTCGGCCAGAAGGACCTCGTACCCGGCATCCTTCAGGATCAGGCTCAGGGACTTCCGCAGGCCGCGATCGTCATCCACCACCAGGATCTTCACGAGCTGGCTCCTTCCCCGGCTTCCTCCTGGGTCAGGAGGGCGTCCGGATCCTCTCGGGGATCGCTTCCCGGCAGGCGCACCGTGAAGGCGGCACCTCCCTCTTCACGATTGCGTGCCAGGATCTCTCCCGCCATACCCTCCACGAGCTGAGCCGAAAGGGCAAGTCCCAGTCCCGTTCCCTTCCCCGGCTCCTTGGTGGTGAAGAAGGGATCGAAGATCTCGTTGAGCCTGTCCGGGGGAAGCCCCGGTCCGTTGTCCTCCACGGTGAGGACCACCACCCGGCGACTTCTGGCCAGGGGTTCCACCGGCACCCCTTCCTCGGCCAGGGCCATGCGGCGGCGGTGGGCGTAGTTCACCCCGGGAGGATCCTCCCTCCTCCGTTTCCGGAGCCGGGACCCCCGTCCCGCCTCCGAGGCGAGACTCACCCGGATCGTACCGTCCGCCACTTCCGCCACGGCATCCAGGGCGTTCAGGAGAAGGTTCACCAGGACCTGCTCCAGGCGTTGGGAGTCCATGAGGACCTGGGGAACCTCCCCCTCCTTCTCCCAGAGAACCTCCACGCCCTCCAGTCTTCCCTGGGCCTCCAGCAGCTCCCGGACCTTCTCTACCACGGGCCAGGGGTCCTTCGGGGCCACCTCCGTCTCCCGGGACCGGGCGAAATCCAGCAGACTCCGGATGATCCGGTCGATGCGAAGGGCCTCCTCCCGGACGGAGTCCAGGAGCTCCAGGTTCGGACCGTCTTCTTCACCGGCCTTCTCGCCGGCCTTCTCGCCGGCCTTCTCGCCGGCCTTCCGCCCCCGGGAACGGAGGACGTCCACATAGGCCAGGAGAGCGCCCAGAGGGTTGCCCAGCTCGTGGGCCACGCCGGAGGCCAGGGTCCCGGTGGAGGCCAACCGGGCCGTCCGCACCACCTGGGCCCGGGCCTCCACCAGGGCCCGGTTCGTCTCGTCCAGGGACTGGATGTTCTCGGCCAGGGTCTCCTGGTCCCGGATGAGCCGCTCGGCCATGGCGTTCACGCTGTCCGCCACCTCCTGGAGCTCCCGGGGACCCTGGGCACCCACCCGATGACCGTATTCTCCCGAGGCGATGGAGCGCACATCCTCCACCAGTCCGTCCAGGGGTCTCAGGATGGCCCGGTCCAGGATGAGACGGCCGAAGAGGACCATCACCAGGAGATCGGCGAAGAGGAGGGAGAAGATGTAGGCCAGGGTCTGGCCGGGAGAGGTCAGGAGGGGGAAGAGAAGGAGGATGCCCACGGAGGCCAGGAGGATGCCACCCCCGAACAGGACTCCGAAGGCAACGAGGAGCTCACGTCGAAGAGGAGCAGGGGACTGCAGAGCCACTCTCCATGATCAGAAGGAGCATCCCACGACGCTCACCACGGGCGCCGGGTCCCCGCTTCCGGGCGAGGCATCACCATGATAGATCCCGCACTGCTCGTCGGGAATGGCCGCGTGGGTAGCCGTGGCTCCCCACCCGGTGTTCGAGGCTTCGTTGATGGTGAGGGTCACGCCCTCGGACACGGTGGCGCCCAGGTCCGTGCGGCTGGTGGAGAAGGTGAAGTTCTCGTTGTGGTGGACTTCCTGATGGTAGGCCAGGTTCTTCAGGTCGGAGATCATGGCCGATCGGTAGGCTTTGTTCCGGGCGGAGCTGAACTTCGGGATGGCGATGGCCGCCAGAATCCCGATGATGACCACGACGATCAGGAGCTCGATGAGTGTGAACCCTCTCTGATTCCGGTCCATGGTGTCATCATCCATTCTTCAGGAAAGCCGTCTCGGCCAATCGGCGATCAGGGCGCTGTGGAGGTTGGTGGATGGTCGGTTCGTTTCGTTCCGTCGTTCCTTCGAGGGCATGAGGAAGGCGCGACCCGGATCCCCTCCCGGGCCGCGCCTCCGGACCTCGTCATGCCAGGTCCTTGCCTGAGATCAGGCGAAGGGCTGCGGCCTGCGTCCCGGCGTTACGTTCCGGTACAGCCGACCTGACCCCGCTCCGTGGGCCCGGTGACCGAGCTCGCCTCTCCGTAGTAGATCCCGCAGGTGATGTCCGTGCCGTCGTGGGCAGACGTGGCGCTCCAACCCGTGGAGGTGGCCTCGCCGATGGACACGGTCACGCCGTCGGAGACGGCGAAGCCCAGATCGGTGGCGCTGGTGCTGTAGACGTAGTTCCCGTCGGCGTAGTAGATCTCCTGCTGGCTCGCCAGGTTCTTCAGGTCCGACTTCATGGCGGCCACGTAGGCCTTCTCACGGGTGGCGGAGAACTTCGGAATGGCGATGGCCGCCAGGATTCCGATGATCACCACGACGATCAGGAGCTCGATCAGGGTGAAACCTTTCTGGTCCCTCATGGTGCGACTCCTCTCAGAGGATGAGACAGATGAAACAGATGAAACAGGGTTGAGGACAGAGGTGACAGATTGACGGTCCTTCGTTCCGGCCCTGTGAAGTGCAAAGGCGGGTCCATGCCGGGCCGCATTCATTATAAAATGTTATGGTTGATTGACTTACGAGATTGACTCAAGAACCTGGGATCGTGCTTTTCCGGGGCGTTTCTCTTGGATTCTGCGAATCTCTTGCATTTTCTCCCCGGTTCCGGCCCCCGGATTCCGGCCCTGGCCCCGAGTCCGACGAGCCCCCCGGCGTTGAAGGGCCCGGCGGTTCCTCACCGCCCAGGGAGTCCGGAGCCAGACCCAGGCCCGCCAGGACGCTGTCCACTCCCTCCCTGGCCCGGGGACCGGAAGCCCGGGCCCGGGCCGAATCCATGGCCCGGAGGGCGGCGGCGGTGTCGCCCCGGGCCACCTGCAGCTCCGCCAGCCACCCCCACTGCTGCCAGTGCTCTCCTTCCCCGTGGCGGATGGAGGCCTCCCGGGCCCGGACGGCGTCCTCCAGGCGCCCCTGCTCTTTCATGGCACGGGCCAGGATGTGGTGCTGGACCGGATCGGTGGAATCGGCACGGAGGCTGGCCCGAGCCGCCTCCCCGGCTTCGGAGAAGCGTTCCTGACGGAGGTAGAGGCTGGCCAGGAGCCCCGGGGCGTAGCCCAGCTCCGGTCGGTCGTTCCAGGCCTGCTGCAGGAGGTGCTCTGCGGCGTCCTGGTAGCCGGCGTCCATGAACCGTTGGCTCATCTTGCCCAGGAGGATGTAGTGCCCTCCCAGGATGCCCACGGCCGCCCGGTAGGCCCGAAGACCGTCGCTGGCCCTCCCCACCTCGAAGAGGGCATCTCCCAGGAGCCACTGGGCCCGTCCCGCCTCCGGATGGTTCACCAGGAGGGTATTGAAGACCTCCAGGTTGTTCTTCCAGGTGGGATTCCGGGTCCAGGTCCTTCCCCCCAGGAATCCCAGAAAGACCACCAGCAGGGTTACGGCCAGCCGGGGCCGGAGCCGGAGGAGGGCGAGAACCCCCCAGGCCGCCGCCGCCACGAACCCTACCGAGGGGAGGTAGAGGGTCCGCTCCGAGAGGAGGATGCCGGAGAGGAAAACCACGTTGGAGGTGGGCGACAGGGTGATGACGAACCAGACCACGCCCCAGCCCAGAGTCCGGGGGGCCGCCTGGTGGGGGCTCATGGGCCCCTGCCGCCAGCTCACCAGGGCCAGGACCAGGAAGAGGAGGACCAGGGCCACTCCCACCAGGTTCTGGGCATTCCATCCCAGGGCGATGGGAACCACCGCCGGGGCGTAGTCCGACACCAGCTCCAGGGGGAAGAAGAGGAGCCGGACGATGTGGGGCCAGGTGGTGGCCACGGTCCAGATCCGGGGGACCTCCTCCAGGAGGTGGGCCCCCAGGGGGGCGAAGGCGCTGGCCACCGAACCCAGGACCGCCGTCCGGGCCCAGAGGATGCCCGCGGCGATGACGACCAGGCCTCCGTAGAGGGGCCAACGGGCCCGGAGGTAGCCTCCCAGGTCCTTCAGCCTCAGATCCCGGCGGGTGGAGTCCAGGAGGAGCACCACGCCGGGTAGGGTCACGGCGCTCTCCTTGGTGAGCATACCCAGGGCGAAGAGGACGAAAACCCCCAGGAGGCGAAGGGGCCCCAGTCTCTCACCGCCCCGGAGGATGAGGAGGCAGGCCGAAAGGTAGAACAGGGCCGCCAGCACCTCGGCCAACCCCACCACGTTGGCCACGGCCTCCACGTGGACGGCGTGGACGGCGAAGATCAACCCGCCCACCAGGGCCCCGGCCACCGGGAGGATTTGCCCCAGCAGGAGGACCACCAGGACCGTGACGCCGGCGTGAAGCAGGACGTTCACCACGTGGAACCCTGTGGGGACCCCGTCCCACAGAGCCCACTGCAGGCCGTAGACCGCCGTGATGGCCGGACGCCACAGGCCCAGGTCCTCCCCGTACTCTCCGGGCCAGTAGGGTGCCAGGAGGGCCTGGGGGAGGGTCTCCAGGCTGTGGATGGCCTCGTGGGAGGCAATGATGTGGAGATCGTCGAAGGCCCACTCGTTGTAGAGGCTGTTCAGAAAGACCAGGACGGCCAGGGCCCCGGCCAGGACGGCGGCCACCCGGAGACTCCGAAAGGGCGATTCCCAGAGCTTCATGACGCCACCCCTTCCAGGCCGGAATCGGTGGTCCCGCGGATGGCGGAGGTCACGCCGCCCCTCCGGTCCCCTTCTCCTCTTCCCCCTTGCCGGCCTCCCGGAGGGCCCGCTCCCACGGGGCCTCCCTGGTGGGCTTCCAGGGCCGGGCCCGCTCCCCCAGCAGGTTCGAGCGGAGGATGTACCAGAGGGCCGCCACCCCGTCCTTCCAGTTGATCTTCTTTCCCTCGGCGTAGGAGCGGCCGTGATAGCTGATGGGAAGCTCGTAGATCCGGGCCCGGGCCTGGGCCAGGCGGGCCGTGAGCTCCGGCTCGATCCCGAAGCGCTTCGCCGAGAGGGGCAGGCTCTGGAGGAGCTCCGTCCGGACCATCTTGTAGCAGGTCTCCATGTCCGTGAGGTTCAGGTCCGTGAGCATGTTGCTCAGAAGGGTGAGGAAGGTGTTCCCCACGGAGTGCCAGAAGAACAGCACCCGGTGGGGGCCTCCCAGGAAGCGGGACCCGTAGACGGCGTCGGCCTTCCCGGAGATGATGGGGTGCAGCAGGAGGGGAAGCTCCATGGGGTCGTACTCCAGGTCCGCGTCCTGCACCACCGTCACGTCTCCCGTGGCCCGCTGGAACCCCGTCTGGAGGGCGGCTCCCTTCCCCTGGTTCTCCTGGTGGAAGACCAGGGTGTCGATGAGGCCTTCCGCCTCCAGCTCCGACAAGAGCTCACGGGTGCCGTCGGTAGAGCCGTCGTCCACCACGATGACCTCCTTCGTCAGGGGCACCTTCGCCACCCGGCGCAGGAGGCTTTCGGCGGTGTGGATCTCGTTGAAGGCGGGGATCACCACGGAGACGGTGACCTGGGCCCAGGGAAGCTCCTCGTCCCGGAGCCCCGGGAAGATGACGGAGTGCCGCAGGGTATCGCTCATGGGCTCGTCTCGGGGGAGGGTGGAAGGAATCTCAGGGGTTCAGCCCGTAGCGGTTCAGCTTCCGGTACAGGGTGGAAGGGTCGATGCCCAGGACCTCCGCGGCCCGGCTCTTGTTGCCGTCCTCGGCCCGGAGCACCCACTCGATGTAGGCCCGCTCGATGACCTCCATGGGAGGATTCGGCGGGGGCTCCCCCTGCACCAGCCGGGGCTTCGGAGCCTCCAGAATCCGCTCCGGGAGGTGATCGGACCGGATCTCGGCCCCCCCGGCCACCACGGCGGCCCGCTCCAGGGCGTTCTCCAGCTCCCGGACGTTCCCGGGCCAGTCGTAGTCCAGAAGGGTCTCCATGGTCTCCTCCGAAAGGGTGGGGGCGTCCACGTCCGGATTCTCCCGGGCCATCCGCTCCAGGAAGAACCGGGTCAGGAGGGGCACGTCTTCCCGTCGGTCCCGGAGGGGAGGCAGGTGGAGGGCGATGACGTTGAGACGGTAGTAGAGGTCCGTGCGGAAGCGTCCCTGGGAGATCTCCTCCTCCAGGTCCCGGTTCGTGGCGGCGATGATGCGCACGTCCACGGGCACCGCGTCCGTGGACCCCACGGGGATCACCTCCCGCTCCTGGAGGGCCCGGAGGAGCTTCACCTGGGTGGCGGGGCTCATCTCCCCGATCTCGTCCAGAAAAAAGGTCCCACCCTCCGCCGCCACCAGCAGACCCTCCTTGTCCTTCACGGCCCCGGTAAAGGACCCCTTAACGTGGCCAAAGAGCTCGCTCTCCAGGAGGCTCTCCGGGAGGGCGCCGCAGTTGATGGAGAAGAAGGGCCCGTCGGAACGGTGGGAAAGGCGGTGAATGTAGCGGGCCAGCACCTCCTTGCCCGTCCCGCTCTCCCCGCTGAGGAGGATGGTGGAGTCCGTGGGAGCCACCGTCTCCCCCAGCTCCAGAACCTCGGTGAAGGCCCGGCACTTGCCGATGGGCCGGTCGGCGCCTCGGCTGTCCCGCTTCTTGATCTCCTGGCGAAGCTCCCGATTCTCGGCCTTCAGGGTCCGGGCCTCCCAGGCCCGCCGGCAGATGGCCAGGAGCTCGTCGTTGGCGAAGGGCTTCTGGAGGTAGTAGTAGGCCCCCTCGTTCACGGCTCGCACGGCGGACTGGAGGGAGGCCTGGGCGGTCATGAGGATCACCGGGGTCTCGGGATCCACCTCACGGGCGAAGGAGAGGACGTCCAGGCCCGTGGTGCCGGGCATCCGGATGTCCGTCACCACCACGTCGGGCTTCTCCTGGGCCATGATGCCCATGGCCTCCTTGCCCCCCAGGGCCGTGAACACGTCGTAGCCCTCCCCCCGGAAGAGGATGCTCAGGGTGTCCAGGATGCCCGTCTCATCGTCCACCAGCAGGATCTTCTTGCTCGCCGTCGTGCTCACGACACCTCCTGGGATTCGGTCCGGACCTCCACCGGGCTCTCCCCGGGGAGGTACAGAAGGAACGCCGCCCCGCCCTCCGGCCCGTCCTCCACCATGACGGCTCCCTTGTGGGCCTCCACGGCCCGGTGGACCAGGGCCAGTCCCAGGCCGCTGCCCCCGGGCCGGCTGGTGTAGAAGGGATCGAAGATGCGGGGGAGGTCGTCCGGGTCCACGCCGGGGCCCGAGTCCGAGATCCTGAGGCACACCGGGGACTCCAGGTTCGTGCCCCTGGGAGGCTGGCACTCCCCGGGATCCAGGAGCTCCAACCGCACTCTCCCCCGGGGCCCGGCAAACTGGGCCGCGTTCAGGATCAGGTTGAAGACGGCCCGGTGCAGGAGGTCCTCGTCTCCGGGGATCCGAAGCTCGGCGTCCAGACCGGCTTCCAGGAACTCCACGCCCTCCTCCACATCCGGGTGCTGGCGAACCACCTCCAGACATTCCCTCACCAGACCCGGAAGATCCACCCTCCGGGTCCGGCCCATGCGGAGGGCCGAGAACTCGATGAACTCCGACAGGAGGCGGCTCAGCCGATCCGACTCCTTCACCACCAGCCGCTCCAGGAGCTCCCGATCGTCCCCTCCCAGCCCCGTCCTGGAGAGCTGCTCCACGGCGCTGCGGATGGAGGAGAGGGGGTTCTTGATCTCGTGGGCCAGGGAGGCGCTGAGCTCCGCCACCGCCTCCAGCCTGGCCGTCCGGCGATTCAGGGCCTCTACCCGGTCCTGGTCGGAGATGTCCTGGAAGATGGCCGTCACGGACTGGGCCTCCCCTTCTTCCCACCAGGGAATGTTCGTGCTCATTCCCAGGACCATGTCGGAGCCGTCCCGGTGGGCCACGGCCTTGTAACGGGCCACGGGCTTCTTCTCCTCCACGGACCGACGGAGGACCGTCCCCATCCCCGGGGCCACCTGGTCCAGCTTCCCCATGACCGGCTCCCCCAGCCACTCCCTGGACTCCAGGCCAAGCATGGCTTCTCCCGCCGGATTGAGGTAGAGAAGCCGCCCGGTGGCATCCACGGTGAGAACGCCGGAGTTGATGCTGGACAGGATGTCGCCGGTGTCCAGGCGCAGGCGCCGGAGGGCCGATTCCACCTCTCCCAGGGCCAGGCCCGCCCGTCGGACCCTGTCCCCCAGCCACCCGGAGACCAGGGCCACCGAGGCGAAGAGGCCCATCTGGAGCAACACGTCCACGGAGACGGTTTCCTGGTGGAGCCAGACCGTGTCGGCGAAGAAGAGGATGGTGGCCAGGATCCCCACCAGCACCCCTCCCGGGAGGGGAAGGAGAAGGGCGCCGGCGGAGATGACCAGGATGTAGAGGAAGGCGAAGGGACTGTCGCCGCCTCCCGTGACGTGAACCACCGATGTCACCAGGAGGACGTCGAAGAGGATCTGGAGGTAGACGAAGTTGTCTCCCGGCTCCTCCTCCTGGACGTGGGTATACCAGTAGGACCCCCCTGTGAGAAGGGTGGCCGCCACGAACATGATGGTGGCCAGGAAGGTCTGGGTGGGCTCGGCCCCCCGCCACACCAGGAGGGCCCCGGAGAGGATCCCCGTCACCAGGGTCAGGCGGCCCAGGTAGAGCCACCGCAGCAGGTCTCGTCTCCGGAAGGTGAAGCGGGTCTCGGAGCTGTGGCCGATCACAAGGCGTTCATCCTGGGATTCCTGGGGAACGGGGCCGGTCCCCGGGCGGGAGCGCGGGCCCTGTCCTTCTCACAGTACACCATTTGCTTGCAATGTACAATGAACGTCTGTCGCAAAATGCGACCCGTCCCCACCGAATGGAGCCTCAGTCCTCTTCCCTGTCTTTCCGGGCCCGGGGGACCCGGAGAACGGTGAGCTCGGCCACCATGTCCCGGAGACGACGGAACTGCTCCTGGATGGTCTCCAGGGACTCCCGGACCTCCGGGGGATGCTCGTCCATGAGGAGGAGCTGGACTTCGGCAAGGCCGGAGGTGAGGGGGTTGTTCAGGTCGTGCCGGGCCCGGGCCACGATACGAAGGACCCAGTGGAGGTCCAGGATGGGTCCCTCCTTCTGCGGATCCGCCGCCTTGGCGGCCACCTGGGAAGGCGGGAGGGGATGCCCCAGGGTCAGGGGCCAGGCCCGAAGGTCGTCCGCCTCGTCGGGCTTCATACTCGTACTTCCCTCCCCCTCCAGGAGGAGGGTCACCCAGGAGCCGGGCCGGTGCCCCAGGCTCCTGAGAAGCCTCAGCATGTCCTCCGCCGGCAGGTCGGGACCCATGAGGAGAAGGCCCCCGTCTTCCTGCTGGGCATCCGACTCCTGTCCCCTCGGGTCGGTCTCCCGGGACAGGAAGGCCTCCACGGAGTCCGTTACCTCCAGGGAGAGAGAGGGGGCGGCACCGGACACGACGTCCCGCACCCGGTCCCGGAGGGGGCTCGGTGGGGCCAGAAGCACCACGGAGAGGGTCTCCATTCGTCGTCCTTTCCATGATCCGGGAACGAGACGTGGGCTCGGATCCCGGACGAGGGTCGAAAGAGGGCTCCGGGACCACCGGACAGGCACCGGTGAGGGGAAGCTCACCCTTCGGGCCGGCGCCGGGTGGCCTCCTGGGTGAGTATCGACCACATTGCCCCTGGACTACAGTCTGCCCTTCCACCACCCCGGCGAAAGGACACCCATGCTGGATCCCGACTTCCTGGCCACGGCCCGAGGAGACGCTCCGGCGGACCTGGTGTTCCGGAACGGCCGGGTGGTCAACGTCCTCACCGGCGAGATGGAAGAGGTGGACGTGGCGGTGAGGGACGGCCTCGTCGCAGGCCTGGGGGAGGGCTATGGGGGCCGGGAGGTGGTGGACCTGGAGGGTCGTTATCTGGTGCCCGGGCTCCTGGACGCCCACGTGCACGTGGAGTCCAGTCTGGCTACGCCCCGGGAGTTCGCCCGAGCCGTCCTCCCCCGGGGCACCACCACCGTCATTTCCGATCCCCACGAGATCGCCAACGTCCACGGCCTGGAGGGGATCCACTACATGCTCCGGGCCAGCGAAGACCTGCCCCTGACGGTATTCGTCATGGCCTCCTCCTGCGTGCCCGCCACGCCCATGGGCACGGCCGGTGCGGAGCTGGACGCCGAGGCCCTCCGGACCCTGCTGGACCACCCCCGGGTCCTGGGCCTGGCCGAGGTCATGAACTTCCCCGGAGTCATCCACGGGGATCCGGGGGTGCTGGAGAAGCTGGAGACCTTCCGGGACCGGGTGGTGGACGGTCACGCTCCCGGTGTGAGGGGCAAGGCCTTGAACGCCTACGCCGCGGCCGGGCCCTCGTCGGATCACGAGTGTACCCGTCCGGAGGAGGCCCTGGAGAAGCTCCGGCGGGGGCTCTTCGTCTTCTTCCGGGAAGCCACGAACGCCAGGAACCTCCTGGATCTCCTCCCGGCCCTGACCCCGGAGAACAGCCGGCGGGTGGCCCTGTGCACCGACGACCGGCAGCCCCCGGACCTCCTGGACGAGGGGGGGATCGACGCCATGATCCGGACGCTGGTCCGGGAGGGCATGGACCCGGTGGTGGCTCTCCGCCTGGCCACCCTGAATCCGGCGGAGCACTTCGGCCTCCAGGACCGGGGAGCCATCGCCCCGGGGCGCCGGGCAGACCTCCTGGTGGTGGAGGAGCTGGCGTCCCTGGAGGTGAGCCGGGTCTACGCCGCCGGAAGGGAGGCGGCCCGGAGCGGCGAGGCCCTGGACTGGAACCTGGCTCCTCCACCCTCTCCCCCGGCTCCCTCCATGACCGTGGCCTGGGAAGAGCTGGACCTGGGCATTCCCGCCCGTGGGGGGAAGGTCCGGGTCATTGAGGCCATTCCCGACCAGATCCTCACCGGTGCCCGGACGGTCCGCCCTCGGGTCTACGACGGAAGGGTGGTCTCCGATGTCTCCAGGGACCTCCTGAAGATCGCCGTGGTGGAGCGGCACCGGGGCACGGGTCGGGTGGGGCTGGGGCTGGTGACGGGCCTGGGGCTCCGGGAAGGAGCCATGGCCGGCACGGTGGCCCACGATCATCACAACCTGGTCATGGTGGGAGTGGACGATGTATCCATGCTCACCGCGGCCAGGAGAGTGGCGGAGATGGGAGGCGGACTCGCCGTGGCCCGGGAAAGGGAGGTCCTCCAGGGCCTTCCCCTTCCCGTGGGAGGTCTCATGTCTCCCCGGCCCCTGGAGGCCATCCGTCGGGACCTGGACCGGGTGGTCCGGGAGGCCCGGGGCCTGGGCTCCCCACTCCACGATCCGTTCATGGCCATGTCCTTCCTTGCGCTGGAAGTCATCCCCTCCCTGAAGATCACCGACCAGGGTCTGGTGGACGTAGACACCTTCCGCCCCGTGGACCTCTGGGTGGATTAGGGGCTGTCCCGAGGCTCACCGGGGACCGCCGGGTGCGGCCCCGGGCCCAGGTCCCGGCGGCAGCCTCCCTCGTCCCCTCCTGTTCAGACCCTCAGGGCTTCGGCGGCCGGGGCAGGACCCGGACTTCCCTCAGCAGACTGTAGCGGTCCACCCCCAGGCGTCCCACCGGCTTCAGGGCGGTGGGCTCCACGGCCACCGTCCCCGGCACCCTCTCCAGGTCGCTGCGCACGGCCACGTTCTCCACCTCGCCGATGAGAAGGACGCTGGAGGCCTCCCCCAGGGCCACCTCCTGGAAGAGGCGGCACTCCAGGACGGCCGGGGCACGGGCCACGAAGGGGGCATCCACCTCCCGGGCCGGGGCCGCCTCCAGCCCCGTCAGGGCGAACTCGTCGATCTCCGGATCCACCTCGGCCGAAGAGAGGTTCATGGCCTCCAGCAGGTCTTCCGACACCACGTTCACGCAGAAGGCTTCCCGCCGGCGGATGTTCCGGAGGGTGTCCTTGGGCTCTCCCCGGCGCCGACCGACGGAGACCCCCACCAGCATGGGCGAAGAGGACAGGGCGTTGAAGAAGCTGTAGGGGGCCAGGTTCGCCACTCCGTCTTCCGACCAGGTGGAGATCCAGCCGATGGGGCGGGGAACGATGAGGGACGTGAGAAGCTGATACCGTTCCCGGCCCTCCAGACCGGAGGGGCGTACGTGACGGAAGGAAAAGGAAGGAGGAGAGGACGGGCCGGACACGGCCATCAGTGACCCAGAGGCACCCGGAGAACCTGGCCGGCGTAGATCCGGCTGCCCCGGAGGTCGTTCACCTCCCGCAACCGGTCCACCGAAGTGTTGTAGGACTGGGCGATCTCCCAGAGGGAATCTCCCCGACGGACCTGGTAGTCCAGTACGTCAGACGCCGCCACCCGAGTCCGGTTCCGGGCCGTGAGATCGGCCACGTAGCGGGCGTAGGGCTTGGGGAAGATGGCCACGTGGTAGTGGGGTGGCCGGTACTCCCGGGTCGCCTCCAGCACTCCGGTCTTCTCCAGGGACAGGAGCACGCTCTCCAGCCAGCTGCGACAGGCTCGGCTGTTGCTCCTCCGCAGGTCCACCGCCATCCCCGTGGGATGCACGGACCGGGACGAGGCGTTCCAGGGCTGCCGGGAGTTGGGCCGGGTCAGGCTCGTGACCACCAGCTTTTCCCCGCAGGCCCGGCGATACTGATTCGCCAGCCGGGTGATGAAGGTCCGAGTCTCGGGCCGGGCGTAGGGGAAGGAGACCCGGTGTATCTCGAAGTCCCGGTTCCCGTGGACGGGCACCAGGTACCCGGCTCTCACGAAGCGCTCCACCTGTCCCGGCGTCTCCAGGAAGGTGAAGTCGTGCTGCCGGGCCATCCGGACTTGCCGATCCACGGAGGAGCGGGAGCCCCGGAGGCTCTGGGCATGGGCCAGAGCCGGCGCCAGGAGGAGCATGACCGCTGCGGCCAGGAGGATCAGGCCCCTGGCCCGGGTCGGGGTGGGGCGCGAAGGCTGAATCGGGCGGATTCGGTCTTGCGTCATGGGCCCATGAGATCCGATGAGCTGCGGGAGGCGGCCGACGGCGGGCCGCGGGACGTCATCGGGACCAATGAGTAAACATATGATTCCCTCGACACAAGGGTCCTCTTTCACATTTCGAAGTGGACCCGTCGGGAAACCCCCTCCCGTCCCCGGGGTTCCAGACGTCGTGGGCCGGGGGTGGCCATGGGAGCTTCCGCGTCACCACCGCCCCCTGTATTCAAGTTCTCCCCGGGACCGCTCCTTCGGCAAGGAAAACGTTCTTGCCCCACCACTACGGATGGTACGGTAGGCTCTTCGCCTGGTTCATGGCCCGGGAGGGGGGGAAGTACGAGGAGCACGTTCGAGAGCGAAAGGAGCGCCTCTTCCGGGGGCTGGAAGGCGTCCTGGTGGAGATCGGCGCCGGCACCGGACCGAATCTCCGCTACTTCCCCACCACCCTGCGGGCCGTGGCGCTGGAGCCCAACCCCTTCATGCACGCCTACTATCGAGACGAGGCCCGTCGTCTCGGCCGGGAAGCTGTGGTCATCCAGGGAGTGGCCGAGGCCCTTCCCTTCCCTGACGACAGCATCGACACCGTCCTCTCCAGCCTGGTTCTCTGCTCCGTGGACGGTCTGGATCAGTCCCTGGGGGAAATCCTCCGGGTCCTGAAGCCCGGGGGCCGCTTCTTCTTCATGGAGCACGTGGCCGCACCCCCCGGCACCTGGCTCCGGCGAATCCAGCACGGGATCCAGCCTCTCTGGAGCGCTCTGGGGGACGGATGCCGCCCGGACCAACCTACCGGGGAACACCTCTACCGGGCAGGCTTTCGGACGGTGGAGTTGGAGCACTTCCGGGTGGCTCTCCCTCTGGTGTCGCCCCACATCGCCGGCATGGCGGTGAAGTGAACCGGAGAGCCGGGGCTGCCGTCCCTGGCCGACGTCCTCCCGGGGATGCCGGGTGGGAGCCCGGCGGATCCCCCGGACCGGGCCAGGGCGCCGGCAGCCTTTCCCGGGCTCAGACGCTCTTGACCCAACCTCCCTTGGCGGTCTGGAACTTCTCGGCCACCTTGTCCCAGTTCACCACGTTCCAGAAGGCCTGGATGTAGTCGGGACGGCGGTTCTGGTACTTCAGGTAGTAGGCGTGCTCCCAGACGTCCAGCCCCAGGATGGGGGTGTGCCCGTCCATGAGGGGGCTGTCCTGGTTCGGCGTGGAGAGGACCTCCAGGGTGCCGAAGGGATTCACCACCAGCCATCCCCAGCCGGAACCGAAGCGGGAGGCCGCCGCCTGGCTGAAGGTCTCCTGGAAGGCATCGAAGGAGTCGAAGGTATCCTCCATGGCCTGGAGAAGCTCGCCCTTGGGCCGATGGGCTCCACCGGGAGTGAGGATCTCCCAGAACAGGCTGTGGTTGTGGTAGCCGCCCCCGTTGTTTCTCACGGCTGTCTTGACGCCCTCGGGAAGCCCCGGGAAGCCCCGGAGGATCTGCTCGGCACTGATGTTGTGGAAGGCCGGGTGGGCTTCCAGGGCGCCGTTCAGCTTGTTCGTGTAGCCACCGTGGTGCTTCTGGTGGTGGATCTCCATGGTCCGGGCATCGATGTGGGGCTCCAGAGCGTCGTAGTCGTATCCGAGCTCAGGGAGCTGGAAGGGGTAGGGCATGGAAACGCTTCTCCTTTCCTGGGAATCGATTCGGGTCCTGCTCGTCTGATGAACGCGAGAGTTTCGTAGTACCCCTCGCCGGCAAAAGGTTCAGTCTGTCTATTTCAGGGATGAGCCAGCGTCCACGGGGGCGGGAAGAGTCCCGGGGGTGGACCGATCCCCGGGCAGAGACCGCCGTTCCTGAGGACGCATTCCTCCGGGGGGAAGCACTGGGATGAGCCACGAACAGGAGCGGACCGAGTCTGCCCCGTCCCCTCCCCGGATCCTTCTGGTGGACTGCGACCAGTTCTTCGTCCAGGTGGCCCGGCTGGAGGACCCGGAAGGGGCCGGCAGGGAAGAGCTTCTCATCGTCGGGGGCTCCCCGGACGGCCGTGGGGTGGTGACCTCCGCCTCCTATCCGGTCCGGGTCTACGGGGTCCGCTCGGCCATGCCTACCAGCCGGGCCCTCCAGCTCTGCCCGAAGGCCGTGGTCGTTCCCGTGTCCCGGAAGGCGTGTGTGGAGCGGAGCCGGGCGGTGAAGGAGACCCTCACCCGCCTGAGTCCCGTGGTCCAGGCCGCCTCCATCGACGAGTTCTACCTGGACCTGTCCGGCACGGAGCGCCTCCTGCACCACGAGCCTCTGGAGGAGACGGCTCGGCGGATCCGCCAGGAGGTCCTGGGGGAGACGGAGGTTTCGGTGTCCGTGGGCGGGGGCACCCGGAAGCTGGTGGCGAAGCTGGCTTCGGGCCTGGCCAAGCCCGGGGGTGTGCACGTGGTCCCTGCGGGGGAGGAGGGGGAGTTCATGAAGCAGTTCCACCTCCGGGACATCCCCGGGGTGGGACCTTCCCTGGCCCGGGAGCTGGAGGCCCGGGGCCTGGTGACGGTCCCGGACCTCCTCCCGGTGGAGGAGGACTGGCTCCGACGGTGGTTCGGGGAGTCCCGGGGTCGCTGGCTGTGGGCCCGGGTCCGGGGCATGGACTCCTCCCGGGTGGGGGAGAAGGAGCCCCGAAAGTCCATCAGCTCCGAGCGCACCTTCTCCCGGGATCTGTTCCGGGACGGGGACCTGGAGAGGGAGCTCCTGAAGCTGGCCTCAGCGGTGGGCAGCTCCCTCCGGGCCCGGGGTCTCCGAGCACGGACCCTGACGGTGAAGATCCGGGATCCGGACTTCCGGACCCGTCAGGCCGGCCATACCCTTCCGGAGGCGGTGGAGTCGGATGCCGCCCTCTTCGGGGTGACCCGGAATCTCCTGGAGGAGCTCCGCCGGAAGCGCAGAGCCGGGGTGCGCCTCCTGGGCGTGGGAGCCTCCTCCCTGGTGGAAGCCGGGGCCCCCTCCCAGCTCGAGCTCTTCGGGACCGGGACTTCGGAAGGGGAGACGGCCCGGGCCCGGGCCGTCTCCCGCCTGGCGGACCACCTGAAGGAGCGGTTCGGGGAAAAGGCCATCCTTCCGGGACGATTGCTGGAAAAGGAGAGCTCGGGACCATGACGAATGAAGGGAAGAGGCCGGGTCCGGAGACCCGGGGTAGGCCCCACGCCGCCCTGTGGGGTAAGGCAAAGCCCGTGGTGGGAATGGTCCACCTCCTTCCCCTCCCCGGGGCTCCCGGGTGGGGAGGATCCATGGATGCCGTCCTGGACCGGGCCCTGGAGGATGCCCGGGTCCTGGAGGCGGAGGGACTGGACGGTCTCCTGGTGGAGAACTTCGGTGATGTGCCCTTCTTCCCGGGACCGGTGCTCCCGGAGACCCTGGCGTCCATGGCCGTGATCACCGGCCAGGTGGTCCAGGCCGCCTCGGTGCCCGTTGGCATCAACGTGCTCCGGAATGACGCCGCCGGGGCCCTGGGAGTGGCCGTGGCCACCGGCGCCCGCTTCCTCCGGGTGAACGTCCACACCGGGATCATGATGACGGACCAGGGCCTCGTGGAGGGGCGGGCCCACGAGACCCTCCGGCGCCGGCGGGAGCTGGACGCCCCGGTGGCTCTCCTGGCCGACGTCCTGGTGAAGCACGCCGTGCCCCCGGCGGGGCTCGCCCTGGAGGAGGCGGCCCGGGACCTCTGGCACCGGGGCCTGGCCGACGGGATCGTAGTCAGCGGAGACGCCACGGGTCGGGCCACCTCCAGGGAGCATCTCCGGCGGGTGCGGGGCGCCCTCCCCCCCGATGCCCGGGTCTGGGTGGGAAGCGGGGTCACCGCCGAAACGGCCCGGAGCCTCCTGGAGGAGGCCCACGGACTCATCGTGGG
>Ga0207797_1001238_pt1 | contig 18732 bp, 9 predicted proteins | sample PRCRCaboRojoPR_6_FD_187275 | JGI IMG/M metagenome (GOLD analysis project Ga0207797, IMG submission 187275) | Marine sediment microbial community from Cabo Rojo, Puerto Rico - PR CR 10% Liquid 1 (SPAdes) | ecosystem: Environmental > Aquatic > Marine > Coastal > Sediment | place: Cabo Rojo, Puerto...
CCCCCGCCGGCACCACGACACGTCCGCCTCCGGAATCGTGACACGCGCTGATGGCATCGGCGAATGCCTGGGTGTTCTTCGTGGTTCCGTCACCTACGGCCCCGAATTCGGTGACCGGGAAATCCCGGTCCGGAAATTCCGGCGCCTGTATCCGGTTGAGGATCTCAGGTACCTGATTCCATCCCTTCCCCGGATCATCCGACGTCCGTATGCTCCAGGTGGTGTTGGAGCCGCCAAGAGACACCTGCGTGGTAGCGACTTCCCCGTAGTCGGCAGGAGAGCGAAGGCGCAACCGGATCTGATCCTGGTCGGACACAGTTCCTTCAGCACTCCGGAAAGGCCCGTTGTTAACGGAGTACTCTCCGTGAGTGACAGCAATGCCGACAGGCTCGGTGATATCAGTTATTGTCACCGCTTCCGAGGTGATCACGCTGTCCAGAGGGACATCAAACTGCACCGGAAACTCCTCAGGCTGGAGAACCGGTTGGGCGGGAATTCCATGTGGTATCGAGAAGACGCTGACAGCAATTGTGATCACAAGAATCCGGAGCACAGAGTGGGCTGCGGGAATGGAATCAGGCGTTTGCATACGAGGCATCATGAATTCCTTTCAGGAGTAGTCCGCTCAGAGGTATCGGTTTAGCGCATTCGGGCGGAGTCCCAGTGTTCGGCGATTTTGCCGTCCTCAATGCGGAACATATCAAACCAGGTGGTGGTGTATGTCTTAGATGTATCCTCCGGTACAGGGAATTCTCTGGCGAAACTCAGGACCACTATATCACCTTCTGCAACGATATTAATCAACGGCCACTGAATTTCCTGCTGGATGGGTTGTGGTTCGCCGAACCTGGAGAAGAAGTCGATAAACGCCTGCCGGCCGGTTTCGGCATTGGGATTGTGCTGGATGTAGTCTTCCTTCATGTACTCCTTCGCCAGATCGAGATGTCTGGCTTCCACCACCTTCCGCCAGAAATTGTAGACCAGTTTTTTGTTTTGCTCGAGCTGTTCGTTCTCACTTTCCAGCAGTTCATGCTGGTTGGGGTGAGGTTTCGGTGGTATTTGTGCCGTCATCGCTCCGGATGACAACAAAATTCCTGCTAATATCACATATATAAGTCTGCTCATTGGTAGTATTCTCCCTTCACTTTGAGGTACCGAACCGTTTCCAGGTATCTGATTCACCGGTCCCGTCATTTGTGGGGGTAAGTTACGCAATTCAGCGGGAGTATGAAACTCGCAGGTAAGGATGCGAGACCCTGAAAATGGCTGCCCCTGAAAGGGTTGACACTTTCAGGGGCAGCCATCGCTGATATACACTTAAAGCTAATTATTACTTATCAGATATAAGCCACTGAAGTATAGTCACTTGATACTGATCCTTACAGGAGCTTCACTCACCAGCCCCGCACCGAATGCTTCCACCACAACCTGCCCCCGCTTACCCATCGTCTCCACCAAAACCGTGGCAATTCCCGCCTCGGCGTTGACCGGGTTCTCCCCCACCAGCCGGCCCGGACCGCTCAGGCGAAAGGTAATACGATCCGATGCAGATGAGACCACAGTCCCGGCGGAATCAACCAGCTCCGCATAGACGAAGAAGAGGTCCTTCTCTCCGACGATCGGAGCAATCCCGTCCAGCGCCGGATTGAGCCGAATAGCACCGGGCGCTCCCGGGGTGCGTACGGTATCCGCGGCAACAATCTGCCCGTTGATATACCCCACCACCCGGAGTTCACCCGGCTCAAACAGGTCCACAGGAAAGGTGAACGGCGGATAGTTCAGATTATCCGAGAATCTGTTCTGATCAGGGTCCCGTATGGCCAGACTCTCTCCGTTTCTCAATAGCTCCACCTGTTCACAATTGCTGAATACCTTCACCTTTCCATCCGCATTTTCCATCCAGTAATCTGCGATTTCCACCATGGGATCATACACGTCAGGCCATTCTGAAGATAGTCTGGGCGGACGCTGGCTGCGATAGAGGTAATACGCGAACTTGGGGATTCTGAACAGATCCATGATCCCTGACGCCTCAATATTATCCGCATACCCCCGGTTGTAATCGAACATCAGCCAGTTCGCGCAGCCAAACGCCGGCGACTCCAGATTATCATTATACGCTTCCTGATAGTTCAGCGCCTGCTGGAGCAACCGCACCTGGCCGAATCCCCGCAACTGCCGGGAGTTTCGTTCTGCAGGAGTGAGATTCGCAAATTGTGGCTGGTTAAACCCGGCATTGTGCGCATAGTACTCCCAATCACCATACTCGGCGATGAACAGGGGTTTACCCCCGTCATACTTCTCCCAGTAATGCGGGGCTTTGCGATGTTGCCGGGCCGGGATGAAAACATCATATGCATAGTCCATCCAGCCAGCGGAGTAGCACTGATCACCGGGATATTCCTCGTGAGCAATCCGATGAGCGCTGTCCATGAACGCCTCCGTCATCCCGGACTCATTCAGCGACACTTCCCAGAGAATCACACTGGGGTGATTGCGGTCCCGGCGAATCATATCCCGCATGTCCTGATAACTCCGCTGCTGAAAGGTATCATCTCCAAAGAACTGCCAGCCGGGGATGGCATCCATGGCAAGCAGTCCCAGCTCGTCCAGCGCATTCATAAACGACTCGGAATGCGGATAGTGTGATAATCTGACAAAGTTAAATCCGGCCTCCTTGATCTTTTTGGCATCACGGTAATGCGCATTATCGGACAGGGCATATCCCACATACGGATACTCCTGGTGCCGGTTGGTCCCCCGCAGATACAACGATTTGCCGTTCACGGTAAATCCGCCGGACGGACTGATGCTGAACCGCCGGATGCCAATGGGAGTCACCAAGCTGTCTGCCAGAGTCTCCCCACTGTAAACCAGCGAATGCAGCTCATACAGATAGGGGGAATCCGGAAACCAGAGGTTCGGATCCTGAAGGAGGAGAGTCTGTTCAATGTGGCGGTCTTCCATGGATCCAAGCGTAAACTCAGCTCCCGATGCGGTTGTAACCGGTTGCCCGTTATTGTCCATGATTCGCGATACTACACGGAATTTTTCACTCCCGGAATATTCATTAACTACGTGAGTCTGCACCCACACCCGCGCACTGTCGTCTGACACCACGGGATACCTGACGAACACCCCTCCACCGGCGACTTCATCCGCATGGACGGCATCCGTGATATACACCTGATCGGTTATATGCATATTCACATTCCGGTAGAGTCCGCCGAACAGGGAAAAATCCAGATCCTTCAGCGGCTTGCCGGGCGGAACCTCCTGATTGTCCCTGTTGTCCAGTCGCACACTGATGAGATTCGGTTTCCCGTGGACCACATCATCCGATATATCTATGGTAAAAGGGAGATATCCTCCGTAATGGGTGGTCGCATGTCGGCCATTGACCCATACATCCGCCACCTGCATTGCCCCTTCGAACTCGATAAATACCTTTTTATCCCGATAAATATCATCTATGGTAAAACGCTTTCGATACCAACATATACCCTGCCACTGGTCATTTACCACCAGCGGTTCAATGCGCGGAGTATGCGGCAAAGTCACGTCTTCCCAGTCGGAATCGTCATAGCCGGTCTTACTGTAGAATCCCGCTGAATCCCCTGAGAACGGTCCGCGTTGAAACTTCCAGCCGGCGTTGAAACCGATATCGCGCTTAAACCCGGCGATCTGCCCCGCCATCACCGGTGCATCTGTCAACCACAGGCCGGTTACACCAATCACAATTGACACTGCAATGCTTCGAAGCGATCTGAACTCCATCGGTATTTTCCTGTTCTGGGATATTTGAATTAACGGTTCGGGTCGTTGTCGGGATAAGAATTCAGGTGAATGATTACTGAATTAACGTGGTCTTCCGTACGCGTACTCCTTCTTGCGTATATAACACCAGCAGGTAGAGACCGGACGCAATTTGAGTTCCGTCAGTACGGTCGGGATGCCAGACTACACTATACTCCCCCGCCTGCTGATAAGGCGAATCCACCAGGGTAGTGATTCGCCTGCCCCGGATATTGAACACATTCAGGGTGACAGGACTGGAATCCGTGAGCGAGTAGTGGATTTCGGTCTGACTATTGAACGGATTGGGATGATTTTTCAACGCCAGATTCACGGGGAGGGATACCGGTGCCTCGTGCACTCGCGTCGCCGTTCGCTCATTAAAATACACCCAGTGGATGGTGGAATCGGACAAATCGCCGGCCAACGGAACCGACCGATTCGCAATGCTCTCCTCCCATCCTGTTCCGCTGCCATTCTCTATGTAGAATTTGTACTCCAGTGTATCTCCGGTGACGATCGCGCTTTTGGGCACATAGCCCACTCCGGACCAGAACGATTCGTTATTGACACTATATTGCTCCCGCTCCAGTTCTACCAGAGATCTGTTCCAGCTGAGACTTCCACCTGATTCGGCGCTGTCACCCCTCACTGTTACCGGCCCGTTCACCGCCGGGTCAAACCGTCCGGAGGCCATCGCCTTCCCCATATTCACCCGAAAGTAGAGTGCAACGGAATCATCCTTCGACTCATACGGACGCCAGTATTGCGCTGTAGCCTCACTGGTGGAATTGTAGTACTGCAGACTCACCACCGTATCATTCACTCCGGGCACCAGCACCCGACGGTTACCGGATATTCCGCCGTACGCCGTAACCGGTCCTTCCCAACCCAACCGCTGAAACGTCCCCTCCGACCGGGAAAATCCCGTCCAGAACTTGTAGGAGAGTGAATCCCCGGGGTACATCTGGAAATCAATCTCCCAGTAATCCCCTCCCGCATTTTCCAGCAGTAATTCCGAGCTGGAGTCCCACCTGATTTCACTGCCGTCCGGGAGTGTCAGCAATGAGATCCCGTTCACCTCACCCCGAATCTGGACGAAGTCCTTCTCTCTCAGTGTGTCCTTGAGGGTGGAGGTATTCAGCCGGACTGTCACATTCACCGGAGCCGGAGGTTCGGTAGTGTCCGCCATGAATACATCCAGTGAAGGCAGGGCGTTTCCCTGGAAATCGAATAACGCGAGATTTTCCCAGGGTGACCCCAGGGGCTGGACGGAAATATAGGTCGGAGCCCAGTAGAATATCCCTTTTCCACGCCCGTTCTTCACGTTTCTAATAATATCCATCAGATCACTGAGAAAAGCCTTCTGTCCGTTTACGCTGGCCGGGTACCCCTCATGCAACTGATTGGCTCTGCCGACAATGTTTCCCCTGTTATCAGCTCCGTTGAGTGTCCAGGGATAGGCCGTCTCCACCACCATGATGTCCTTATCATACCGGACGGCCAGATCGTTCAGATTACTTCGCACATCATCCAGGGTCCCGTGCCACCAGGGATAAAAGGATTGTCCAATGATGTCGAAATCGACTCCCTCTGCCTGCAGGTTATCGAAGAACCATCGGCTGCCGCCGTTATCACCGCCCCGGTCGATATGGATAACGATTTGCACGGAATCCCCGACCGGACAGCTCTCCTCCACCCCGCGGATCCCGGCATTCACCAGATCTCCCAGGTTCTCCCATTGTGCCGGGGTATCATACTCTCCGCCAACCCGGCCGTCATCCCACAACATCCCGGAGATGATCTCATTTCCGATCTGTACCATATCTGGGGTTGTCCCCTGATCATACAACGTCCGAACCACACGTTTGGTATATTCATACACACTGTCCACCAGCGTCTCAAAGGGTAATCCTTCCCAGGCCTCCGGTTTATACTGTTTCCCGGGATCCGCCCAGGTATCGGAATAATGGAAATCCAGCATGAACTGCATCCCCAGGGAATCGATTCTCCGGGCCATGGCGCTGACTTTCTCAAGCGTATTGTAATCCTCTTCCGGGGAGTGCCAGAGCTTCAGGCGAATCGCAGTGAATCCATGATCTTTCAAAATCTGCAACGGATCTGTCGGCTGACCATCAACCGTGTACTGCCCCCCCAGATCCTCAATCTGCGGTATAAGGGAGACATCGCCACCCTTCACAAACGGAAGCGAATCCCCTGGAACGTCCGCAGGTGTCATGCCATTTCCGTTGCACAGGGGGAGGAGGATCAACATTCCCGCCACAATAATGCTTCTGATGTAATTACTTTCCGTCATCAATATCACCTGCCCCACCCGAACGCCGTGACACGCGAATTACATTACTGTGTCACGGCGTCCGGATGAGTATCTTCGGTTGGAGATTATCGCAACAGCGTCATCTTTCTGACCCGGCTGAATACTCCGGCCTCCATTCGCAGGAGATAAATGCCGGACGATACGGCATTTCCGTGGAGATCACGGCCGTTCCACACCACAGAATAGGATCCCGGGGCTTGCTCTGTATTCACCAAGGAAATAACCTTCCTTCCCGTCAGGTCATACACGGTGATCCGGACCTGGGACGATTTCGCCACCTGGTACGAAACCATGGTTTCCGGGTTAAAGGGATTGGGATAGTTCTGCGCGAGCGCGAACTTACCTGCAACGCCGCCCGGTTCCTCTTCTACTGCCGTCGGTTCCCAGAGATTCGGGGGATCCTCGACGGTGAGATCCCCATCCATCCAGTCAAGGGTCGGAAAATCATACGCGTCCGGCCAGGCAATCGTCCCTTCCTCTGTGACCGCATTTGGCCGCACGTACTGGTAGTAACTCCGGCCACGCTGAAAACCGCCACCGTTGGTCACTTCAGCACCGCCTTCCGCAGAGTATCCCACCCGGTATGCGACACCATAGGGGAACGGAGGTTCCAGATCCCAGGAGCCGGTATAGACCAAGTCTCCGTCCGGATCCTCCAGCTGAATCGTTTTCACATTCTCATAAATACCGTATCCCTGCGTCAGGCCGACCAGACTCCCGTACATGAAGATCCAGCAGGAATCCACCCCTGGTCTGAACAGGGGATTGGATGGATTGGACTCCGCATCCGCAGCCGGATTCATATCAATACTGAAATTCAATGTCATAGGAGAGTTGATAACTCCTTCTTCCGGTATTCCGTTAAAATACTGGTATTCGAAACCGTAATCACCCGGAATCGATTGTTCGGTCGCCGAACCATATTCATAAGTTCGGTTGCCGGTTCCGGTCACCCCGGCTTCCTCCCAATATTGCAGCGGGGTTTCCAGTTCCAGTCCGGGGATATAATTGTCACTGGTGGAGTCTACACGGCTGGAATCCCAGAGAATGACTGCTTTGTATTCCATAGAGGCTCCGGGGGCTTTCAGAAAGGATTCCTGGCCCAGCCAGAGCTGCAGCAGCGGCTGATAATTCATCTGGATAGCATTATCGATGTCCCATCCTTTGGCACCATCAATCACGATTTCTTCACCGAGACCTCGGTCGAAGAGACCCAATGCTTCCATTCCATCGGTCTTTATCCGCCAGATCAGGCTCGCCTCCACCAGATCACCACCCGCCGGCGATGCGTTATCGAAAAATGACCAGTGAATGGTCGTATCGTTTGTCCCCGAATAGGGAAAGGTGCGGTTGGAAATGGATTCCCATATCACAGTCCCGTCCTGTGTATAGACGAATTTGTATTCCTGCACATCCCCAGCCGAGACCGAATCATTGGAAATCTGCACTGCACCTGAATAAAATGAACCATCCAGAGCACTGCCCTCTTCTCTGGAGAGGACAACCTCCGTGTCCCACTCAGACGGGGTGGGATCAATGGGAGGCCCTCCACGGACGGCGACCGGACCGTCGGTTTCCGGATCGAAGTCACCGGTTTCCATTAGTGCCGCCATGTTCACCCGGAAATACACGGCAAAACTGTCGGGATGTGCTTCATAGGGTCTCCAGTATTGATCCCTGGTGCTTTCGTTGCCATGGTAAAACTGGAGCGGCAAGGTGGTATCTTGACTGCCCGCGATAAATCCGCGGTTGTTATCGGTACTGAATCCGGCATTGATTGGACCTTCCCAGCCGTCCCAGAACATGGTGCCGGTGGTGTCGTTGAAACCTGTCCAAAACTTGTAGGTGAGAGTATCGCCGGCACTCATCTCGAACGTAATGGTCCAGTAATCCCCGCCGGCCGATTCCATACTCAGGCCGGTCCCGGCATCCCAGGTAACCGGAACCACATCTCCCGTACTTGCTCCGCGAATCTGCACGGTGTGATGCTCCATCACTGTATCCGGATTGGTGGCCGTGTTCAGTTCCATGGTCACATTGATGGTCTGACCGGATACAGATTGTGAGCCGAAAATCACCAGTAACAGGATCATCGGTCCGGTCAGGAACTTCATAGCAGTATGATGCATTGTAAGCCTCCCTCGTTAGGGTTGAAATGCCGTCTGAATGGTCACATGATGCACACCACCCAGATGTCTGAAATCCTGATATGCATAATCGAATTTGAATGCCAGCCCTTCGGTGGCAGGAAGGCGGATTCCTGCACCCAGCGTGAGTCCTTTTTCGCGATCTTCCAGAAAGAGCTCGCTGAATCCTCCGCGCAGCATAAGCACTTCGTTCAACGTGGCGAATTCAGCACCAAGACTCACGCTGTGGTTATTATCATTGGGATTTACTCCCTCCCCGGCAATGGTTAGCCTGGTTCCCGCTGACATTTGCCAGTCCCAGGCGACTCCCATCCGCATAATAATGGGCAATCCGAATTCATCAGTCTTTAACCGGGCCACAATGTTCTCGTTATTTCCTTCTTTGTTGGGAGCCACGTCCACGTAGGTGTTCAGATCTTCTCCGTGCATTTGCAGCCCGGTTCCGACATTGGATATACTGACCCCGAACCGGATATCGCGGAACGGCGTGATAAACATGGTTCCCACATCAAACCCGAACCCGGCGGCCCGGCTGTGGAATATGCGTTCGCTGATATATTTGAAGTTTGCTCCGATGGAAAACCGGTCGGTTAAATTCCGGGCGAAGGTAAACCCCGCGGCAGTGCTCGCCGCCGTGAAGGTTTCACCTGTACCCATTGGAGCCTCCATGGTAGTGATTTCCATCTCCTCAGACATGAGTGAAACCACATTAATGCCAAACACTCCAACACCACTCACCGGCAACAGAAATCCGGCATAGTTATGGTCCAGCCCCGGCAGCCATGGAGAGTGATGGATAAATAGCGTATACCCTGACTGCACAGCGGTATTGCCCGGATTCCAAAACATTGCGGAGCCGTCATCGGCAATGGCGGTAAACGCCCCTCCCATGGCAATACTTTTCGCTCCCACAGGGATCCGCAAGAATTTCGCGGAGGATGTACCGACTTTTCTCACCTGCTGTGCTGTGAGGGAAAGATGGGTCGTGAAAATCAATACCAGTGCCAGAACGAGCAGACCGGGAGAATGTATCAATGTCCGTGAACGTGTCTTCATAATAGGTTCCTTCATTTTATCACCGCAAAGGTCCCGGTTTTCCTGCCGATGCCGGGGGCGTCAACCTGATAGAGATACAAACCGTAAGCGATGTCCAGATTCTCCATACTTAGAACATCCCAGATTGCAGTCCCGTTTTCCACACTCGAGTTATGCTCGATCCTATCCACCAGGGTGCCGTTCACATCATATATCCGAATGGTGCATTCCTCCGGGAGATTAATGAAGTGAATTTCCCGGGGGCCCCGTCCACTCCGGTAGGTATTTTTGGGTTCCCATGCCACGGTTGCCACATAGGGATTCGGGACCACCCGGATATCGTCCATCTCCTTCTTCGCCAGCTCATCCGACACCGCGGGTCCCTTCATTTTGAACCGGTAGAGGTCCTGCGAAAGGAATGGCTTCCGCAGATAGATATTCAGGGTATCTCCCGGTTCCGGATTCTGCCCGTTCGGCTTCAGATTGAGATAAATCTGCCAGGTGTAGACCAGATCTCCCGTGTCATTTTCTTCCAGCAGCATGATGATATCGGTGTTGTCCCCGTCGTCCGGATCCACAGTGAATCTGCCGTCATTCCCGTGCAATTCGTAAAACGCAAACGCCACCGGCTCATCTTCGACAATATTCCTTACCTCGAAATTGACCTCTTTTGGCGGCAGGGGAAAATCCCCGATCGTGGTGTCCTTCGAAGCGTTCATTCCGGGTTCACCGATAATAACCCGGTAGTCATTTGGTCGCTTCTCGCCCTCCACTCCGATAAATGTCACCGGACTAAAGGTGAAGGGATAGATCTCACCCCTGCTCCACCCCGAACGCATCTCGTTCAAAGTCACGTTGTCTTCATTTTGCAGAGACAGCCTGATCCCGTCGAACACCGGAATCTCGTCTTCCGGATCCAACAGGGTACTTTCTTCGATCTTCATACTGCCGGCCGTGCTGTCGAATACGGAAAAATGCTTGGTGGTCATGGTGTCGGTTTTCTCTCCGATGATCAGCGTATCGTCAAAGGAAATCTTGTAGACATGGCCGTCAAGTACTGCCGAAGGATCCAGGACATCAATTGATATTTCACCGGTGGAGCTGCCACTGATATGGTCAAAAGATGCCACCTCGGGGGGCAGGTATCCGGCGGCTTTGTCAGTAGGCCGCACCACCACCACATTTGTCCCGGTGGTGATATCTCCCCGTAATCCCACATCAACACTGATCGGCGTTTCTGACGGAGCGATATCCGCTCCGGGAAACCCGAAGTCATAGGCGGTCACTGCATAGAAATAGCGCTGTCCATTAGTGACACCTTCGTCCACATAGGAGTGGCGGAGACCGGTATCATCTCCGAGGTAGAAACGGACCCCTTTAAATCCAACGGGATCAAACCCGGTTATCCCATCCTGCAGATCAAACTGTGCAATGGGTTTGTACAGCCGTTTCACACCATATCCGTCGGTAATCTGTTTTGCGTCCAAAAACGCTGCATCGGTGGCACGATAGATCCGGTACCCTTCAAAATCATTGGGAACCCCTCCGATGTCCGCGATATACCTGTCTCTGGAATACTCGGCCGCATCGTCCCAGTACAGAGTCACCTTTCCATCTCCCGGCACGGCCTTCAGCGTGACCTGCAGCGGGGCGCGGGCAAACTGATAGTCCGCCTCGTACGCTTTCTGCGCATCGGCCATCTTATCGGTGACGCTCCGGAGATCCTCATCAACAGTCTGGCCGCCGCCGGCAATCGCCACGGCCACCGCCATCCGCTGCCGTTGCCCCGGCTCCATGGGGAAAAATCCCGATGCCACAAATGTATCATACTCGCCCGTCGGCCGCGGAATTTCGAACTGTCCCGGGGTCATGAAGAAATCCCAGAGATACGAATCCGGGGTGTTCTGCAGGGAAATATCCCCCACCGGAATCTGCACTGCCGATGTCAGCCCGATAAGATCCGTCTCGGAGACATCGGTTTTATCAATGTTCGGTTCCCCGGGAAAATCGGTCCCGGCGCCACTGGTTGGTTCACCGTCTGATTCCCCGGGATCCCCGGTCCCACGGACCCCGTCCAGACCGAGATCGTTGTTCAATGCATTCCAGTCGCGGTCATTGTCGAACTTGTCATCTCTGGCTTCATCAATCATCGGTGCCACCGTAGTATATGATGCACCAGCGTTGGTACCGGGAACTATAAACCCGCGTTTGAGCGTATCTCCCGGCTCGAATGCCAGGTAGTTGATGTAGCGGACCGGCGCTTCCGTCTCGGTAATTTCATTATAGCGCCACCGGTGGAGAGTATAGCGTTCATCGATCAGGCCGTCCAGGTCCTCATCACGGATATTTGCCGTGGTATCTTCCCGGAGGACAATCCCATCCGCGGGCAACTGGATCTCTTCTCCCATACTGACAACAGTACCGCCGTTCTCAGGATAGGTGGTGATGCGCCGCTGATAAGTTTCCTCATCAATCAGGACGATCCTATCCCCCGGCCCCAGTTGGCGGGGTTCAAAATCCGAATCGTCAAAATGCGGTATGAGTGTTTCCGGGTCCCCTTCCAGTGTACCGATCAGATTGGTATGCTGATCCGCATCACCGTCATTGTCGATTCCGTCAATCTGGTTACCGGGAGTCTCGATATATTTAATAGCCCCAACACCGACCGGATCGCCGCCAAACGCCTCCACACCGGTGCGGTCACTGTCCGTCATAAATGCAATATCCGACTGAAGATCAATAAACGGCTCATCGTCGGTGCCGTCCCCACCTACATAGTCGGCGAGGAAGATCAAAAACGCTGTTTTGGGTATGCGCTTCGTCCCGTCATTCTTGATATCATGGATAAAGAAAACGGCATCGTTGATCAGTACCTGGGACCAGGCCAGTGCCCTGACGTCCATGAGTAATCCCAGTCCGCCGCGGGTCTGATCGGTGGTATCGGGCGTGTAGTTGTGTTTGGTGTACAGGTCGTCGGAAGTACGATAGAACAATTCCTGATCGGCATTAAACACATCCTTGCCAAAATAGCCGTTCCATGAACCCACCCATCCGGGATCAACCGGGTCGTCCCGCTTGTCCCGCCACCCGCCCTGTGACGCTGGGGGCCAGGTGGAGGGATCATCACTCTTCGCCACCCGCAGCGGATCCAGTTCAGGGTTTTGAAATCCAGGTACGGGTTCCATATTCCAGGACTGACCCTCGGGGCTTTCACGCCAGGCAAAAACATCAACAATGTTCACCAGTTCGCCGGCTTCATTCCGCACCTCGCCTCCGAGCCAGATCCCGACGATGGAGATGTAAATACGACCGGTATTCTTCGGCCATTCGTAATTCACAGCCTCTTCAACCTCTGCAGGTTTGCCACTGAATCCGGAATTGAATACCGACGCCCTGATCTGATTGCCGTCGATATTGGAATACGCCCGATAGTTCGGATCGGCTCTTTGCTCAGAAGGAACGTGATTATCGGTCTGCGCCATCCCGGTTTGTCCTGTGATTCCAATGAGGAGCATGAGCAGGATCCCATATCCCATTGCACGAAAGCTCGTTCCGATGGGATGGCGCGCATCGAAAAACCGGGATTGACATGTACGAGAATCCATTTGTCGGTTCTGATAGACTTTCATTGAGATACCTGAATCTCCTTCCTAAAAGAATACCCTGGTACCGAAGTGGATTTTCCGGGGTTCAGAATAGAAATCCGGCCGGACGAACCAGGTAGGATCCGCCTCGGATGCCTGTCTCTGGTCAAGGGTATAATCCGGCTTGCCGGTATCGGCATAGACATTATCCGGATTCTTGTTATCGAACAGATTGTAAATCCGTGTGAAGAATTCAAACCGCACCGGTCCGAGTTCCACGGCCCGGAAGGCATTCACATCCACGGTAAACTGGCTGGGCCGGCGGCGACTGTTTGTGGCCAGACCGGAGAGGACGTTCTGTCCCGTCAGCGTCCCGGAGGTGATCTCTGGTGTGTATGGCTGTCCGGAGTTATAACTGGCCAGAAGATTACATCCCCAGTTCTCCTGTCCGACATAAACGTTGAGGTTCAGTGCATGGCGCTGGTCCCAGTTGAGCGGGGAGAGCTGTTTCTTCGGCTCGGCGCCTTCGTTCAGTGCAAAGTACTGATCTTCCGGACTGGAGTTCATCCCTTTGACGATCTGATAGGTATAATCGATATCGAATGAAAAACTGCCCGCCAGCCGCCGGGTCACCATCACCGTGACTCCCTTTACATTCGCGTGGTCCCGGTTGATTTTTTTGGAGTAGGTGACTCCGGTCATATACGTGGGAATACCCGCACTGGTTGAAATCCAGTCTCTGATATCACGGTAATAACCGGTGATGTCAATCCCGATATTCCTGGAGAGCTGCTGCTTGAGTCCAAGTTCATACATGGTGGTCTGCTCGGGATCCAGGTTCGGATTGCCAAAGGGACCCTGTATCCCCTGGGCTTCGGATAGTTTTAATTGGTCGCCTGCATATAATTGGCTGTAATCCGGAATCTGCTGGAATATCCCATAGGAAAAATGAATCACCCCCTGGTCGGTGATCGGGTAGCCGATGCCGAATCTCGGACTCCATTGGGTCTTGGGACTGGCATCATTATACCAGAATTCTTCCCGTTCTTCGAGAGAATACCGGTTCTCCTCGGTTTGTTCATCCAAACTGATGGTGCCGTCGTCGTTGGGATCTTTATAGATATGATTCAGCTTCTGGGGATTGTAGATATTCGGATCCTGGGGATCAGCCGGGATTCTTCCGTTGGAATGGAAGTAGTCAAACCGGAGTCCGATATTAATAATCACTTCTTCATACTCCAGTTTATCCTGCAGATAGGCGGCGTATCGTTCCGGATGCCGGGTAAATTTATCGTGATCGGGGGTATATGTGGGCAGGATCTCCGGCTCGAAGGGGACGATCTGCTGACCGTTTTCATTCCGGGCGGGGGCCAGTGTCATATCTTCGAAGAATATCTCATCCTGCTGGACCTCGATCCCGGTTTTGATCTGATGGGTTTTATTCACCTGGCTGGTCAGATCCACTTTGCCGATCCAACTCTCTGTAGAACGTGAGGAACGGTACAGGTCCGTCCCGGCTTTATAGAATTTGAAGGCGCCCGAGGTGAGTGAATCCGGATGGACGTAGCGCGGATCATACGGATCCTCATACAGCCAGGATTTGTTTTCGTTGATTTTGTACGAGACAGTGGTTTCGTAGAGGGTGGCATCACTGAGTGCATGAATCAGTTTCCCGATTGCGGTTCTGCCTGAACCGAAGCTATCTCTCATCCCCTGGGGATTGAGCCGATAGGTGTGACTATACCATCCGCTCTGATAACCGCTGCCGAAGACATCCAACTTCAGAGTCAGTGGATCGGAAAGCCTCCATTTCAGAGCTCCCTGGGCATTCCAGCGATCGGCGGGATTCATCGGAACGGCACTGCTGTCACCACGCACCTGCACCGTATCGCCGTCGACTACCTGCTGCCGGCCCTGTGGATCATAGGCATTCGCTCCATACAACCACCCTTCGTTCCTGGTTTTCCGGCCGGTGAGAAAATAGGTGATTCGGTCCTTGATAATCGGACCGCTCACCCGGGCCTGCAGATGATATTCTGCCAGGGGATCGATATCGCCGATATTCCAGAACAGATCCGTCCTTGTACTGAGATAATCACCGGTCCAGGCCTCCAGGGATCCGTTGAAATTGTTTCCGCCGGTTTTGGTCACGATATTCACCACCCCACTCATGGCGTTTCCGTATTCCGCATTGAATGCCCCGCTGATCACCTGGAGTTCCTGTACCGATTCATTGGAAACGGTCAGCGCCTGCTCCCGGGTATAGCCGTCAGTGACGTTAATGCCGTTCACCATATAAACAATCTCTGATGAGCGTCCACCCCGGATGTGCAGATTCCCCTGATTGTCCCTGGTCACCCCGGCCTGCAGATCCAATATTTCACTGACTTCCTGCACCGGCATCTTATCAATTTGATCGGACTGGACCCTGGCTTCAGAAGCGGTGAGATCTTTCCGGACCAGCGGTTTTTCTGCAACCACCACTACCGCTTCACCAACCTGGGCTTCCTGCTGTAATTCGAAATTCACGGTAGTGGTTAAATCGGTGAGCACTTCGACATTCCGTACCCGCATATCCCTGTATCCGATGAAGCTTGCCCGGACAGTATGTTCTCCCGGTGGTACCCGGAGAATCATATAATATCCGCTGGTATCGGTTGCCGCTCCCAGAGAAGTCCCCTCCACCATCACATTCGCGCCCGGCAGTGGCGCGCCGGTCCCGGCATCCCGCACCTCACCTACAATCTTGCCGGAGGTCTGGGAAAAGAGGGAGTGGGAGTGCAGGACAACCAACACGACCAACTTCAATAGAAACAGAGGGTATCGCCTGTTCATATTATATTCCCTGTGATTCCGCGGAAGACAGACGGATTTCCGCAAGTTTTTCAGGATAGGTGACCAGGTCCACATGCGCCCTGATGGACTCCACCAACCGCCGGCGTGTCTTTTTCTCCCAGAAGGGAGTAAGTCCTCTCAGGAGATCATCCCGGGCTTCCTCGAAGGTGCGTTCCCGCCTGGGGTATTTTGCGGTGCATTTGACATACGAATATCCCCCGTCGAATGTGATCGGCCCGGCCCATTCCCCGACTTCAAGCTGAAACAGCCGTTCTCCATGCGCCCCCAGGTCCTGACGGGTAAACACACCCATATCGCCTGTCTCAACGCCATTTTCCTCCGCATTTGAATATTGCTCTATCAACGCATCAAAGGACCCCCCGTCTTCAAGAGCTTTTCTTATTTCCCCGGAGGTCTCTTTCTCAGGAATGCTGATTTCACTCAGCTGAATTTTCGGCGGGATCGCATATTCGCTGCGGTGTCTTTGAAATCTGGTCCTGAGTGTATCTTCCGGAATACTGGTGATGTTCGCGATTAACGAATCCATTCTGCCCAGGAGATAGGTATCCATCTTTTTATGTATCGCCCGCCGGTATGTTTGCGTGTTCTCCCATCCAGCTTCTCTGGCCAGAGAAAGCATATGTGCCCTGGCAATCAGACCGGCAATGAAATCTTTGAGTTGATCACGGTTCCTGATCCATCTCACCTGCCCCTCGGAAGTGAAGCGGGCATACTTCCGGAACGTAGCGACATCCCATACTCCCAAACGTGATCGCACCAATTCTCTGTCAGGTGCTATCTGTGCACCGGGGGCTCTCCCGGCTGGTTCGTCAGTCTGATCTTCCTTTTTTTCATGTATCGCCTGATACAAATCCCAGACCGCCCGTTCATGAAAGGTGATATCCAATCGCCTGCGCAGGGAATCAACATACGCGCGCGCAGCCAATCGATTACCCCGATATTGCAGATAATCCCGTAATTTATCCCGATGTCTGGCGTAACCGGTTTCGTTTAATAGCGGTTTGGTGATCCGGTCCTCCACCCGAATAATGCTGTATCCCTGCGCAGTCTGTACCGGTTTCGAGAGCTCCCCGGCTTTCAATCCGAAGGCGACCTGCTCGAACGCCGGATCCATCTCACCAATGGTAAAATATCCCAGCGATCCACCGGACCGGCGCAATTTCGGATCTTTAAAGGTCTCTCCGGCCAGCTTTTCAAATGATTCTCCCCTCAGGAGACGAGTATAGAGAGAATCCGCTTCACTGCGGGTAGATGCGTATAAATGTCGCGCCTTGATTCTGGTATTTAATCGGATATACAGGGTCTTTAAATCTTCCTCATGAATTGAAACACCGGGAAATACTTCTTGTCTGAGATACATGTCTAATAACTGTTGGATTTCAATCCGTTTCTGTTCGTAGCGGCCAGCGGCATCATTGTGATAGCCTCGGCGCCGCGCTTCCACAATCAGCAACTCCTCCGTGACCAGCTGGTCAAAGATCCCGCGACGCACCTGTCCGTTATCCGGCAAATTCACATCACTTCTCACCGAATGGTAGCGGGCGCGGAAATCCTCAGCTGTAATGGTATGTTCACCCACCCGTGCCAGCAGCTCATCTGTGTGACCTTCACTTTGCGAACAGGAGGATATCAATATGAAAAGTGAAACCGCAATCAGTACCACACAGGTACCGTGTAATAATAATGCAGGGTGTGTCCTTCGTGTAACCATCATTTATTTTCCATCCCTTTACAACAAAGACCTGATATCAGTACTTGATATAAGACATGTTCCGGTTGTAATATAGATGCATGGTGAAACGTCACATGCCCGGTTCTGGAATCGAACTTGCCTTGTAAATAGGAAAATTTAACAGAGCCATCAACGATAAAACCGTTTGAAAACCGTTTGAAAACCGTTACGGAAACTGTACTGAGCTGATAAGTCCGTAATATTTCTTGAATTACCTTTAGAAGATACTTAATGTGCATTCTCTCCGTATATTAATCTGCTAACACCGGATTTCTGAGATCATGCCCACTGAAAAAGAAAAAAAAGCCGCACTCAGACGGATCTTCCAGAGTAAATATTTCAAAGACTCTCCTGTCTACAGAACACTGTTCGAGTATCTGGTGGAATCGAGTCGCTCGAATGATATTCCAAAAGAGACCACTATTGCAATTGATGTGTTCGGGAAGGATGCCAGTTTCAACTCCAATAAGGATTCTACCGTCCGCTATCACGTTCACATGTTGCGAAAGAAACTGGATGAGTATTACCAGAATGAAGGCAGTGACGATAAATTTCGCATCGTCATCCCCAAGGGCCGGTACGAGATCCAATACGAAACGCACCGGTTCCCCTATCGCGCAGAATTCAGAAAGGCGGTTTCGTTCTTAAATCGCTGGGAAGTAGTTATCATCCTCTTACTGTTGGTCCTGAACCTGTATCTTGTCTATAATCAATTTTCTCCCAACCGCAGGACTCCGACGTTCACGGTGAGTTCTGTGGCATCGAACGATCCCATATGGGGGACGTTTTTTGACAATGACTATCCGGTATCAATTATTCTGGGGGACGACTTCCTCCTGGACGAATACGCACCGGAGTATGACCGATACAGGATTGTCCGGGACTGGGAAATCAATTCGGAGAGTGAACTATACGAGTTTCTTTCCCGGTATCCCCGGGCCAATCTCTGGAAATCGGAAATCTCGGGGATCCCGTTCGGTGGTGTCCGGAATCTTATGGATATCCTGCCTGTAATCTATCAGTTTCAGTCCGGGGTATCCCTGCGGTTTTCTTCGGCGGTAGAGCTCAAAGAGCTGCGGGGACACAACATCATCTACAACGCGGGGTTCGAATGGCTGTCACGCCAGAGGCGTTGATCATCCAGGCGGCGATCCGGGAGTCACTCTACTCCCCCCTCGACACACAGCCTACCGTAGTTATCTTCTCTGTCCGGGACTGAAGAACGAAAGCTCCAAAAAACGGCGG
>Ga0207797_1001239_pt1 | contig 18725 bp, 21 predicted proteins | sample PRCRCaboRojoPR_6_FD_187275 | JGI IMG/M metagenome (GOLD analysis project Ga0207797, IMG submission 187275) | Marine sediment microbial community from Cabo Rojo, Puerto Rico - PR CR 10% Liquid 1 (SPAdes) | ecosystem: Environmental > Aquatic > Marine > Coastal > Sediment | place: Cabo Rojo, Puerto...
CAGAAGCAGAAGTACCGTAATTTTTATCCATCCACGTGTCATAACTACCTGCTTATCACAAAAATACGGCAACTCTGGTACAGGTCAGGGTTGGAACCAGAATAAACGGCTCATATACTTAAACTGCTTGATCAAGCTAATCTCATGCCAACAACCCTGTATTTCCATGGAACGTTCTTGGTTCTCCACCATCGGTTCTTTCTTCACTGCCACCCTGTTCGCCGGAGCACTCCTGTTGAGCGGCTGCAGCGACAGCCTCACCGGCACACAGCCGGCCCAGGAGGACGTGACGGTCCAGACGAATGACGTGGACACCGATCCGAGTGCGGGTCACAACACGACCAACGAAGACTAACCACACCACTTCCCCCACTAGGGTTGGTCTCTCACCTCCAGAGTCCCAAAATCGACGGTCCTCACGTTTGTGGGTATTGTCGTTTCCGGGGCTTTGGCGAGGAGTATCAACCATGCTGTGCGTGAAGGGGTGGCAATAGCTGTCGCCATGCACCTTTGCGTGGCAAAACGCCCGATCGGGGTCGCCCGGTCGGGCGTTTTTCTATGTATGCCGTCACATTTCCACCCTGCAAAATTCGGACCTCAGGTCTGCACGTTCGCGTACCGACTACCGTTCATCTAGCGCTTCGTTCTGTGACCTGATTCAGAGGCCTCGAAGATCGTATGCGGGCCAGTTATAGCGACGGCTACTACGTCCCTCTCCCCGAGGGCCATCCCTTTCCGATGGGCAAGTTCCCGGCGTTGCATCGGTGCCTCCTCCGGGAAGAACTGCTCACCCCGGAGGAGGTCGTCGCGCCCCGCCAGGCCGACTGGACGGATCTCCGTCGCGTCCACACGAGCGAGTATCTCGCGCACCTCGCTGACGGAAGCCTCTCCGAGCACGCCGAGCGGCGTATGGGGCTGCCGTGGTCGGAGCGGCTCGTGTACCGGTCGCGGCTCGCCGTACAGGGCACCATCAACGCCGCCTTCATGGCCCTGACGGACGGCCTCGCGGCCAACCTCGCCGGGGGGACGCACCACGCGTTTCCCGGCCACGGCGAAGGATTTTGTGTGCTCAACGACGTGGCCGTTGCGATCCGCGTGCTCCAATCGGCGTGCTGGGTCCGCCGCGTTCTCATTATCGACCTGGACGTGCATCAGGGCAACGCCAATGCAGCAGTCTTCGCGGACGACGACTTCGTCTTCACTTTCTCGATGCACGGACAGAAAAATTATCCCTTCGATAAGCCCCCGTCGTCCCTCGACGTTCCCCTCGCCGACAATACGGACGACGAGTCGTACCTGGACACCCTAAAGACCTACCTCCCCCAGACGCTGGACGCCGCGCAGCCCGATCTCGTCTTCTATCTCGGCGGGATTGACGTGGCGACGGACGACCGGTTCGGGCGCCTCTCGCTCACGCGGGACGGCCTCCACGCCCGAGACGGGTACGTGCTAGAGCAACTCTATGCCCGCAACCTACCAGTCGTACTGCTTCTCTCCGGCGGCTACGCGGAGACGCCCGAGGCCACCGCCGACCTGCACGCCATCATGCACCGGGAAGCGGCGCGCGTATTCGACACGGCGAAGGCGTCCCCTGCCTGATCAGCGTTTCCCTTCGTTGTCCTCCCCTGAAGGCGCTCCACCAACACGAACGGCTTCGGCAAATGCTCGGAAGTCGGACAGCCGATCTAGCGCATCGAGAAGAAGCTCGTCGTCAACATCCAGATGCCCGTGCACGAGAACGTTCCGGATGCCGACGGCCCGGACGAGACGATCTGCCAGATCCTCCGGAAGCACGTCGTGGCGTCGGAGGATGCGCATGCAATCGGCATAACTGTCCGGATATCCCAAATTCCGCCGGCTCACCACAGCACAGGAGATGTCGATCACGGCCTGAATGCTCTCCATGAGCCCGTATCGCAGGGCCCACCTCGTTCGCCGACTCTCGTCCAGATCGGCGCTCGTGGTGCCCTTGAACGTCTCCAATTCCCGGAGATTCTCTTCCAGCCGTTTGAGCCTACTCGATTGCTCGTCCATACTGCCCATCCTCAAGGCGACGCTCCATGTCTCGAAGAATCTGATCGTGCACGGGCTTGAAGTCCAAATAGTCCCGCATGGCGCGGAACTTGACATCGTGGTACAGCGCCTCGTCGGCGACGTGAATGGTCTCTCCCGTCGCTAGCACGCGATACACCACCCAGGGCGGCTGTCGAGCGAGGTTCGTCACATCGACCTGATGCTCAGGAAGAGCCTCGTCTAGAGCAACCACAAGATCGAGAAAGGGACCGGAATCCTCAACGTAGACGGCTACATCCACGTCGCTCACCGGTGTGTCTTGTCCCGCCGCGATGGATCCGTGAAGGACGGAAAATGGAATCGAGGGCCGGTCGAGGACTGTGCACAACCGCTCAAGGAGTCCTTGTTTGTCCACCGACATGAGAATCGAGGCGAGGCGAGAAGAATTGGATACCGAACGACGCAACCTTATCGGGCATACACTTCCACAGAGCAAAATCCGGGCGGTTCACTCTCTCCGCCCACACACCACGCGCGGCCGTCCGCTCAGGTCCTCGTCCACACGAACGTCCGCCAGGCCCTCCCGACGGAGTAGATTTTCGACCGCGTCGGCGTACTCGGCGTGCACCTCGAACACCACGGTGCCCCCAGGGACGCACAGCGCACGGGCCCAGTCGACGAGCGCTCGATAGAAGCGCAGCGGATCGTCACCCGCGAAGAGTGACACGTCCGGGTCGTACTCGCGGACGACCGGCGGCAGCGTGTCGGCCTCGTCGTTGGGAATGTAGGGGGGATTGGAGACCAAAAGATCTAAGTCTCTTGGCACATTTGCAGGAATCTCTTCGGCCAACACATCGGCCTCCAGAAACTGCACGTCGAGCTGGAGGGCCTCCGCATTCCCCCGCGCCACCGTGAGGGCGTCGGAGCTCACGTCGCAGGCAGAGACGACGGCGTCGGGCCGCTCGTGCTTGAGAGCAAGAGCGATACATCCGCTCCCCGTCCCCACATCGAGCACGCGGGGCTGCTCTGTGTTCTCGATGCAGGTCAACGCCCGGTCAACAACCGTCTCGGTCTCGGGGCGCGGGACCATTACGTCGGGCGACACCTGAATTCGTAGCCCCCGGAAGGAGGCATACTCCAGAATGTGCTGGAGGGGCTCGCCCTGCTCGCGGCGCTCGATCATCTCCTCATACTGCTGGGCCGCCTCCGCCCCGACCGACCGCTCCGGATGGGCGTAGATTTGTGCCCGATCTCCGCCCAACACCTCTGCCAACAGCCACTCCGCCGTCCGGCGCGGGGCCTCGCGACCGGCCCCCTCCAACCGACGCACCGCGCGGTCGAGAAGCTCCAGTTGCGTGGAAGCCTCGGCGGCTTCGTCGGGGGCTGAACGGGGTGAATTAGCCATGCGAAAAGGGGTCTCGGAAGCCCTCGCCAACGTCGGTCTACGGAGCGGATGCCTACCGGCGCACCCGGAAGGTGTCAAAGTCATCGGTGGCGTCGGCCCAGTCTACCTCCACATTCTCGACGCGGGCCATGCGGGGGCCCTGCTGAACGGCCTCGACGAGTTGGTCGAGGACATCCCGCGGTCCTTCGGCCTCCAACCGAACCGAACCGTCGCGTTCGTTTCGTACCCACCCAGTAACGCCAAGGCGGCGGGCGCGTGTTCGAGTGAAGTTGCGGAAACCGACGCCCTGCACGCGTCCCGTGATGCGCGCGGACAGACGTTCCTGTGTCTCCGTCTCCATGAGGACTGCGTGGATCTGATGAAACGACAGCTCGCGCCTCTAACGACAGTGCCGGAAATGTTTTCCGCAACGTAGAACGCCCCGTCCTGCCACGGAGACAAGACGGGGCGGGGTTGTCCCATGAGTCCCTCGGACGGGAAGGTCAGCAGCCGATTACAGCAGGCCTCGGCTCTTTGTCCAATCGCGGAAGCCCTCCACGAGCTGCTCGAAGGAATCGAGTACGAAGAGCTCGTCCTGCAGGTTGTACACCTCGTAATCGTCCTTCTCCACGATGTGCTCGGGGTCGAAGGGGTGGAGCGTCACCTCGTCGGACAGGGCGTGCGTCACTTCCTCGTTCGAGGACACGATGCCGGCGCCGAAGATGCGCTTCTCGCCCTGCTCCTGAATCAGCCCAAACTCGACGGTAAACCAGTGGAATCGCTCCAGGCGTGGCCGGTCGGCCCCTTCTGCATTCTGCGCGGCCTTGCCGTACAGCTGGTAGAAGTCGGCAAAGTCCGGCTGCGTCAGCATCGGCATGTGACCGAAGATGTCGTGGAAGCAGTCCGGGGCCGGCGTGTAATCGAGCTCGTCTCGTCCGCGGACGTAGTTGGTGGACGGAAACTTGCGCTGCGACAGCAACGAGAAGAAGTCTTTCTCGTGGATGAGCCCCGGCACGTTGGCCACTTTCCATCCGGTCTCCTCATTCAGACGCTCGCTCAGGTTTGCCAGGCTCGGAATGCGGTCGGCTTCCAGCTTCAAAACGTCCTGCCCACGCATGTACGCCTCACAGGCCCGGCCCGGGAGCTGCTCCATCTGGCGCTCCACGAGAATGCGCCACGTTTCGTGGTCCTCCTCCGGATAGTCCGGGTATTCGATCTCGTTCCCGATCGGTGGTTCTTCGTCGAGCTTCTGCGGAATCGTGCGCGGATCGACGTCTTCCTGTTCTTCCTGTGCGGTCTCGAAGGCCGAGCGTTCCTCTTCCGGGGTGGTCGTGTCGACGGCGTCGTTGCTCATTGTATCACCTCAAGAGTTTAGTTCGTCAGCGGCAGTATAGATCGTAGCAGCGCCGGGGCCTCTTTCGGAAGCGCTTTCACACTACGGGATAAAAGGAAGTGCGGGCCCCGGAACGGCAGATATTCTAATGAGCAGCCCCGGTCGATGATTCCTTATCCGGAACGGTGTTCGCTCGTCCCGGACTACCGAGACTGGGGCTCGTCGAGCCGGATGAGCCAGGACACCGCCAGATAGCCGACGAAGGCTGCCGCACTCACGGTCAGTGCGGCCCGAGTGACACGAGCCCCGTCCCCAATCACCTCCTCGGCCATCACCATAATGCCAAAGAAGAGGAGAGACAGAACGCACGCTCCGGCGAGAACGTGGGTCCAGGTCCGAAACGCCCGTCCATCAAACATGAGCCCTAACGTCTGGCGAGGCATCGCGTCGTCCCGGAGCAGTGCACCGTGGACTTCTCCTACAGCCCCGTGATTCGTCTACGAAGCGTGGGCCGGCTTCGCATCCGGCTTCCATTTAATGTTGCAGCCCATGGACGGATGCTGCTCCATCGTGACCTGTCCCGTTTCTAGCACCTCGTCGAGGGCCTGCCGCAAGTCGCCGCCGTGGGGCTCTCCGTGGTCGGGACGCGTCTCGTCAAAGCGGCCCCGGTAGGCGAGTGTCCGGTCCTCGTCAAAGACGTAAATGTCCGGCGTACAGGCGGCCTCGTAGGCCGTGGCCACCTCCTGCGACTCGTCCTGCAGGTACGGAAACGGATAGTCCTTCGCCCGGGCCCGCTCGGCCATGCTGTCGAACGAGTCGTCCGGGTAGCGCTCCGGGTCGTTCGAGCAGATGCCCACAAACTGCACGCCTCGCTCCTGATACTCGCGCGCTACGTCGAGGAGTGCATCCTCAATGTGCTTTACGTAGGGACAGTGGTTGCACATGAAGACGACCACCAGCACGTCGGCGTCGTCGTAGTCGGTGAGCGAGCGGTGCTCGTCCCCGCGGTCGTCGACCTCGGGGTTGGCGGCGGGCAGTGAAAAATCAGGGGCCGGGTGACCCAGCTCCATCATGGTAGATTCCGTAACGGCCATGGCGTGTCGTAGATGGGATTGGGAAACGTTTCGAACTGGTGTGCCCTCCCCGGGACCAGACACGGAAGATAACTACGATTGCTGCAATGAGGTTCGGCGGCGACGCAACGATATTGGTAGAGCCGTTGCTGAGTGTTTTGTCGCCGCCCGTCCCCCTCCGTTACTCGGGGTCCTGGTACAGGCCGTGGGCCTCGATGTACGTACGCACGGCGTCCGGCACCAGATACCGAATGGTCCGTCCCGCCCGGCACCGCGCCCGGATTTCGGTGCCCGACACTTCCACGACCGGCGCGGCCACGTACCGGACGTGATTTGCAAAGCGGGGCTCGGCGACCGCTTCGATCGCCCCAGGCCGTTTATAGACGATAAGCGGCACGCGCTCGGCAATTTCGTCGGGCCGGTGCCACTCCCCGAAGTGGTCGAGACTGTCGCTGCCGATGATGAGGGCAAAATCCGTATCGGGATGCTGGTCCTGTAGCACCCGGACCGTCTCGACGGTGTAGGAGACGCCCTCGCGCTGCACTTCAAGGTCGCAGACCCGGAAATGGGGGTTGGAGTCGACGACGCACCGGGTCATTTCGAGCCTATGCTCGACGGCCACCAGCTCGTCATCGGGCTTGTGGGGCGGGGTGGCATTGGGAATCCACCAGACCTCGGACAGGTCGAACTGGTCGCGCACCACCTCAGCGACGATGAGGTGCGCGACATGGGGTGGATTGAAGGAGCCCCCGAAGAGACCGATGTCCATGACAGCTTGGGCGAGCCTGCCCCCTCCGCTTAGTTGGAGCCGCGGGACGTGTCTTCCTGGGCGAGCGATTGCTGCCCGTCGCGGGCCTGCACCTCATCGAGCTTGCGCCTCGCCTCGCTGTAGAGCGGTTCCGCTTCGTCGAGCAGTGTGCTCTCGGGGAAAAGCTGGATCAGGCGATTGTAGTTCTCGATCGCCTTCTGGTACCGCTCCGCCTGTTTCTTCTGAACACTGCGATCCGCGTACTGAATGTACGTGCGGACGGCGCCGAGGAGCGCATCGTCGGCCCAGTCGGTGTCCGGATACTGGTCAAACGCGGCCTCGTATACCGTTGACGCGGCCTCCCACATATCCCGCCGCTCGTAGAGCTGGCCCGCCGCGTACTTCTTGTGGGCGAGCTTGCCCCGAAGCTCATCAATCTTCTTCTCGGCCTCCGGGACGAGCTCGTGGTTCGGGTACCGGTCGATAAAGAGCCGGAAGAGGGAGATCGCTTCCCGCGAGTCCGTCTGGTCCAGACGGTACGCCGGAGAGCGGAGGTAATATGAGTTGGCCCGCTCGAACTCGGCCCGGGGCAGGAGCTCGTTGTTGCGATAGAGCTGGGCGAAGCGCTGAAACTCGTTCGCGGCCACCAGATGCTTGTTCAGCCCTCGCTGGGCCATGGCGAGTTTAAACCGCGCCTTGGGAGCCCATTGGTTTCCGCGCCCATATTCAAATACGGCCCGGAAGAGGCGAATGGCCTGCTGATAATCACCCTCTTCCATTTCCGCCACACCCTTTTCGTAGGCGTCTTGAGGCCCCTGGTACGTGAGCCGGCCGCTTCCAGAACATCCGATGAGGGCCCCGGAAAGCAGAACAAGCAGCGCGGGGACGAGAACCGAAGAACGCATGGAGAGAGGCCAGTACCGAGACAGAGCCAATGGAGGCCGCTCCCGAGTCGCTCCTGAGTGCTGTTGGACCGCCTCGGGGGCAGAAGACATAGCGCGGAGCCGAAACGGCAGGGGGGAGGGTCTGTTCCTCCTGAGGGCTTTAAGCCCGGATGGATCGTACGGCCCGGCGGACCGGGCTCCTCCTACCGAAGACGCTCCACCTTTTGATTGCGGTATCGGTGGATGAACATCGTCTGGTTCGCATTCTTGCCCTCGAACCCGATTCGGACCCCGAGCCCCTCGTACGTCGGGGCGGTGCGGAGCGTCTGGGGCGTCAGCTGGTCGGCAGAGGGCCCGAGCACAGACAGCAGGAACCGGGCGACGTCGTACCCCGCGTAGGCCAGGCGTCGACCATCGGGGGAGAGCTCGTCCGGCGTCGTGCCGGTGAGAAGCCGGTAGCGGCGGACGAACCGCTGCACAGCGGGCCGACGGGTTCGCACGTAAAAGCCGTTCGTGTAGGTGGCCGTCACTGCACTGGCCGCCTCCTTGAACGGGAGGTCGTGCCATTCGGCATTGCCGAGGACCCGCTTTCCGGGGAGTATTTGCCGCATGCCCGTGAGGGCGCCCTGAATCTTGCCAGCGGTGCCTCGCCCTGATACGGGCAGATAAAAGGCCTCCGCCCGAGCCAGCAGGGAGTCGGTGGCGGCGGAGTCCCGCCGGGCGCGGATCGAGTCGGTCTCGATGAGCGTCGAGTCTTCGAGGAGCGTGGGGAGACGCGACCAGTCCCGCGGCCCCTCCAGCGGAAGGGCAAGCGGAACCTCCAGGTCCTGCCGACGGGCCTCCCTGCGGAATCCCTCTGCCATGCGCGTACTGAAGCTATTGCCACGCTCGTAGATGATGCCGACCCGGTCGATGAGGAGGCCATTTTTCGCCACCCGGGCCATGATGCGGCCCCGGTCCGTAATCGTGGGATTGGCCTGGAAAACGTAATCGCGCCCCTTCGAGACGCTCTCATCGGTCGCCATCGGGGCCACGAGGGGGACGCGAGCCGCCTCGGCCCGGGCGCCCGCTGGTCGTGCCGCCCCGCTCCGGATGGGCCCCAGGATCACGTCCACATCATCGAGGCGCACGAGCGAATCAACGGCAGCGCGAGCCGACCGGGGCTTGGCCTTCGTCCGCCGGAAAAACATCCGAGCCACCCAATCTGGCCGCCCCACCCTCTCCGTCACAATCCGAAGCGAGTCGATCCGTACCGTGTCAGCGGAGGCCACCACCGTAGTTTCCCCATCCGCGTCCGCCAGACTGTCCCCGTGCACGTCGGCCGTGTCGTAGACCTCGAACGTGTCGGCCGAGGCCTGCAAACCGCGCGGACGGACGTAGCGGCGGCGGAGGCCATTGTGCTCGTCGACCGCCAGACGGACCCCGTTGAAGAGGGCCTGCGACTGCGACACCCAGTCGGCCCCCATCGGGAGCGTCACCCCAATGCGCAGCGTGTCCGGGGCCTGTCTCGCGGCCCCGAGACGGCGCCGTGCCTGCTCCATGAGGGCCTCTGCCTCTTCTCGGTACGTCGTCTCCGGGTATCGATTGAGGAGGGTACGGAGCCGATCGGTGGCGTCCTCGTAGCGCCCCAGCCGCACGAGCGCTTTCGCCCCCATTATGAGGGCCGCCGTCGTCTTCTGGTTGAGCTGGTACTCACTCACCAGCCGAAAGCGCTCGAAGGCCGCCTCGTACTCGCCCTGCTCGAAGGCCGCGACGCCTTCCTCAAACAAGATCTCCGCGTTCGGAATCTCGGGAATCCCGTCCTCCTCTTGCGCGTGCCCCGGCGTCGCTCCTACTCCGGCGATCATGCATAGAGCAAGCACGAGCCCCCAGACCATCCCGAAACGTCGGCTCACCATGGAGACGAAGAATGCGATGCAGAAGATTGCTTCGAAAAGGTATGGGGGTCTGAGCGTATGGGCGTTCGGGCGAACGTTGTTCGTTTCACGTTTTCCTCCTCTCCCTCTCGCCCTTTCCCCAATTCGCTCCTTCGCCTAACCCTCAACGCAGAACGCCCGAACAAAATTATTCCCATTCGATCGTCGCCGGAGGCTTCGAACTCACGTCGTACACGGTCCGGTTGATGCCGCGCACCTCGTTGACGATGCGGTTGGAGACGTGCCCGAGGAAGTCGTGCGGCAGATGTGCCCAGTCGGCCGTCATGCCGTCCACGCTCGTCACGGCGCGGAGGGCGCACACATTTTCGTAGGTCCGCTCGTCCCCCATCACGCCCACGGTCTGTACGGGGAGCAGCACAGCAAAGGCCTGCCACACCTCGTCGTAGAGGTCGTTGGCCCGCAGTTCTTCGATGAAGATGGCGTCGGCCTCGCGGAGCAGCGCCAAACGCTCGCGCGTGACCGGCCCCAGGATGCGGATGGCCAGCCCCGGCCCGGGAAACGGGTGCCGCCCCACGATGGGGTCCGGCACGTCGAGCAGGCGGCCAATCTCGCGCACCTCGTCCTTGAACAACTCCCGGAACGGCTCGATGAGCTCGAAGTCCAGCTCTTCGGGCAGCCCACCCACGTTGTGATGGGTCTTGATCGTAGCCGACGGGCCCTTGAACGAGACGCTCTCGATGAGGTCGGGGTAGAGGGTGCCCTGTGCCAGAAACGTGGGGCGGTGCCCCAGGTCGGCGGCAATTTCTTCGGTCTGCTCCTCGAAGACCTCGATGAACGTGTTGCCCACGATGGTGCGCTTCTCCTCCGGATCCACCACGCCGTCGAGTCGCTCCAGGAAGCGGTCCGTCGCGTCGGTGGTGCGGAGGTCCATGTCGAAGTGGCCGCGGAAGGTGTCCTGCACCTGGTCCCACTCCCCCTTCCGGAGCAGGCCGTTGTTGACGAAGATGCAGTGCAGCTGATCGCCGAGGGCGCGCTGCAGGAGCGCCGCCGCGACCGACGAGTCGACACCGCCGGAGAGGCCGAGAATGGCATGCCGGTCGCCCACGCGCTCGCGGATCTCATGGACCTGTTCCTCCACGAACGAGGCGGGCGTCCAGTCGCCGCTGCAGCCGCAGATCTCGTAGGCGAAGTTTTCCAGGATCTGCCGCCCGTAGTCGGTATGCACCACCTCTGGATGAAACTGCACGCCGTAGTACGGCCCTTCTGTGTCGCGCACCGCGGCCACCGGGGCGTTGTCGGTGCGGGCGATGACCTCGTAGCCGTTGGGGAGGGCCGTGAGGTGGTCGCTGTGGCTCATCCAGACGGTAGAGCCGCTGGGGACGCCCGCAAAGAGTTCCGACTTCTCCTGCCCATCCGGCGGCACCTGAATCTGTGCCCGCCCAAACTCGCGCCGATCGGCCCGCTCCACCTCGCCCCCGAACTGATGGGCCATCGCCTGGAGCCCGTAGCAGATGCCCAGCACGGGCACCGGCGAACCATCGGAACGCGTGAGATCGAAGAGGGCCGGGTCGAGTTGTGGTCCCTCCTCGTCGTAGACCGAGCAGGGCCCCCCGGACAGAATGAGGCCGCGGGGCTCCAGCGCTTCGATGTCCGCCGTGTCCACCGTGCACGGATGAATCTCCGAGTACACGCCCGTCTCACGCACCCGCCGCGCGATGAGCTGGGTGTACTGGGACCCGAAGTCCAGAATGATGATTTTCTCGTGCATCGGGGGATTGCGTATTTCGTATGGCGTGGAACGTCGGCGGCAGTGTCCTACGCAATACGCATTACGCACCAGGCAATACGCACCACGCTACCCACTGACACTCTCGTCCATAACGTGCCGCCTCCCTCTTTTCGTCTCCTCACGTTACGTCTTCGTACTCCTCGGCCCCCATGAGGGCGTCGATCTCATCAGGGTTCCCCAGTTCGATTTCGATCATCCATCCGTCCCCGTACGGGTCGTCGTTGACGATCTCCGGGGCCAGTTCGAGCTCGTCGTTGAGGGCCGTGATGGTGCCGCTCACGGGCATGTACAACTCCGAGACTGTCTTCACCGCCTCGATGGTGCCGAAGATGTCGTCCTTCCCCAGCTCCGTTCCCTCCGGTTCCAGCTCGACAAATACAATGTCGCCGAGCTCGCTCTGAGCAAAGTCGGTAATGCCCACGGTGGCCGTGCCATTGTTGACCCGCAGCCACTCGTGGTCCTCGGTGTAGTAGAGATTGTCCGGCGTGTCCATGCGTGGTGGGTTGGGGTAATTGAGGGTGCGTGCTCGCGTGAAGATACGGGACGGAACGGCGAATCAAAAGGGGCGGGCGGGTGCTCCCTCGCCCCCCGGGAAAAATTATCGTCGAAGGATCTTCCGCGCGCTCTTGTATGGAGGCAACGCAAGACCTCGGAGGTCATTTTTGCTCGGTTCCGGGACGGGGTCGGTACAGAGAAGGGACAAGGAAGCAGGTCGTGGAGCACCTCGGAGACCTCCGAGGTCTCGGTACACGGGACGCGAGACCGGAGGATCACACACGTTTCGGTATGGAGTGTCCGTCGAACGGAGCTACGACTGTGCGGGGGCGCCCTTCTGCTCCAGAGCATCCACCACCGGCGGCGGCACGAACTTCGACACGTCTCCGTCCCAGCGGTGCGCGTCCCGCACCATCGACGAACTGATGAGGGCGTACTCCTCGGAGGTCATGAAGAACACCGTTTCGAGCTCCGGGGCCAGCTTTCGGTTCGCAAACGCCATCCGGAACTCCGCGTCGAAGTCACTCACCTGCCGCAGGCCCCGCACCAGCGCCACGGCCCCCACGTCGCGAGCCCGGTCCACGATCAGTCCCTCGTAGGCCTCCACCTCCACGCCCTCCAGGTCCTGTGTGCACCGCCGCACGAGCTCCGTGCGCTCCGGGGTAGAAAAGAGCGTCTCTTTTTCCACATTCACCCCCACGGTCACCTCCACGCGGTTGAAGACGCGGAGGGCCCGCTCCAGCACGTCCCGATGACCAAACGTGAAGGGATCGAACGTGCCGGGGTAGAGGGCAAAGTCCTTGTCCATCGGGGTGAGACTCTTGACACCAGAGGACGATCGGGACGTCACGCGTCCTCCGTCGACGAGACGGCGTCTTCCTCGGTCTCCTCGTCGTCCGGCGGCAGCGGGGGACGGAACAGGCTCACGATGGTGCGTCCGTAGGAGCGGCTCGTCATCAGGTGCGGATGCTCGTCAAACCAGTCGTGGGAGCTGTGTTCGAGCGTAAAGACACCGTCGGTCTTGAGGTGCGGGATGGCCAGGTCGGGCATCTCCTGCATGGCCTCCAACTTGTAAGGTGGATCGGCCATGATGAGGTCGAGCTCCGGCCCGCTGTAGGACCGAAGGTACTCCACGGCATCGCCCTGAATGAAGATGCACTTGTCCTCCACCCCGAGCTTCTCGGCGTTCTCCCGCGCATAGTCGAGCACCTCGCGCTTCTGCTCCACGAACGTCACGAGGTCGGCGCCTCGACTAATGGCCTCCAGCCCGAGCGCCCCAGTGCCCGCGAAGAGGTCGAGCACCTCGGCGCCTTCAAGGTAGATGCGCGCATCGATGAGCCCGAAGAGCGCCTCCCGCGTCCGGGCCGTCGACGGGCGCGTCTGGTGGCCCGAGGGCGTTTTGAGGCCGTGGCCGCCGTAGCGACCGGCAATGAGTTTCATGGTGGGACCGGAACCAAAAATGAGCAGCGTCCGAAACGAAGCCTCCACAATCGCCCCACACATGGTAACGCGCCACCAGGAAAGAGATCCGGGCCATCAAGGCGCCGCCCGGATCCTTCACACTCGCCCTTCGAGCACGTCCCAAAATACTCAGGGGGACTGAGCCCGCAGTGCTCCCCCGATGCAGGGCACGTACGTGCTCGGGGCATCCTCGTGTGACTGCTCGCTCGCAAGACCGAGCCCATCGAACGGGTCGAGGGAAACAGCCCGGCGGTCGAAAACGGTCTCAAGCGGACCGTCGGTACTGGCGTCAGCCTCGGGTCCGTAGACGAAGAGGTTCTCGACCTCGGCCATCGGCACCCCAATTCGGTTGAGAACGCCCGCAGCGTAGTACGTCCGATTCTCGGGGGCCCGGGCCTCCTGCGCGGCGTGGGCGTGATGCCACGTCCCCTCGTGGGTGAGGGTATATTCGGTGTGCCCCGGATACGCACCGATCGCGAAGCTGTATCCCTCCGTCTCTTCATCAGCCTCGGCCCGTCGTTGCATCACCTCGGCTGCGGCCTCCGTGCTCACAATCCGGAGGGGGTCCGGCCCCGGAACGGTGGAGACGAGAGACTCGAAGCGGTCCTCCACTGCCTGCGGAACGGCGAGCACATGCAGCCACTCAATCTCTTCCCCATTCCTCTCCGCAATCCGCACCGACCGAGACGTGGTGTGGAGTGCCTCTGAGGAACGAGTGTCGGTCACCAGCGCGGCCTGGTACGCGACGCGTCGCTCCCGCGCCTGATCGGAAAGCCCCGTTGGAACCGGCATGAAGAAGTTGTAGACATCCAGCGGATGGACGACCAGCCCCATCGATGCCGCCTCGGTGCCTCCCAACATCTCCCGAATGGCAGCCCTGACCTGATCCAGGGGGTCGTTCCCTGCCCCATCCCGAAGATGCATCGCTACCTCAAACTCAAAGGTCGCGGAGTCAAGACGTCGGAGACGCAGGGTCGTTTCCTCCCGTTCGAGTTCGACGATCCGGACCGTCGACCCTTGAATGTGAATCGCGGCCGAGATCGACTGCGTCATAATCGTCGTCCATCATTGCGTCCGAGTCCCCGCGGTCCGGTCTATAACCGGAAAAACCATCCGCACTCCTATTCCCAACTAGCCGCGTTGGCCCGTGTGGGATCCCCCGTCAAGGTCCCGATCTGGTCGTCGGTATCCGGGTCTTCGAGGAGGTACGTTTCAACACGCCCCGTGTCGCTCACAGTATACTGAAATCGATTTCCCGTTCGGGGCGAGAAGAAGAGCGAATCGAGATTGACAGGGCCGCCGAAGACGCTGTCCTGCCGGGTCGACAAGATGGAATCATTGCGCATGTGCTGGAGCAAGAGATCGAGCGAATCCGGATAGGCCGCGCTGTCCCGCTCGTAGTCGATGAGAGCCGTTCGGATGTTCGACATCCGGGCGCGCGTATCCTCGGTGATTTGTTGCCGTCGCTCAATGCGGTCGTACGGCTCGGTAATCGACTGATAGAGAAAGTACGCGAGACCAAGAATGACGACCACTAGGACGGCCTGAATGCCGGTCTGAATCGTGCCGCTACTCGATGCCATGTGGAGCCGTTCGTTCGTGATGACGGGAGGGTGAGTGGAGGAATCCGCCGAACGCGCCGACACAGGACGGGGCGGACCCCTGCAGAGTGACTCGAAAATAGGAGGCGCTTTTTCGAAATGCAATTCCTTGTCCCCCAGTTGCACAGGGGCTCCTGGCCGGTTGAGGACGAAAATCCCGTTCACTGCCGTAATCCTCCCTGATCGGCACCCCGCTCTCGGCAAAAAAACAATGCCGGGGCCCCCGTGTTGGACTCGACACTCTGCGTGTCTCTGATCCACCAAGATATTGTCCGTGATCAACCTCCTGATCAACGTCGATCACGTTGGCACCCTTCGCAACGCCCGGGAAGAGACCTTTCCGGATCCCGTGCACGCCGCCGCTCGCTGCGAGCAGGCCGGGGCGGACGGGATCGTCTTCCACCTGCGGGAGGACCGCCGCCACATCACGGAGCGCGACGTGCGGCTGCTGGCGGAAACGGTGGAGGGCAAGCTCGACTTCGAGCTCTCCACCGAGGAGGAGGTCGTCTCCATCTGCGCCGACGTGGCGCCGGACCTGGCGACACTGGTGCCGGAGCGGCGCGAGGAGGTGACCACAGAAGGCGGGCTCGACGTGATTGCAAACCGACAGCGACTGGAGACAGTGACGCAGCGTCTCTACGACGCGGGAGTGACGCAGGTGAGCCTCTTCGTGGAGCCGATTCCGGACCAGATCGAGGCCGCCGCGGAGGTGGGGGCCAACTGCGTGGAACTGCATACCGGCGACTTTGCCGAGGCCCCGACGGAGGCGGTGCGCCGGGACGAGGCCCGGCAGCTCGCCGAGGGCGCCAAGGCCGCCCACGAGGCCGGGCTCCGCGTGCACGCCGGGCACGGGCTCAACTACCGCAACTTCCCGCTCTTCCGGGAGACGGTCCCGCACGTGGCCGAGGTGTCCATCGGCTTCGCTGTGATGGCGCGCGCCATCCTCGTGGGGATGGACCAGGCCGTCCGCGACATGTGTGCAACTGTGAAGGACGCGCAGTCGTAAGATTTCAGAGTGGGTTGATTGCTTGCGTCGATCAGAGTACAGCTCTCGTGACGTATGGGGACCGCAGACGACGGACCGCTGTAATCCGAAGTCGGTGGTCGGCCGTCTGCCGTCTCATCGAACGCAGCACGTTCGGCACGCCCCCGAGCACCTGACACTTTCTTTCTCTCTTTTTCTATCCTGGCGATTCGATGGAGGACTCTGAGCCCCTTTTCGAGGACATTTCCGACGACCACACGAGCGGCTACATCGCCATCGTGGGCAAGCCCAACGTGGGCAAGAGCACGCTGATGAACGCGCTGCTTGGCGAGAAGCTGTCAATCGTCACCAAAAAGCCGCAGACCACGCGCCACCGGGTCATCGGGATTCACTCGGGGCCCGAGCATCAGGCCATCTTCCTCGACACGCCGGGCATTATCGAGCCACGCTACGCGCTCCACGAGAGCATGATGGGACAGGTGCAGGGCGCCATCCGCGACGCCGACCTACTTTTGTTTCTCCACGAGGCCACGCAGGAGGAGCCGGACACCCAGAGCCTCGAAAAGATTGGCGATACGCCGGCGTTTCTGGTCCTGACCAAGATGGACCTCATCCCGCAGGAAAAGGTCCTGCCGCTCGTCGAATCGTACGAGGAGCTCCGCGCTTTCGACGAGGTGGTGCCCACCTCCGCCAAGAAAGGCTATAATCTTCAGAAGCTCCTGCACCTCGTCCTCGATACCCTGCCGGAGGGGCCGCCCTACTACCCGAAGGAGATGATCAGCGAGCACCCGGAGCGCTTCTTCGTGGCCGAGATCGTCCGGGAGAAGGTGTACAAGCACTACCACCAGGAAATCCCCTACTCCGTCCAGGTCAACATCGTGGCCTACGAGGAGCGGTCCGGCGACCAAAAGGACTACATCGACGCGGAGATCGTCGTCATGGAGGAGTCGCACAAGGGCATCCTCATCGGGGAGGGAGGCAAGGCCCTCAAGAAGGTGGGCATGGAGGCGCGCGAGGACATCGAGGACTTCGTCGGGCGCCCGGTCTACCTGAACCTGCACGTGAAGGTGCAGGAGAACTGGCGCGACCGGAAAAACATCCTCCGCTCCTACGGCTACCAGTCGTAGACGATGAAGCGTGATTCGTGATACCTAAGGGAAGCGTCCCATGAGGCCTGCTCATTGAAGCTGGATCGTCAGTCCCTCCGCGACGGCTTGTTCATGCTCTGACGGAACGGCGGACCGTGGGACTTCTTGTTGTTGCAGTTCCCGCCGTTGTCGGTACTGGGCCCGGAGGCGCTTAAACCCGTCTGCTCGGGCTTCGGACGGTCGATCCACGAGGTCACGGAGCGCGGCATCGTCGGCGCGCAGATCGTACCCCTGCAGCGCGAGATGGTAGCGCCACTCTGTGGTCGGCAGCCGCGGATCAGGGGGCGTGCACTGGAGCGCGTTCTTCGATTCCGGCCGGATGGTCGCCGTCCCGGCCCATCTTGGCCCCACACCAAGGTGCTCGCACAGGGCCTCGTAGAGCATGGCTGTGCCCCGCACCTTTCCGTCGTACGCGTACCCGGCGATGTGCGGCGTCGCCACGTCCACGGCCTCCAGGAGCGCCGGATCGGGGGACGGCTCGTTCTCCCACACGTCTAGCACTGCCGCCCCGACCCTCCCCTGCGACCGGGCCTCCAGCAACGCGTCCCCGTCCACGACCGACCCGCGCGACGTGTTTAGAAGCCAGGCCCCGTCGTTCAGTCGGTTGAGGAATTTCGCGCCCACGAGGTGATGGGTCGGATCCGGACCGGCTTCTTTGAGGGGCACGTGGAGTGTCACGACGTCGGCCTCATCGAGCACCGTGTCGAGGGGCACGAAATCGTGAGAGGTTCCCTCTTCTTCGGCGGCGCGGGCGAGGGGCGGGTCGTTCTTGAGCACCGTCATGCCCAGCGCCGGGAGCCGACGGGCGAGTCGCCCGCCGATGTTGCCGCACCCTATAATGCCAACCGTGCAGTCCTGCAGCGACACGCCCCGACGACACGCCAGCGTCAGCAGCGCCACCACCACGTAGTCGGCCACCGAATCAGCGTTCGAGCCCGGCGCGTGCGCAAACGGAATACCTCGGCGCCGCAGATAGGCCCGATCCACATGGTCCGTCCCGATCGTGGCCGATCCCACGAAGCGCAGGTCGGTGTCTCCCAGAAGATCCGGCCCAACAGGCGTAACACTTCGCACCAGGAGCACGTCTACCGCCGCTACGTCCAAAGGGCCTATGTCCCGACCTCGTTTTCTGCGAACCGTTCCGAACCGGCCGAGTGCGTCCTCCACGCACGGAATGTTGGCATCTGCGAGGATTTTGAGATCAGCCACAGGTATGATGAGATGTATGTTGCAGGATCATTTTGTATCGGTCAGACTATAGAAAGCCCTTTCATTAAAGTCCGCACTGAGAAACGATCAAGCAAAGAGAAACGGATTGTCAACGGACCAATAACCGAGCGTGAATAACGCAATTATACCGTTAAGCCTTCATGTTTCAGCGCCTTACGTAAATTTGGAACTGGAAACCTGGGTCGGGGTCCCGTAGTTTTTCGCCTCGTTGCGGTGGAAATCTTGCGACGATGTGTTTGTTTTCGTCGTGCATGTCCCTGAGAGGCCCCTCGCTTCCTCCGGTCTCGTCCACCGTGCTCGCAGGCCTTCGAATAGCATACACCGGTATATGAACAAACGGACACTCCTTCTCTGCGCGTCCTTCGGCACGCTCGTGCTGTCGGCCGCCCACCTGCCGGCGCCCATGGCCCCTCAGCCGAAACCGTCGGCCTCTTCCGCGAGTGCCACCTGCGCCCAGGGGACAGCCCAGTCGCAGGACGCGTCATTCGAGCGCCTAAGCGCCGCGTACACCCCGGCTTCCTTGCCGTCGTCAACAGAGACCACCTCAACCGAGGATGTGCCCACGAGGACGGCCTCGGCCGTCCCGGTCGCCCCGCCAGTCGACCTCGACGAACCGACCCTCTGGCTCGCCCGCGCCATCTACTCGGAGACGAAGCTGCCCCACGAGCAGGAACTGGTCGCCTGGGTGGTCCGCAACCGAGTGG
>Ga0207797_1001240_pt1 | contig 18717 bp, 18 predicted proteins | sample PRCRCaboRojoPR_6_FD_187275 | JGI IMG/M metagenome (GOLD analysis project Ga0207797, IMG submission 187275) | Marine sediment microbial community from Cabo Rojo, Puerto Rico - PR CR 10% Liquid 1 (SPAdes) | ecosystem: Environmental > Aquatic > Marine > Coastal > Sediment | place: Cabo Rojo, Puerto...
AGCCTTGGGGCGAATGTGACTGTCGGCCCCTACGCTGTCATCGAAAAGGATGCCCTTATCGGCGATGGCTGCCGGATCGATGCTTTCGCCCAGATTAAGGGATTGACCACCCTGGGTCGCAACAACCAGGTCCATTCATTCGCCTGCATCGGGGGAGCTCCTCAGGATCTCAAATACGACGGGGAGGCAACCCGGCTGGAGATAGGCGACAGTAACTGCATTCGCGAGTACGTCACCATCAACCGCGGGACCGCAGGAGGTGGAGGCCTAACACGAATCGGCTCAGAGTGTCTGCTCATGGCCTATGCCCATGTTGCCCATGACTGCTTGCTCGGGGATGGGGTCATCCTGGCCAATGCAGCGACACTGGCCGGGCACGTTGAGATCGAGGACCATGCTGTGGTCGGCGGGCTCTCCGCCGTGCACCAGTTCGTGCGCATCGGCCGGTACGCCTATATCGGCGGCATGAGCGGCGTGAGCAAGGACGTGCCGCCCTTCATGCTCATTGCCGGAGAACGGGGCTGGCTGCATGGGTTGAATAGCGTCGGCCTCAAACGCCAAGGCTTTGACAGCCGGCAGATGTCCTCACTCAAAAAGGCCTTTAAGATGATCTGGCGCTCCGGGATGCTAAAGCAGGAAGCTTTGACAAAAACGCTCCAGGAGATTGAAAACACACCGGAAGTTCTCAGCTTGGTCGAGTTCGTCAGGCAGAGCGAACGCGGAGTCATGGCTCCGAAATCCTCGAACCTCTAAGGCCAGCACTGAGCCTTTCTCCCACTTCCAGAACAGGGGAACCTCCTGTTCCCAGGGCGCATCCGACTCGTAGGAACGCGCATGTGCTCGAGACCAGCTCCTGATGGAACGAGCTCGGCGAGGTAACGTACCGGCAGGCTTTGTCATGCAAAAACAATCCCCTCTAGGCATCATCGCCGGCCAAGGCCAGTTTCCCTTCCTGGTTGTCCAGGCAGCCAAACGGCTCGGCCGGCCAACGGTCGCTGTGGGCTTTCGTGAACACACCCGGCCAGAGCTCTTCGCCGTGGTCGATCATATGGCCTGGATACGCCTGGGCCAGATGGGCAGGATGCTCTCTTTCTTCAAAAAACACCGGGTCACGGACATCGTCTTTGCCGGAGGCATCAACAAGCCCCGAGCCCTGGAAATTCTCCCCGACTTCAAGGCGGCCCTCCTCCTCTTGCAGACCCGCAGCAAGAACGACAACGCCATTCTGCAGTCCGTGGTTCGGGCCATGGAAAACCAAGGCTTCAACGTGGTCTCTCCCATAGACTTCGTTCCGGAGCTCATGACCCCGGAAGGGGTTATGAGCAAACGTGCCCCGGACAAACGGGAGCAGCGTGACATTGAGTTTGGATGGCCCCTGGCCAAGGAGCTCGGCCGCATGGATATCGGGCAGTGCTTGGTGGTCAAGGAGAGCATGGTCGTAGCCGTGGAGGCCATGGAAGGGACCAACGCCACCATCCTCCGAGGGGGGGAGCTGGCCGGGCCAGGATGCGCGATCATCAAGGTCTTCAAGCCGGGTCAGGAGCAGAACGTCGACCAGCCGGCTATCGGCAAGGACACCATCGAGGTCATGCGCCAGGCTGGGGCGACCTGTCTGGCTGTCGAAGCTGGCCGAAGCCTGTTCTTCGACCGGGAGCAGGCCGTCCGGCTGGCCGATGAGCACGGCATCGCCGTGGTCGGCAAGACCTCAGACGAGCCGCCAGAGCAGCTCTGGAGCTCGGAGAACGAGCCGGGAGGATCATCGACTGCTTAAGCTGACACCTTCCAACCGAAGCAAGTAGTGCTTCAGGTCCAGTCCGCTGGAAAAGCCGCCCAAGCCCTTGCCTTTGGACAAAACGCGATGACAGGGGACGATCAGCGGCCATGGGTTCAAGCGCATAACCCCGCCGACCGCCCTGGCGGCTCCAGGCGAGCCGCTTCTTGCCGCGAGCCCGGAGTAGGAGATCCAACAGCCGGCCTCGACCTCGCCCTTGAGGGTTTGCAGAACACGCCGGCTGAAGTGAGGCAGCCCTTCCCAGCCCAGGGGAATATCCGGCCATTGGACCGATCCGGAGGCCAGATACTTTTCCAGACACCGTTTGACGGCTGCTCCTTCGGCTGTCAAAGGCTGGTCAGCCTCGCCTGGCTCAGACCAGCTCAGGCGGATCCTTTTCAGAGACTCCGCTCCCCAGGATAGCTCGAGGGCAATTGGCCGAACGTGAATCGTCTCCATCATCATGTGCCCCATGGCTTTCAGTCCTCTCATGGGGAAGGATGCTTCGATGCCTGAGCAGTGAAGAATTTCCCCTTGCGCCCCTTGTTATTTGTCCACTCTTTCTTTATAACTTCATCCAAGAAAACTCAAGCGGGACAAACGTTTTTCAAATTCTGAGCGAGGAGTTATGGCTAACGTATTCAACAAGCTGCTCGGTGTCTTTTCCAACGATCTTGCCATTGATCTCGGTACGGCGAACACCTGCGTCTATGTGCGGGGCAAGGGCGTCGTCCTCAGCGAGCCCTCGGTCGTGGCCGTCAAAAAGGACGCCAAGGGCTCGAACAAGGTCCTTGCAGTGGGGAATGAAGCCAAGCGGATGCTCGGGCGGACCCCCGGGAACATCGTAGCCATCCGTCCCATGAAGGATGGCGTCATCGCCGACTTTGAGATCACCGAGTCGATGCTGCGCTACTTTATATCCCAGGTGCACAACTCAAGGCGGCTGGTCAGGCCCCGAATCATCATCTGCGTGCCGACCGGCATCACCCAAGTGGAGAAGCGGGCAGTCAAGGAATCGGCTGAAAGCGCTGGCGCCCGCGAGGTCTACCTCATCGAGGAGCCCATGGCTGCGGCCATCGGAGCGAACCTCCCCATTACCGAGCCAACGGCCAACATGGTCGTGGATATCGGCGGCGGGACCACCGAGGTGGCCGTCATTTCCCTGGCCGGTATTGTTTACAGCAAATCGGTCCGCGTGGGCGGCGATAAGATGGATGAGTCCATCATGCATTACATGAAGCGCAAGTACAACCTGCTCATCGGGCTCGGCAATGCCGAGAAGATCAAGCAGAAGCTCGGCTCAGCCTATCCGGGCGACTACGACAACGAGCAAATGGAGGTCAAAGGCCGTGATCTGGTCTCGGGCATACCCCAGCATGTGACCATCACCTCGGAAGAGATCCGACACGCCCTGTCCGAAGAAGTGGACAGCATTGTTCAGACGGTGCGCATGGCCTTGGAGCAGACACCTCCCGAGCTTGCGGCGGACATCGTTGACCGGGGCATTGTCATCACCGGCGGAGGGGCCCTGCTCCGCGGGCTGGACCAGCTTCTCCGCGAGGAGACATCCCTCCCCATCACTCTGGTGGATGACCCGCTGTCCACGGTCGTGGTCGGCTCGGGCAAGGTTCTGGATAATCTCGATATCCTCAAAGAAGTTACCATCGAGTAGTTGATTACCCTTGCGTGCTCGATCATTCGTCATCGCCATTCTCCTGCCCCTTTTTCTCTATTTGAGCCTGTATACCTGGAACTGGCGCACGGGCCATCTGGACAGGCTCGCCACCAACACCGGCATGGAGTTCGTCGGCTGGGTCCTTGTGCCTGGAGAATGGGTCCATGCCAGGCTCCGGCATTACTGGAACAGCTACATCAATTTGCTCGAAGTCCGGCAAGAGAACCGCTATTTGCGTCAGAGGCTTGAGGAGCTGCAGCTGACCCGGATGAAGCTCGAGCGGCAAGCGGCTGAGGCCAGAAGGCTCAAGCGTTTGCTCAAGTTTTCTTCTCCCGAGGGCTGGTCGCAGTTCGGAGCGAAGGTCATTGCCCACAAGATGGGACCCCATGCCGTCGCCGAGACGATCTTTGTCGACAAGGGCTCCACGGACGAAGTCCGCAAGGATATGCCTGTGCTCACGCCAGAGGGTATCATCGGTCGTGTCTACCGGGTCAGCAACAGCTTTGCCTCGGTGCTCCTCTTGACCGATCCCAACAGCCGGATCCCAGTCCTCGGCCGAAAGAGCCGCACCAATGGCATCCTCAAAGGACAGGGGCCGGACTCGGCTCTGGAGGTCATGTACGTGCCTCAGAACGCGGCCCTTTACGACCATGAGCTTTTGGTGACCTCGGGACTTTCGGATATCTTTCCCAAAGGGCTGCCGGTGGCCCGTATCCAATCAATCACCCATTCCGAAACCTCGCTCTTTCAAAACGTCCAGGCCGAGCCCCTGGTGACCATTCGCTTCCTTGAGGAAGTTCTGCTTATCAAAAAGCCCCGTTCACCCATAAAGGCAGAAGAGAAGTTAAAGAGACCATGAAAGAGGCTTTCTGGTGGTTCGCCTACACCGTTTTCGGCGTTTGGCTTCAGAAGTTCTTTCCCGGAGTTGACTTCCTGGCTCCCGGGCTCATTGTCTGTCTCCAGCTGGCCAAGTTCCGCGCCGCATTGCTCCTTGGCCTGGCCTGGACACTCATACAGGAAGGCATGGGCAGTCTGGCTTTCGGCGGTTCGATCCTCTGGTATGCCGGGCTGTGTCTGGTCTTTTTTCAGACCAGAGCCTACCTGGCCACGGAAAGCCCGTTCTTCGTTCTGATTCTGTCCGTCTTTGCCGCCGTATGGCATTTTGCGATCATCAGCCTTCTGAGCTCTTTGCAAGGCCTCAGTATGGATGCGCAGCAGCTCTTCTATGAGTCGTTGCAGACCGCCGTATTCTTTCCGATGCTCTGGGTCGTGATTTTTCTGATCTATTCACGCAAGGTCGCTTTCCGTCATGGCTAACGGCGAACAATTAACCATCAGGTCTGGAATTGTCCTTTTGCAAATCCTCATCTTGGGGCTCTTCTTCGTTATCGCCCTTCGGCTGTGGTACTTTCAAATCTACAAGGGCCAGGAGTACTCACGCAAAGCGACCGACAATCTGGTCAAGCAGCAGTCGATTTACGCTCCCCGGGGGCTTATCCGCGACCGGGACAAGACCATCCTCGCCGAAAACAAGCCGGCCTACGGCCTGGCCATCATCCGCGAGGACAGCCAAGACATCCAGGCAGCCCTCCGTCAGGCCAGTCAATGGACCGATGCCCCCTTGCGGGAGCTCCAGGAGTCCTTCCAAGCCGGAAAAGAACGCGTCAAGCCGTTCAAACGTCAGCTCTTAATCAGCAACATCGACTACAAGACCCTGGCCGAGATCGAAACCCACCTCATGGAATGGCCGGAGTTCAGAATCGTGACCCTGCCCTTGCGGTCCTATCCCCATGGTCGGGTTGTCTCCCATATCCTCGGTTATGTCGCCCAGGCTGACGAAGCCGAGCTGAAAAGCAACCCGAGACTCCAGCTCGGCGACAACGTCGGAAAGCAAGGCCTGGAGCTGTCCTTTCAACGGTCCCTTCGAGGAGAGAAAGGGCTCAAGCAGCTTGAGGTCAATGCCCAGGGCAGAGAGCTGAAGAGCTCCATCATTAAGGAGCCGGTTCCTGGAAAGGATCTCACGCTGACCATCGATCTCGACTTACAGCGACATGCTTGGGAGCAGCTCGGCAACCACACAGGGGCAGTGGTGGTTCTGGACCCCTTCTGTGGCGATATTCTGGCCCTGGTCAGCAAGCCGTCCTACGACAACAATCTCTTCGTGCAGGGCATCGACCCGGCGCAATGGCGCCATCTGCTGTCCGACCCCAAGCACCCCCTGCAGAACAGGGCCATACAGAGCTCCTATCCGCCCGGATCCGTTTTCAAGCTCGTCGTAGCACCCTGTGCCCTAAACAACTCGACGCTTTCCCCGCAAAAGGAGTTATTCTGTCCCGGGCACTACAAGCTCGGCCGCCGGGTATTCCACTGCTGGAAGGAAGGAGGCCACGGCTGGATGGACATGCGGGAGGCCATCAAGCAGTCCTGCGATGTCTATTTCTACAAGGTCGGTGAGGAGCTTGGCGTCGACGCCATCAGCCGGTACGCCCGATCGAATGGATTCAACGCCAGGACCGGCATCAGCTTGCCCAATGAAAACCCTGGGCTGATTCCATCCAGAGAGTGGAAGCTGAAGCGCTTCGGGCGCCGCTGGCAAGGCGGCGAGACCCTGAACCTGTCCATCGGACAGGGCTACACCCTGGTCACTCCCCTCCAAGTGGGTCGCTACGTTGCCGCCCTTGTCAATGGCGGCTTTCTTCTCAAACCGAACCTGGTCCTCGATGCTGAGCCCAAGGTGCAGAAGAAGCTGCCCTTGACCTCTGAAGAACGGGACCTCGTCATCCAATCCATGCTGGCGGCGGTGGAGGAGCCCCACGGGACCTGCTGGAGGCTGAGGACCCAAGAGGCCACCGTTGGCGGCAAGACCGGCACGGCCCAGGTGGTCAAGCTCAAGCAGGAAGACCGGGGCAAAGAGACCGAAGAGATCCCTTACAAGCACAGGGATCATGCCTGGATGGCCAGCTTTGGCCAACAGGGCAAGGAGACCTACGTTGTCGTCGTTCTCATAGAGCACGGCGGGCATGGCAGCTCAGCGGCTGGACCGGTGGCCAAGTCCGTCTTTGACTACCTTTTTAGCGAGGCTGCAAGCCAATAACCGGCTCAAGCCGGTTTGAACCAGAGAGCCATGGCACCCTTTGATCGACGATTGATCTCCCATATAAGCTGGCCGCTGATCATCATCGCCCTGCTCCTGTTCGGCCTCGGGGTCATGAACCTCTACTCGGCCAGCTCCCTGCGGGTGGAAACCGGGGTGACCACTATCTTCTTCTACAAGAAGCAGCTCCTCTGGGGAGCTGTCGGCATTGCGGTCATGTTCGCCAGCATGCTTTTCGACTACCGCCACTTGAAGAGCCTCGTCTGGATCCTCTACGGGCTCTCAGTGGCCCTGCTCGCCTGGCTGCTTCTCTTTGGTGAGACCATCTTCGGGGCCAAGCGCTGGATATCCCTCCATTACTTCAGCTTTCAGCCGACTGAGCTGGCTAAGCTGAGCGTCCTCCTCTTGGCTGCAGCCTACCTCTCACGGTTCCAGGATAAGCTCGACTGGAAACGCCTGATCAAGATCATTCTCCTAGTGCTTATACCCACAGCCATGATCATCCTCCAGCCGGACCTCGGCTCCGGCTTGAACATTCTGCTCATCGTCTTCGGCATGATTCTGGTCAAGGGGCTTAAGCGGCGCGTCTTCATCACACTGCTCCTGCTAATCCCCTTGCTGGCCCCCAGCGGCTGGTTCATCATGCATGACTACCAGAAGGAGCGCATCCTGACCTTTTTGAACCCGGAACGGGACCCCCTGGGATCCGGCTACAACATCATCCAATCCCAAATAGCCATCGGCTCCGGGCAAATGTGGGGCAAAGGTTTTCTCGAGGGCACGCAGAGCCAGCTTCGTTTTCTGCCGGAGAAGCATACTGACTTCGTCTTTGCGGTTTTCGGCGAGGAATGGGGTTTCATTGGCTGCTTGACCCTGCTGACCCTATTCTGCCTCTTTCTCTATCAAATCGTCTTGATCACCCAGGATTCCAAAGACCAGTTCGGCAGCTTCCTTGCTGTCGGCGTCTTTTTCTACTTCTTCTGGCAGATCCTCATCAACATGGCCATGGTTCTTGGCCTTATGCCCGTTGTGGGCATCCCCCTGCCCTTTCTCAGCTACGGCGGGAGCTCGACAGTCGTCAACTTCTGCCTCCTCGGCCTCGTCCTGAACGTCTCCATGCGCCGCTTTGTCTTCAAAAGGGGCTGAATCGTCCAATCTTCCTGGAAAGGGCCTTCTCCGGCCGAGCCGATTCCGGGCTCTGCCCCCTTGACCTGAAATAGAATAGTAACTATTATCAAATGGAGCTGACCCGTTTCAGCGCGAAGAGTATTCCCGGCTTCGCGCCGGGGATTTTTGGGGGAGCCATCGGGTCGGGCTCGTGTCTCGGCTTGATTCTCCCGATCGTCCCGTACACAATACTGTGGTGTCCAGGAACCTATCGAAGACTGATTCAACAGAGGAAAGGAGGATCTCATGGCCGATCAGCTGGAAATCTACAAATGCGAGGCCTGCGGGAACATTGTCGAGGTTGTCCATGGCGGGGCGGGAGAGCTCGTCTGCTGTGGTCAGCCCATGAAGCTCATCCAGCCGGGAACGGTTGATGCGGCCAAGGAAAAGCATGTGCCGGTCATTGAAAAGACCGATTCCGGGTACAAGGTCAAGGTCGGCTCCGTGGCCCACCCCATGGAGGACAAGCATTATATCGAGTGGATCGAGCTCCTGGCCGACGGCAAGGCGCTTCGGCAGTTCCTCCGGCCTGGCCAGGCGCCAGAGGCCGAGTTCTGTATTCAGGCCTCCCAGGTCACCGCCAGGGAGTACTGCAACATTCACGGGCTATGGAAGGCCGGCAGCGAGTAAGGCTTCCGGACCGCTCACGGCTCCAGGCCGCTTCGAGAGCGATACGGCTGGAATCTGATTCCAGTTGACCTTCCCAGCCGAGAGCGCTCCGAGGTATGGCTCGAGAAACCGTCAGAGCTTTTCGCAACAGCTTCAATCCCTTAAACAGAGAAAGGAAAGGAGGAGAATCAATGGAACGCTGGGTTTGCACGGTTTGCGGCTATGTTTACGATCCCGCCAACGGCGATCCCGATAACAACATCCCAGCAGGGACCAAGTTCGAGGACCTGCCTGACGATTGGACCTGTCCAGTCTGTGGTGCCGGCAAAGAGGACTTCGCCAAGGAGTAGCCTGGACAGCCCTTGGGCTGCCCAGCCTCGTGCCCGGTGCATCCCGACTGCATCGATGCGAACGCCTCCGGCATCTGTCCGGTGAACTGGACGGATGCCGGGCCAGGCCCTGAGCCGGGCTCCCGGCATGGAGCCTGCACGGCACGAAAATCAAAACGGCGCTATGATGGCTTGCGGGCGTACTTCCTCTCGGTTGCTCAAGTCCGAGCTGACCCGAGCTCTCGCTGATCCTGACTGGGAAGCTGAGCTGGAGGCCATGCTCCAGAGCCATCCTCCACGGAGGCTCGTCTCTCCGCTCTTCTCCCTGCTCCTGTCCAGTGAGTCCGCCCTGAAATGGCATGCCGTGACCGCCTTTGGCCAGACCGTGGACCGGCTTGCCGGTGCGAATCTGGAAGCAGCCAGGATCGTCATGCGTCGTTTCATGTGGACGCTGACCGATGAGTCCGGAGGCATCGGCTGGGGGAGCCCTGAAGCCATGGCCGAGATCATGGCCTGCCATTCGAAGCTGGCCGACGAGTACCACGCCGTGTTCATGTCCTATATCCTGGAGCGGAAAGGACCGGACAACTTCCTCGAGTATGCTCCCCTGAGGGAAGGCGCCTACTGGGGGGCGGCCAGGCTGGCCCAATCCAGAAGGGATCTGATTTCCCCTTACCGTGACTGGCTTGGCCACTCTCTCCTCGGGGAGGAACCCCCTCAAAGCCTCGGCTATCTCTGCCTCGCTTTCTCCTTTTTGACCCTTGACTCGCGTCTGCTCAAGGATCGCCTCCTGGAGCTGAGTGCCAGAGGCGAACCGCTGAGCATTTACTTCAACCGCCGTTTCCAGCAGACGACCCTCTCGAAGCTGGCCAATCAGGCCTTGAGCCCTTCAACGGTGCAAACCGCCCAGGACTCTCCGCGCGGCTGACACCGGCATTTGGTTCAAAGCAGACCAAAGGCCAATCCAGCGGCAGAAGCCGGCCAAGCTGAGGCAGGGCCGGGACAATCCCTCCTGCTAAGGCACAATCGTTCGATTGCTCCTGATGTATTCCGCAGCATGTCCCCCTAAAAAAGACGTGCCGCTAACCACGATGGGAAGTCCGACGGAGCATTGAGGCTCGGTCCGAAATCCAGATCCACCTCCAGAGCAGAGAGGCGCTTGTCGGCCCAAGGCTCCAGCTTGACGCCGTCCTTGGAGGTACAGACCACCGCCGAGCAGCCAAGTCGATCGGACCTGTCGCGGATGCGGAACCAATCCGATTCGGAATAGAAGTGATGATCGGGATAGACAAGATGCTCACGGGGCGGCCTGCCGAGGCTCTCCTCGGCCGTGGCGGCCACCCTCTGCGGGGAGCCCACGGCGCTGACCAGCAGATACTCGCCAGGCACTGCCGATACCCAGCTCCCGTCGATGACTCGCTGCACCCCATGGCTGATCAGGAAGAAGCTAAAGATAGGCTTGGCGAAGCCGCTCAATCGATCGAGGATGGCCTCGCGATGCCGAGAGAGCTCCTCAGGGGCGATATGCAGCATAAAGGCGGAAGCCCGCGACAAGGCCTGCCCGCCCTCGCGCCATCTCCCCGCAGGCAGGACCCTGTTCCAGTCCCGGAAGAAGTCCTCGGCGGTGAGGACAACGAGATCGACGTCACGCTCGAGGGCCAGATGCTGAAAGGCATCGTCGAGAATGAGCAGATCGGGCTTGAAGCGGCTGACCACCCAGCGCGAGGCTCGACTTCGACTGGGATCCACAATCACAGCGGCTCCCGGGTGCCGCCGGGCCAGCATGAGGGGCTCGTCGCCGCTCTGCCTGACCGGGCTGGTCGGCTCGACCAGGTAGGGAAGCTCGGGCGGGATGGATTTATAGCCGCGGCTGAGCAGGGCCGGGAGCAGACCCTGGGCCAGGCTCCACTCCAAGAGCTTGGAGCAGAGCGGCGACTTTCCGCTGCCCCCCCAGCTGATATTCCCTACGGATACGCAGGGTACGGGCGGGCGCCATGAGCTGAGCCAGCCCTTGCGGTAGGCTGCCTCGCGGCAGCGCATCACCAGGCCGTAGGGTCGACCCAGGGGCTGCAGCACTGATGAGAGCCGCCGCTGCCAGCGTTCCACCTCCAGCATGCTCATGCTCAGCCTCGCGATTGGAAGGCGGTCTGCCGGATTCGAAGGACATCCGCACAGCCTGGCTTCAAGCAAAAAGAAGCGCCCCAGGGGCGCTTCTCCAGCTGACTCGTTCCCACGAAAACCTCCGGCCTGGTTCGGATCACTCCCGCATCTGGCCGAGGAAGTGCAGCAACATCAAAAAAAGGTTGATAAAGTCCAGATAGAGGGTCAATGCGCCGAGAATGGTCCCCCGCCTGACGGCTGTTCCGTCATCCATTGGGGCTGTCTCTCCCATGCGTTTGAGCTTCTGGGTGTCGTAAGCGGTCAGGCCGACAAAAATAACCACGCCCAGCCCGCTGATGACGAACTCAAGCAGCTGGCTGCCGAGAAAGATGTTCACCAGCATGGCCAGGATGAGGCCGATGAGGCCCATGAACAGGAAGCTTCCCCAGGAGGTCAGATCCTTGGCAGTGCTCAGCCCATAGAGGCTCATGGCCACGAACATGCCGGCGCAGACGATAAAGGTGCTCACGATCGAGGCCGGAGTGTACAGGGTCAGAATCACCGACAGGGTCACCCCGTTCAGGCCGCTGTACAATAGGAACATGCCCGTGGCCGCAGACGCGGACAGACGGTTGATGGCCGCGCTGATGCCGATGACGAGCCCGAGCTCGGCCACAACGAGCAGGATGAGAACCATGGGATTGCCGAAGACCAGCTCCATGACTGTCTGGCTGGAGGCGGCGGCAAATGCGGCCAGAGCCGTCAGGCCGAGCCCAAAGGCCATCCATTGGTAGACCCCCCGCATGAAGGCGTTCAGGGCAAGTGAAGTGGTCCGGGAAGCGCTGTGCTGGTTGACCTGGTTCATGCGTGCGACTCCTTCGATGGTATTCAACGGTTGCATCGGGGCAGGGCAAGGCCGGCCTGAAGGCCAAGCCTCGCCGCGTTGTCGAAACTATATATCCTGCACCTGGAAAGTCAAGCCTGCCAAGGCTGCAGCCCCTCTTGACATCGGTCGCAAAAGATAGATTCTTAATCCTGCGAGCGCAAAACAAGGAGGACCCCATGATACTCTACGAATTCGTCTGTCAGGATTGCCGTCGGGAGTTCGAGGAGCTGGTCGGACCATCCGGCACTCAGGACGTCGCCTGCCCCAACTGCCAAAGCGCAAATGTCAAGCGGGTTCTCTCGGCTGTCCAATGCCGATCCGGCTCTTCGGAGCGGCAGGGCTCAAGCGAACCTGCCTGCGCTCCGGGGGGATTCACCTGAGCCGCCTGATGGCTTCAAGGATTGAAGCCGCAAACAACTCATCTGTCTAGGGATCTTCAAAGGCCCCCTGCATTGGCGAGCCTGAAGTGGACCGACCGCTTCTTGCAGCAGCCGGACGGGTTCCGTCCTCCCTCCGGGTAGGTCGGTGTTGACCATTTGCATCTGGACTGATACATTTTTTATCTTTTACGGCGGCGGTGCGGCTTCCTTTGGGCCGCTCCTCAATCAGGAGTATGCAAAACCTGCTCGACGTCCCTTTTTCCGAGCTGGCCTCCCGCTTGACCGCCCTGGGTGAGCCGTCTTTCCGGGCCAGACAGGTATGGCAATGGATCTGGCAGAAAGGCGCAACGGACTTCGCCTCCATGACCAACCTCGGCAAAGGCCTCCGTCGGTCCCTGGCCGAGGAGTTCGCCATCAAGCTGCCCCAAGTTCGGGCCAGACGGGAAAGCCGTGACGGCACATGTAAGCTCCTGCTGGCACTCGACGATGACGAGCTTGTCGAGACCGTGCTCATTCCTGAGAGGGATCACCTCACCCTGTGCCTTTCCACCCAGGTCGGCTGCCCCTTGGCCTGCAGCTTCTGCAGCACCGGGAGAATGGGCTTTCGTCGGAACCTCTCTTCCGGGGAGATCCTGGGACAGATCCTCGTTGCCGCCTCGGACCTTCACAGTCGGGAGCAGCCGTCGCACTTGCGCAACCTGGTCCTTATGGGCATGGGCGAGCCGTTGCTCAACTGGACCGAGGTCCGGCGCAGCCTGGAGGTTATCAGGGATCCCGAAGGCCTCGGCTTCTCGCACAGGCGGGTCACTCTTTCCACGGTGGTCATCCCGGATCGCCTTGAGGAGTTCATGGCCAGCGGATTGGGTTCCCTGGCTGTCTCCTTGCACGCACCGAGCCAGGAGCTCCGGGAGCGAATCATGCCCGCAGCGGCCAGGCTTTGTCCCCTGGATGAGCTCATCGAGCGGCTCCGACGTTTGCCTCTGAAGCCGAGGCAACGCATCACCGTCGAGTATCTGCTCATTGAAGGGATCAACGACAGCCTCGAGCACGCTTTCGCCCTGAACCGGCTGTTGTCTTTCGTACCCTGCAAGATCAACCTCATCCCTTGCAACCGTGATCCGGAAATCGGCTACCACCCTCCGGATGAACAAGCAATCCTTGATTTTGAGCACTATCTGTGGAACAAAGGCAAAACAGTCATTATCCGGAAAAGCAAAGGGGCGGACATTCAGGCGGCCTGCGGGCAACTGAAAAGTGATCACCTGGTACGTCAGTAAAGCTGCCGGACTGCGGCCGGCAGGCATCTTTTGGAGAAACGCACCATGCTTCAGCCGGACTTCAGTAAGGGCAGCGGCCTCCTGCCAGCCATTGTTCAGGACGCTCAGACTGGCGAAGTGCTCATGCTGGCCTACATGAACGAACAGGCCTTTCAAAAGACCGTGGAGAGTGGAGAAGCGCACTTCTTCAGCCGAAGCCGGGGCATGCTCTGGCACAAGGGAGAGTCCTCGGGACACGTTCAAAGGGTGCACAGCCTGCGCCTCGACTGCGATCGGGACACCATTCTCCTGCAGGTCGAGCAGGTCGGCGGTGCAGCCTGCCACAAGGGCTACAGGAGCTGCTTCTATCGCCAGCTCACGCCGGAGGGCTCCAGGATATGCTCGGCCAAGGTCTTCGATCCCAAGGAGGTCTACTCATAAATGTCCAGACAGAAGTGTCTCAAGCTCGGAGTTCCCAAAGGCTCGCTCCAGGATGCGACCATAAAGCTCTTTGCCAAGTCCGGCTGGAAGATCGGACTGCATCACCGCAACTACTTCCCGGATATCAACGATCCGGATATTGAATGCACCATGTGCCGGGCCCAGGAGATGCCGGTCTACGTCCAAGACGGCACCCTTGATGTCGGCTTGACCGGCAAGGACTGGACCTTGGAAAATCAAGCCGACGTGGTGACCGTCTCTGAGCTCGTCTACTCCAAGACCAGCAACCGGCCGGCCCGCTGGGTCTTGGCCGTAGCCAGCGACTCGCCCTACAAGCGACCGGAGGATTTGGCCGGAAGGAAAATCGCCACCGAGCTGCAAAACTTCACCAGAAAGTACTTCCATGACGCGGACATCCCTGTGGAAGTGGAGTTCTCCTGGGGAGCGACCGAAGCCAAGGTTGCCTCAGGGCTGGCCGAGGCCATTGTCGAGGTCACCGAAACCGGAACCACTATCAAGGCCCACGGTCTCCGTATCATCGCCGAGCTTCTGCAGACCTCGACGCAAATCATCGCCAACCCATCGGCCTGGGAGGACCCCTGGAAGAAGCAAAAGATTCAGCAGATGAACACCCTTTTGCAAGGAGCCCTGAAGGCTGAGAATCTGGTCGGCTTGAAAATGAATGCCCGGGAAGACATCCTGCCGCAGCTCATGGATCTTCTGCCCAGCCTGACCTCGCCAACCACGGCCAACTTGTACAACAAAGACTGGCTGTCCATCGAGGTGGTCGTTGAGGAGGCCGTGGTCAGGGATCTCATTCCCAAGCTCCAGGCCATCGGTGTGGAAGGGATCATCGAGTACCCATTGAACAAGGTCATCTAATGTCGCCTCTATTGAAGAAGCTCACATCCCCGTCCCTGTTTCACCGGGTCTGGTGGTGTTGCGCTCTTCTCTTCCTTGGACTGCTCCTGGCCCTGACGGGCTGTGCTGGCAAGAACCCTGAGCCCTCCCCGCCAAAGCAGGTCCAGGCGCATCTTGACGTGGCCAGCGCCTTTTTGCGTGAGGGGCGGCCGCGGCGAAGCCTCAAAGAGCTCTTGACTGTCCAGGAGAAAGCTGATGCGTATCCCGACTTTCACTTTCTAGCCGGTATCACCTATACGGAGCTCGAGGATTCCGACAAGGCCGTGAAGCACTTCCGGCAAGCCGTCGAAATAAAACCGGACTTCGGCGAAGCGTGGAACAACCTCGGCCAGGTCCATGCCACCAATCAGCAATGGGACAAGGCCATCCAGGCTTTCGAGAGGGCACTGGAGATTCAAACCTACTTCACTCCTGAGTTCCCGGCATTCAATCTGGCCACGGTATATAAGGCCCAGGGGGAGTATGACCGGGCCATCTCCTATGCTGAAAAGGCCCTGAAATTCAACTGGCGCTACCTGCGGGCCTACCAGCTGATCTCCAAGCTCTACCTGGACTTGGAGCGCACAAAGCAGGCTGCGGTCTGGCTGAAACGAGGAGTGAAGGCCTTTCCGGACAACGCAAGCCTCATGTATCGCCTGGCCGTATGTCAGCACTCCCTGGGGCACACCTCTGATGCAATTTACTGGTTCAAACGGATCAAGAAGATCCAGCCCAACTCGAAGGAAGCCCGGGATGCCCAGGATTACCTGGATATCCTCGAGGACTGACGGCCCTGTTACGAGTCGAGACCGGCATTCACCGCGCATACTTGGCATCAACCCCTGGATTTACGACTTCGCGGCCTACAATCTCTGGTCCAGGCCGGTCGGGCTCCTGGCCTGCCTGGAAATGCTGCGGAGAACCGGCTGCACGGTCAGCCTCCTCGATTGTCTGGACGGTAGCTGGTCGAATGTGCCCTGGCCAGAGCCCTCTCCCGACGGATCCGGTCGGCTGCCGAAGATCGAGGTCCCGAAGCCGTTGCAGCTTGAGCATGTCCCCCGGCGGTTCAGCCGCTATGGCCTGCCCATGCACACCGTCAGGGAGACACTCACCGACCTCGATCCACCCCCGGACCTTGTAGTGATCACGACGCTCATGACCTACTGGTATCCAGGGGCAAGAGCTGCCTCCGAGCTCGTTCGGACCATCTGGCCAGATACATCCGTCGTCCTCGGCGGCGTCTATGCCACCGCCTGCCCGGAGCACGCGGAGTCCCTTGACAGCTTCGATCTCATTCTCTCCGGTCCCCTCGAGGCTGAGGAGAACTGGCGATCGCTGTGGAGGCTGTTAAAAAGCGAGCCGCCGCCTCTTCCGGAAGACGCGGGGCTGACCTTCTTCAGGCAAGGCTATCCATCCCCGCAATACTCTTTCCTGCTGGCATCGCGGGGCTGCCCCTTGTCCTGCACCTACTGCGCCAGTGGCATTCTCTATCCGGGCCTCGCCAGGCGGGATCCAGAAAACGTTATCGATGAGGCTGCCCGAGACTGGCAACGTGGCGCTCGCGACTTCGCCTTTTTTGACGATGCCCTGCTCCTGGCTCCACAGCCCTGGCTGGAAGAACTCTTGGCCTGTCTGCCCGCAAGGCTGCCGGGCGTCCGTCTGCATGCCCCGAACGCACTGCACGTCAGAGCCCTTGACAGCAGGACCTGTCAGTTGCTCAAAGCCGCCGGGCTGAGTACGATTCGGCTCGGCCTGGAAACAGCCAACTTCGCTTCCAGGCCTGACAGCAAGCTGAGCCGCGAGGAGTGGGATGCCGGTTTGAGGAATCTCTTTGCCGCAGGGTTCAACAGGCGGCAGATCGGCGCGTACATACTCTTCGGCCTTCCCGGCCAGGACTTCAACGATGTACACCAGGCCGCCGCCTTTGCCTGGAGCTACGGAATCCAGCCCCATGTGGCCGAATACTCGCCAATTCCCGGCAGCGGCCTTTTCAGCGAGGCAGAGAGGTGCTCGGACTACCCCTTGTCCGAGGAGCCGCTGTTTCAAAACAGCTCTGTTTGGCCTTGCGTGCCCGGCGGGTTTTCCTGGTCGGCCCGCCAGCATCTCAGGTCGGTGCTCAGTTCAGCCAGGCCCAAAGGAGGATAAGAGCCCGTGCGATACAGAATAAAGAATAACGCCTTCCCCAATCTGCCCGAACGCCTTTCCGGGCTGGGCGAGCTCGCTGAAAACCTCTGGTGGAGCTGGAACCCTCAGTCCAGAATGCTCTTTAAGATGCTTGACCGGCCAACCTGGAAGGAAAGCGGCCACAACCCGGACCACCTCCTCAAGACGCTCTCCAGAGGGGTCTTCGAGGCAGCCTCCCGGGACACGAACTATCTGCGGCACTACGACCTGGTGATGTCCCAGTTCCGCCGCTATCTGTCCAGCCGACCGATCAATCTCGATCGCACTGACCGCTCCAGGGAAGCCAAGCCGATCGCTTACTTTTCAGCCGAGTACGGCCTGCATCACTCCCTGCCTTTCTACGCTGGCGGCCTTGGCTTCCTGGCCGGCGACCATCTCAAGGAGTGCAGCGACCTGTCCATCCCTTTGGTGGCTGTTGGCTTCATGTACCCTTCCGGCTACCTCAGGCAAGTCATCAACCGGGATGGCTGGCAGGAAAGCTTGACCCAGAAGCTCGATCGGGAGGACGCCTCAATCAACCACCTGGTCGACGAGCAGGGTCGGAGGGTCGTTGTTCGGGTTCCTGTTTTCCAAACCCCTTTGCATGTAGCCATCTGGAAGGTCTCCGTGGGCAAGGTCATGCTCTTCCTTATGGACACGGACATTCCGGAAAACGAGAGCTGGAGCCGGGGAATCTCTCAGCGCCTCTACACCAGCAACCTCGAGCAACGTCTGCTCCAGGAGATCATCCTGGGCATCGGCGGCTCGCAGGTCCTGCGCACCCTGGGCATTGACTGCAGTATGCTCCACTTGAACGAAGGGCACGCAGCTTTCGCCCTGCTCGAATCCATTCGCCTGCGGGTCCAGCAGGGAGCGGACTTTGAGACCGCCCGGGAGGAGCTCAAGAGCCGATCTCTATTCACCACCCATACCCCGGTTTCCGCCGGGCACGATGTCTTTCCCTTTGAGCTGATCCGCAAGTACTTCACCTCCTACTGGACAGACATCGGCCTGGACGAGTCCTCTTTCTTGGATCTCGGTCGTCATCCTGATCGACCTCAGGAGGGCTTCAACATGACCGTACTGGCCATGAAGCTCTCCGGGGCCCGAAATGCTGTCAGCCGGCGGCACGGCGAGATCACGAGAAGCATGTGGCAATCCCTCTGGCCGGACAGATCCCTGGAAGAGGTCCCCATAGGCCATGTCACCAACGGTGTGCACCTGCCCACCTGGTTGGAGCCCAAAATAAAGCTCCTGTTCGAACGATACTTTGGAAGCGGCTGGATCGATGAGCACGACAACCCGCTTGTCTGGGAGTTCGTGGAGGAGATACCCGACGATGAGCTCTGGCAGATTCACTACTGGCTCAAAATGAAGCTCATTAACTATGTCAGACACCGCGCCAGGCAACGCTGGGCTCACGACCGCATCGACCCCTCCCAGGTGGTTGCCTCCGGCACCCTGCTGGAGCCTTCCCTGCTGACCCTCGGCTTTGCCAGACGCTTCGCTACATACAAGCGCGCCGACCTCGTCTTCGAGGACATGGAGCAGCTCAAAACCATCATCAAGAACCCCTGGCGCCCGGTGCAGATCATCTTCGCCGGCAAAGCCCATCCGGCCGACGACGGAGGCAAAAGGCTGATCCAAAAGATCTATAATCTCGCCAGGGATCCGGATCTTCAGGGCCGGGTCGCTTTCGTGGAGAACTATAACGAGCAGCTGGCCCAGTACATGCTCCACGGTGTGGATGTCTGGCTGAATACGCCGGAGCCGCCGTTGGAAGCCAGCGGCACCAGCGGCATGAAGGCAGCCATCAACGGCGTGCCGCACTTCAGCCTCATGGACGGTTGGTGGATTGAAGGGTACCGGAAGGACAACGGCTGGACCTTCGGAGAGGCTGAGACTGTGGGGAAAGACAGGAACCAGAGGGATGCTGAGGACTTCTA
>Ga0207797_1001241_pt1 | contig 18702 bp, 18 predicted proteins | sample PRCRCaboRojoPR_6_FD_187275 | JGI IMG/M metagenome (GOLD analysis project Ga0207797, IMG submission 187275) | Marine sediment microbial community from Cabo Rojo, Puerto Rico - PR CR 10% Liquid 1 (SPAdes) | ecosystem: Environmental > Aquatic > Marine > Coastal > Sediment | place: Cabo Rojo, Puerto...
ATAGAAATAGACAAAATACCGGATTCCGGACACTTCGTCTTCAAATTGACTTTGTCTGGCTACACCGGTTTTCAACATTTGGGTCAGATTATGGAGGGCGGCTTCATTGTGAATGGAATCGGCCATTTTGGTCTTCAGTTTTTCTTCTTGGGTTGCATAGATGACATCCTGGTCGAAATTGCAGATGAAGACTTCCACGTCCTTTGCCGTTTCTTCGATGTCGGCGAGCTCCGCCTTGATGGCTTCGGCGTCTCCGACAGCCATGGGCCGCTTGATTCCCGCATATGTGGAGGTGGCAAGTTCGCGGGCTGAGCTGTTAATGAGGTCAATTCGATCTTGCGTGCCGAAATAGATTCTGATGGCGATTTCCATTCCCATGATGAAAACTACCGTCGCCACCAGAGCAACCAGAATTTTGTTGGCCAAACGGCTTTTGAGGAGGGTGACCATAGTTTCCTTACGCTTGCCAAGTCAAAGTCAGTGCGCGCCGCCGTGTATAAGCGGTTTGTATCGAAAAGCCTTTACTCGCTCGGAAATGTGACAGGCTTCACAATCCTTTAAGGTAAGTTTGCCTCGGATATCATCTGGACGACTTGTCTCCACGTGTAATTCCCCCGGTCCGTGACATACTTCACACCCGGCGTTCTTCAGATGCGGGGTTTCCTCCTCACTGACAAATCCTCCGGGCTTACCGAAACCGGTGGTGTGACAATAAAAGCACCCTCGAATTTCCTCCGGTCGAAGCTCCTTTTTGAGTCTTTCGATACTTCGAAAAGAGGTACTTTTTCTGGCATACGTGATGAAATTTTTGTACTCGTTTTCATGACAATCCTTGCAGGCCGCGGAACCGACGTATCTAGGCGGCTCTTGGGCTGCAGAGGTGCCTATCAGGCTTTGTGCCAGGATGATCTGAAATATTATCGGGAGAATGGCTGTCCACCGCTCCAGATTTGCACTACACGGTGCCCCTTTAGACCTGGGTACACGGAATGATAAGTATCTCATGATGATACCCCAAAAAGTGCACGCCCCCATATGCAAGCGAACTATTTTAAGGGCAGGGAACACGCAAGGGCGGTTACAGAAATGCCCAAAGTCTACGATTCCTAGGCAACCACCCAAAGTGCCGGGCTGGGCATTTTTTGGACCAGACGCATGGCGATTCGACCGGTGAAAAAGGCCTCTCGTTCTCCCCGCCTGCCGATAACCACGGTGCCGTACGCTCCTCGTCTCGCTTCTTCAAGGATGGCTGTAGAAATGTCGTAGCCGTGTTCGTTGGTCTTTATCTCGACTTGATGGTCCGGGATGCCCGCCTTTTCAAATCGGTCGAAGGCTTGTTTGTAAAAATCTTCCATCCGCTGGCGGTCCCGATCCTGGATCAGTCTTTGAAGATGGGGGTTATTCCTTTCACACTCCAGGGAATAGTAGTGGCTCAGGTATGGACGAACGTGAAACAATACCACCCGAAAGCGACGCTTCGTTCCCAGTGTCGATATCACATGATCCAATACGTGCAGCGAGTTCTGAGACGCATCCACCGCTACCAGAATATTCCGGGAATCCGTATATTCATCCACTACCCACACCGACGTTTTCAGGGCATGTTCCACCACCTTTGTTGCCGTCGTACCGACAAAAACGTCTCGCCGCGGTGTCAACCCCTTGCTGCCCAGCACGATCGTGTCATACTCCCCCGCTTCGGCTTGATCCAGAATATCTTTGGCCATTCCATATTCCATCGGGGCGACCATTACGTCGATATGGGTTTCAGGCACGCCGTTTTCAATCAAGAGGGTTTTTAACTCTCCCACCGTACACTTGGCGGCATTGTCACGCTCTCGAATCAACGTTTCAAGTTCGGCCTCACATTCCGGTGTCTTGTGGGCTTCTTCCATCAGGATGCCGGGGATAGCCGCCTGAATGTTGTACAGCGTATAGGTCAGGTCCTTGGCAGGCTGGGTTATGGCGGCGGCATATTTCACGGCACTTCTGGAATGGCTACAGTCGCCAACGGCAATGAGAATCTTCTTTTTCATAGGGTACCTCCCGCCCGGATTGATCCGATGCTCGTCAACATTGAGTTTGCTTCATAAGGACCCGAAAACCCCGAATTATGCCGCCATTTTCTTGAATCGCCGTCCTCCCACGTCTTCCAAGTGGTCGCTGGCGGAATAGAGGACGATAAAATTCTTCTCCAGTATTTCTAACAGTCGGCGAAGTTTTTCTGTGTCCAAAGGGGTGATGCGGATATAGACATTGTGCCTCCCCGCCTCGGCCTCGCTTCGCGTCGAAAGAATACTAATAATGCGGGCACCAAAGGAACGTATCTCGTCGGCGACCTCTTTGATGCTTCCGGGGCGATCTTCGAGGCTGAAAGCAAATTGAACTCCCCCGGCATAGATGCCGGTGATGTCGATCAACGCCTTGAAAATATCCGTTTGGGTGATGATGCCGACCAGCTTTTGATCGGAAGCGACTACGGGCAACGTCGAAATCTTGTTCTCCAACATCAGGATGGCGGCAAACTCCACGGTTTCATCGGGTTTTACATACACCAGATCCGTCGACATGATATGCTTTACCTTGATGGTGGAGATGAGATAATTGATCTCATGAATATCCAAGCTTGTCGCCTTAGACGGCGATGCATCCTTGATGTCCCGATCTGTTACAATTCCCACCAGGTGTCCCCTTTTGTCCACCACAGGCAGACCGCGAACATGGTTTTCTTTCATGATGATGTTGGCTTTCACCATCGTAGAATCTTCCTCTATCGTGACAACATTCGTGTTCATCCATCCCTTTACGAGCATAGCCGATCACCTCCTCGATGGGGACACCGTAGGCACCTTGAATGATCGACAATGCCCACGATCGATCGCCCCATTACAAGCCGAAAATATTCTTGTTCAAAACTACGGACCTCCTTCACCAAAGAGTTTCCATGGGACCAATTCCACTAGGAATCACCTCCTTTTGATCGCCCTCTCCAGGGACATATTCGTTCCGCAGCACCTCAGGCGTCTATGGTTGACCAGTCGTAGGTTCTCCGGTGCCTACTTTGGGTCTAAAATGGTTGATTTGGGTGCGCAGGGAGGCCAAAAGCGTGGCCGTTGAAAAGGGTTTAGGGATATAGTCGTGAATCCCCAATCGCCTGATTTCCTTCAACACGTGACCATTGCCATAAGCGGTAATTAAGATCTTGATCGGGCTTGGATTTACGTGTATCCGATTTACGGATTCCAAGAACTTCAACCCATTCATCCCCGGTAGCCTGTAATCGGCGATAATCACGTCATAGTATCGCTCTTCGAGTGCCGTCAAACCCTCTTCCGCCGTTTCCAGGGCGACAATTGAACATCCCTCGCTGTCGAAGAATACACTCAGGGAATCTCTGACCCATTCATCGTCGTCGATAAGCAACACCGCCATGTTCCTCAATTCGTCAAAGAGATCCATTTTCTCCTCCCAGAGGCAGTATTGACCAGGTGGAACAGCATAGACACCATTTTGGAAAGCATCAGTTGTGCCAATTAGACGGGACTCTATTTTTCTAATCGTGTCAATGGCTTAAACGAAAAGGAAGGGAGAAGGTGATAAGAATTTGTAGAAGTATTTCGACTCACGGTAGAAAAATCTCGAAATACGTCTAGAAACTGGTTTCTACTTTTTCGATCCTTCTTGCTTACCCCACTGAACCAACTCTTTTCTAAACATGCTTGATCCCCAAAAAGCGTTGGCGATGATCGCAAGGACCAATGCAGAAAAGTGGGCGTGGGAAAGAATTCCTTCGGTACGCCCAAAGTTGGCCAGAATTAATCCGACCTCTCCCCTGGGTACCATTCCGAGCCCCACCACCCACTTGTCTTGCCGGGAACCGGTAGCCGCCATACCGCAGCTCAATTTCCCAAGGGTGGCACAAATAGTCAACATGCCACAAAAAAGAAGAACTCCGGGACTGGCGGCAACAATGGGGATTAACCTGGCTGCATCCATGTTCACACCTACCAGAACAAAGAAAAGACCTGCAAAGATATTGATAATGGGCGCGAAAGCCCGATCAATCTCGTCTCGCTCGCGGGCTTGGGACAAGGCGATGCCGGCCGTGAACGCACCGACAATCAGATCGAGGCCGATCAGGTCAGAAATGAAGGAGAGCAACAACAAGCAGGAAAAACTCGCCAGGGTCACTCCCTTTTCTCCACAAATGGCTTCTATGACATCCAATGTCTTGGTGGCTACAGGACGTAACACTAAGAGGGCAAAAGCAAAAAAGGCGAGCACCTTGACGGCGACGGTGGAAAGAGAAATCACCGACGACGAGCCTTGAGCGACGATTCCCGTAATCAGGCCCAACACGACGAGGCCGATGATGTCGTCAAAAATGGCTGCGCTGAGGATCATATTGCCGATTCCCGTGTCCGCCCGGTTTGTTTCTTCGAGGACGGCCGCCGTCAGTCCCACACTGGTTGCCGTCAAGGCGGCGGCAATGACAAGCCGACTCTCCACCGGTATGCCGAACAAGAGTGCCGCCACGTAGCCCAGAGCAAAAGGAACGATCACCCCCATCAGGGCGACCGCCAGTGCCCTGCGGCCGAGACCGCGAAGGGTATCCAGATGAATTTTCAGGCCGACGTCGAACAAGAGGGCGGAAATGCCGATTTCCGAAAGCACATCCAGGGTTGTGGAGTCAAGTGTGCCCGGGGAATAAAAGGTGGCCGCCACATAACCGATTGCAAGTCCTGCAGCCAGTTCTCCCAGCATAATCGGTTGGCGAAACCGTATGGCGACAAGTCCTCCTAGGAGACCCACCAGCAGGAGGACAAACAGCTCAAAAAAAATGATTCTCGGTTCCATAGGTTCCTTTTGAGGAGATCAACAAAAAAGTGCCGTCCGCCGGGGTTAGACAATTCGGAGTCGTTTCTTTCGGTACCGGAAAGTATGGTGATTCATGTTCAACAGTCTGGCAGCCTTACTCTCATTGCCGTCTGCCAGGTTTAAGGCCTGGCGTATGTAAAAGGCCTCAAAAGAGTCTCTCAAGGCGGGAAGGTCCATTCCAGTGGACGGAATGGAGGGCGGGAAGATATCGGTGTCCATCGGTCGGCCGGTGAAAGGTGCCTTGTCCTTCTCGATTCCCAGGTCTTCCGATGTGAGTTTCGGCCCTTTTCCCACGAGAACACCCCGTTCAATGATATTTTTCAATTCGCGAACATGCCCCGTCCAAGGATATGTCCGGAGGACTTCCAGGGCATCTGGAGAAATGCCCGTAAATCTTTTGTTTAGTTTCTTCCCGAATTCGACGACGAAATGCTTGGCCAAAAGGGGGATGTCTTCGCGCCGTTCGTTTAAAGACGGAATCGGGACGACAACTACGGCCAGCCTGAAATAGAGGTCTCGTCGAAACAGACCCTCGTCCATAAAACGGGTGAGATCCTTGTTTGTCGCCCCGATGACTCGGGTTCGTACCCGGATCCTGTCGGTATCACCCAGCCTGTAAAACTCCCCCTGTTCCAAAAACCGAAGCAACTTGGCCTGTGCTTCCAAACTCAGGTCCCCGACTTCATCGAGAAACAACGTTCCACCGGCGGCCTTTTCGATTACCCCCTTCTTTCCTTCCGACCTCGCCCCGGTAAACGCACCTTTTGTGTATCCAAAAAGCTCGCTTTCGATTAACTCTCCTGGTATCGCGGCACAGTTAACCGGCACGAAAGGACCTTTGAAGTTAGGGCTTCGGTAGTGAATAGCGCCTGCAATCCACTCCTTACCCGTACCGGTCTCTCCCACCACAAGAACCGGAGTGTCGGGGCTCGCGGCTACTGTCTTGACAAATTCCATAACGTCTTGCACCGCGTGGCTTTCGCCGATGAAGCACGGCAGGTTTTCCGTTATGTAACGTTCCTGAAGATTTTGAACCTCCTTTCTGAGACGTATGGTTTCTAAGGCATTCTCGATGGTAACGCACAGGGCATCCATATGAAGCGGTTTGACCACATAGTCATAAGCGCCCTGTTTCATGGCCGTGACCACTGTCTTGATGTCTTCGTAGGCGGTAATCATAATCACCAGAGTTTCCGGGTGGATCGCCTTTATCCGGTCGAGTGCTTCGATTCCGTTGATTCCCGGCAAACCGATGTCCAGAAGGATCAGATCGGGGTGCCGACTGGCCATGGCCTTGATGACCGCTTCCGCGGAAGAAAAGGCCTCCACATGATAGTCGCCTTCCAGCGCCATGAAAATACCGTCTCTCACCGTTTCTTCATCATCGACAATGTAGACCGTGTATGAAATCACCCTTCGGACCTCCCGCTTGCGATGGGGATTTCCATGGTGAACCGCCCCCCGCCCAAGCGACCTTGCGATGCCTTCAGTAAACCGCCATGGTCTGACACAAACCGCTGACTCAGGCTGAGTCCGATCCCGGTACTGCCGTTCTTGGTGGTGTAAAAGGGATCAAAGATGTCATTTCGTAAGTGCGGTGGTATGCCCGGCCCCGAGTCTGAAACGGTGACGACGACATTTTCTCCCCTGGCATACGTGGAAACTCGTATCTTCTTTTTACGATCCGTCTCTTTCATGGCCTCGACGGCATTGGTGAGCAAGTTCAGGACCACACTTTCAATCATTTGTGTGTCGATGCGGCACTTGGGAAGGTCGGCTGCCAAACGTTTTTCTATCTTGACACTCCGTTTTCGAAGGGTTACCGATGCCAGTTTGATAGCTTCTTCCACCGGCTCATTTATATCCGCCATTACGAAATGGGGAGCACCGGGCTTGGCGAAATCCATTACTCGACGGATGACCGACTCGATTTTGTCTGAAGCGGACTTGAGTTTTTCCAGAATGCCCAATATCTTCTCTTGGCTGTCCTTCCTGTCACAGATCTTTTCCAGGGTGCTTACATAGATGTTGATCCCGGACAGAGGGTTTCGAATTTCGTGGGCAATTCCGGCAGCTACCCGTCCCAAGGAGGCCATTTTGTCTTCCACGCTGAGGAGAGTCTCCAGTTGTTTCGTCCGGGTGACATCCATCATGTTTACCAGTACCGCTCTTTGACCCTGGTATTCCGTTACACTGGCTCGACAGTGCACCCATTTCATGGAGGATTTACCGTCCCCGGTTCTCGGCGTAATCATTCTTAAATCCATATCTACATATGGGCGTTCGCCCCGGATAATTTGTTGCAGAGCCTGATCGACCTTAGCTACATCGTCCGGATGGACGTGATCGAAGGCCGAGCCGCCAGTGCCGTCGGAGACCGCCCCCCACAGCCTTTGCTGTTCCGGATTCCGGTATATGATGTTCCCATCTTGCAGAATGCCGATCCCGACAAGCGAGTTTTCCACGAGGTCGCGAAATTGCCTCTCGCTCTTTTTGAGGGCCCTCTCCATTCGCCGCCGTCGAGTGATGTCCAGTCCGTAGATATTGACATCGTCGATTCCTTCCACAGGTACGATGGTGAAGGAAAAGACATTGTCATCGATTTCCATTTCCGTTTCCTCTTCCCGGCGGGATGTTATCACTCGGGAGACCATTTCCATCCAGTCTCCGGGGATCTTTTCTCCGGAGTGACGTTGCCATTTTTCGAGTACCCGCCGACTTCCTTCATTGGCATAGACGATGGTTCCGTCGCTGGACACGCGGAACACGGGATATGGGTTCTCCGTAGCATAGGAGCTGGTCACTCGGAGTTCTTCGTGGGCATTGCGATATCGTTTCTCCAAATCCATCCGGTGAAGGGCAAAGGCGATTTCCCCCGATATCTCGGCAAGCAGGTCTTTTTCCCTCGGATCGGTGACGAAGTGTTTGGGGATAGAAGCGGTCAACACCCCATAGGTTCGGCCACTGTAGTGAAGCCGCGTCGTGATTCCGCCCCTTCCCCCATAGCCGGTGGCAAGGGGGCAGTTCGTACAAGTCGACAGGGGATCTTGGATGATTTCCGGCGACGCTTGAGTCAAGATCTGCCGGACACAGTATGTCGGCTCCCCCCGCTGCAACTGTTCCCTCAGCGAGGTGAACGCGGATCCCAACCCCGTTTCCGTGGCCTGGAGCAACCCTCCCGATTCGTCGAACAGGACAATCCATGCGTTGAAGTAGCCCCGGTTGTCTACCAGGTTATCGCAAATCCCCCGGAGTAGCCGAACCGGATCCTTTTCTTTGACCAGCAGTCGGCTCACGTTCCGTACGGCCCGCAAGACCCGGTCAAGCCGTTCCACCTTGCCCTGCGTCGCCGTTTGTTGAGAAATATCCGACACGAACCCTTCCAGGGCCTGCAAGGTACCCCGTTTTGAAAAAACCCCCTGACCGTGTTCCCAGACCCACTTCCATTCCCCTGAAGCGGCGATGATCCGGTAAGCGATCTGAAAAGGCCTCTGATCCCGAATTGCGGCCTCTACTTCTCTCCGCACATGGTCGCGATCCTGTGGATGAATCAACTCGGCGTAGGAAATATTGCGGTTCAAACAAAGGTCCTCCGCTTGATAGCCGAGGAGATTCGCTGCCCCGTCACTTACGAATTCCATAGTCCTTTGTTCGTCTTTACGGCACCGATAAATGAGGCAAGGTAATTGATTTACGAGGCGGGGCAAGAAATCGGCGGCACACGACGAGGTTATGTTCGGCCACTCGGCTGAACTAGGACGGTGATCTCCCTTTGAGAGACGTTGACTTCTCTTCCGGGTCTTGCTCTCGGTAGAGGACACGTTGCGGGCCATAGGCACCCTCGGGGCGTTCTACCCCTCACATAGCCGCTTTCCTCGGCCTATCAGAAATAGGGTGGGTCAGGAAAATGGTCATATCTTTTGCGTTCTTTCACCTGGGTGTATTCGTCCAGGACGTCCGTACCATCGGCCGGGCCCATCTTTTCAACCCATACCATAATCCGGTGCGGTAATAAACTTGTAGTTTTTGTTCGATCCCGACCTGTCGCACCCGGTCCCCCGTGCCCCTTTGAGCCGACGACGCCCCCGTATTTTTCGTGGTATTGGTGGCGGAAAAGTGGTAGTACCGCCCTGATGATGCGGACACTTGAAGACATCGTCCATTACGCCATGACATGTTTTGTCAATGCTCCAGGCAGTCATGACTGGGAACACACCCGGCGTGTGCGCAATCTTTGTCGCCATATCGGAACGGTGGAAGGTGCGGATCTAGAGGTCCTTGAAATTGCAGCCTATTTACATGATATCGGTCGGGCCGGGGAACAACCGGCCAAGGGAACCCGATGCCATGCCGAAAAGGGAGCCCAAATGGCCGGGGAGATCCTGAAAGGATATTCCATAGGGGGTGCCAAACGGGAAAATATCATCCATTGTATCCGGAACCATCGATTTCGGGGAAAGCAACTCCCCGAGACGTTGGAGGCCAAAGTCCTTTTCGATGCAGACAAACTGGACGCCATTGGGGCCGTCGGAATCGCTCGGGCCTACCTGTTTGCCGGGGAGCTGGGTGCCAAGCTGCACAATCCCGATATGAGGCCCGAGGATACGGAGGCTTACTCCCGCGAAGACACGGGATATCGCGAATATCGACTCAAACTGTCCAAAATCAAAGAGCGGATGTTGACGCGGGAAGGTAGACGGATGGCCGAGGAGCGGCATCGATTTATGGAAGCCTTCTTTGAAAGGTTTGTTTCCGAATATGAGGGCGGCCGGTAGTTATTCCCGTGAACCCTGATGACCCGCTTCTCGCAGAAGGGCTGTCACTTCGTTTTCCGAAACATCGGACCAGTTCTCATATGCATCGGCTACCGCGAAGACCATGCCGCTTCTGATGTTCGGGCAAAAAATAGCCTCCACCCGGCTGGAGAGTGTCTCTATGGAACGGAGTAGGCCCGTCGGTATCGCTGCAAGAATGTTCTGAGCACCATTCTTTGCAAGGGCTTCCACAGCCACGAGCATGGTGAACCCCGAGGCGAGTCCATCGTCGACCAAGATGACCGTCCGGTCAACCAGCTTGGGGAATGATTTTTTGCCTCTTAGTTCGGCATTGCGCCGCATTACCTTCTCTTTCGTCTTGCGGACCCCTTCACGGACGGTTCCTTCCTCCAGGCGTAGCTGATTCGTGAGCCGCTCGTTCAGCCGGGTCGTACCATCAAATGCCACCGCCCCATAGCCGGCTTCCGTATCCCAAGGAAGGGTGATCTTGCTGACCACCGCCAGGTCAAGGGCCAGGCCAAGACGGTTTGCAATGATCGAAGCAATCGGAACGCCGCCGGCCGGAATTCCCAGTACCAACGCCGGGTTATCTTTAAACGGTTGCAGCATCTCCGCCAAGATCTCTCCTGCATGGAGACGATCCCGAAAAATCCGGTGTTTGCCCCACATTTCCGGCAGATGATATACGTTGGAAAGATCATCATAGGGTTCCATTCGGGACACGTTTCGAACCTCCTATTCCGAAGTGAACACTAGAATAATTAACCTGGGTAAACCCTCCGGCTTTGCCGGGGAGACTCGCAGGGGTTGACGTTTCCGGGAGAATATTTTCCCCCTCCCCCAGCCCCTCCCGCTAGGAAGATGTGTAGGCTCGGTCTCACCAGAAAGGCCCACTTATTCCTCATTCGCCTTCACCCGTTCCGAAAGGGAAACGGGCCATTCGGCTATTGCCTCTCTGTTCCCTCCCAGCCGAGGGGCACATCCAGTTCGGTCTCCTCGGAGGGATCGGTTCGGTGTCCCGGCTTGTCGACGATGGCAACCGTACTTGCTTGTGGCCCCTTTTCGCCGGCTTCTTCTGCGAACCGGACCCCTGTTCCGATTTCCAATCGGTCAAAGTCGTCCTCGATTACACTGTTGCGATGGAAATATACCTCTTTGCCCGTGTCCAAGGCTTTTAAAAAGCCATAGCTCTCATCGTGAAAGAGGCTGACCACGACTCCCATGGTCTGGTGATCCTCATGCCTTTTCACATCGCCCTGTTGTTTTTCCATCAACTCGCGAAGCTGCCTTGATACGGAATCGAAGGCTTGAGATACAACCTTGGAGAGGGGATCATGCAAGTCGCCCCGGCTGGTCTCTTTCTTCACCACCAATTCATGCCCGGGGGGTACACGTAACTGGATTCGCACGCGGTAAGGATTCCCTTGACTTTGGTGTCTCTGGGGCTGCTCAATGGCAATGCGACAACTGGTGATGTGGTCGCACATCTTGTCGAGCTTCTTTGCTTTGCTTCGAATAAAATCATCTATCTCCGGGGTTTTTTCCGTGCCTCGGTACGTGATTTCCAAGGGTACGTTCATGTGATGGGCCTCCATTTCTCATGCCTGTGTTCGGACCGGATCCAAGCAGGCATTCTTTCTACGGACAGACTCGATAAAAGGCAAACACCGATTTCCACCGTTGCATGTATATTGTTGTTTAGCGTATGGCTTCTTGATTTTGAATACGTCAAATCCAGTATAATCTTATCAACCCGAAGGTTCGGTCTCTGTGGCTCATAGCTGGGCACGACGTGTCGACGGACCGGTTCCAATCCACTCCAAACGGGAGGAAAACCCGATGGTGCCCCAAAGGGAGACGAACCGAAGCTTGTGGACTTCACATCCCAATGGTTCCGTGACCACCGAAAAACCTGCGAAAATACATGATTTCACTTATTGGATTGACGGAAGGTGGTTGGTAGAAACAGATGAATGATTTAATGAACTGCGTGAGGCGCAATCCCTTCGGCAGTGGTTGTGTTTGCCTCAAGGAGGTGCCTGTAAGGCTTTTACGGATGGATCGTTTCGATGGACAATAATCAGGCGGATCGACAGTCACCCTATCGGAGACAGGGTACGGTCCTTTCCGTCAGGGGCAGTGTGATCGACGTCTGGTTTCCGCATGGATTACCTGCACTGTATAACGAACTCCGGGCGGGAGATGACCAGTCCATCATTTTTGAAGTGACGACCCACCTCGATTCACATACCGTTCGAGGGATTGCCATGACGTCTACCCAAGGACTGGCACTAGGGTCCGCGGTATACGACATCGGTCGATCCATTCAGGTTCCGGTGGGAAAGCGCGTGCTTGGAAGAGCCTTCAATCTCTTTGGATCGACGATCGACCGCGGGGACCCCTTGACCGGGGGACAGTGGCGATCGATCCATCAAGAGCCTGTACCTTTGCATCAACAGTCCACCACTTCGGAGATATTTACCACCGGGATCAAGGCTATCGACGTCCTTGCGCCCTTGGAGCGAGGAGGAAAGGCCGGTCTCTTTGGGGGGGCGGGTGTCGGGAAGACCGTGTTGATTATGGAAATGATCAACAACATGGTCGGACAGCACGAAGGGGTGAGTCTCTTTTGCGGCATTGGAGAACGAAGTCGAGAAGGGGAAGAATTGTACAGGGAGATGAAGGAAGCAGGTGTCCTGGACAACACGGTGATGATGTTCGGGCAAATGAACGAACCGCCGGGCGCGCGATTTCGAGTGGGGCACGCTGCACTGACCATGGCGGAGTTCTTTAGAGATGATGCCCGACAAGACGTTCTGCTACTGATTGACAACATCTTCCGCTTCATCCAGGCCGGCATGGAAGTTTCCGGGCTGATGGGCCAGCTGCCTTCGCGGCTCGGGTATCAGCCGACTTTAGGTACCGAGCTGGCGGAGCTGGAAGAGAGAATCTGTAACACCGCCAGTGGCGCAATCACCTCTGTGCAGGCGGTCTACGTACCCGCCGACGACTTTACCGATCCGGCAGCAGTGCATACGTTCGGCCATCTGTCCGCATCGATTGTCTTGTCCCGGAAAAAGGCGAGCGAAGGGATATACCCTGCCATCGATCCGCTTCAATCGGCATCGAAGATGTCCATGCCCCAGGTGGTGGGAGAAAAGCATTATCGCGTCGGTCAGGAACTACGGCGGACCTTGGCCAATTATGAAGAACTCAAGGACATTATTGCCATGTTGGGCATGGAAGAGCTTTCGCGGGAAGACCGGAATGCCGTGCGCCGGGCCCGGCAGTTGGAGCGTTTCTTGACGCAACCCTTTTTCGTAACGGAACAATTCACCGGACACTCGGGAAAGCTGGTTTCGGTGGAAGATGCGGTAGACGGATGTGACCAGATCATGAAGGATGTTTATGCGGAGTATTCGGAGGACGCCTTCTACATGGTAGGAAACGTAGAGGAAGTCAAGGAGAAAGAGTCGTGAGAGCACCGGGAAATCGCCAACAATGAAACTCAGGATCTTGCTGCCCACGGAAGTCGTTGTCGACGAGGAGGTCCACAAGGTCGTTGCCGAAGCGGTGAACGGTTCTTTTTGTCTCTTGGAGAACCATGTCGATTTCGTTGCCGCGTTGGTTCCGGGAATTCTCTCCTTTGAGACGGATGCCGGTGAAACGTACATGGCCGTCGATGAGGGAATTCTGGTTAAGGTGGGACATGAGGTGTTTGTGTCGACCAGAAACGCCGTGCGGGGGCCGGAACTGGGTCCGCTCAGAAGGACCATAAAGGAACAGTTTGAAGTGATGGACGAGCGGGAGAAGACGACTCGATCCGCCACGGCTCGAATTGAGGCCGGATTCGTCCGCCGCTTCTTGGAGTTTCAGGAACGTGGCTGAACAAGACGAAAAAAAGCCTTCGAATCGCTTTTACGAAGAGGTTGAGGCGAAGGAAAGGCGCAAACTGAAGGCCCGGAAACAAAAGGACCGGGACGTCTGGTTCGGTCTGGGCATGTTCGGGCTGGTGGGATGGTCCGTGGCGATCCCCACGCTCATCGGTGTGGCAATCGGCATCTGGATTGACACCAGATGGCCGAGTCAGTATTCGTGGACCTTGATGTGTCTCATTATCGGCGTAATCGTGGGTTGTCTGAATGCCTGGTTTTGGGTGAAACGGGAGAGTCGGCCGGAGTGAATGCCCCGTGTTAAAAACCGGAGATAAAAAATGGAATTGGATACGATAACGGTTCTGCCATGGGTTTTTGTTGCAAGTGCGGGCATCGGCGTCTTTTTCTTCGGCGGTCTCTGGTGGACGGTGAACCGGCTTGCGAACCGGCGCTATCCCGCCCTGTGGGTCCTGGGAAGCTTTCTGTTTCGGGCCGCGCTGAGCATTTCAGTCTTTTACTGGGTCACCGAGGGTAAATGGGAGCGCTTGGCGGTTGGTCTGGCCGGCTTTCTCCTGGTCCGTGCCCTTATGGTTCGACGGATGGGTAGACTTCCAGTGGTCAACCGGTAGGAGAAAAGATGGGCATCAAGGATATCAGTCCGGATCAAGTCATTTACTGGGAATGGGGACCGGTCGTCCTCAATGCCACGATCGTCTATACATGGGTTGTTATGGCACTGCTGGTGTTGGGTTCTTGGGTGATCACCCGGCGCTTATCCTCTGACGTGCGCATATCCCGATGGCAGAATTTACTAGAGATTATTGTGTCGGGTATGCAAAAGGAGATCCGGGAAATCAGCCACGAACAACCCGGAGGGTATCTCGCTTTTGTGGGGACCCTGTTTCTGTTCATCCTGGTTTCCAATGTCTTAAGCATTGTACCCGGGTTCGAGTCCCCTACGGCGTCGCTATCCGCCACGGCGGCTTTGGCCATATGTGTCTTTGTAGCTGTTCCGATCTACGGAATCGCTAGTCGGGGGCTCAGAGGATACTTGAGCCTCTACGTTAAACCGACGGTCTTCATGTTGCCCTTCAATGTGATGGGGGAGTTGTCCCGGACACTGGCTCTGGCGGTGAGGCTGTTTGGCAATATGATGAGTGGCGCCAAGATTATCGCCATTCTTTTGGCAATTGCGCCGGTGGTATTCCCGGTGCTTATGCACGCGCTGGGATTGCTTACCGGAGTGATTCAGGCATATATTTTTGCAGTTCTGGCCATGGTCTATATCGCCTCCGCCACCCGAGTGCGGCGAGAACGGGAGCGAAAGAACGAAAATGCCTCGAACGAGGATTGATTTTTGGAGTCGTCAACTTGCAAGCCCTCCGAAAAGCGGGGGAGAGAGATGTATTCTCCCCTTCGTTAGAAGAGAAAGGAGAAGTAGATGGACACCCTTTCACTGATCGGTATGGCGTCGGTGATTACCGCAGGTATTACCATTGGTATCGGTGCCATTGGACCGGCACTGGGAGAAGGTAGAGCAGTGGCCCAGGCCCTGAGCGCCATAGCCCAGCAACCGGATGAGCGAAATACCATCACGCGAACCTTGTTCGTCGGTTTGGCAATGATCGAATCCACGGCGATTTACTGTTTTGTGGTCTCCATGATTCTGTTGTTTGCCAACCCATTCTGGGATTATGTGGTAACAAACGTAGGAGGCTAGGTCGTGCTGATCAACTGGTTCACCATTATCGCCCAGATCGTCAACTTCCTGATCCTTGTCATACTCCTCAAGTACTTGCTCTACGACCGTATCGTATCGGCCATGGATGAGCGAGAGCGGAAGATACGGGAGCGGTTGGAGTCGGCCGAGAAAAAGCAGGAGGAGGCCGAAAATCGGAAGCAGGAGCTGCAAGCGGAAAGGCGATCCTTGGAAGATCAACGGCAAGGCATACTGGCCGAGGCAAGAAAAGAGGCCGAGAACCGGCGAAAACAGCTCCTGGAAGAGGCCCGTTCAGAAGTCGATAAGCAGGAGAAACAGTGGCGAGAAGCGCTGCAACGACAAAAGGATTCGGTGATCCGTGATCTGAGGCGAATGGTCCGAAACCAGGTCTATGCCATTTCCGAAAAGGCCTTAAAGGACTTGGCGGATGTGGCGGTGGGCAGGCAAGCCGCCCGCATATTCCTGGATCGATTCGAGCAGATGGATGAAGACGATAAGCAAGCCATGGTCACCGCCCTCCGGCAAGGCGACAACGAGATGACCGTGTCGAGTAGTCACGAGTTGTCCGACGATACGAAGGCGCAGATCGACAAAAAGGTCAAAGAGGTCTTCGGCAACCACGTGGAAACGCAGTACCAGACCGACGCGGAACTTGTTTGTGGGGTTGAGCTGAGTACCTCGGGAAGAAAGATCGCCTGGAATCTCACGCATTATCTGCGGGGCCTGGAGGAAAGTGCCAGAGAAGCTTTGGAAAAAGAAGCCCAGGAGTCGCAGGCCGCATGACACCCACCAAGGATACCGATCATCAGTTTTCTCAGACGCTGCAGGGGGTTTTCTCCATCCTGGACCGTGTTTTGAAAGAATATCATCCCCAATTGGAGGCCGTCGAGGTCGGCACCATCAGGTATGTGGGATACGGCATCGTTCGGGCTTCGGGGCTTCCCGGGGTAAAGGCGGAGGAGCTGCTGCGCTTCCCAGGCAACCGGCTCGGGCTCGCCTTCAATGTGGATCAAAAAGAAATCGGTGTGGTCTTGCTGAGTGACAGCGAAGGGCTGGAATCCGGAAGTGATGTAGAGCGGACCAACCGTGTTTTGGAAATCCCTGTCGGCGAGGCCCTGTTGGGACGGGTGGTGGATGCCAAGGCCGGATCCCTCACCGGGGACATCCCCATTCATACCGGTCAAACCCGTGCGGTCGAGCAACCGGCCCCGGCCATTATGGACAGGGCACCTGTGACCGTGCCCCTTCAGACCGGTTTAAAACTGGTGGACGCGCTGATTCCCATCGGCAGAGGCCAGAGAGAACTCATCGTAGGGGATCGCCAGACCGGTAAAACCGCTATCGCCGTGGATACAATCATCAACCAGAAAAATACGGAAGTTTTATGTATCTACTGCGGCATTGGGAAACGAGGCTCCGCCATGGCGAAGGTGATCGCCGATCTCAGAGAAAATGATTGTATGGGATACACGACCGTCATGGTGACGACCGAAGATGACCCGCCGGGGCTTCAGTTCATCGCCCCATATGCCGCCACCTCCATCGGCGAATATTTTATGGCCCAGGGAAGAGATGTACTGGTGATCTTGGATGACCTGACCCGCCATGCCCGTGCCTATCGAGAACTTTCCCTGTTGTTACGCCGCCCACCCGGGCGAGAAGCCTTTCCGGGAGACATCTTCTATGTTCATTCTCGTCTGCTGGAACGGGCCACCCATTTGCGCGAGCGACTCGGCGGTGGATCATTGACCGCTTTGCCGATTGTGGAAACGGAGGCACAGAATATATCGGCCTATATCCCGACCAACTTGATTTCCATCACGGACGGCCAGATATATCTTTCACCGGACCTTTTCCAAAAAGGGATCCTACCGGCTATCGACGTGGGAAAATCGGTTTCCCGGGTAGGTGGAAAAACGCAGTTGGCCGCGTATCGGGCCGTGGCGGGTGACTTGCGACTTTCATACTCCCAATTTGAGGAGCTCGAGGCCTTCTCCCGCTTTGGTACACGGTTGGATGAAAAGACCAAGCAGAAACTGGAACGCGGGCGTCGGGTCCGAGAGATTTTGAAACAGTCCGAGCGGCAGCCCATGCGGGTGGCCGAACAGATTGTGGCTCTTGTGGCGGTAAACCAAGGCTTGCTGGACGAAGTCGCCGTCGATGACATTCTCCGGGTGGAAAAGGAGATCCGCCAACATATGGTCCAGGAACTGCCGGAACTAAGTGAAGGGATTGAAAATGGGGAAAAACTGGAAGACAAAGAGTTGGATGCGATCGTTACGATGATCCAACGGGTCGTGGACAGATTTACGGAGTGATCTTCCATCCAATCCCGGCGTCTAAAAGGTAGGCCATTTGAGGGCGAGTGAATGCAAACACTGCAAGAGATGGAACGTAAGATCCAGAGTACGAAGGATCTTCAGTCCGTCGTGACGACCATGAAATCTCTGGCTGCTGTAAGCATCCGGCAGTACGAACAGGCAGCGGAGGCCTTGAAAACCTATAACGTTACCGTGGAACTGGGGCTTCAAGCACTCTTCCGCAGTCATCTTGGTTTGGGCCTGAGCACAAGGCAGGCGCCGGCTCGCCGCATGGGCGCCGTCGTTTTCGGCAGTGACCAGGGAATGTGCGGTTCCTTAAACGAACAGGTGGTGTCTTATGCACTTCAGCGCATGGTCGAGATCACTGGCGATAGAGAGGGGCATCGATCGATTGTCGTAGGAACCCGGGTTTTGCCCCTTCTCGAAGACAACGATTATCCCCTGGACAAGTCTCTCAACGTTCCCAGTTCTGCCCCCGCCATCACCGGTGTGGTGCAGGAATTGCTTGGAGCCATCGAAGACTGGACGACAGGGGAAATGGTGGATCAAGTCTACATCTTTCACAGCGAACAGCTGTCGGGAGGCGCTTATCGCCCAAAAGAGGTCCATCTCCTCCCAATCGATCAAGCTTGGTTGTCAAGACTGGGGCAAAGAGAGTGGCCGACCAAGGCGCTGCCCACCTTTACGATGAATGCCAACCGGCTCTTTTCCGCTCTGGTGCGGGAGTATCTTTTTGTTTCTCTCTTTCGTGCCCTTGCCGACTCACTGGCCAGTGAAAACGCCAGCCGTTTGGCCGCCATGCAAGGGGCGGAGAGGAATATTGAGGACAAGTTGTCTGAATTATACGGTGCATTTCATCAGCGGCGACAAATGAGCATTACGGAAGAGCTTTTGGATATTGTGGCAGGGTTTGAGGCTCTGGAAGCCCCTGTGTAGCGGAATTGTAAGGCTCCTACTTTTTGAATCCACTCAGCACCCAGTACACCAACCATCCGAGGGCGACGGGTCCAACGCCTACATAAACAAAGATCAGTTGATTGTCTTGCCAAGGCTTAAAATAAGCGGCAATCAGGGCCAGGTAAACAAGAGAAGCCGCTACCGCCATCCGGGCCTTACCCGTAAGCCTGACCCCC
>Ga0207797_1001243_pt1 | contig 18692 bp, 19 predicted proteins | sample PRCRCaboRojoPR_6_FD_187275 | JGI IMG/M metagenome (GOLD analysis project Ga0207797, IMG submission 187275) | Marine sediment microbial community from Cabo Rojo, Puerto Rico - PR CR 10% Liquid 1 (SPAdes) | ecosystem: Environmental > Aquatic > Marine > Coastal > Sediment | place: Cabo Rojo, Puerto...
TGGCGAGAGAAGGGCCCCGGTCCCCAGCCGTTCCGGACTCCGGAGAACGTGGGGTGACCTCCGGGTTCTTCCTCTGGTCTCTGGGCTGGTGCATGGGACTTGTGATCCTGGGCCAGCTCTTCCAGATCATGAACTGGCCCGCCGGCCTTCGGGACTTCACCGCGGGGGAGCGGTTCCTGCATCTCCTCCGGCAGGTCCCGGGTCATGTGGGGCTCTTTCTGCCCTTCACCGCCTTTGCCGGAGGGGTAGCGGTGCAGCGATTCCGGACGCCGCGGTTCGTGGTGTCCCGGGCTCTGGTTCTGTCGGTGGCGGCCTACGGCCTCCTGGCCTATGCGGTCCCGGTTTTGGACTACCACCGGGAGGCTCGGGAAGGTCTGGACGTGGAGGCCAGGGACCCGTGGGGCCCCACGGCGCCCACCGCCCTTCTGGCCCAGCGGACCCACGTCCTGGCGAACCCCCCGGAGCGCTATTCCCTTCGGGTGGACGAGCCCTACCGCCGCCCACCGAGCTACCTCCTCTACCAGGTCCATGCCCTGGTGGTCCATTCCCTCTTCGCTGTCTTCTCCGCCCTCCTGGGGTTCCGGGTGGCTCAGCTCACCTCCGGGCTCTCCTTCCTCACCCGGAGGAATGCCCGATGGTCCCTTGGCTTGGTGGTGGCCCTCACCTTCTTCTTGCCCGTGATGGCCGCCGGAGCGTGGGTCCGGGAGGACTGGACCCGTCCGGGGCTCCCGGCGGCCTGGGGTCCCCTCCTGGTGCCGGCCCTGGCGCTGGGAGTGGCCAGCGTGTGGGTCCGGATTCGGCAGCGGCCCCGGCGGCGCCTGGCTGAGGAGGTCTGAGGCATGGACTGTCCGGACATGGACCGGCTCATGGACATGGCCAGGGAAGAGAGGGAGGGCAGGGAAGAGGAGGATGGGCCCCATGAACCCGAGGACGAGCTCCTGGCCCACCACCTGAGGACGTGTCCCACCTTTCGGGCCTACCTGGTCCTGCTCCGGGACCTGAGAGAGGCCCTGGATCCGGGGGTTGAGGTCCCCGGGTATCTCGTGGACCGGGTCATGGCCTCGTTGCCGGAAGCCGAACCCCAGCCTCCTTCCCCTTCCTCTGCTCCCTCCCCTGCTCCTTCCCCTGCTTCTTCCCCCTCTCCTCTGGTCCGCCTGACCCACTTCGGAACCTCCGCTCTCCTGGGTGCCGTCACGGCGGGGATGGCTGTGCTGAGTACCGGGATCGGAGCCCAGGGAGGGCCCCTGAGTGTGCTCCTCTTCTGCGGAGCCGCCGGGGGAGTCTCCGTGGCGGCTCAGTGGCGGTGGGCCGGCACGGGCTCCCGAGAGAACCAGGCCATGGTGGAGTAGGGGAGGCGCATCCTGGCCGTCTCGACCTGGGGATGCCATGTTGGATTCTGCCCTGTGGAGAGAACTACACCAGGGAAGGCGGCCTGTCGTGGCGCTCAACATCAAGAACCCGGAGGTGGAAGCTCTGGTCTTGGAGCCCGGCGACAGCAGGACCTGCGCCCTGGTCCACCGTCCCGCCGAACCCCAACCTGGAGCTTTCACATGTCCCTTCCGAGCCAGCCCTCCCGTCCTTCGGCTGCTGAGGGTTCCTCTTCCCGTTCCTTCCTCATCCTACGGGGCTTTGCGGCGGCGTTCCTCGTTCTCCTGAGCCTGCTCCCGGCAGGCCTCCCCGGAGGAGCCCATGCGGCCCTCCAGGCCCAGCCCGTGGAGCCTTCCCCCCGGGCCCTGGAGGTCCTGGATGAGCGAATCCGCTCCGACATGGCCGAATACCGGATCCCCGGAGTCCTGGTGGGGGTGGCTTCCAGGGGCCGACTGGTCCACTGGAAGGCGTACGGGCTGGCCAACGTGGAGCTCTCCGTTCCCGTGAGCGACTCCACGGTCTTCGAGATCGGCTCCATCAGCAAGGAGTTCGTGGCGACTGCCGTCCTGCTCCTGGTGGAGGAGGGCCGGATCGGCCTGGACGACCCCATCCACACTCACCTCCAGTGTCTCCCGTCGGAGTGGCTGGGGGTGACCGTCCGCCAGCTCCTCACCCATACCTCCGGGATCCCGGATTATGAGGAGATCCAGACCTACGAGGCCTACCGGTTCCGCTTCACGCCGGAGGAGATCATCCAGGTGGCCCACTCCCGGCCCATGGACTTCGAGCCGGGCACGGGATACGACTACAGCAATACGGGCTACTTCCTCCTGAGCCTCCTGGTGGAGCGGATCGAGGGGCGTCCCCTGGGAGAGGTGCTGGAGGACCGGATCTTCGTCCCTCTGGGCATGACCCAGACCCGGATGACCGACCCGGAAGACATCATCCCCCACCGGGCGGCGGGATACTACGTGAACGGCACCATGGACCTGGTAAACCGGGACCCCACCCAGACGTCGGCGACTCTGGGGGCCGGAGGACTCCTGTCCTCGGTCCACGACATGGCGAAGTGGGACGAGGCCCTGTATGGCACGGAGCTTCTGAGGGCCGAGTCCAAGGAAGCCATGTGGACCCCGGCGATTCTGCCCGACGGTACGAACACCCACTACGGGTTCGGGTGGCGCACCGGGGAGTACCAGGGCCGTCCCGTGGTGGGCCACAACGGGATGGTGGCGGGCTTCGTCGCGTCGTTCCTGAGGATCCCGTCGGAGGAGATGGCCGTCATCGTCTTCGCCAACCGGTACCGGGCCAGCTCCAGTCGCATTCGGGATGCCGTCCTGGAGACCTTCTTGCCGGACGGGCGCATGGAGAGCCGGAGAAACTGAAGGAAAAGGGAAGTAATGACGGGGGAGGGTGTATTATCATTGGTAGGGAGAGACCTTCGGGCCAGGGGAGGATGTAGCGAGAGGAAGGAGGGAGCGGCTTGGACGACGTTGGGCCTCAGACCCATCACTCCAGGAAGCGGGAGCAGGGGAGGAAGGAGGACGAACCCTTCCGGGCCCCGACCTCGGAGCGGTTCGAGGCGGTGATCCAGAGCATCTCCGACGGCGTGATGACGGTGGACCGGGCCTGGAGGATCACCTGCTTCAATCGGGCTGCCGAGCGGATCACCGGGTTCCGGCGTGCCGATGTCATGGGCAGGCACTGCTACGACGTTCTCCATTCCGATCTCTGCATGGAAGCCTGCCCTCTCCAGAATACGGTAGAGACGGGGCAGCCCATCTCGGGCCTCGTGGTCTACATCACGGACATCAACGGACGGAGGGTCCCGGTGAGCATCTCCACCGCTCTTTTCCGGGACAAGGAGGGTCGCCTCAAAGGCGGGGCGGAGACCTTTCGGGACCTCCGGGAAACCGAAGCTCTCCGTCGGAAGGTGGAGGAGAACTACACCTTCCACGACATCATCAGCTGCAATCCCGATGTCCGGAGGCTCCTGGAGCTCCTACCGGTGGTGGCCGAGAGCGAGAGCACGGTCCTCCTCATGGGGGAGACCGGTACGGGGAAGGAGCTCTTCGCTCGTGCCATTCATGATCTGAGCCACCGGAAAGAGGGGCCCTTCATAGCCGTCAACTGCGCTTCCTTTCCCGATACCCTGGTGGAGTCCGAGCTCTTCGGGTACGAGCGGGGGGCCTTCACCGGAGCGGACCGGGCCAAGCCCGGACGCTTCGCCCGTGCCCAGGGCGGAACCCTCTTCCTGGACGAAGTGGGCAACCTCCCCCTTCCCACGCAGGCGAAGCTCCTGCGGGTCCTGCAGGACAAGACGTATGAGCCCCTGGGGGGCACGGAGAAGCTGGAGACCGATGCTCGAATCGTGGCGGCTACGAATTCCGACCTCTCGGCCATGGTGGAGGAAGGCTCCTTCCGCCGGGATCTCTTCTACAGGATCAACGTCATCGAGCTGGACCTGCCACCCCTCCGGGAACGCCTGGAGGACATCCTCCCCCTCATCCGTCACTTCATTCGAGACCTGGCCGCCATCCACGAAAAGCGTGTCGAAGGGGTGTCTCCGGAAGCCCAGCGCGTGCTCATGGCCCATGACTACCCGGGGAACGTCCGGGAGCTACAGAACATCATCGAGCACGGCTTCGTCCTCACGGAGGGACGTTTGATCGATGTGGCGGACCTACCGGCGTGGTTGGTGAAGGGTGGGGCCGACGCTCCTCCCGCCGAGACCCTGGAGGATTGTCAAAAGCGGGTCATCCTGGGGGCTCTGCAACGAAATGACTGGAACCGACAGGAAGCGGCCCGGGAGCTTGGAATCCACAAATCCACCCTCTTTCGCAGGATTCGACGCCTGGGTCTCCAGCTACCGGAAAGCCAGGGGAGTACTTCAGGATCCTGAGAGACCTGCCCACCTGAAACGCCGAAACGGGGATTGAGCTTGCGAGCCTACCTGGATTGCTACCCATGTTTCCTGAGACAGACGCTGGAGGCCGCCCGGATGGCAACGGAGGACGAGGACATCCATCGGCGTGTCCTTCAGAGGGTCTCCGCATTCCTGGGCCGGCTTCCACCGGAGGCCACCCCCATCGACGCCGGCCTCCAGATCCACCGGACCGTGAAGGAGATGGCCGCCACCCCGGATCCCTACCGGGAGGTGAAGCGGGAGTGCAATGACCGGGCCCTGTCTCTCTACCCGGACCTTCGAGAGCTGGTGGAGGACGCTCCGGATCCCCTCCTCATGGCCGTCAAGCTCGCTGCCGTGGGGAACACCGTGGACTTCGGGGCGAACCCCGAATTCGACCTGACCCGATCCCTCAACGAGGGGGTGGAGCAGGAGTTTGCCGGGTCCGGCTTCCGCCTGTTCAGTGACCGCTTGCGGGAGGTTCATCGAGTCCTCTACATCGGCGACAACACCGGGGAGATCGTCTTCGACAAGATCCTGGTGGAGGAATTGGTGACCATGGGCCTGGACGTCACGTTCGTGGTCCGGGAGGAGCCCATCATCAACGATGCGACCCTGGAGGACGCCCTCTACGTGGGGATGGATGAGGTGGCGGAGATCGTCACCAGCGGCGTCGGCAGCCCGGGCACCCTTCTCCACCAATGCCATCCGGCGTTTCGGGACACCTTTCGGAGGGCCGAGATGATCCTGGCCAAGGGCCAGGGCAACTACGAGGGCCTTTCGGGGGAAGAAGGACCCGTCTTCTTCCTTCTGAAGGTGAAGTGCCCCGTCATTGCCCGGGACCTGGGGGCCACCGTGGGAGACCTCGTCCTCAGGGCTTCCGACCCCGGATAGCCACGTAATCCCCCCGCTCATAGCCTCGTACGGGCTCTTCCACCGCTTCGTCCGAGTACTTGGCATGACGGGTGAGGGTCTGGAAGTACTCGAATTCCACGAAGCCGGCTTCCTCCAGCATGGCGGTTTTCTCTTCGGTGGTCCTCCATTCGGCGGCAGCGGCGAAGGGGATGGGGTAGGGGTGTTCCGGGGCCACGCTTCGGAGGAAAGGGTCGTCCCAGGTCCCCACCTTCGCGGCGGTTCGGTAGAGAAGGCCGTAGGAGCTCTCAGCGGGTACGTCGGCCACCACGATCCAACCACCCAGCCGGAGTACCCTGGCGGCCTCCAGGAAGGCGGCCTCCAGGTCCTCGATGTAGCTGGGACTCCCGTTGAAGAGGACCGTATCGAACTGGGCGTCGCCGAAGGGAAGGCGCTCGGCCTTCCCCCGCTTGACCACCATCCCCCGCTGTTCGGCAATCCGGGCCATGTCGTCGGAGGGATCCACGCCGTTGAGGATGTGAATGCCGTGGTCCTTCCGGAGCAGGAGCTCGAAGATCCCGCTCCCGCAGCCCACGCTCAGAGCGTTACCTGGATTCCCCAGGGCCTTCTTGATCAACAAGACCTCAGACTGGAGCACGTTCCGGTTCTCCAGGAACCAGGAGTCGTACTGCTCAGCGTATTCGTCGAAAGCGCCATCTGTCATCCGGGTCTCCTCCCAGAATCATGTCCGCACGCCTGCCCAGGAGGTGCCGACAGCTTCGTGGGCTCCAGCACCGGGTCCCGGACAGGACTTCTCGTCATTCCAACATAACAAGAGGCGTGGAGGACATGTCCCTGGGCAAGGAGAATCCGTGACGTTCGATGGTCCGGGCGCAGGTATTCCAGCGGAGGATGGCGTCGTCATCCCCGGGTTTCCGGATGGCCTCGGCCTTCTCGTACCACCCCATGGCTTCCCGGAGGGCCCGGTTGGCGTAATCGTCGGAGGTAGGGCCGGTCTTGCGTAGCTGGGCCTTTCCCAGTCGCTCGGCCACGATTCCCGAGTAGTAGTAGCGCTCGTAGGGGTCCGGTAGCTCCGCGGCCAGGGCCGAGGCCTCGGCCACCCGGCTGAGATCGCCCCGAAACTGGTCCGTAAGGGCCAGGATCAGGAGGATCCGGGCCTCGTGATTGTCCGGATCCACCCCCAGTACGTCCACGCAGATGCTCTCCGCTTCGCAGGGCTCGTCCAGGAGACGGTAGCGATGGGCCTTCTCCATGGCGTTTCCGACTCCCTGGGGTGTGAGCTTCTTCAATGTTTCCATGACTCCCTCCTTTGGAGACCGTCCCGCCATCCCCGGCTTTCCGCGCTCCCGGTAGGCGAATGGGAACGGGGTCCGAGCCGCGGCACCCGACTTCGAGCCGCCGGACCCGACTTCGAGCCGGCCCATCTGAGTTCCAGCCGGCGCCCCACCTTTTCCATCACCCTCTTACGCCGACCGAAGGGAGGCCCTGTCGCTGTGGGCCCTGGCCAGGGGCACGGAGATGTCCTCCACGGAAACGCCCCGGGCTCGTCCGGCCTTGCCCAGGTTGACCAGGCAGATGGGGCAAGTCGTGACCGTCGTGCGGCTGACGGTGGCCAGTTGCTCCATGCGACGGTCGGCCACGGACCGGGCCTTGGAGGGAAAGAGGGACTCGATGGGCCCGCCACAGCAGAAGGTCATCTTTCCTGCATTCTCCGGCTCCACCGGCTCCATCCCCGCAGCCCTCATCAACTCCCGGGGCTCCTGGATCAGCTCTTCCTGGCGTGCGTAGACACAGGAGTCGTGGATGGCCACCGAGGAATCCAGGGGCCGGACGGGTTTCCTGGGATCCTCGGCCAGGATCTCCAGGTAGCTCTTCACCTCCAGGGGGTCTTCTCCCAGAACCTTCGGGTAGACGCTTCGGAGGATGTTGGTGGTGTGGGGGTCTACCGTGATGACCCTCCGGACTCCGTGGCTCCGGAAGAGGTCCCGAACCCGGAGAGCTTGTTTCTCGAAGGCGGCGCAGAGTCCCTCGTCGTGGGCCAGGGCTCCGGCGTAGAGCTCCTCGTCGTAGAGGTAGCCGAAGTCCACGTTCGCGTTGCGAAGCAGGAATACGATGGTCCGGAGGATCCCGTCGAAGCTCTCCTGGTCCTCCCTGCGAACCAGGAGAGGCGTGAAGTGGGACATGTCCAGGACCCGATTGAAGGTCCGGCCTATCCCGAAGAGATGGTTCAGAGAGGACTCCTCCAGGCGAGACAGGACCTTTTCCAGGGCGATCATGGAGGGCATGAGCTGGTACATGAGGCCCGTGTACAGCACCGTGGCGCCACCCCTGGGAATGCCCAGACCGTCTGCCCAACCCACGGCCCGGGGCCTGGTCAGGGGAAGAATGCTGCCTCGGCGGTCCAGGTTGTCCTTCAGGATTCCCAGGATATGCCTCGTGGGAAGGGTCATGGCTCGGTCCTCTATAGCTGGAAGACGTCCCGGTTCAGGTAACAGCGCAGGCACATGATGTTCTCCACGATATGCACCCCCGCCGGACAGTTCTCCTCGCACATCCCGCACAGCAGACAGGAGAAGATGGTCTCGGTGTTCTCCACGACCTTGTCCTCCAATCCCAGCATCACGTAGCGGAACATTCGCCGGGGAAGGAGATCGAACCCCAGGGGACAGAGGGCGGTGCAGAGACCGCAGTGCATGCAGGCATCGGCGTTGAAATCCTCCGAGCAGCTCACCTCTTCCAGAAAGCCTGCGTTGACGGTGGACATGCCGGACCTTCACTCGTTGAGGTCGTACAGACAGTAGCCGTCCTCACCCGTCTCCCCCGTGTCCCGGAGGATCCCGTACTTCCACATGGTCATGACCCAGATCACCACCTCGTGCCTGGGATGCTCCAGGTGACGGGCGATCTCGGGGATGGTCCGGGGACCCTCCTCCGCGATGAAGGCTGCGATATCGTCTCGCACCACCATTTCGTCCCTCACGACTTCCCTTACGTCCCGATGGATCACGTTGGCCATGGTCACACCTCCTGAGCCATGGCCCCGATCATGGCCTTGACCTGGTCATCCCTGTAGCCCTTCAGGTCCATGGCGTTCTCCGGGCACACGGCGACACAGGATCCGCCGCCCTTGCACAGAGCGGGGCGGACATGGGCCACCTCTCTCCCGTCGACGGTCTCCTTCTCGATGGCGTCGTAGGGGCACACCTCCTGACACTTCCCACACCATGTGCACCGCTCCGCGTCCACCTCCGCCACGAAGGGCTCCAGCTCCACATAGCCCTTCATCAGGAGAGACGCGCTCTTGGAAACCCCGGCCAGGGCCGAAGCCACGCTTTCCGCCATGGTCTTGGGCCCCTGGGCCGTCCCCACGATGAACACTCCGTCCACCACGGTCTCTACAGGGCGCAGCTTGGGGTGGATCTCGTTGAAGAACCCCTCGGTCCCCACCGGGAGCTTCAGGACATCCACCAGGGCCTGGTTCTTCCGGGGGATCATGCCCGTCACCAGGACGACGAGGTCGGCCCCCACGTCGATCTCCTCGCCTCCCAGGAGCTGGTCCTTCACCCGGACCTGGAGCCGATCGTTCTTCTCCTCCACCCGGGGTGGATCGTCCTCCCCGTACCGGACGAAGACGGAGTGGGCCTTGCTGGCCCGTTCGTAGAGGGTTTCGTGCTTGCCGTAGGTCCGCATGTCCCGGAAGAGGTGAAATTGGTGCAGACCGGGGTCCTTTGCCTGGGCACAGACGGCTTCGTGGGTGGCGGCGTTGCAGCAATACCGGGAGCAGTAGGGATGCTCCCCCTCGGCCTGGCGGCTCCCCACGCAGTAGATGTAGACGATGTCCCGGACTCGTCGGCCGTGATAGGTGAGTTCGGACCCGGATTCCGCCACCAGCTCCTTGAACTCCGGAAGCCGGACGACACCCTCCAGGCCGTACCCGAACTCCCCCTCCCGGGGCTCGTACACGTCGAAGCCCGTGGCCACCAGGATGGCTCCCACCTGGAGAGAGACCTTCTCTCCGTTGGCCACCCGGACCTTCACGGAGAAATCCCCGATGGACCCGGTCTTCTCCACCAGCTCCGCCCGGGTGAAGAGGGTGACGTTCTCCCGTTCCCCGAGCTGGGCCATGAGGTCTCGTATGATCTCCGAGCCTTGCTGGTCGTGGAGGAACATGGTGCCCCATTTCCCCGTCCAGCCCCCGACCTGATGGCTCTTCTCCACCAGGTAGACGGACAGGCCCAGATCGGAGAGGGCCAGGGCCGCCCGGAGCCCTGCCACCCCGGCTCCCACCACCAGCACGTTGGGCACGGTCTCGATGCGCTGGGGCGTCAGGGGCTCGGACAGGCGGGCCCGGGCGATTCCGGCCCGGACCAGGCGAATGGCTTTCCGCGTGGCCTCTTTCTCGTCGGCCTGGTGCACCCAGGAGCATTGCTCCCGGAGGTTCACCTGCACGTACTGGTAGGGGTTCAACCCGGCACGCTGGGCCATGGCCCGGAAGGTGAAGAGATGGAGCTTCGGGGAGCAGGACCCGATGACCAGACCGTCCACGTCCCGCTCCCGGATCTCCTGGATCATCTCCTCCTGGGCGGCGTCGGAACAGGTGAACATGTTCGTCTTCGCCACCACCACCCCTGGCTCGTCCTGGACCGCGTCACGGACCTCCTCCACCTGGACGTAGTCCGAGATGTTGCCTCCGCAGTAGCAGAGAAAGACAGCGATCCGTCCTTCGCCCCTGGCGTCGCTCATGTCGTCACCTCTCGTTCCCTCGAGGCCGATGGCTCCCGATTCACCCAGGCCGCGGCCTGGGCCGCCGCCGCCCCGGCGTGGAGGATGGCGTCGGGAATGTCCCGGGCCGCCGATGCGGATCCGGCGGCGAAGATTCCCGCCACGGAGGTGCGTCCCGGATGGATGTCCTCGTCCACCTCCTCCACGTAGCCGTAGGGGTCGGAGCTCAGCCGGCCGTTCCCCAGGAGGCGAAGGGCTTCCTCGTTGGGCAGGAGGCCCACGGAGAGGACCACCAGGTCGTACTCGGCGGTCTTCAGGCATCCACAACCGGCCACATCCTCGTAGTGGACCACCAGGTTGTCCTTCTCGGTCTGCTCGATCCTGGCCACCCGTCCCTCCAGGAACTGGGTCCCCATGGCTTTGGCCTGCTGATAGAACTCCTCATAGCCCTTGCCGAAGGCCCGGATGTCGAAGAAGTGGATGCTGATGTCGGCCAGGGGGAGGGTGCCCATGAGGAGCTGGGCCTGTTTGATGGAGTACATGCAGCAGACCCGGGAGCAGAGACGGTTGTTCACCGTCCGGTCCCGGGATCCGGTGCAGAGGACGAAGGCGACGCTCTCGGGCTCCTTCCCGTCCGAGGGACGCAGGACCCCGTTGAAGGGCCGGGTGGGGGAGAGGAGCCGGTCCATCTGCATGGCGGTGATGACGTTCGGGAAGCGGCCGTACCCGTAGGTGGGCTTCAGCGCAGGGTCGAAGAGCTTGAAGCCGGTGGCCACCACCACGGATCCAGCATGGACGATCTCCTCCTCCTGGCGCATGTCCAGGCGAATGGCGTCGGCCGGACAGGCGTGAACGCACTCCATGCACTCCGAGCAGCCGCCGCAGTCCAGGCAGCGGCTGGCGTTGTGCCGGGCCTGGGCTTCTCCCAGGGACCCCTCGGCCTCGGCGAACGTCCGATTCCTCTCGGAGGGAGCCATGAGGGGTGAGGGGATGGGCTCCCGGACGCTGTGGTGGGATATCCGTCCCAGGACCTCCTCCGGCTCCACCGCCGGTGGGCCCTCAGGGAAGGCCTCCGGGGAGAGGTCCTGGCCCCGGAGATAGCGGTCCATGAAGAAGGCCGCCCGCTTTCCCTGGCCCACGGCGTCCACGATGGAGGCCGGCCCGGTGACCGCGTCTCCGCCGGCAAAGACGGAGGGCCGGGAGGTCTGCAGGGTGTGCTCGTCCACCTCCAGCGTACCGTTGCGCCGCAGAGCCAGCTCCGAGGCGAAGGGAGCCGTGCCGGGTCGCAGGCCGATGGCCCGGACCACGAGATCCGCCGGGATGAGCTCCTGGGAGCCGGGTATGGGGATGGGCCTCCGACGTCCGCTCTCGTCGGGTTCCCCCAGACGCATGGAGACCGAGTCCGCGGCCACCACCCTTCCGTCCATGCCCACGAACCGGACGGGCACCTTCAGGTACTGGAACTCCACCCCTTCTTCCATGGCGGCGTCCACCTCCCAGTCGTGGGCCGGCATCTCGGCCCGGCTGCGCCGGTACTGGACGGTGACCGCCTCGGCCCCGAGCCTCAGGGCCACCCGTGCGGGGTCGATGCAGGCGTTGCCTCCCCCCACCATGAGGACGCTTCGGCCCTCCAGATTCGGAGGATCCCCCTGATGCACGGACCGGAGGAAGCTCATGCAGTCCGAGACACCCTCCAGGTCCTCGCCGGGGATGCCCATGCAGCGGGGCTCCATGGCTCCCACGGCCACGAAGACGGCGTCGAAGCCCTGGGCCTCCAGGGCCTCCAGGGACTGGACCGGGGAGTCGGTGCGGATCCGGACCCCCAGGGCCGTGATGTTCTTGATGTCCCGGTCCAGGACGTTCCTGGGAATCCGGTAGACGGGAATCCCAAGGCGGAGCATGCCTCCGGCCTCGTGGGCGGCCTCGAACACCGTCACCTCGTATCCCCGTCGTCCCAGGAAGTAGGCGGCGGTGAGCCCGGCGGGCCCGGAGCCCACCACAGCCACCGTCTCCGGCCGGCGCTCCTGGGGCGGTCCGTACTCCGGCTCCGGGTGCTCCCCGTAGTAGCGATCCACCATGAAGCGCTTGATGGCCCGTATGGCCACCGGAGCCTCCAGCTCGCCCCGGGTGCAAGCCGTCTCACAGGGGGCGTAGCAGGCCCGGCTGAGACAACCCGGAAGAGGGGCGTCCTCCATGTGCAGGTGGAAGGCCTCCCGGTACTTGCCGGCCCGGACCAGGGACACGAACCCGTGGGCCTTCACCCCGGCGGGGCAGGCCGCCGTGCATGGGGACGTGCCGAATCTCTGAACCAAGGCCTTCAGCGGCACGGCCTGAGGGTAGGGAATGTGGGCGGCACGCCGGGCGGTGAGGTCGAAGTTGAAGGGGTCGGGCATGGCCACGGTGCAGGCCATCTCACACTCCCCGCATCCCGTACAGGCCGCCGAGTCCACGTATGTGGCCTTCCGGGAGATCCTGGCCAGGAAGCCCTGGCCGTCCCGGGGCACGATCTGTTCCACCTCGCTGTTGGTCAGGACGGTGATGTTGGGATGGTGGGCCGTGGCCGCCATCTTGGGGGTGGAGATGCAACTGGCACAGTCCAGGGTGGGGAAGACCTTGCTCAACAGGACCATCGTTCCCCCGATGCTGGCCTCCTTCTCCACCAGCAGGACCTGGTAGCCCATGTCGCCCAGGGTCAGGGCCGACTCCATGCCTGCGATTCCGCCTCCCACCACCAGAACATCGGTATGTTGAGACCCCTTCATGCTTCGGCCCCCCTCCCCGCCGTCACGCCGTCTTTCTGCATGGCCGCCAGCTCCTTCTCGAAGTTCCTGATGTGCTTCGCGAAGGCGTCGGCACAGACCGAGCAGATGGCCGCCATCTTGAGCCGCCTGGGATCCATGTCCCGCTCGGAGAGCATGGCCTGAGCCCGCCCCACCAGGTCCCCGGTCCGGGCGGTGCAATCCGGAACGTAGGCACAGTCGGTGCCGTCGGCGGCGATGAACACGCCGTCGAAGCCATGGTCCAGGGCGTAGAGGATCCACTCGGGTCTGATGCCGCTGGAGCAGGGCACCGGTACAACCAGGGCCGAGGGGGGATAGGAGAGATGGGCGCTACCGGCGAAGTCGATTCCCGGATCGGAGATGGTCTCCGTGGAGAAGACCAGGATCTTCAGCTCCGGTTCCTCTGCCGATTCCTCGCTCATGGGCCGTCATGCTCCCCGCCGGACGAAGAGCTTCCAGTAGCCGGCTTCCTCGACGGTTCCCAGGTACTCGTGTCCCACCTTCTTCGCCCACACCGGGATGTCCTCGTTCGTGCTCGGGTCCGAGGACAGGACCTGCATCACCCCGCCTTTCGGGACCCGGGTCACGGCCCGTTTCGCCTCCAGCAGCGGGCCCGGGCAGGCGGTACCGCGGGCATCCACCACCTCGTCGGGTTCCAGGGTGGTAAGCTCCTCAGGGCTCATGACGATGCTCCTTTCTTGAGAGAGGGGGAGGCTCTCCTCCAGGGAAGGGGGCCTCTCCCTCCCGGGGTCAGAACGTCAGTACCACGTCCGCTTCTTCGGCTCCCTCCACGAAGGTGGCCACGCCGCCGAACTCCACCCCCTCCATGATGTCGTCCTTCTCCAGTCCTTCGGCGGCCAGGAGAGCCGAGCAGGCGATGAGCTTGCCTCCGTTCTCCCTGATCACGTTCATGAGGGTGGGCAGGCTCTGGGGCTCGCCCTCCATGTGGATCTTCTCCGGACCCCCCTTCTCCACGATGTGAAGGCCGTCCATGGTGAAGAACAGGGTCACGTCCATGTCCATGGCCAGAGCTCCCGAGGCCAGCATGAAGGGGGGAAAGGCCCGCTGGGGGTCGTCGGATCCGCAGAAGATCAAGAGCTTCTTCTGATGGTCTGCCATGGGTCTCCGCTTCCTTGTCTTTCTTGTCTTTGTGGGTCAGGTGGATGCCGCCCCGGCCTCGGAATCCTCCGGCGTGCGAACGCACGTCCCCTCACTCTCCTGGCCTTGGCCCAGGAGACGGACTCTGGTGGGGCCATGGATCGGGACGGAGGCCGCATCCAGCCGTCATGGGCATCGAGCTAGGGCCAGGGACGGAAGGACCAGCGATGCGGATCACCTGCCGCCGCAGGGGAAGGTCACTTCGTCGCAGCGCCAGCAGCCCTGTCGCTTCAGGTCGCCGTCCCGGTTGGTTCCCTTGTCACAGAGCCAACCGTTTCCGTTCCTGTCCTTGACGTACTCCAGGGGCTTTCCGGGGTACTCGGGCTCGTAGTAATCCGGGTACTCGGGCATGATGTCCTTGGTGAGCTTCATGATCCTCCTCCTTCCGAATGCTCACGCGTGAGACAGGCCTCACGCACCCCTTTGAAGAGCACCAGCCATGCCAGGGAGGCCCAGGCTCCCGGAATGCCGTGAATCCCCTGGTTTCACGGGCCGTGTGGGATAGGGACGGCTCCGAGGCTTGCCTCGGGGAGGACGCAGAAATGCGACGTTCGGAGCCTCCGAGTTGCAGTTCTGCATGCTGAAGTGCCCCGTCCCTCGTGTTCAACAGCCCTCCATCCGAGCCTGGCGCGGGGTCCCGGACCTGGCCCTACCCTTGCACACCCTCGCGGGAAAACGGCAGGGCGGGGTCCCAACTCGAGCATTGCCTCGGAGTGAAGGGACCCGAGGCTCGGGACCGAAGCTGATTGAGATCTGCCGGAAAGGAGAGGAGAGGATGCCGGAGATTACGCTGGACACGGGTCAAGTGGCATGGGAGGAGTCGAACTCCTACCCGGAGGGAACGCTGATCAAGGTCCTTCGGGACGAGGGAGAGGCTCGGACGATCCTCTTGAAGCTTCCCCGGGGTTTCCACATGGAGTCCCACTCCCACACCTGCCTCGAGCACCATTTCGTGCTGGAGGGAGAGTACGAAGCCGAGGGGGAAGAGCACGGCCCCGGGACCTACCAGTGCATTCCCGCTCACACCGATCATGGGCCCTTTTCCAGCCGAGATGGCGCCGTGATCCTGGTGATCTGGGAGGGGTAGGAAGCCTGGGACCGGGTGGGTCGTTTCAGGATCCAGGCACGCAGCACATCAGGATCCAGGCTCGCATCACACGACCTCCAGAGCGCCAAAGTAGTCCATGGCCATGCTTTCGAAGGCTTCCCGCAGGGCCCGGGTGGGTCCCGACAGGTGGTGGAGGAGGTTTCGGGGCGGTACACCCTCCGCTCCCTCCGCTCCCAGGGCCTCCTCTGCCGCCGAGCTCACGACAAACAGGCCGGTCCGCAGGGCCTCCTCCAGGGTTTGACCCTCCTGACACGAGGCGGCGGCGATCCCTCCCAGGATATCCCCGGCCCCTGAGATCTGCGCCAGAGGGGCGGGGCTTGCGGACAGGAAGGTCCTGCGGCCCGGACAGCTCACCAGGGAGGGTGGGCCCAGAAGAACCACCATGACCCCAAGCTCTTCGGCCCAGTCCGCCAATAGACCGGGGCCCCGGCTCCGGAGCTCTTCCGCCGAATGACCCGTGAACGTGGTTGCTTCCTCCAGGGTGAGGACCAGGGCCGTGGCTCCGGGACGCTGGTGGAGGAGATCGGGGTGACCCTTGAAGAGAGGAATGGCGTCTCCCCCCAGGAGAATGGGATTCTCCGCCACTCTTACCAACTCCCGGACCAGGCGGAGAACGGACGGGGAGGTGGTGAATCCCCGTCCTGCCACCACCATTCGGCAGCTGCTACCCATGCGAAGAAGGTCCTGCAGACGAGTGGAGAGGCCAGATTCGGCTTCCTGACTCTCCACCGCCAGGGCATCGGCCACGCATTCCAGGGATTCCAGGCGGGATCGGGGGGCGATCACGGGTGCTCGTTCCCCGCCGACCTCCAGGAAGGCCCGGGCGCCCAGAGCCTGCCCGCCGGGGTGGACCTCTTCGCCCAGGAGAAAGAGGACGGGATCCCCCCCCGTGTCTCCGGACTCCTGGCCGGGAGAGTCAAGAGGCTCAGGCTCGTTGAGTCGCACCCGGATTTCGGCTTCCTCCATGAGCTTGGGGGGAAAGGAGATGTGGGAGACCAGGAGGTGGCCCGAAAGACCTCCACCAGGATGCAGGAGAGTGCCGAGCTTGGGCAGGCCGAAGGTGACCGTGCATGTGGCCTGGACGGCCGCGCCCCGTACCTGTCCCGTGTCCCCGTCCACGCCGGAAGGGATGTCGATGCTGAACACGGGCCTGTTCCCTCGATTCACCGCTTCCACCGCATCCCGATAGAGGCCGGTGACCTCTCGCGTGAGACCGGTCCCCAGGAGGCCGTCCACCACGACATCACACCACTCCAACTCCCGCCTAATCTCCTCCGAACCTGGCTCAAAGCCCGGGCGGATCCCGGCCTTCTGTAGACGGGCCAGGTTCTTTGCGGCCGGGCCGGAATAGGAGTCGGGATCTGCCAGGACCAGGACCCGTATCCGGGCCCCGCTGGAGTGGAGCTTTCTGGCCACCACGAACCCGTCTCCGCCGTTGTTCCCCGGGCCGGCCAGAACCAGGATGTCCCGATGACGCACGCCCATCTCCCGGAGGATGGCATAGTAGACGGCATGACCCGCATTCTCCATGAGAATCTCCCCGGGGATCCCGTAGGAGGTCATGGCTTCCATGTCCATCTTCCGCATTTGCTGAACAGTGCTGATCTTCATGGTTGGAGACCCTGTTGCTCTCCTGGCCGGGACGACGGCGGGGACAGAATCCCTCTTCCCCGGGCTTCGAGGGGTGTACCATTAAACTATTACAAGAGGCACAGTAAACAAGACATTGTACCGATTCACGGGTTCGATACATTCCTTTTTAGAGTACATTGTACTCCATTCGAACCTGAGACTCTTGCCGGAGGCCGCATGCCGAAGCTGCACGAAGGGGATATCAGTCGGGCCATCATGGAGGCGTACCACGAGAAGCTGTCCCGCAGCGTGGAAAGCGACGTGGTCATCGTGGGGGCGGGGCCGTCGGGTCTGGTGGCGGCCCGGAAGCTGTCCCGGTCGGGACACCGGGTCACCGTGCTGGAGAAGCGTCTGACTCCCGGTGGCGGGGTCTGGGGAGGCGCCATGGGGATGAACAGCGTGGTGATCCAGGAGGAGGCTCTTTCCCTGCTGGAAGAGACCGGTGTGGGGTTCCGGGACGTGGGGAAGGGACTCCACGAGGTGGACGCCATGGAGCTTGCCTCGGCCCTGGCCCTGACGGCGGTGCAGGCCGGTGCCACTCTCCTGAACCTGATCTTTGCCGAGGACCTCTCGGTCCACGGGGAGCGGGTCACGGGCGTGGTGGCCAACCGGACCGGAGTGGAGCAGGCCCTCCCGGTGGATCCCATCACCCTCCGGGCCCGGGCCGTCCTGGACGCTACCGGCCACGACGCAGCCATGGTGGGATTCCTGCTGCGTCGAGGACTCCTGGAGCTCCCCTCCACCCTCCTGGTGGAGGGTCCCATGAATGCCGAAGAAGGGGAGACCTTCGTGGTGGAGAGGGCGGGGGAGGTCTTCCCCGGTCTCTTCATTTCCGGCATGGCCGTGTCCGCCACGCTGGGAGGACCCCGCATGGGTCCCATCTTCGGGGGCATGCTCCGGTCCGGAGCTCGAGTGGCCCGGCTCATCGGTCAGGCGTTGGAAGACAGTGGGAAGGAATGAGGCACCGGTGCCCGACGACGAGAGGCCGGGAAACCGGCGGTCAAGGCAAGGCGCATCCTACCCGGAGAGGACCATGGGGGAGCTGACGGACATACAGGAGCAGGGGAAGGAGCTGGAGTCTCTTCTGCGGCTGCAGAGTGAGCCCATTGCGGTGAGCATGCTTGAGAAGGCATCGGCCATTCCCGAGACGGCCCTCCGGCCCCTCAGGGACATGGGGCACCACCTGTCCTTCTGTCAGGCTCTGGCCCTGACCCGGCGCCGGGGCCTCGTCATCGGGGAGACCAAGGAAGACATGTGGTGCTTCGAGCCGGTGGTGGGTCTGGGCTTCGCGGACCCTCCGGAGCGTTTTCTCGAGGGGCACAACCGATATCCCTCCACGGCCCGCACCCTGGAAGCCGGGGCCACCTGGGCCCGGAACATGCCCCGCTTCGACCATCCCCGCTATGAAGCCGTGGTGACCGCACCCCTCAAGGATCCGGCTCTCATGCCGGATCTCTTCCTCCTCTACGGGACCCCGGCGGTCATGACCCAGATCATGATGGCCAAGAACTGGTTGGATGGGAGGGACATTCACACCACCATGACCGGCCATGCCGCCTGCGTGTACTACGTGGTGCCGCCCCTGAAGGGTCACCAATGGTGGATGAGCATCCCCTGCGGCGGGGATTTGAAGAGGACCGGCTGCGACGACTACAGCATGGTCTTCTCGGCGCCTCTGGACGCTCTGCAGCCCCTGTTGGATGGCCTCCGGGCCATGGTGGAGGAGGGCTGGGGGCTGCCGTCCTCTCCCACATTCGCCACGGAGTACCCGCTGCAGCCCAGTTACGTGGAGATGGGAAGAGCCATGGGCATGGACTGGGTGCGGTAGTACTACTGTGTCACAAACGTTCGTGGTCGGGTCCCGTTGGCCCCGCAGGTGGGGCAATAGGGTAGGTAGGCCGGAAACCAGGATCCGGGCGCACACGGCCCGGCGTGTGGCCATGGACGTGGGGTTATGCCGTTCGGTCCTGGCGGGGAGAGCCCCCCGGGACGAAATCCTCGGGCAGCGGAGGGGACTGGAGGAAGGCAAGAGGCTGAGGGGGGGAAAGACGGCTCGCTCGGCCGCCAGAAAGACAGCAGCACTGTTGACCGTGCGCACGCATGGCGTGTAAGGCACTAGCCCTCGGGTCCACCTCGAAGACGCTCT
>Ga0207797_1001244_pt1 | contig 18665 bp, 17 predicted proteins | sample PRCRCaboRojoPR_6_FD_187275 | JGI IMG/M metagenome (GOLD analysis project Ga0207797, IMG submission 187275) | Marine sediment microbial community from Cabo Rojo, Puerto Rico - PR CR 10% Liquid 1 (SPAdes) | ecosystem: Environmental > Aquatic > Marine > Coastal > Sediment | place: Cabo Rojo, Puerto...
CCAGCCACGCCTACAACCACGACATCACCGACCTCGTGGGCGGGATGTGTCAGACCGACTATTCCGGCTACCCCGACTGCCGGCGTGTGTTTATCGACTCAATGGAGACGAGTCTCTCCCTCGCCCTCGACGTGGATGTCCGCATCCACACGCCGCTCATGTACCTCACGAAGGCGGAGACCTGGAAACTTGCCAATGACCTCGGGGTGCTCGAAATCGTACGCCGCGACTCGCACACCGACTACAATGGGGATCGGAGCCAGCTCAACGAATGGGGGTACGGCAAGCTCGATAATCCGGCCTCTAAGCTTCGGGCCGAGGGGTACCGGGAGGCGAAGGAGAAAGGGTGGGTGTAGTCTCTCGCCACACTGATCGATTTTGAGAATTGGGCTCGTCGCCATGACGAACGACGCGGCAGCACAGCCAGCCTCACTTCCGGAAGAGGAGACAGCGGGGCAAGAGCGTCCTTCGTCCTATCGGGTGAAGAACGTCTTCCAGACGGTCCAAGGAGAAGGCTTTTGGATGGGACGTCCTGCCGTCTTCGTGCGACTGGTGGGATGCAACATGTGGAGCGGGTATGAGGCCGACCGCGATCGGGACGCGGAGCGCACCGGGGCGGATTGTCCGCTATGGTGTGACACCGACTTTACGAAGGAGGGGAGCAGGACATACGATGCACAGGGACTTGCTGACGCGATGAAGGAAGAGGGAGAGGACATTCGCTTCTGCGTGCTGACAGGCGGGGAGCCCTTTCTGCAGGTCGACGCGCGGCTCATCGACGCACTCCACGACGCGGGCTTTCAGGTTGCCGTGGAGACGAACGGGACGGTCTCGCTTGCAAATGCCTTCTGGAGTGATGCGCAGGAGACAGTAGTTCCTCCAGACTGGATCGTCTGCAGTCCGAAGCTGCCAGAAGCGGAGCTGGACCTCGAATACTTCGACGAACTCAAGCTGGTCGTTCCGGACTATCGGCCCTCCGAATACGCGCAGTTCGTTGAGCGGGCCCGTCCCCACGAAGTCGAAGGCGAATCTGTGCCTCTGCTGTGGCTTCAACCGGAAGCGGGACCGCGACTGGAAGAAGCGAAGGAGATTGCCGTGGACCTCGCGCTGGGTCACCCTCGCTGGCGCGTCGGCGTCCAGGCACACAAGGTCTGGGGGGTTGCGTGACTGCCCCCGACTGAGAGGCGGGACCGTAGAACCTACCAGCTACTACTCCAGGTCTTCCACGATCGTGCGAAGGTGCCGACGAACCTCGGGAATTTCTTTCTGAACGGTGCGCCAGACGAGCTGCCGGTCCACGTCACTGTAGTCGTGGATGAGGTTGTCGCGCATGCCCGCCATCGAGGACCACGGGACCTGCGGATGCTCGTCGCGGAGCGGTTGGGGGAGTCGCTTCGTGGCTTCGCCGATAATCTCCAGCGCTCGGATGACGGCGAAGACGGACTTATCGTCGTTGACGAAGGTCGCGTAGGTCGTCCCCTCTACGAACGCCTGTGCCTTCTCGGCGGCGTCGAGGATGTCTTCGAGATGGTCGACAGAGGAGCGGTCGCTCATATCGGCTCAGCTTCCTCCCGCACACGGTCCCCAATTCGGGGCTTGAGGGCGTTCTCTGTGACGAGGTCCACGGACTGCCCGAGAAGATCGCTCAATGTGTGCTCAAGCTCGGTAAAGCCGATCAGACCAGGCGGGTCCTCGAACGTGACGAGGATGTCGATGTCGCTGTCGGAGCGTTGCTCGCCCCGCACGTACGATCCAAACAGGGCGAAGGACTCCACCCCGTACTCTTCACGGAGCTCGGGGAGGTGTTGCCGTAGCGTCTTCTTGATGTCGACCAGAGACGGGGACATGACAGAAGGTGAGTGTGAGGCCCTGCGGAACAGGTGTTGTGCAGCGAGCGCGGAGTTACGCGGCCGTATCGCGCAGTGTCACGGAAATCGGCGCCTCGGATTGCGTCTGGCTCACGTTGAGGATGGAGAAGCCAATCACCTGCCCGTCCTGATCGATCTTCTCCATCATGGCGTCGTTGTCCGTTTCCCGGAAGTGCCCTTCCTTGCGCTCGAAGATCACCTCCAGGTAATCGCCCTCACGATCGTACCAGACGGTTACGTCTTTGTCCATAGCACCTCACCTCGCTTGATCGAGGCCGTGAAGTACGCCGTGATAATTGAATGGATCCTCTACCGCTGCTTTCACGACGGCGTACAGATACTTGCTCGTGACCGGTGTGGTCTCGAAGGTGAAGGGATAGGTAATGATGCAGGATACGTGCGGGGATTACAAGCGGGAGGGGGCTGATTCTAGATATTCGACGCGGCGGTCAGAAGTTGGAGCTTCTCGTCTCCAAAAATAACGGACATTCACGACTCATCAGACGCGTTGGACGAGCAAAATGTCGAGCGGATCTGGCCGAACGGACGGGACCGAGTGGGAGGGGTCCCACATCTTTTCCACATTTTGCCCACATGTGGATCCTGCTACTGAGTAATAACGGAAGTCCGATTAAGTGCTGTTGAGACGGACATTGCTTCGAATCGGCCCCGCTTAGTTTCTGTTATTGTCAATGACTAGTGTGCCTGAGTGAAGCCGAGGAAAGTTATCCACAAGTCGATCCACAGTCGTGAATGATCGGACGCCTCAAGTATAAACAATAACAGCATTAAGGGGTGTCCCCAAATCATCCACGGGGAGTCGTGCGAATTCTGGACGAGAGCAGAGCGCTTCTAGGGCGGTGGGGAATCCTCTCCAGGGACCCGCTCGTACGTACTCTCATCTGTGGCGGTCTCCTCAGAGCCGCCGTCGCACGTACCGCTCATTCCGAATTCCTATCTCCTCCATGGCCGACGAGAGCAAAGAAAGTAGTGCATATCCCGAGCCGAGCGACTTCGAAGTGATGCGGCCGACGTACTACGAGAACGACGACGGCTTCATCACGGCCAAGATCGAGATCTCCCCCTTCAGTGTCGAGGGTGAGAGCCGCACGAAGGCCGGGGCCCGCCGCGCCGCCATCCACGAGGCGCGCAAGACCTACCATTCCTACCACCCCAGCTACGAGGTCGAAAGCCCCTTCCCCGACCACTTCGTGGACCGCGAGGGAACGGAGTGGCATCGCCTCCCGCCGTTCCAGCGCTCTACCTACGGCGACTACAAGTTCGTCGACGACTACGGAGACGAGGAGGAGGCCGTCGAGGAGGACTTCGTCGACATCGAGACGATGCTGCTCTGGGACGTACGGCCCGTGGAAGAGCTTGACGAGGAGGGCGAGGTAGAGGCGTAACGGCGGCTCGACGCACCGACGATTGGACCGCCGCGTCGCCCACTTCATGCGGCGAGATGAGAACGTGACGTTGCCCGTGGCTACTCGTCGACGCTCGTCGTTGCGGGCCGATGCCAAAACTGCAGGCGGTGTGGCTCGTAGCCGGGCACGGTGTACTGCGGGTGCGTCTGCGATCCCCAGTTATCGTCCCCGTCGGCGCCGCGAATTCCCATGTCGAGGTGGCCGGTAATGGGGCCCAAGGGCGCCAGGTCGTGGGGGGCGGGCCGCTGATCGAGGCACCAGGGTCAACAGGAAACGACGGCGGGAATGTGGATGACGAGGTCCCCAACTGGGTGTAGGCAGGGCACGTCTGTGTTTAAAACCGAGCGAGAGCGTACACGCTCGATGAATTGCCGTGCTCCTTCTCATCCAGGATCCGCAGGCCTGATATGTTCGACACCGCCCTCCGCTCTCTGATTCTCCTCGCGGCGACGGGGTTCCTTCTCGGGGCGTGCGACTCGACGGGCGGGACGCCAGGAGAAGAGCTTCGGTACTTCGAATTTGTCCACACGGAGACCTCGGGGACCTTCATCGCCGCGACATCTGATCCTGAGGTCCTCAATGCCATCGAGTCCCAACTGAGCAAGCCCCCAGAAGAACGAGGCAGATTCATCGCAGGTCCTATCACCCGGGGTGACGCCGGGTACAACGACCAGCACCCCTGGCACTTCGTGGAGGGGGAGTGGACGCTCGTGGAGACCGCGATCGAAGCTTGCGACGGGGCGCCCGCCTACGTGGACACCCACGTCGACTACTTCGTCGATGAGGTTGGGCGATACTGCCCTTGGTCCTCCAGGGTACGGAAGGAGGTGGATTCTCCATTGTAGGCAAAGCAACAGGGATGTGCAGTTCCCGGCGAGCCGAGCCCCAGGGTGTCAACGCGAAATATAACACCGACGTGAAGGAGGGGATCTGTGAGATGAAGAAAGAGTAAACAAACTCGGAGGTTTCTTATTAGAATTCATCCCATACCTGCACGACGATCACGCTGTCTCTGGGGGTCAGGAAATGCAGTCGAATAGAGGCTCAAGGGGTCCTTCCGATCGAAGACGCTCCTTGCGTGGCCTGCGAAGGTCCGTAGGCCTGCCTCAGGACATCATTCCGGTTTGAATCGGAGCATTTAGGTGCAATCGGCCAATGATCAACGGGTGATCAGAAAGTCCTCAGCGCGTCCTCATGATGCTGGAGGGGCCTTTCCGTACGCTACAGGTGCACGATCACATTTCCCATGGCGTTGCACCTCTGTCAGGCGCCCGGCTTCCCCGTGGTGAGGGTGCCGGGCGCTCGACAGGGGCGCATCTACGCCTCGCCTGCTCGTTGACCGTGGTACACAACTTCCCAAATTATGTCCACAGCAAAAGTCCCGTCGGACCCATCCTCGGTGTCGCCCGACTGCTCCGCCGATACTGTGAGCGTCGCGATTGTGGACGACCATCCCGCCATCCGCGAGGCCATCCGCCACGAGGTTGAGCAGGCGATGGACATGGTTGTGTCCGCCGAAACGGACTCCGCCGAGGAGGCCTTTCGGCTCATTCGAGAACGCGATCCGGACGTGGCCATCGTCGACCTATCACTCCGCAACGAGCATTCCTTCGGACTGATCGAGGCGGTGCAGGCCCAGCATCCCGACACAGACCTCCTGGTGTTCTCGGTCCACGACGAGACGGTTTATGCCGAGCGCACCCTCCGGGCGGGGGCCTCGGGGTATCTCATGAAGGGCGGGTCGATGGCGGAACTCCTGACGGCCGTGCGGCAGGTGGCGGACGGACGGGTGTACCTGAGCCCTGAGATGACCGCACGCGTGCTCCGGCTCATGCAGGAGGGAGAGGCCGAACAGGTGCATTTTCCGGTCGACGAGTTGACGGATCGGGAGCGGCAGGTTTTCCAGATGCTGGGGCAGGGACTGAGCGTTGAGGCCATTGCCGATCGGCTCGACCTTACCCGCAAAACCGTCGAGACGCACCGACGACGGACCAAAGAAAAGCTCGGGTACGAGACGATCGACGAGGTCGTGTCTCACGCAGCCCGGTGGGTGCTCGGGGCGAAGAGCGGAGACGAAAAGTCATGATCCGTGCGGACATTCCGAGGGGTTTTCCCTCGAAGTCGCGGGTGCTGAGGTGTTGGCCCGGAGCGGCCGTACTGGGCGCGTCGACCGTGGTGCCTTCTGCGACGCGGCGATGCAGGGGACAGGGTTTCATCCTCTTCATTGGAACCGGTAGCTCGTCCCCATGCTCAGCGCAAATCGATCCCCGTCCACGTGCTTGTTCAGCACATTGACCCAGGTTGGGGTGAGTGTGATCGGAACCGGGCCCGGTATGACAAGCGAGAGGCCCAGGTTCAGGTCCTGTCCGTGCCACGTGCCGAGTACGTTCAGCCGATCCATCAGTTGGACACTGAGCCCCCCGAACAGACTGGCCTCGTTTGCTCCTCGCGAGAGACGGCTCATCGTGTTGAACCGCCCGTCCCCGACCCCAACGGTGGCCGACGCTCCGGTCAACGGTCCTCGACTGATCCGGACGGTTTGACTCGCCACGACGTAGGCGCTTCTGCTGAGCCGATCGCCATAGCGAACCATGTCTTCCATGCCGATGGCAATGGCGAAGCCCTTATAAAGATGGCGATGGATCTTCAGGCTCACGCCCCCGTCGCTGAGCGGCTCTTCCACCAAATCATACGGCGCGTACGTAATTTCGATACCAACGGTCTTGCGAGCATCGCCCAGCCCTACGCCCAAGAACGCCGCCCCATCATTTCTCTCGGGAATTCCGACGCCCACGTAGCACTGATACGCCACTCCGCCGAACACGTCACCGAATTCAGCCCCATACGCGGTCGGCGTCCCAACAGCAAGGGCCGGCGCTGGTCCCTTTTCTCTGTACCCCTGTCCCGCAATTTCGCCTCCGGCGTATCCCAGCCCGGCGGATTCGTTTATCGAGCGTGGCAGCTGTGTTTGAAGGGGCTGGGCCTTCACTCCGTAGGCAGTTACCCCTAAGAGCAGTAGCCCGACCATCCCGAGGATTCCCTGCGAGAGAAGCCCCCGTGTCGTTGGCCGATGGGCCAAGGCGCTCCGGAAAAACACGTGCCTGGGTACGGCTGCGGCGTGGGCCATGATGTGTTCGCACAGATGGGATCAGGGGAGACGGACCCAATACTTCGAAGCAAAATGGTCACCCCTACGCCTGATGTCCGCCCACTTTTGAGTCGATCTCCCCGTGTGGATCTGGAGCAAGTATCGAGGAACGGTTTCCCCGAAGATCATCCGGTCTCCCAGAGAAAAACACGGAGCACCCAGACATAGAAAAAGCCCGCGTCGACAACTGAGGGCGGGTCGTTGTCGAGCAGGCTTTATCTATGGCGTCAGTCCGCGGAAGCCAGGATCCGTTCGGCGTTGATCCGTTCCGATCCCTCGCTCCGCTGGCCTCGGCGTCTTCCGACGTCCAGGCCGTTGTCTGACGCCTGGAAAGAGTATACGACAATCCGAAGCTCGGCGCAAGGGGCGATTGCGACGAACTGGTGACGGGATTGGAGAGATTCGGGGAAGGGGCCTCCCAGGCGAAGAGGGCCGGTTACTTGAGACGGAGGAGCCACGCCCCGGACGGGAGGTCCTCGCTGCGCCCGGTGAGGACCTGCCTGGCGGCATCGGCATCCTCGTACTCGCCGATGACGACCCGATACCGACGACCCCGGTCGGTCTCGGACGAAACGGTCTCGACGGGCACCGACTCAGAAAACAGGTTTCGATACTGTCGGGCCGTCGCCTTGGCACCGTCGGCATCGCGCGTTGAGGAGACGACAATGCCCCACCGCTGTCCCTGTGCGCGGGACTCCTGCTGCTCGGCCGTCTGTTCCGGGTTCGCTTCATCCTGCTCCGTCGTCTTGGTCTCCACCGTTTTGGAGAGGAGCCACGCTCCGGACGGAAGGGCCGTTCTGCGCTCGTTGAGGACATCCCGGGCAGCGTCGGCATCGTCATACTCGCCGATCACGACGCGGTACCGACGGCCCCGGTCAGTCTCGGACGGGACGGTCTCGACGTGAGTGAAGTCAGAAAACAACTCTTGGTACTGCCGGCCCACGGCCTCGGCGGTGCCTGGTTCGCGCGTCGACGCGACGACGATGCCCCACTGTTCTTTCTGCTTCTGTCTGGCCGGTTGCTGGTCCCTCTCTGTCTCATTCGCTCGTTTCTCGTCTGCCTGTTTTGCGTCCGCCCGGTTCTTCTCCCTCCGTGGGGCCACGCGAACGATCGCCGTCCGAAATTCTGATCCGGCCTCATTGGAGACGCGAAGCCGTGCGGAGTATTTGCCCGAGGAGTTGTACGTGTGGGTCGGGGAGCTCCCGGTCGCGCTCGCGCCGTCCCCGAAGTTCCAGTTGTACGTGAGCGACCCGCTTCCCGTCGCGGCACTACTGAACTGAACAGGCGTCCCGACGGTGATCGAATCGGGGGTCGTGCGGACCGATGCAATCCGGGGCGGCTCCGGCGGGCGCTCGACCGTCACCGTGGTCGACTGGCTCGCGTTCCCGGCCGTATTGCTTGCGGAGAACGAAACCGTATGGGTGCCCGGCCGCTCGAAGGCATGGGTCGCGGTGAGGCCGGAGGCCGTGCCCCCGTCGCCAAAGTCCCACGTGACGTCCAGGGGGCGGTCTGCGTCCGATTCGTTAATCGTCGCCGCAAAGGTGACCGACGCGCCGGCCTTCGCCGTGGCCGGGCCGTCGAGCTGAATGATCCGGGGGGGCGTTGGCGTCGTGAACGAGATCTTCAGGCCAAAGCCGAGGAGCTGGCCCGTCATGTCGAACCGTTCCCCGGTCGCGGCCCCGTCCACCGCATCGTCCGGAATGGTGGCATTGAAGCGGGATTCGACGTAGAACGATGCCTCCCGGCTGAGCAAGATATCAAAGCCGGCCCCAACCGTCGGTCCGTACCCCATGCTCGTCGGGGGACTGTCGCCGCCGAAGGTGGCATTGATCCCGATGTCGATGTACGGAGCTACGGCCTGGCCCGGACGGCCAAATGTGTAGCGTCCCAGAAGCTGCGGTGCGAAGCGATACGAGTCCGAAATGCCTCCGATTCCGGCGTATCCCGCGATGGGGTAGTTCCCGGCCTGCATCCCGAGGGCAAGGGCCCACGCGGGGGAGAACTGGTATCCGAACTCCCCGGCCACCATGAACGGAAGCCCCGAGCCTTCCCGGAATTCCTGAAAGTCGAGCGGATGCGTGGTCGTCCCGGCCGGAAAATCACCGGTGTAGTCCGAGATGCCGCCCCCGAGTTTACCATAGAAGGTGTCCCCACGCCTGGACTGCGCGTGCGTCGGGAGCGATAGAACCCCGAGCAACAGGCCCACGAGGAAGAGCGAAACTCCGGTTGAGAGCATGGTCTCGCGCGGAGTGATGGAGCAGATAGGAAAGAAAGATGGCATGGCGAGGTGCTTCGGGTGAAGGCCTGTACGTTGGGAAACGGCGCTGTCAGTATCGTTGCGGCAGGGTTCTGTCGACTCGGCAACTGCTGCTTCAGCCCCCTCAATCTTTACACGCTCGTCAGAGCAGAACCCCTGTTAGGGATCGCCGCAAATATCTTGCCTCGCCTTCCTGCACGAGGCAATTGTCGGGGAGAGACCGATTTCTCTGGCCGAAATGCCGACGCCTCCTGGTCGGGTCCCAAAATGTTGGTGCGATCCTTCGTGGCCAGGGTCCATCCCAAGCGGCCGAGGTACGCTCCTCCTCCCTCAGTGGCTTCTTGTAGGGGCTTCGAGTAAGTCCTACTCAGATCGGGCACGACAGCCTCGGACGAGCAGCGCAATCCGCGGACGTACCGAGCCTTGAAGGCGAATGCTCACCTGTGCGAGGTGCGTGTGTGGGGAACTCCACTGGGCGGTGCGCCGACCACGGCGGGAATTGCGTCCCTGGTACAGTTGTTGTCCTGACTAATATGGCTCCCCCCAAAGAGCCCCCATACTGAAATCGGGACAGCGTTCCCCCGAAAAACCCGCCGCCGCTCTGTGCTGAGGCCGAAATCGTCCAGGCCCTGTGTTGCGAACGGCGGGAGGCTCCCGTCCAGCGTATTCGCCTTCGTTCGATAAGCCCCTCGCGAACATGCCCCGTTACCACCTGACACAGGTGCTTTTTCTGAGCCTCCTTCTGGCCGTGCTCGGCCCGGCAGCAGGATACGGTCAGGAGTCCCCAGAGACAGAAGGCAGCGTGTACGTGAGCACCGATGCCGGAGAATCGGAAACGTTAACCTTCGGGATCGATCCGGAAGCGACCGATAGCATCGACTCGCAATTTGGGGAATCGGAACTGCCGCCGGTGCCCCCATCGGGGGTGTTCGATGCCCGGTGGATTGACGATGACATTCCGCCCTCTTCGTTCGGGGAGGGGCTTCTCATCGACATCCGGCCGGGCAGCGCCAGCTTCAACGGGACCCACCAGCATGAAATCCAATTTCGGACGACGGAGTCGGCCACGGAGGTCACCATCGAATGGGATCTGCCCAGCGGAGTGACCGGCACGATTGAGGACAGAATTGGCGGAGCGGTCTACGGGCCGGTGGAGATGGAGGGAAATGATTCCCTGACGGTCGATCCGGGAGACCCGGCTGCGATCCTCACGATCGACTACAATGCACCGCCGACGCTTGAAACGAACGAGGGAACGACCCTGAACGAGGGGGAACAGGCATCCATCCCGGCCGATTCGCTCAGCGCCTCGGACCCGGACGACGACCCGTCGGCCCTGACGTTCACCGTCACGGACGGGCCGGCGAACGGCGACCTGCTCGTCGGGGGAACGACGGCGTCGGAGTTTACGCAGCAGGACCTGATCGACGGCCAGGTCGCCTACAACCATACGGCCGACGTTCCGCCGGGGGAGACGCCCGCCAACGACGCGTTTACCTTCGATCTGAACGACAGCAAGGGCGAGGGCCCCACAGGCAACGTCTTCTCAGTGGCCGTCCAGGGGACGAACGACCCGCCGACGGCCCAGAGCGATGCCGATACCACGCAGCAAGGCACGGAGCTCTCCATTCCCGCTCCGGGCATCGTGGGGAATGACAGCGATCCGAATGGCGACCCACTTGCCGTGTCGGAAGTGAACGGAAGCGCCTCGGACGTGGGACAGCAGATCACGCTGTCCTCCGGTGCGCTCTTGACCGTGGAGGCGGACGGGGCCCACAGCTACGCGCCGAACGGGGCCTTTGAGGACCTGAACGGGGACGAAACCGGATCGGACAGTTTCACCTACACGGCCGACGATGGGAACGGCGGGACCGATCGGGCAACCGTTACCATTACCGTCGAAGGAACCAACGGGGCTCCGGTGGCCGAAGACGACAGCTTTACCACGTACGAAGACAGCACGCTGACGGTCGGCGCGCCCGGCCTCCTCCAGAACGACGACGATCCGGAGGGTGACCCATTGACGCCCTCGGTCGCGTCGGCGCCGGGCCACGGCACGTTGACGCTGAATGGGGACGGCTCCTTCGAATACGAGCCGGCACCGGGGTTTGCCGGGACCGACAGCTTCACGTACGAGGTCGCCGACGGAAGCGGCGGCACCGACCAGGCGACTGTTGCCCTTGAGGTCATCGCAACGTATGCCCTCTCCGTCGGCGACGGATGGGATTTGTTTTCCCTCCCGTACCAGTTGGACGACCCGACCTTCGGGACGGTGCTACCGTCGTGCACGAGCGGGTTCTTCTTCGAGACGGGTGTGGGCAACCAGCCCATCGCCGACGGGGATACGCTCTCCGCAGGCGAAGGGTTTTGGGCGAAGTGTTCGTCGGACACGGTGCAACTCGTCGGCGACGAGCCCGACCCCCAGACCGTCGATGTGGCCGGGGGTTGGAACATCATTGGGCCCTTTGCCGACTCCGTCGACACTGCATCGATTTCCACAGACCCGTCGGGCATCATCGAGAGCTCCTTCTTCGGACTCGATCCCACCGGCGGCTATGCGTTCGCCTCCGTGCTCGCCCCCGGAAACGGGTACTGGGTCAAAACCAGCCAGGCCGGGACCCTCGACCTTACAGGTGGGGGAGGATCCTCTAGTCTTGCGTCAACGACCTCTCTCTCGGATGCGCGAGCAGTCCGGGAAGGAACGGAGACGCAGCTTCAGGTGAACGATCGGGAGGGGCAGGAGGCGACGTTGTGGTTGGAGTACGGGGCGTCCCCCGACGGGGAACAGGAGTTGCCCCCCGCGCCGCCCGGAGAGGTCTTCGACGTTCGATTCGCCGGCGGAACGTTTCTCGCCACCTGGGCGCCGGGTGCTGGCGGGGCGTCATTTCGCGAGGTGCGCCTTCAGGGCGCAGACTATCCCTTGACGCTTCGGTTGAAGGGACGCTCCCCGTCGGCGGTTGTGCGCGTGAAACAGGGCGTCGGGTCCAGCGCCCCCGTCACGTCGTTGACCCCGGAGGCCCCGTCGATGACCGTACAGGACGACAACGGGGTATTGCAGGTGGCGCTGCTCCGGGTGGTCCCGGACAACTTCGCCCTGGAAGGCAGCACTCCAAATCCGGCAAGTGGGCAGGCAACCATCCGGTACAGGGTCCCCAAACAGGTGCCCGTGGAGATCACCCTGTACGACATTTTGGGACGGGAGGTCACGACGCTCGTCGAGGGAGAGAAAAAAGCAGGGACGCACAGCGTTCGCGTTGACGTTGGCTCGCTCCCGAGCGGCAGGTACTTCTATCGCATGTCAGCGGGGAGATTCTCGAGGGTGCAGCGGATAAGCGTCCTTCAGTAGGCCCGCGGATAAGGGGCTATCAGAACGTCCCAAGGGCTTGGGGCGTGTGGCTTCTCTCCGAGAATCTCCCTGAGCAGCGCTAAGGGCATCATCCACGTCCATTTCAACGCCCCCTCGAAACCCGTCCCGCGACGCCCGTGTGAAAGCAAAACGCAAAATTGCCCCCTGGAGGGGTGGCAGAGCCTGGTCGAATGCACCGGTCTTGAAAACCGGCGGGCCGCGAGGCCCCGGGGGTTCGAATCCCTCCCCCTCCGCTCCCCCGTCGCACTGCGTCCCGCGGATGCGTCGCGTGTCGTCACGGGACGGTATTGCTCCCGATCCGTTCAGTCCGATCGGGACGCCTGTTCACCCGCCGATGGTCCGCCATGGCCGCCTCGGCCCCCTCGGAGTTGCCCGCCCTTCGCCGCTTTGTGCGGCGCTACCTCCAGTACGGCACCGCGGCGCTCGTAGGAGCCCTCGTCCTCATTGAAGGGGCTGGCCCCTGGCTGGTCGAATGGTTCCGGACCGCCCCCGGCGAGCAGCTGTGGGGGCGCCTGCTGTTTGCCTTCTGTACCTTCTCCGTGGGGCTCTGGACGCGCCTTCATTTGTGGGCCCTGCTCCTGCCCGTCGTCCTCTGGCTCTTCCGGTGGGCTGGCGTGCGCGCGAGCCTGAAGCGCGGCGTGTGGTGGATCCTCGTGATTGGGGTCCCCATTGCCGCTGTCCACGTCGCCGTCGAGCGCGGCATCTTTGCCGCGGCCCCCCTGACCCGGCAGGGCATCTATCCCAACTTTACGACCTCCTTCGACTTCCGGGCCGTCGACCCCTACGGCATCGGCGGATGGCGACTCGCCGTGTTTCTGTTCCGGCGCTTCATCGCCGACTACTTCACGTACTTCATCGTGGCGGCCCTCTGCTTCGCCTACGAGCACTTCCTCCGCTCGCGCGAGCAGGAGGCGCAGGCCCAGGCGCTGCAGGGCGAGCTCGCGCAGGCCCAGCTCCAGGCGCTGCGCATGCAGGTGAATCCCCACTTCCTGTTCAACACCCTCAACGCCATCGCCGTCCTGGTGCGCGGGGGCGAGACGGCCAAGGCGGGCCGTACGCTCCGCCTGCTGAGCGACATGCTGCGGTCCACCTTCAAGGGGGCGGACGTGCAGATGGTGCCCCTGCGAGAAGAGATCGACCTCGTGGAGCGCTACCTGGAGATCGAGGAGATCCGGTTCGAGGATCGACTGCGCGTCGAGATTGACCTCGACCCCGACGTGAGCGAGGTACCGGTCCCCTATCTCCTGCTGCAGCCGCTCGTGGAGAACGCCGTGCGCCACGGCATTGCCCCCCACGCCGAGGCCGGGGTTGTGCGTGTGTCTGCTTACCCCACGACGGTAGGCGGGCGGAAGGGGGTCGAACTGGTCGTGGCGGACAGCGGGCCCGGCTTCTCAAAGGACGGCGAGACCCTTCTGGCCGAGAGCGAGGGCGTGGGCCTCTCCACCACGGAGCGCCGCCTCGACACATTGTACGGGGACACGCACACGTTTGAGCTCGGAACGGCCGCCGAGGGCGGGGCGCGGGTGACCATCCAGCTCCCGCTCGACGTGGAGACCGGGGCGCCCGATCTCGACGCGGAACCAGAAACCGCGACTGTTGCAGCCCCGGACTCGTAGCCTCCAGGACGGACCGAACCACCCAGGGACAGGCTCCAACTCCCAGCTCTCTCACTCCCGCGCCCCCACGCCCCCTCGCTCCCAGACCTCACGCTCCCGCTCCCCCATTCTCCCAATCGCAACTCCGTCATGTCGATCCGCGCCCTCATCGTTGACGACGAGCCGCTCGCCCGCACGGGGGTCCGGCAGCTCGTAGAGCCCCTCGACGACGTGACGATCGTGGGGGAAGCCGCCGACGGGCCGGAGGCTGTGCAGCAAATCGAAGAGCAGGCACCGGACCTCGTCTTTCTCGACGTGCAGATGCCGGAGATGAATGGGCTGGAAGTGGTGCGCGAGGTCGGCGTGGAGAATATGCCGCTCACCATTTTCGTGACGGCCTACGACCAGTACGCGCTCGATGCCTTCGAGGCGCATGCGCTCGACTATCTCCTGAAGCCGATCGAGGAGGAGCGCTTCGAGGAGGCCCTGGAGCGGGCGCGTCAACAGCTCCGGCAGCAGGAAGCGGATACGCTCAGTCAGCAGCTCCGCGGGGTGCTCCGGGAGTACGCCGAGGAGGAGACCGAGGGCATCGAGCGCTTTACAATCCGCACTCGTAACCGCATCTATTTTGTCGATGCCGACGACGTGCAGTGGATCGAGTCCGAAGGGGACTATGTGGCCCTCCACGACGGCGAGGACACCCACCTCGTGCGTAAGACCATGAAGGAGCTTGAGCAGCAACTCGACCCCAGTCGCTTCCTGCGCGTCCACCGCTCCTACATCGTGAACGCCGACTACATCGAGGAGCTTCGCCCGCTCGACCACGGCACCTACCAACTCCGCATGGCCAGCGGCACGCCCCTGAAGACGAGCCGCGGCTACAGCGACAACGTGGACGCCCTCCTCGACGCCACGGGGTGAATCCCGGCCCTCTCCACATCCAAAGACAGTAAAGCGAAGCGAGGCTGCCTTTCGGTTGGTCCTTCCTGGTCCGAACCCGTTTTCTCATTTTAATCGACCCCAAGGCCCTTTAGAAAATGACCGCCCGGATGTCCTGAGGCCGCGGACCGGACGAAATTTATCATGCCCGCGCCCTGAGCGCAGCGAGGAAGTAGTCTTGGGCTGAGCCCGACACCCGGAGGGCGAGTTTGATAAATTTCAGGGGAGCGGCCGAGGACATCAGGTCATTTTCTACTTGGCCAAGCCCTTTTACTTCGTGGGTCGCTTCGCTTGTCTCGTCCATTTTGGGGCCATCAAAATGGACATCCAGGACAGAACGGTACTGGTCAGTCCGTCGAGTGACCGGATCGGTCGAAAAACTGGATCTACGTGTCCATGGGGGAGGCCCAGCAGTCGCTTTGGCATCGACCTCGTTCGGGACATCAGTCGTAACGAAGTGGTGCAAAACGCCCGTGTGGGTCCGAGAGCGCCGGTCTGGCCGAATCAACCGCGGCGGCCGACGGTGCGCATCTGTGGACAGTCGTCCGGAAAGAGCCGCGCACCGTTCAACGCAAAGGCACGCACGTCATGAAATCTGCAGTCCATACCCCCGCACGGACCGAGGAGCTTCCCAACAGCTACGTCGAAAAAACGGACGGGACGGTCGGCCCCAACGATCTGGTCTGGAGTGACGCCGAAGACGCATTTCTCCCGGCCGAAGACTCGGGAACGTCGCCCGTTGGGAAACGCATTGACGATTTCGAGCGGGTCGGGACGCCCGCATACTGGGTCACGTTCGACGGCACGACCGGCGTCGTCTGGGGCGTGGGCCAGACTCCCGAAGAAAGTCTGCGCGCGGCCAAGTTCGAGGCCTTTGGCGACGACCACAACGCCGTCGGCTACGAGTTTGCCTGCTGGTGTGAGGAGATGAGCACGACGGTGTGCTCTGAGACCCTATACGAGAAAGCACAAGCGGACGGGCGACTGTCGATTTCCGACGATCGTCTTCGGGAGCACATCGTCATGGAGTAGTCGGAGGCCCGGCGTTCAGACCCGTCGGTGACCGCAATCTAGGCCACGCCGGACGTGAGCATCCCGTGCAGTCGGGCAACTCATCGTGTCGCACGGCCGGTTCGTCGCACAACCGGCATCTCCGCGGGCAGGGGAGCGTTTGGAGGAGGCGCATTGAGTGAGACGGACTCCGTCTGAATCCGTCCCACCGTCTTCCCCGACAACGACTCGCTTCCATGACTGCTCGCCGACCCTCGCTCTGGATTTTCCTTCTTCTCGCCGCCGCCGTCGGGCTCGCCGGATGTGAGCCCTACATGAGCCTGACCGATCGGATTCCGGCCCAGACGCGACGCGCCACGGCCCTCCTCCCGGAGGCGCCCCGCTACGCGGGCATGGTCGACCTGGAGACGGTAATGGGTCAGGTCGATGCGTTTGGGGAAATGGACCTGGCCGACAGCCTTCGCCAGGCAGACGAGTCTCGCCTGAGCACCTTCCTCGACGCCACCGGCATGGACCCCGAGACCGACCTGAAGGCAGTATACGGGGCGATCGAGGACGGCAAGTCGTTCAGCGCCGTGGTGTTCGCGGACCTGACGCCGGATCAGATGGACCGGTACCTCGACCGGGCGCCGTCGGGACGGGCACAGGCCACGAGCTATCGTGACGTGCCCGTCTACCACCTCGTCGTTGGGGAGAAGGAGGGCATGGATGCCTTTCCCGATACCCTGTCGATGGGCTTTGTCCAGGGCGGCATGATTGCCGCGGCGATGAGCACGGGGGAGGTGAAGGCCATGATCGACCGGCACCGGGACGAGAGCGGCGGCTTCGGCGGCAACGACTCGTACATGACGCTCGTCGAGCGGGTGGGGCACGGCAGCACCGCGTGGCTCGTGGGGCGCGACGTGTTGCAGACCGCGCTCCGAGACTCCGGGTCCGGCGCGGCGGTGGCCGACGGGGCACCCAGGGTGAACGGGGCCGGGTTTCAGCAGCTACTCAGCGCGTGGGCCAACCGCATGCTAGGCCTCTCCGACGCGTCGTCTGCGTTCGAGGGCTCGGCGGGCAGTAAGGTCAATCGCCTGAAGAGTCGCATCCGTGAGCAGGCGGTGTCGCTCACGTTGACTGAGGCAACCCTGGAGGGCGAGGCATACCTCACGATGCGGGACGAGACGAGCGCCTCGCAAGTGGTGGACGTGTCGAAGGGTGCGATCGCGGCGCTCCGACTCTCCGAACGGGAGGTGGATGGACTTGCGGGCGACCTGCTCGACGAGGTGACCATCGAGCGAGACGGTCCCATCGTACACGTCCAGTTCGCGCTGGATCGCAAGCGGCTTCGGCGGGAAATGCAGGACGGGACGGAGGAGCGCGCCGCTCGTCGGTCAAAGTCCTCATTTCGTCCGCCAAATGGGGCGACTCGTCGATTGGTCGGCATCACGCGCCCCACTCCGGCGTTCAGCCCTCCACACGCTGCGAAGAGGGCGTGCAACCTGTGCGCCGATCGGCCTGTCCCCCAAATTGAAGGGGCGGCGGAACGCGGATAGGCACCGCAGGGAGGGCGACGACTCGAATCGCCTCCACTTTCGCATTCTCTGAACGCTCGCGACGGCTCATGCGTCGTTTTGTCTTCGAAGTCATAGAGGGAGTTCGGATTGCCGGCCAGGCCATCTGGGCCAACAAGATGCGTTCCACGCTCACCACGCTAGGCGTCATCATCGGCATCGCCGCGGTGACGCTCATGGCGACCGTCATCAACGGGCTGGACCAGGAGTTCGACAAGGCGCTCTCCCAGCTTGGGACCGACGTGCTGTACGTCGACCAGTTTCCGTGGGGCCAAAACGCCGATCGGGAGTGGTGGCGCCTCCGCAACCGCCCGGCCATTCAGCCGGCCCTGGCGCAGACCATCCAGGAGCGCTCGCGCTTTACCGAGACCGCCGCGCCGATGGCGGACACGGACCGGCGGGTGACGTATCGGGGACAGGAGATTGAGGCCGAGATTATGGGCTCGCCGCCCCAGTACGGGCGCATCCGCAACGTGGAGCTCAGCACGGGCCGATTCTACACGCAGGCCGAAGAGCGCGCCTCGCGTCACGTTTGCGTAATTGGGGCAACGATTGCCGAGGAGCTCTTTCCCGCGATCACGCCGCTCGGAAAGGAAATCAAGATGGGAAGCGTGCCGTGCACCGTGATTGGGGTGCAGACGAAGAAGGGCGACAGCATGTTCGGCGGCCCCGGCTCGCCGGACGAGCGGGTTCTCATTCCGTTTAACACCTACGACAAAGCCTTCGGCGTCAGTCGCCGATGGGGCGTCAACGTCATGGCGAAGGTTTCGTCTCCGGATCTGATGGACCGGGCCGAAGAAGAGCTCACCGGCGTTGTGCGGACCGCACGCGGAGTGCCGCCGGGGGAGCCGAATAACTTCGCGATCAACGACCAGCAGCAGGTCATGGACAGCTTCGCGAGTGTGCGTATCGCCATCTACGGGGTGGGGCTGTTCCTGACCGGGCTCGCGCTGGTGGTGGGGGGCATCGGCGTCATGAACATCATGTTCGTGTCGGTGCGCGAGCGGACGAAAGAGATTGGCATCCGGAAGGCGGTGGGGGCCAAGCAGCGCACCATTCTGTTTCAGTTTCTCGTCGAGGCAGTCATCGTTTGTCTGATTGGCGGCGTCATTGGCCTCGGGGTGTCCGCGCTGGGGGCCATGGGCGTGAGTGCCCTCGGCCTTACCGCCACGCTGCCGGCCCAGACGATTGGGGTCGCGTTCGGGATCTGTGTAGGGGTCGGCATCCTGTTCGGCATTGCGCCGGCCTGGCAAGCCGCCACCGCCGATCCCATCGAGGCGCTCCGGTACGAATAGCCGAGGGGCCGCGGCCTCGTCCCCGCTCATTGTTTTTCCACACCAACCTCCACAGAGACCCATGCCGAACGTACGCCCGTCCTCCGGTCCGATGCTTCCGTGGATGCTCATGCCCCTCGCCCACCTGCTGCGGTGGGGCCGCGAGCGCCTGAAGGCCGTCACCGGGCATCTGGGGACGGGCCACGACGGGTCGCTCGACGTG
>Ga0207797_1001245_pt1 | contig 18662 bp, 18 predicted proteins | sample PRCRCaboRojoPR_6_FD_187275 | JGI IMG/M metagenome (GOLD analysis project Ga0207797, IMG submission 187275) | Marine sediment microbial community from Cabo Rojo, Puerto Rico - PR CR 10% Liquid 1 (SPAdes) | ecosystem: Environmental > Aquatic > Marine > Coastal > Sediment | place: Cabo Rojo, Puerto...
CCCGGCCCCCCCCCCCGACCGAGTGTTCAATGACTATCTGTGCCTCCAGAAGGCCTTTTATCCGAGCCGACGTCTCTACAGTCGAGACCGATCGATCCTCCAGCGGCCACCGGTCGACGCCGCGCCCGCCCGGACGACCTCGATCGGTCAGCCGCCGCCACCCCACCGCTCTCGCGGTGTCACACCGACGGTGAACAGTGACTCGCACAGCCATTCGACCGCCCCTCCCCCGCCACCCTGCAGATGGACCTCTCCACACCGACTCGATCGACCTGGATCGCCGCCGCCCTCTACGGACTAGGAGCCTACAGCATCCACAAGACCGGTGTGATCCTGGGCTGGTACTACGACTTCTTCTGGTTTCAGCTGCTCACCCACTTCCTCTCGGCGACCGCCCTGGCGCTCCTCCTGCTGCTGGCGGGCCGCACCCTCGGTCTGTCCGGCCGGCGGCTGCTTACCTTCGTGGTGGTGGGCGCGGCCGTCGGCGCTCTGAGCTGGGAGCTGGTCGAGTACCTCAAGATCTTCCCCTGGCTCATCTGGTGGGGGCCCGCCGACTCGTTCATCGACCTCGTCTTCGACGCGTTGGGCGTGTCGACGGTCCTCCTGCTGGATCGGGCCCGCGGTCACGGCCCGGAACTGGTCGCCGGGGGGTATCCCACCTCGGACCCGACCGCGACCGGTCGGGAGTAGGCGAGACCCGGTCGCCGTCGGATCGGCCCCAACACCCCCTCTCCCGATCTCCCACCTCCCCCAACGGTTTCAGGATGGGCCGGCCATTGTGGAGTCGCTCCCGATGAGCACGCCCCCATAGGCGGTCACCCAGAGCAGGCCCAGATAGGCCACGATGCGCTCCAGTCCGCCGACGTCGAGGGGCGTGGCGCCCTGGAGGAGCGCGAAGGCGACGAAGGCCAGGAGTTCGAGTGTCCCCATGACGGCGGACACGACTGCGAAGGGACCGACACTCCCGGCCGCCACCAGCAGTGCCGTCACGCCGATACCCGCGAAGGATATTGCCGCGCCGATCGTGTGCGGCAGGCCGGTCTCCATGGGGAACAGTCCGACGGCGACCAATCCCACGATGCCGGTCACCCCGGCCGCGGCCGCGACGAGCTGGCCGGCGCGCGACCGGAACAAACCGTATGCCGCGAGCCCCATGAGCCCGCCAGCAACGACCATCACCCCAGTAAATATCTGTTGTGAGCCCGCAGGCGCCGCGTTGGCCCCGAGGGCACTGATCGGCTGCGTCGTCGCGCTGTATCCCGGATACTGCGATGCCGCGACGACGAAGCCCACGAGCAGGACGGTCCCGGCGGCGAGAAGCGTGCTGCCGGCGAGCGTGCGATAATCCGCGGCGTCCATTCTGACCGCTAGGTCGACGGGGATGCCCAAAAGCATTGACGAGCTCCGATGACGAGGGCGGCCGCAGTGCCTGCTTGCGACGGTCCAATTCGCCGATTCCGAGTGGCCGACCCGGTGCGAGCCGCGGCGACGATCACGACGCGGTCGCCTGCTCGAATTCCTGGGCCACCGCCGTGACGGCATCGATTTGGGCGGCTATCTCCTCGGGGTCCAGGAGTACACCACTGGTTTCGGTGCGCACCATTTCCGGGCCGCCCGGTACGGCCTCGGTCAGGCGACTCTCGAGGCCGTCGCTCAGGCTGTCGCCGACGCCGCCGCCGAAACTCGGAACGCCGGCGAGCAGGATGCTCGAGGCCTCGCCGGCGAGGACCGCGTCGTTCAGGTCGGGCTCCGCGAGCGCGGAGCGGGCCCGCTCGGTCAACACGTCCGGCGCGATCCCCGCGGGCTCGCCGACCACGGCGAACTCCCCGACCGTTTGGCCCTCGAGGTCGAGGGCCATCGATCCCATGCCCGAGGGGGCGTCCTCGCCCTGCCCGCCAATCACGAGACCTTCCTCGGGAGTGTGATCGAGGTCCGTTTCGACGACCGTCACCGTCTCCGTCGAGGACTCGCTATCCCCGCCCCCGCCCGAATCGCGTTTCATTGTGCGGACCCGCACCGACCGCCCGTCGACGGTCCCGACGAGGTCCGGCTTCGAATACAGGGTCCGCTCGGCCGGTTCGAGGCGTACCTGCCGACCCGCGCCGACCCAGGCCCGCTTTTGCAGCCACTCGATGACCAGGGCGCCGGCGACGAGCAGGCCCGCGACGAACGCGATGAATCCCGGAATCCCACCGAGGGGGAACATCGAAGGCCTCAGGAACGGTGCGGCCTGACCGGAGTAGATCAGGACAGTCAGCACGAAAACCACGACCCCCCACGCGACTGTCCCGACCGAGTAGACGCTGTGTTTGCGTACCATCGGTGTGTCCTCGTTTCGAGACGTGTTCACGGATTGACCACTTAATATTGTGGGTTGATGTCATGGTACAGCGCGGATTCGCGTGAGCTCGCCCACCAAACTGGGGCAGCAGTGAGTCAGGTCGATCTGTGCCCACGAGTGGCGCCGGGCCCGTGCGGTCCACCGGAGAACTGAGCCCTGGCGGATTCGGAACCGGAAAAAGACTCGCTCCCGCTGGTCGCTCGTCTTCCAGGGCTCGAATCCGCCGCCGGGTTCATCCCTGCGACGCGAGCGACGGCGGTCGCTCGCGGTCGCCTCCCTCGAAGAACTGGGCCCTGGCGGATTCGAACCACCGACGACGCGGTTATGAGCCGCGCGCTCTAACCAGACTGAGCTAAGGGCCCTGGCCCAACCTAACACCCGGTCGGTTCTTGAGCGTTACCTTCACCGGTATCCGAAAAACACGCCGCCGCCAGGGCTCGAACCTGGGACAACCTCGTTAACAGCGAGGTGCTCTACCAGCTGAGCTACGGCGGCTCACCTCCACGTACTGGGGTAATTTTGATATGGCTTTCGTTTCGCCGACCGGCGACGACCCGAGCTTCGACCCGTGATCTGGGTGGGGCCAGACACTGCCGGTGACTCGAGTGGCTCTCCAGAGCCACTCCAGTGTCCATCCAGTGCACATCCAGTGTCCATCCAGTGCACATCCAGTGTCCATCCAGTGTACATCCAGTGCAAATCCAGTGACCATCCAGTGCACATTCAACGTTCATCGAATCTCCCCCGTGGATCCAGCCCGCCATCGGATATTGAGTTAGGAAAGACTAATTTAAGCAACGCAAAAATTTCTTCGCAATATATAAGAATCCCCGTCGGAAAGTGGCATCCGTCGATGGCCCTGCTCGAGAATCTGGTGATCGTCTTCGTCGCCGGCCTCGTTACCGCGCTGGCGACCGGTCTGGGCGCCATCCCGTTTTTCATCTACGACGACATCCCCCGGCGCTGGAACGTCGGCCTCTGGGGCCTTGCCTCGGGAATCATGGTCTCGGCGTCGCTCTTCGGGCTCGTCAAGGAGGGCCTCGCCGAGGGAACGATCTGGGAGATTCTCCCGGGCGTTGCCGTCGGCGTCGTGCTGGTGATCGTGAGCCACCGCGTGATCACGAACACGGAGGTCAACCCCCGCAAATACACGGAGGCTGACTTCAGGAAACTGCTGCTCATCCTCGGGATCCTCACGGTCCACAGCTTCCCGGAGGGGGTCGCGGTCGGCGTCTCCTTCGCCGACCTCAACCTCACCCAGGGCCCGATGCTTCTGGGCTACTCCATCCCCATCCTGGCCGTCTTCATGACCGTCGCCATCTCGATCCACAACGTCCCCGAGGGCACGGCGATCTCCATCCCGCTCCGGTCGATGGGCGTCTCGAAGTGGAAGATGGTGTGGTGGTCGGTGTTCTCCAGCCTGCCCCAGCCGATCGGCGCCGTGCTCGCCTTCGCGTTCGTCCGGGTCGCAAGGGAGTTTCTCCCCTTCGGCTTCGGGTTCGCGGCCGGGGCCATGGTGTACCTGGTCCTCACCGAGTTCATCCCCGAGGCGCTCGAACTCGGGGAGCCGCTGCCGGGCGAGGGCCACCGGGAACTTCTCATTGGCCTCGCCACCGGCTTCCTCTTGATGGTGCCGCTGGCCCTCGTCTGAGGGCATTCAGGAGTGGTCGTGGCCTCGAGGACACCGCCGCGGCACCGACATACTTTCGGTGGGGCCGGGACAACGCCGCCACATGCCAGCCGGGCCCGGCTTCGACGAGGTCATCGCGAGCGTTCGCGAGGAGATAGATCCGGACCCGGGCGAGCGGGCAGCCCTGCAGGAGGCCGTCGAGACGGTCATCGAGCGTACTGAAGCCGTCCTGGCGGATCTGGACGTCGCAGCCGACGTGACCCACGTGGGCTCGACGGCGCGTGGCACCTGGGTCAGCGGCGACCGCGACATCGACGTGTTCGTCCGATTCGATCCGTCCCTGGAGCGGGAGACCCTCGAGCGGTTGGGGCTCCGGATCGGCAACGAGGTCCTGCCGGACGGCCGCGAGGAGTACGCCGAGCACCCGTACGTCCACGGCTCCGTCGACGGCTTTGCGGTCGATTTGGTGCCCTGCTACCGGGTCGGGGCAGCGACCGAAATCGAGTCCGCCGTGGACCGCACCCCCTTCCATAATGACTACCTCGACGCCCGGATCGACGCGGACCTCGCGAGCGAGATCCGACTGCTCAAGCAGTTCCTCAAAGGCATCGGCGCCTACGGGAGTGATCTTCGGACGCAGGGGTACTCCGGGTACATCACCGAACTGTTCGTCCTCGAGTACGGCGACTTCGAGGGCGCGCTGGAGGCGGCTGCGGGCTGGCAGCCCCAGGTCGAACTCGACCCCGAAGACCACGGCACCCGGAGCTTCAGCGACCCGCTCGTCGTTATCGATCCCACCGACCCCGAGCGTAACGTCGCCGCCGTGGTCACGGCCGAGAACGTTGCCCGGTTCACTCATCACGCCCGGGAGTTCCTCGTTGCCCCGGACTCGGCGACCTTCTTCCCGGAGTCGCCCGAGCCCCTCACCCGGGAAGGCGTTCGTGAGGCCGTCGAATCGCGGGCGGCCACCCCGCTGGCGGTCCGGTTCGACCCGCCCGACCTCGTCGACGATCAGCTCTACCCGCAGCTCCGGCGGTCGCTCGCTGGCCTGATCCGTGGTCTCGAGACCGAGGGATTCGACGTGCTCCGCGGCGAGACGTGGGCGGCCGACACCGCCGTCCTCTTCCTCGAGCTCGAGGTGGCGGAACTGCCCGCCGTCGAACGACACGAGGGGCCGCCGGTCCACGTTGAGGCCCACGCCAGCCGGTTTCTGGAGACCTACGCGGACGAACCGGTCTACGGACCCTTCATCGACGAGGATCGATACGTGGTCGAGCGCGAGCGAGCCTATCCGAGTGCGGTCGGCTTCGTCGAGGAGGGGCTGCTGGACGTGGCACTGGGAGCACACATCGAGACAGCACTCGAATCCGCGGGCTACGAGGTCCGTTCGGGCACGGCGGTTGCACGCCTTGCAGACGAGTTCGGCACCGAGCTGGCAACCTACTTTCAGCCGACCGCCTGATGGGCCCGGCGGACGTCCTGGATGAGGTCGACCACCTCGTCCGAGACCCGATCCTGCGGATCGCTCTCGGACGCGCCTTCGAAGACGTCGTTGACCGCGCCGACGCCCTCCGCGAGCGTGTCGAGTCCGTAGCCGCCCTCCAGGACGAAACCCAGGCCCGCCTCGACGTCCGCCGCGATCGACTCGGTCCGCTCGGCGAGGAGCCGGTAGCCCGGGGTCGTCACGTGCATCCGTGAGATGGGGTCGTGGAGATGGGCGTCGAACCCGGCGCTGACGAGCAGCAGCTCCGGATCGAACTCGACGATCCCCGGTCTGACGAGTTCGTCCATCGCGGCCAGGTAATCCGCGTCGTCGCTCCCGGGTGGGAGCGGGATATTGAGCGTGGTCCCTTCCCCGGCCCCGTCCCCGAGTTCGGTGACGTCACCAGTTCCGGGATAGAGCCCGTGTTCGTGGAGGGAGACGTAATAGACGTCCCCGCGCTCGTAGAAGATGTCCTGGGTGCCGTTGCCGTGGTGGACGTCCCAATCGAGGATCGCCACCCGATCGAGCGACCGTGTGTCGAGGGCGTGAGCGGCAGCGATCGCGCCATTATTGAGAAAGCAAAACCCCATCGCGTCGTCCTCGGTCGCGTGGTGGCCCGGGGGTCGGCCGAGCGAGAACGGGATTTCGTGGCCCCCACCCCCGTCGAGGGCGGTTTCCGCGGCCCAGATTGCCAGCCCCGCGCTCGCGAGGGCGGCCTCCCAGGTCGTCTCCGTCGCGATGGTGTCCGGGTCCCAGTTGCCCCCGCCGGCCTCGATAAACGCCTGGATTTCCTGGAGATACCCGTCCGTGTGGACCCTTGAGGCAGCGTCTACGGTGGCCGACTCGGCATCGACGTATTCGACCCCGTCCTCGCCGTCGAGTGCTTCCCGGATGGCCCGCAACCGGTCGGGGTTCTCGGGATGGCGGACGCCGGGGTCGTGTTCGAGGCAGGACCCGTTGAAGCCGAATCTCATCCCACGAGCCGGAAGTACATCTCGATGTCCTCTGCCTGGATCGTCCGGCGGCCGGCGTGTTCGGCGAGTTCTCGGGCTCCCGCGGCCGCCTCGACGCCGTAGTCCTCCAAAATAGCGGCCAGCGCGAGCCGGGCGTCCTGGGCGACCCGCACGTAGGCGGGCACGTCCAACCGGGCGATCCGATCGACCGGCGCCACCGGCAGGGTCAACGTCGACGGATCCGGCACCGACGACCGACCGAAATCATCGACCATCAGGGTCTTCCGACCGTCCGCCTCGGCGCGCTCGGCCGCGTTCGCGGCAAGCTGCGCGCCGTACTCCTGGATGTGGCGTGCGAGCGCCGCCGCCGCGTCCGCGCTGACCCGGAGGTCCCCCGCTTCCTCCCGGATCAAGGTATCGACCGGCGCGAACGGGAGCTCCACGCTCATACCCAAAGGCGGGTCGGTGGCACGCTTAATCCTTTCCGTTACCCCGACATTTCCGCGGAAATCACCGGACCTCGTCGGCGTGCAGCCGACCGTCGCGCAGCGTCCCCGTCACCGTGACCTCCTGCCCGAGTTCGACGGCCGCGCCGGTCTCGACGCTCACCGTCTTCTCGCCGTCGTCGAGGATGACCGGGTCCCGGGCCTGTACCACGACCCCCGTGAACTCGACGTGGTCGCCCTCCTCGCCGACCGATGGAACCGCCTCGGCGGGGGGCGACGGATCGTCCGCCGCCGTGTCGGCGTCGGCCGCCGTTTGCGCCTGGGCAGTGTCGCCATCCGTTGCCGTGGCGGAACCGCCACCGCCACCCGACGTCCCGCCCGAGAACGCTCCGAGCCCCGTGTCGCCGTCGCCCTCCATCTCGACGTCCGTGAGGCCGTCTTCGAGCGGGATGATCGAGGAGCGCCAGTTCGCCGACGCCTCCAGGTCGTCCTGCCAGCCGTCCTGGATCTGGACGTCCACGAAGAGCACCTCGTCGCCCGGGCCGAGGTCGACGTCCGCCTTCTCCCCCCAGAGAGCGACGCGGATGTCACCCGTGTCATCCTGGATGCGGACGTTCCGGACCTGGCCCTCGGTGCCGTCGTCGCGATCGAAGGTGCGCTTGGGGTCAGCCGAGCGGACGACGCCGGCCAGGTCGACGGTCTGGTCGATCTCGACGTCCTCTATGGGGGTTGCGTCGGGCACGTAGCTGACCGCGGCGTCGGTCGTGGAGACGGCCCCCCGGTCGCCGACGTGGAGTTCGAGTGACCCATCGCGCTCGCGAACGTAGCCATCGACCACTTCCACGACGTCGTGGACGGCGAACCCCTCGGCCTGGGAGGCCATCTCGTCCCAGAGAGTGACCCGAACACGGCCCGTCTCGTCCCCGACGACGAGATTCGAGACCTGCCCTTCCGAGCCGTCGTCGCGGTCGAACGTCCGCACCGGCTCGGTCGCGAGGACTTCCCCCACGAGCGTGACGTCCGAGACCCCGAGGGTCAGATCAGAGACCCGGTACTCGTCCTGGACCGCGACTTCGATCTCGGCCTCGGGGTTCTCCTCGACGGCGTCTACGTTGACCTCCACGCCGTTGTACCCGTCCTTCGGACGGCCCTTGATGTCGAGGACATCGCCCACCTCCAGGTTCTCCGAGGCACCGCTTGCCACCTCGTCCCAGAAGGAGATCCGGATCTGGCCGGTCTCGTCGGCCACCTCGACGTTGATGACCTGGCCCTCGGGCCGGTCCTCGTCGTCCCGCTCGAAGGTCCGTAGCTCCCCGACCCCGGTCACCTTCGCGGTGAACCGCACCTCCTCCATCCCCGGCTCGATGTCGGCCACCCCGTTGACCTGGCCGTCGTCGAGTTCGTGGGCGACGAGCATCGCCGCCGTCTCCTCGTCGGCCAGCCCCGCCATCTGCTCGACCTTCGCCGTCACCGCCTCGCGGAACTCCTCGAGGGAGACGTCCTCGGTGTCCAGGTCCTCGTAGATCTCCTCGATGTCGCCCATTGGCCTAGACTAGGCACTGCTATCGCTCTTGAACCTTGTCGTTGCCCGTCCGGCGCCCGCGGGGCCCGACGCTTCCTGTCGGTTTCGCGCAATGGTTCAGAACAGCGTGTCCGCCGTCGCCGCGCCGATGACCGAGAAGATGGCGCTGAGGCTAATCGCGGTGACGGTGGCTGCCGGACCGGCCTCGAAGGTCTCCGGGGCGGCGAAGACGAACGCCAGGATGGTCACCGACCCGAAGGCCACCAGCAACAGCGAGACGAACCGGATCGGGACCCCCGCGACGTCGGCTTCGGCCTCCGGGTCGCGGTTCCGATCGGCTTTGTACAGCGTCCCGTATCCGATGGCGGCGACGATCACGATCGTCAGGAGCGTCTGAACCGGCCCCATGTGCTTGGCCAGCGTCCAGACTTCCTCGGTCACGACGAACGGGCCCGCCAGCAGGAACCCGCCGACGAGCTGTTGGGCCAGGTCCGCGATCCGGAAGAGGTGCCGGCGGCGATTCATGATCGGCTCTCGGACCCCCACGGCCAAAAGTCCCCGTCTGATGGGGCGCTACCCTCATTCCCCTCCCGATACTACTGACAGGCCATGTCAACACCTGATAGATCCGATCCGTTCGTCCACTGGGCCTCCCGGCTCGGCGTGGTTGGCGAGCGGTTCGACCGCCTGGACCGGTGGCTTGCAGAGACCATGGCACGAGCCGGCGTTCCCGCCTTGCGCGTAGCCCTCGGCGTGGTGTTCGTGTGGTTCGGCGGACTGAAGATCGTCGGGACGAGTCCTGCAGCCGAACTCGTCGCCCGGACGGTGTACTTCCTCCCGGGAGAGATCTTCGTCCCCATTCTCGGCGTCTGGGAGGTCCTCATCGGGCTCTGCTTCCTCTACCGGCCGGCTATCAGGGTCGGCATTCTGCTCCTCTTCCTGCAGATGCCGGGCACGTTTTTACCCATCGTGCTGCTCCCGGAGGTCGTCTTCGCTCCGGGACTCTTCGCACTGACAGTCGAGGGGCAATACATCATCAAGAACCTCGTGATCATCGGGGCCGCCTTGGTAATCGGCGGGACCGTCCGGGAGCGCGAGACCGGTGGCTGACCCGCTGGAGACCCGGGGGACGGGTCAGCGAGAGGGCTCGGAGGCTCCATCCCACAATCGTAATGGATTTACTTCCCGGTCGGGTACGTGGTATCGAGTCCTGGTAGGGTAGTGGACTATCCTCCTGGCTTGCGGAGCCAGGGACCGGAGTTCAAATCTCCGTCAGGACGTCATTCTCCCCGCCTCGACGCGAGCGCCAGCGGGGCGCTCGCCTCGTCAAGTGACGTCCTGACTTGCTCCCGCTCGCTTCGCGCGCGGGAACTCCGTCAGGACGGTTTCCGTTCCCGTGTGCAACCAGCAATCGTTACCGTTGGCACAGTATACAATGCATGAGTGGCCAGGGTAAGGACCCGTTGACGCGGGCACGTGAAGGCCGCCTATCGCGCCTCAGTGCGGGAATCATCGATGAAAATCGGGAACAAGGGTTTTTATGACCCTTGCATCGAGTTCCACTCGGATGAACCGGATCCGCGTCCTCCTCGTGGACCGCGATCCCGAGTCCGGGACCCGGACCGGTGAGGCGCTCTCGGGGGTTACAGCCCGCGTCTCGATCGTGGCACACGTCTCGCCGGCGGGGCTCGAGAGCCTCGGTGACCGGCAGGTCGATTGTGCGGTCCTCGTGTCTGACGGGTCGGACTGGGCGACGGACCTCGAAGCAGTGCGCAGCCGGGTCGCTCCGGCCCCAGTCGTCCTATTCACCGACTCGGGGTCGGAGACACTGGCCGGTCGGGCGGTCGCGGCGGGGGCCGACGGGTACGTCAGCGCGAGCGCGGAAGCGGAACCCATCGAGGTCCTTGCGGAGCGGGTGGTTGCACTCGGTTCCGCTGCCGACCCGCCCGGCTGGTCCGGCAATAATCAGGTCCCAGCGGATGACGTCTTCGAACTCGTCGGCTCGCTCGTCCTCTCCCTCGCCCCGGATGGCACGATCGAACGGATCAGCAAGGAGGGCGCGTCGTTCCTCGGTGTGCCCCAGGACCAACTCGAAGGCGCGGACTGGTTCGAGGTCGCCGTTCCGTCGCCTGATCGGGAGGATCGGCGGGGGGCCTTCGAATCGCTTCTGGCGGGGGACCGCGACGGCGAGGACCGCGAGCGGTCGGTCGTTGCGGCCGCCGACGGACACCGGACGATCGAATGGCGGAACGAGGTGCTCCGAGACGAGTCGGGTGCGCCCGTCCGCGTGTTGCGGGCCGGTCGGGACGTCACCGAACAAGCCGCCCAGGCCCGTGCAGTGGCCGCCGAGCGCGACCGCTTTGCGGCACTCTTCGAGAACATCCCCGAACCCGCCATCGTGGCCTCCTTCGAGGACGGCAAACCCATCGTCAAGCGGCTGAACCGGGAGTTCGAGCGAGTGTTCGGCTTCGGCCCGGAGGAGGTCGTCGGCCGAAACGTCGACGAGTTCATCGTTCCCGAGTCCGAGCGGGACGTGGCCTCGGATCTCAATCAGGACCTCACCGGGGGGCATAGCGTCCAGACGGAAGCCACCCGGCTCACGGCCTCGGGTCCACGCGATTTCCGACTCCACGTGGTCCCGCTCCAGCCCGGGACCGAGAACGTGGAGGGCTATGCCATCTACGAGGACATCACCGACCTCAAGCAGCGCCAGCGGATCCTCGAAGGGCTGCACGGAGCGGCGACGGAGGTCGTCGGGGCCGATTCGGCGAGCGAGGCCTGCCAGCGGACGGTCGAGGCGGCCCGGGAGCTACTCGCCTTCGACCTCAGCGAAATCAGCCTCGAAGAGGACGGCTATCTCGTACCGGTGGCCGCCTCCGAAGACCTCGACGAGACGACGCCGACGACGGTGTCCGTCGAGGAGGGGGTCGCCGGCGAAACCTACCGAACCGGCGAGTCGATCCTGGTCGAAGACCTCACAACCCATCCGGAGGCCAAACCACAAGGCGAGTTCCGGTCCGCGATCAGCGTCCCCATCGGCGACCACGGGGTGTTCCAGGCCACGGCCAGCGAGCCCGGCGCCTTCGACGAGACCGATCTCGACCTCGCGGAACTGCTGGTCTCTCACACGGCCGAGACCCTCACGCGACTGGCGACCGAACGCGCGCTCCGGGAGCGAGAGGAAACCCTCCAGCGCCAGAACGACCGCCTGGAGAAGTTCACCAAGGTACTCTCCCACGACCTCCGCAACCCCCTCAACGTGGCCGCGGGCCAGCTGGAACTCGCGATGGAGGACGGCGACCTCGAGCGGCTCGAGACGGTGAGCACGGCCCACGACCGGATGCGCGAACTCGTCGAGGACGTGCTCACGCTGGCCAGGCAGGACCAGCGGGTCACCGATACCGAGCCCATCGACCTGTCCGCCCTCCTGGAATCGTGTTTCGGGACGGTGGACACCGCCGACGCGGACCTCCAGGTCGACCTCGACCGCCCGGTCCTGGGCGACAGGCCGCGCCTCCGCTCGCTGTTCGAGAACCTCTTCCGAAACGCGGTCCAGCACGGCGGCGAGGGCGTCACCATCCGGGTCGGTCGCCTTCCGGAGGGCTTCTTCGTGGCCGACGACGGGCCGGGTATCCCGGCGGACGTCCGCGAGGACGTCCTCGAACCTGGCTACACGACCCACGAACGGGGGACCGGACTCGGCCTGAGCATCGTCTCGGAGACGGCGGCAGCCCACGACTGGCAGCTGTCGATCTCGCAGGGGTCGGGGGGCGGTGCCCGCTTCGAGTTCACCGGGGTCCAGTTCGGTGAACCTCAGGAGACCGCGTAGTCCGGGTTCGAGTTCGGCGGGGTCCAGGGTACCGGATGGTCCGGCCCCGTCGCCACCGATTCAGGCAACGATCGAGACCACGAGGACCACGACCGCCAGCAGGTACACCGCGAAGTCCGCGGGCCCGTGACCGATGCTCACGAGCGAAGTCCGGTCGTCGATGTCCTCGAAGCCCCGGGCCGTCAAGACCTCCGAGAGCTCGTAGCCGTACCGGATGACCGCCACGAAAAAGGGCAGCAACATCGGGATTCTCGCCCTGACCCGGGAAATCGGACCGCCGGAAAGATCGAGGCCCCGGGACCGCTGGGCGTCCTCGATGACGGCAAAGCGACGCCGCATTTCGGGCACGAGGCGGAGCGTGAGCGAGAGCAGGAACGCAAAAGACCAGGGCACCCGCAGGCTCACCAGGCCGAGTTCGAAGGCCTCCGCCGAGGTCGTGCCCGCGAACCAGGCCGCCGCACCAGCGATGACCAGAAGCCGGATCGCGATGAGCACGGCGGTCTGTATTCCGCCGGCCGTCACCGAGAGAGCCACCGGGCCCAGGGGCACCGACCAGTAGACCTGGCCACCGGCGTAGAAGATCGTATTGAGTACCAGCAGGATTGGCAACAGATAGGCGACCGGCGCCAGCGAACGCGTCCAGGCTCGGACCGGCAAGCTGCCCGTCAGTACAACGAACACGGCGAAGAGTCCGAACAGGAGGCTCGCACGCTGGACCGATACCGTGGCCAGCGCGGCACCCACCACCGAGACCACCAGGGCGAGTTTGGCACGGGGATCGAAGGTCACGCCGCGGCTCATCGGCCATCAGCCCCGCTCGAAATACACGGCGCCAGCCCGGACTGACGCGCCAGTCTCACTGTTTCCCACCTCCGAGCCACTCCGCAGCCTCTGTAGCCGACGCAGGTGGCGTCTCGAAGTCGTGCTCGCGGGCCCACCGCACTGGGCCCGGGACCCGGAGGCCGAGAGATTCGACGTCCAGGTCCGCGTCGCCGAGGACCGCCTCGACCGGACCCTGGCGGTGAACAGTCCCCGCCTCGAGGACGAGTGCGGTCTCCGCATGCTCCCAGACGAAATCCGTGTCGTGGGTCGCAACGAGAATGGTCCGATCCAGGGCCGCGAGATGCTCGCCGAGCCGGTCCCGCGCGGGTGTATCCAGGCCGCTCGTGGGTTCATCGAGCCCGATTACGTCGGGGTCCCCGGAGAGCACCGAGGCAAGGGAGACGAGACGCTTCTCGCCCTGGGAGAGTGTCTGTGGCGTGCGGTCCACCAGCGTCTCGATCTGTAACCGCTCCAGGGCTCGATCGACGTGCTCGTCGACCGGCAGCCCCCGGTTACGGGGGAAAAAGGCGACTTCCTCCCGGACAGTGGCTGCGAAGAGGCCGTCGTCCGGATTCTCCGGTGCCAGACCGACGGCCGGTGATTCTGTGGACTCGTCTGTCTGCGCCCCTGTCTCGACGGTCACTGTCCCAGAGTCCGGCTCGACCAGTCCCGCGATGAGTTTCAACAGCGTCGTCTTGCCGGAGCCGTTCGGCCCCATGAACGCCACGATATCGCCGGTCGGGATCTCGAGGTCGAGACCCTCATAGACCGGCTCGCCGTCGTAGGCGAAGGTGACCGCTTCGAGACGTATCACTGCTGGCGGTCACCTCCGTCCGGCCGCGAGGCCGATTCGTCCGTCCGAGCGCGCTCGAGGCCCACCAGGGTCTCGAAGGGGAGCCGGATGCCAGCCTCTCGCAGGTCACTCCTCAGGGCCCCCGGCGCTCCGCTGGCAGTGATCTGCCCGTTCTCCAGTAGCAACACGCGGTCGGCGCGCTCGAGTAACCCCCGGGAATCGTGCTCGGCGACGAGCAGTGTCGCGTCGCGGTCCCGCAGTTCGTCGACCACGTCAAGGACGAACTGGCGGTTGCGCTCGTCGAGCGGCGCCAGCGGTTCGTCGAGGACCAGCAGGTCAGGTTCGGTCACGAGCGTGCCCAACAGCGCGACCACTGCTGTCTCACCCCGCGAGAGATTATCGATCCCGCGGTCGAGCAGGTGTGTCGCATCAACCCGCTCGGCCCACGCTTCGAGACGCTTCTCGATGGCCGCGGGTGCCATCCCCACGTTCTCGAGGCCGAACGCGATGTCCTGTCTGACTCCGCGTCTGACCAGCTGGGTGCGGGGATTCTGGAAGAGATATCCGACGGTTCCATAGCGCCTGATCTCCCCGGTGACCGAAAGCGTCGACCGGGGACCCAGGATCCCGCTGACAGCCTTCCCGAGCAGCGTCTTGCCGCTGCCAGAGGGGCCCGCGAGCAGGACCATCTCGCCGGGCGAGACGGAAAAGGAGACGTCCTGCACGAGTGGGTCGCCGCCGTCGCGCTCGACAGAGAGCCCGGAGGCGGCGATGACGGTCATCGAAGTTCCGGAAGTCGAGACTGCAGCGCCTGGGACAGCGGCAGCGCGATCGCGAATCCGACGACCGCCTGGATGATGTCCATCGGTAGCTCGTTCAACAGCGCCGCGGGGATGCCCTCGAGGTAAGCCCGCGCGATGACGTAAGCGACAATCATGAACGGGGCGCCGGCGGCCACGGCGATGGCTTTGCTCCGGGTGCTCTCGCCCGCGAGACGGCCGACGACGTAGCCTTCGATGCCCTTTGCCACGAGCGTAATCGGCGCGTAGAACGCGTATCCCAGGACGACGTCCGCAACGGCCGCGCCGATACCGCCCCCCAGCCCCCCGACGACACCCCCGAAGAGGAATGCAGCAGTGTAGATGACGACCTCGCCGAAGTTGAGAAAGCCCAGGCCCATGGGAATGGAGATGGCCATGGTCGCGACGGCGACTGCCGCGCCCACCACGGCACTCAGCGCAACGTCCGTCGCAGTGAGGTCGAATCGGCCCGAATCGGTCATAGCGGCTAATGGTCGGGGGCGGGTGGAGTAGGGACTTTCGGTTCGAGCAGCCGGGCCGGTACACGCGGATCTGTCCCGCCAGACGTGTCGGGGCAGTGACAGTCGGATTTTAGGCACGCCAAAACTTCGGTAGGCTTTTAATGAATTAGGCTAGCCTAAACCAATATGGACCGACGCAGCTTCCTGCAGACGAGTGTCGGCACCGGTCTCGCTGGTGCGCTCGCGGGTTGTGCCAGTCCGAGTACCGGGACGGAAGAGACGACCGCGGCTACCACGACTTCCACCGCGGAGCCGACGACCGACGACACCACGACCACGGAAGCGGGCGGCTCGTATTCCGTCTCGATGGTCCCCGTCGGCGAGGTGACATTCGAGGCAGTGCCGGAGCGGGCCGCCGTCTACTGTTCCGGCTACGCCGACATGCTCGTGGCCCTGGGTCACGGCGACGCCATCGCCTCCGTGGGCCAGCGCTCCCGTTTCCCGACGACCGGCTACGAGGAACTGGGTGTCCCTGTCGCCACGGACCAGATCGTCGACCTCGTCCAGCAGGGCGTCTCCCGCGAGACGTTCCTGGCCATCGACGCGGACGTCCACATCATCGATCCGAACTGGTTGATCAACGTCTTCGACTCGATGAGCGAGGAGGACGTGGCCCAGGTGTCCGACCGCGTCGGACCCTTCTTCGGCAACACGATCTTCCGCCGCACGGACGCCTGGCACGATTACCAGTATTACACGCTGTACGAGGCCTTCGGGAAGATCGCCGAACTCTTCCAGGAGACCGAGCGCTACGAGGCCTTCCGCTCGTTCCACGACGACGTCGTGGCCAGCGTCTCGGATGCCATCCCGAGCGAAGGACCCCAGGCAGCCCTGGTCTGGGGTGGCGCCGACCAGCCGACGTCGTTCTCTCCCTACCGGCTCGATGGCAACGGCGCGAACAAGAAGGCCTTCCACGACCTCAACGTGCGCGACGCCTTCGCCGGGGCGGGCATCGAGGCCCTGAGCACCGGTAACCGTTCGAAGGTCGACTACGAGACGCTGCTCGAGGTCGACCCGGCAGTACTCTTCGTCCGCGGGCACGAGGGCAAGACCGCCGCCGAATTCGAGCAGTCCGTCCTCGCGTTCATGCGAGAGCACGAGACGGCCAGTCGCCTCACCGCCGTCCAGAACGGCCAGGTGTACCGCGGCGGCCCCATCTACCTCGGCCCCATCCAGCATCTCTATCTGCTGGAGCGCTTTGCGAGTCGGCTGTACCCGGACGCGGTCCCCGGCGAGCTGTTCGACCGCACGGAACTCTCGGCCATCGTGACCGGATAGCAACTCGGCGACACCGCCGCGTTCGCGACCGGGTAGAAACGCGGTAACGGCGCCGCGTTCGCAGCAGGCCACCGTTTTCGAGCACCGGCAACAAACACAATCCTTTTTCGTTATTAGGCTAACCTAAGAATCACGTACCGCAGGACCGGCCATGACCCACGAACACCGCAGGCCTGACGCCGCCGGCTCGCAGTTCGACGCGACCCTCCTCGGGATAGCGGCGGTGAGTATCCTGCTCGCGGCCGTGGCCGCCCTCGTCCAGATTCGATTCGGCGCCTACGCGATGCCCATGGAGACCGCCCTCCGGGCACTCCTGGACGAGAAGGTCCTCACCCGCCCACGAGTGCTCGCCACCGTCGTGCTCGGCGAATCGACCGCCCGCACACTCGGCCTCTTCGCCGACCTCTCGGTGCTCTCGAACCCCACGATCGTGGTCTGGACGATTCGTCTTCCCCGGGTCGCCGTCGCCGGCTTCGTGGGCGTGAACCTCGCCATCTCCGGGGCCATCTTCCAGGCCATCACGCGGAACGAACTCGCCAGTCCCTACGTACTCGGCGTCTCCTCGGGTGCCGGGGTCGCGGTGGTCTTCACGCTGGTCTTCTCCCTGGGTTCCTACCTCCTGCCCGTCGCCGCGGTCGTCGGGGGGACAGCCGCCTTCGCAATCGTCTACCTCGTGGCCTGGCGAGGCGGGACAACCCCCGTTCGTCTGGTGCTCGCCGGGGTCGTGGTCGGCACCATCTTCAACAGCCTGCAGACCGGGATGTTCTACTTCATCGACAGCAACGGAGTGATGCGGACGGCCATCGCGTGGCTCGCCGGGTCGCTCGTGGGGGTCGGCTGGGAGCAGTTCCGCATCGTCTCCGTTCCGACGCTGCTCGTCGTCCCGCTGGCCGTGGTCGCCGCTCGCCACCTCGACGTACTGCTGCTGGGGGAGCGCACCGCCCGCTCGCTGGGTATGTCCGTGGAACGCGCACGCTTCCTCCTCTCGGCACTTGCCATCCTGGCGGCAGCCACAGCAGTCGCGGTGGCCGGCCTCGTGGGTTTCGTCGGACTCGTGGTCCCCCACGTCGTGCGCACCTTCGTCGGGACCGACTATCGACGCATCATCGTGGGCAGCGTGTTCGCCGGCCCGGCCCTGGTCGTCGTGGCCGACACGGTCGCCCGCCTCGGGCTCCCGGGAACCCAGGTGCCCGTCGGGGTCGTGACCGGGTTGCTCGGCGGCCCCTACTTCCTGTACCTCCTGCGCCGGACCGGCACGTTCTCGGAGTTCTAACCATGTCACAACCCACCACACAGGACCGGACCGACGCCCGAGAACCGCGCCAGCACGACGGCCGCGCCATCCACGCGACCGACCTGCAGCTGGGCTACGGGGAGGAAATCGTCGTCGACGTCGAGACGCTGGTGATCCCGCGCGGGGAGGTCACGGCGCTGGTCGGGCCCAATGGCTCGGGCAAGTCGACGCTGCTGAAGGCCTTTTCCGCGGAACTCGCGCCCGAGACGGGTTCGGTCCTGCTGCACGGCGAGTCGGTCAACGATCGGCCCCCGAAGGAACTCGCTCGCGAACTCGGGTTGCTAGACCAGGAGAACACCGCCCCCGCCGACCTCACGGTGGAGTCGCTGGTCACCCACGGTCGATATCCCCACCGGGGCTTCCTCGAGGGGCTCGACGCCGAGGACGAACGGGCCATCGATCGAGCGCTGGAGATGGCCGGGGTCGAATCGCTCAGGGACGTGCCGGTCTCGGAGCTCAGCGGGGGGCAGAAGCAACTGGCCTTCATCGCGATGGTCCTCGCCCAGGAGACCGATGTCCTCCTCCTCGACGAACCGACCACCTACCTGGACCTCTATCACCAACTCCGCGTGATGGAAGTCATCCGCACGCTCAATCGCAACCGCGACGTGACCGTCTGCGTCGTCCTCCACGACCTCCAGCAGGCGGCCCGCTTCGCGGATTACCTCGTGGCTCTGGACGGCGGCGACGTCTACGACTGGGGACCACCCGCGGACGTCGTCGACGATCAGTTACTCGCGGACGTCTTCGGCGTCGATGCGACCGTGTCATCAGGCGACGAGCCGACTATCGAACCCCGGCGGGCACTGGACTAACGTGCGACACGCTGCTGGAATGGTGACCATGGCGGACGCTGCAATGCCGAAGGCGAAAGGCGTCGAATGGTGACCATGGCGGGCGCTGCAATGCCGAAGGCGAAAGGCGTCGAATGGTGACCATGGCGGGCGCTG
>Ga0207797_1001246_pt1 | contig 18633 bp, 21 predicted proteins | sample PRCRCaboRojoPR_6_FD_187275 | JGI IMG/M metagenome (GOLD analysis project Ga0207797, IMG submission 187275) | Marine sediment microbial community from Cabo Rojo, Puerto Rico - PR CR 10% Liquid 1 (SPAdes) | ecosystem: Environmental > Aquatic > Marine > Coastal > Sediment | place: Cabo Rojo, Puerto...
CCATCCGATCCAGGCTGTCGTCGATGGTTTCGAAGCCAGTCTCGACGAACGCTTCTTCCACGTCGCGCATGACGACGTCGTAGCCAGCCATCGCGGAGACCTGTGCGATGCCGCTGCCCATCGTGCCTGCGCCGACCACGCCGATACTGTCGACCGAATCGAGACGCACTGTCATGTCTCCGACTCCGCCCGCATCATTCCTAAGTCTACCGGAGTGTGGGCCGTCACCGACTGAGTTCGTACCCGCTCTCCCTGTCCCAGGTGTCCTGTCGGGCCGTGCTGCGGAGTGTGTCTTTTTGAACCTTCCCGGAGGGGTTGCGGGGAAGTTCCGCTCGGATGTCGATGTAGCGGGGCACCTTCAGGTAGGGCAGTTGCTGTTCGCAGTGGCGGCAGATGTCGACCGGGGTCAGGTCGGCACTGTCTTCGGGAACGACGATGGCTTTTATCGCCTCGCTGCCGCCCTCGTTTTCGACTCCCACGACTGCGGATTCGCGCACGGCCGGCTGGGCGTTGATCACGCTCTCGATTTCCAGCGACGAGATGCGACCCGCAATACGACCCCGATAGATCGAGTTGTCGCGGTTGGCGACGAAGTGGAGGTAGCCGTCTTCGTCCATGTACCCGATGTCGCCGCTGTGGATCCACTGATTCCGACAGAGTTCGACGGTGCCCTCCGGGTCGTCCTGGTAGCCCTGCAACATCGTGTTCGGGCGCGTCGGCCGGACGACGATCTCGCCGGACTCGCCCGTCGGCACCGGCCAGTCGTTGTCGTCGACGATCTGCACGTTCGCGTAGGAGACGGGTCGTCCGGAACTCCCGATCCGGCGGTCGTCGGGCGTGTTGTACGTCGCGATGGTCGCAGTCTGGGTGACGCCGTAGCCCTCCAGGACGGTGATGTCGAACCTGTCTTCGAAGTTCTCGATCAGCGTCTCGTCGGTACCGAATCCGAAGCCGTGGCCGATAGCGAGGTCGACGGGATTGTCCTCGTGGGCCCGGCCGCTCGCCTGGTTGTACAGCACCGACAGCATCCGACCGAGATAGAGGATGATGGTCGCCTGGTGGCGGTCGACCTGTTCCCAGAACCGATCCGGGTCGAACGGCCCCGCGAGTGCGATCTGTGCGTCGCCGAGCAGCGACCCCATGACCCCGAGTTGGAACGTGAAGATGCTGTACAGCGGCAGCGTCGTGAACACCCGGTCGTCGGCGTCGATATCGAACAGGTTCGCACAGACCTCCCAGCCGGTGTTGATGTAGGAGTAGTGAGGCAGGAGGACGCCTTTCGGTTCCTCGGTCGCGTAGCGCTGCACGAAGGTCACCGAGAGGGTGTCTGTCTCGCCGACGGCCACGTCCGGCGGGGTAGATCCATCCGCCTCAAGCAGCGTCTCGAAAGGACGGTATGGCCGGTCGGATGGTTGCTCTCCGACGAAGTACTCAGTGGTGACGTTCGAGACGTCGTCGCGCACCTGTTCGTACTCGTCGCGGGTCTGCTCGTCGATAAATATCGTCGACGCGTCGGTCTCCGAGAGCACGAGCGAGAGTGTTTCGCCCGTAAAACGCGTGTCGATCGGTGCGGCGACGGCACCGAGTTTGGCCAGCGCGAAGTACGTGCTGACGTACTCCAGCGAGTTGTAGAGGAACAGACAGACGGTCTCACCCGGTTCTACGCCACGCGATGCGAGTGCGTTCGCGATGACGTTCGCCCGCTGGTCGAGGTCGGCGAAGGTGTGCGTCCGGTCGCCGTAGTGGATGAACGGTTCCGCACCGTGTTCAGCCGCTTTCGACTCGAGGGCGTCTTTGACCGTGCGGATAGACCGGGGTGGGGTATTGTCAGTCATCGTCAGACCGCCCCCTCCGCGACGGAGTGTTTGATGTCGTCGACGGCATCCTGGAGCACGCCGGGGATGTTCTGGTCGGAACTGGCACTGAAATCGTGCGAGTATCCGAACACACCGAGTCCGTGTGTGTAGCCGTAGGGCCCTTCGAACGCGACACCGATGGAACGGATCCCCAGGGCGGCCTCGCCGTCGCTGACCGCGTAGCCACGATCCCGGATTTCCGCGAGTTCCGACCAGAGGGATTCGGCATCGGTGATGGTCTCCTTGGTGTAGACAGGGAGGCCGTGGTAGTCGACGATCTGTTCGACGTACTCCTCGGAGAGGTGGGCGAGTATCGCCTTGCCGGGCGCGTGCGTGTGAAGGTACGACCGCTTGCCGACGCGACCGTAGGTCGATTGGCCGTTCTCCGGTGTCGCCTTTTCCACGAAGATGCCCCGTCCAAGTTCCTCGACGACCCACCACATCGACTGCGAGAGGTCGCGTGACACCTGCGGGAGGATGTGGTTCACGGCATCGCGCAGCCCGAGGCTGCTTTTTGCGGCCATGCCGTTGGTGAGAAACCGCAGGCCGAGTCGGTACGTGCCATCCCGTTCGACGGCATACCCCAGCGACTGGAGGGTTCCCAGATAGTTGTGGACGGTGCTCTTTGCCAACCCCAATTGCGAAGACAGTTCGTTCATCGTCACACCGTCCATGTCCTGGAGAATACCGACGATACGGAAGGCTGTCCGAACGGACTGCACCTGCCGGGTGGACGAGTTCGGAATCATGCCAACTGGTTTGGTAACAACCCGCTTATATCTATCGCCATTCGTGAATCAGAGACGTCTATTTTCACGGTTGGCTCCGCCAGCGTTCACACATCGTAAACGAAAATGGCGAGCTGAACAACAGCACGCCTAATGTTCGGGACTCTTGGTCAAAGCAGACGGCAGCGAACTACGTCTGTCGTTGGTATCTTGTACACTCTTTCTCGTTATTACCGCGACAAAGGCAGTATCTGGACGAGAAAGAGTACAAAAAGGTCGGAGACCGGGGTGACGATCGGGGATCGTTTGATTCACGAAATGTATATCCAGTGAGAAACCTGTAATTATTGTCGTTCCCGTCTCGCTAACACGCGAGCGGATCGGAACAAACAGAACGAACCTGGGACGATCTGCCGTGACGACTATAGGCATGTAACCCTCATCGAGCCCCGTCGTTGCTGAGGCAGGTTGTTGAAATAACATAAATTTTAGTATTACGTCTATATTTATGAATTACTATAATAATCCAGCGTTTATATCAGTATTTCAAATTCGATCATGCAATATAGAGAAATACCTAAGTAGAGCCGAATAGATTTTTAATATACGGGTTAATTTGGGATTAAAATTAAATAGTGCATTCAACGGGCGGAACTTCGGCATAGAAAGTCGAGTCGCAAGACGCGGTCTAAATCCCCACAGAGATGTCCTATCGCGACCGTCGGTTTTTCAGACTACAATTATAAAATTATACTGAAATATATTCAAATATGGTAGTATGGGTTCATCTGTGCCAACACGACATACGCTCACAATGAGCCCAAACGGTCAGCGGAGCGGTTCCACTGTGACCAGTTCGGTCGCGTCTCCGACGGCGACGCGACATACTGAACATCTAAATGCCCGCGCCCCACAGAATCGGGCAATGAACGGCAACCGCTTTGGCAGACTCTTTCAAGTGACAACCTACGGCGAGTCCCACGGGGACGCGATGGGGTGTACCGTCTCCGGGGTGCCCGCCGGGGTCGAACTCTCCGAGGAGGAGATCCAGGCAGAACTCGACCGGCGGAAACCCGGTCAGTCGATGATCACCACATCGCGCGGCGAACCCGACGAAGTCACGATCAATTCGGGTATCCAGGACGGCTACACGACGGGGACACCCATCGGGATGGTCATCCAGAACAAGGACGCCCGGTCGGGCAAGTACGAACCGTTCGTCACCGCGCCGCGACCCTCTCACGGCGACTACACCTACTCCGCGAAGTTCGGCACGCGCAACTGGGGCGGCGGCGGTCGCTCGTCGGCTCGCGAGACGGTGAACTGGGTCGCTGCGGGCGCAGTCGCCAAGCAGGTGCTCGACCAGTCCGACTACGACGTCCAGGTCAAAGCCCACGTCAATCAGGTGGGCGACATCGAATCACCGGACGTCACCTTCGAGGAGATGCTCGAACACACCGAGGAGAACGAGGTTCGGTGTGCTCACCCCGAGACGGCCGAGGAGATGCGCGAGGCGATCGACCAGTACCAGCAGGAAGGTGATTCCATCGGCGGGTCGATATACTTCGAATGCCGCGGCGTCCCGCGGGGACTTGGCGCGCCCCGCTTCGACTCGTTCCCGGCACGGCTCGGGCAGGCTATCTTCTCGATCCCCGCCACGTCCGCGTTCCAGTTCGGGAAAGGTCGTGACACCCGGACGATGCGCGGCAAGGAGCGCAACGAGGACTGGGAGTTCGACGACGGGGAGAGCCACCCGGAGACCGTCAGCGAGGAAGGCGACCCCGTCCCGAAGGGCAACGACCACGGCGGCCTCCAGGGTGGGATCACGACGGGTGAACCGATCTACGGCGAAGCGACGTGGCACGCACCCACCTCGATCCCGAAGAAACAGGAGACGGTCGACTGGGAGACCGGGGAGCGCAAGGAGATCCAGGTCGTCGGCCGTCACGACCCCGTTCTGATGCCGCGTGCCGTCCCCGTCGTCGAGGCGATGCTCCGCCTGACGATTCTGGACTTCATGCTCCTGGGCGGCCGGATCAACCCCGACCGCCTCGACGGCCGGGTCGGCGAGTACGACACCCACTACCACCCGCAGAGCCCGGTAAACGACCCCGACGACGCAGAGACGCGAGCCGAGACGCTCGACGACGAAGAGTCATAGATGTTCCAGATCCCATTCAAATACTCCATCGCGATGAGTCGCCTCGCCCGCGAAAAGTACGCCGAGTATGCCCCCTTCCAGCCCGACGTTCCCGGTAGCTGGCTGGAGAAGCGGTACACGAACGACGCGTCGGCGTTCGTCGACGTCGGCGGTGCGCGGATCCACTACCGGGACGAGGGCCCCGAGGACGCGCCCACGCTGCTGACGCTCCACGGAGTCTACTCGTCGCTTCACACGTGGGAAAGATGGAAGGAAACGTTGGGTGACCGCGTTCGCGTAGTCAGTCTCACGTTGCCGGGCTTCGGGCTGACCGGGCCAAACGAGAACGGACGGTACGAACTCTCTTACTACGTCGAGGTACTCGACCAGTTCTGTGCCGAACTCGACCTCGGTACTGTCGCCGTGGCGGGAAACTCACTTGGCGGTGCGATCGCCTGGCGCTTCGCGGCGACACACCCCGACAGAGTCGGTCGGTTGCTCCTGATCGACGCCGGGCGACAGAACATCGTCCCGGAAGCGGCGCGATTGCTCTCACAGCCGGGCTTCGATCTGGTGCCCAGATATCTCACGCCGCGACAGTCTGTCCGTGCGATCCTCCGAGACGCGTACGGCGACCCCTCGAAACTCGATGCGGCCGACGTGCGGCGGTACCACGACCTCCTGCTTCGTGCCGGGAACCGTCGAGCCGTGCTGCAACTGGCGAAGGTCGCCAAGCCAGCGCCGATGGAACCGACCGCTGTCGAGTGCCCGACCCTCGTCCAGTGGGGCGAAGAGGACGACTGGCTGCCCCCGGTTCTCGGCGAGCGATTCGTTCAGGAGATCCCCGACGCGCAGTTGCAGACCTACGCCGGTGTCGGCCACGTCCCGATGGAGGAAGCGCCGACCGAGACGGCTTTAGATGCTGCCGCGTTCCTCGACGTGACGTAGCGGTGCGAGAGTGAGTATAAAGCGCCAAGGCGTCACGTCCCGGAGATGACGACATGGCTACGGTCGCAGTGCTGGCGGATCCGCCAGTAGAGGGGTTCGCATTGTCTGGTCTCGTCGAGGGGACGCCCCTCAGTGAATCGGAAGCGGCGTCGCTGTACAGCGCGATGCTCACGGACGTTTGCCGGGCGGTACAGGCGAGCGGCGCCGATCTGCTGGTGAACTACAGAGACCCGGAACAGGTGCCCGGCGATGTCGACTCAGAACAGGTGCTGCGAGACACGCTGACCGACGCGCTCGAAGAACCGGGGGCCTCGCGCTACGAAGTACAGGTCGGCGAGACGTTCGCAGGCAGGGCCGGTAACACCGCGACTCACCTGCTGGAGTCCGAAGGCGAGCGCTCCGTCGCGCTCGTCGAACCGACCGCACCATTCCTGGGTCGCCAGCAGATCGGCGAAGCGGCGATGAAGATCCGCAACAGCGACGTGGTGATCGGCCCGGCACCGGGTGGCCGTGTCTACTTCGCGGGTTTCAGCGAGCCGATCGATTTCGACGACGCGTACGCCATGCCGGCCATGGAGACCCTGACCGACCGCGCTCGTGACGCCGACCTGAGCGTCGATTTCCTGCCGCAGTCGCCTGTTGTCGAAACGCCGGCCGACCTTGCGGATGCCGTGACGCACGTCCGCTCGCGTCTGCGCGCTGCGCGAAACGTCCCAATCGAGACCGCGACGGTGGTCGACGACCTCGGATTGTACGCGGAACCGACGGACGACGGACTGTCGGTCGCACGAACCGGCGACAGACCCTAACGCGTCTCGGGGTGCCGAGCGGCACTGATCGGGGTGTGGTTTTATCTATAACGAAAGACCATGATGGAATGTGCTATGACCAGAGAATGTATGGACTGTGGCTACCGGTCGACTGACGACGCTGGTCGGATGTGCCCGGAATGTGGGGGAACGATGGCGGACAAGCTCATGTACGAGGTAGCCTGCGAGTCCTGCGGAGAGGTCGACGTCCACGAATCGCGGGAGGGCGCCGAGGGACGCGCGCAGCGCCATATCGAGCAGACTGGTCACGACTGTGACGTCGGTGTCGTGAGTTTGTGAGCGGAGCGGAGAACGATAGCTTCAACTTTTTCCCACCGGGAGTAGCAGATGCGTCCGTTCAGCGCGGCACAGATCGACAGGGACGGACGACCACCGATGGCGGGGTGGCAGAGCGGCCCATTGCGCCTGCCTTGAGAGCAGGTGTCCGAGAGGACTCCTGGGTTCAAATCCCAGCCCCGCCGTGAGACCACGGCGCACTCTCGCGCCGTAGACGAACGGACGCTGACGATTTGAATCGCGGAAACGCGAGCGAAGCGAGCGTTTGTATCGGGTTCAAATCCCGGAGCGGCTCCGCCGCGTGTACTCCAAAGATCGAATAGGGAAGCGACGGTTCTCTATCCGGCGTCGGGGGGTCACGAAGCGAGGAAGCCGCCAGCTACGCGCCCCCGAACGGATCGGCGAAGTCGTTGCGGATGAAGTACCGGACGAAGTTCCCGTAGGTGCGGTCAGCGGGGTGATCGGCAACGTGTTCGTAGCGCACGACACCGTCCGGGTCGAGAACGTAGGTGGCAGCGATGCCAGTCAGCCCGTGGCTGGTCTGTTCCGTGCCGCTGTACTGGTCAGCCACGCGCCCGTCGGGGTCAGCCAGCAACTGGAGGTCGAGGTCGTAGCGGTCGCGCATCTCCGTTGCCTTCCCGAACGGGTCGGTGACGACGGGGAGGACGTCGACGCCGTCGTGAAACCAGAGGTCGTAGGACACTTCGCCGAACGTCTGGAGTTGTTCCGCGCAGAACGAACACCAGTGTCCTCGATTGACGAGAACGACCGTCGGGCCGTCATCGAGTGTCTCCGAGAGTGTTACTGGTTCGCCAGCGGTGCTATCAAGCGTGAAATCAGGTGCGTGAGAGCCTTCGAGTTCCACGCCTATCCGGAGGTTTCGTCCCGTATTTACCGTGACGCGTCTGTGTACATCGGGTGAAAGCACGCAAAAGCGATGTCCAGTCCGATGCGGGGCCTACGAACCTGCAGCAGGTGCACGGCCGATGTGCACGTGACTCGTTGGCCGGCAGCATCGATCTCATCCGACGATGGCCCGGATGCCCCACAGCACCGCCATGCCGATACCGACGGTAGCCAGAATACTCCCCGTGCGGATGGCAACGACCGCGGCGATCCCGCCAGCGACCGACCGGGCGTTGATCACCACGGCGATGAGCGAATCCAGGCCGCCTATCGAACCATCGACGACAAAGAGTTCGGGAAAGACGATCGCCGAGAAAATCGCCGCGGGGACGAATTTCAGAGACCGTTCGACCTGCGGCGGAAATTTGTCTATCACCCCCCGTAACTGAATGAACGAGAGCCGGATCGCGAAGATGCCGGCACCGATCACGGCCAACAGCAGCCAGACCGACGGCGCTCCGAGTTCGACCTGCATTACGTAGCCCACCTCCCGCGTTGCAGGAGGACGCCGGCAGTCGTTCCGACGAGCGCCGCGACGATGAGCCCGCTGTTCAGCGGCAAACCGATGCCCGCAACAGATGTGACTCCAGCGACGCAAGCGACCGTGGCCGTGATCCGGTCTTTCAGCATGGAACCGAGCAACGCGATGAACACGAGCGGAATGACGAAGTCGAACTCCCACTGAGGTGGCACACCGACCCCGAACAGCACGCCAACACCGAGAGAGGTCTGCCAGACGAGCCACAGTGGGAGCCCCGTCCCGAGATAGTACGCCCGGACGTCAGTGGTCGGTTCGACCTCGTATCGCCTGGTCGAGAGCGCGTAATTTGGCGTGTTCAGTAAGTACGCGAGCAGCCACTTCCATCCCAGAGACAGGCGTTCGAAATACGGCGCGATGGAGAGACTCACTATCGTCAGGTGGATCACGACTGACAGCGCGGTGATGACGATGACGACCGCAGGCGTCCCCGACTCGAGCAACTCTATCGTCGTTACGGTCGATCCCGGGGAAAAGAACAGGACGCCCATGCCAATGGTCTGGAGGGGTGGTATCCCCGCGTCGGTGGCAGCGATGCCAGCGACCAGCCCGATCGTGAACATCGGCGGAAGCAGTGATACAACAGCTCTGGTTCCCGAAACGAAATCTGAGCGAAAGGACATTACTGTCGATTTTGGTGGCCCGTGGTACCAGTTAGCACATCGACGAACAGCTACTAAGTTCTTCCTGCCAGCGACGAAGGTCGAGTCTGCCGATTATCGCCCGACGCGGTCGCGGATATTCGCCACGAGCGATTCGAAGTTGTTGAGGTTCTCGACGTCGCGGATCTCGTCGCCGACGGCGAACTCGCCAGAGTCGGCGACGCGAGCGCAGATGCCGCCGTTCCCGTCGGCGAGAGCGCGCATGAGACCGTCCTGTCCGGTCACCTGCTCCAGGTAGCGACAGGGCGGGCGCTCGCGGGTTCCCTCGAATCGCACGTCACCGATAGAAAAGCGGTGGTTCAGGAGCTCGTGGACGTCGCCGCCGCGGACGACGACGTTGCGGCGGTGCTGGCCGTTCGTCGGGTCGAGTCGCGTCCGGTCGCGGATCTGTTCGAGCGCCTCGGCCTGGACGAACGTCACCTGACAGACGTCGAACGGGGAGTAGTGGCCGCGACCGGTACAGTACCGGTCGCCTGCCAGACCACCGTCGACGGCGCGGATCCTGTCGACCTGCTCCATCGGCTCACCTGCTGACTCCGCTATATAGATCGCCTCGACGTGCATAGGACGAGTACGGGCAGCAGCGACATGTGAGTTCGCCAGGGGAGTGTCTTCAGGGTGCGCCCGCGATCACCATCAGACTGTCCTCGGAGAATCTGAGTTGGCGGGTCGAGGCGGGGTCGACGCGGACTGCATCACCGCGTCGTATCGAGAGTTCGACGCCGTCGATGGTGATCGAGGCAGCGCCGTCCAGCAGCAGATACACTTCTTCCTGTGAGTCGTGGGTGTGGTCGTGTTCCTTCCCGCGCCAGCCAGCGTCGACGTCCAGCACCGTCACGCCGAGGTGCTCGCAGTCGAGTGCATCACGGAGAAAGTGCATGCCCGGGGCACGGGGTTCCACCTCGTCGTAGCTCGTCATCGAGTATGACATGCATACACATACATCGGCCAGCGGCTAAAAGATTCGTCAGTGAGGCGTGTGGCATTTTATGCGGGGTCACCAGACGACGGTATGGACGATACTGGATCGACGGCGTTGGTCTACGGCGCGTACGGGTACACAGGCGAACTGGTCGCACGGGCGGCCGTGGACGCAGGGCTAGACCCGATACTGGCCGGGCGTCGGACGGAACCGCTGCGGTCGCTGGCACGCGAACTCGGCTGTGAGTCGCGGGCGTTCGGTCTCGGCGATCCGGTCGCACCGCATCTGCATGATGTCGACGTCGTCGCACACTGCGCTGGCCCGTTCGTCGACACCTACCGACCCATGGTCGACGCGTGCCTCGCGACGGGCACGCACTATCTGGATATCACCGGCGAGATAGCCGTGTTCGAGGCGGTCAAACAGTACGACGACACCGCGAGCGAGGCGGGCGTGATGCTCCTGCCCGGCGGGGGCTTCGACGTCGTCCCGTCGGACTGTCTCGCGGCACGTCTTCACGACCGACTGCCCGACGCGACCGAACTGACGCTGGCCTTCGACGTCGGCGACATGGAAGCGTCGGCCGGGACGCTCAAGACGATGATCGAGGGGCTCGGCGAGGGGTCGGCGGTGCGCGAGAACGGCCGGATCGTCTCCGTTCCCTTCGGTGAGCGGACGAAGTATCTGGACACTGGTCGCGGCCGACAGCGGTTCATGGCGTTCCCATGGGGTGACGTCTCGACGGCCCACCACAGCACCGGCATCCCGAACATCGGGGTCTACGTTCCCGTCTCCGAAAACGGTCTCCGGGGGATCCGCGCAGCGGACGCGCTCGCGCCGATTCTCGGTGTCGACCCGGTCACACGCGCCCTCCAGTGGGTCGTCGACCGGACAGTTGAGGGGCCGGACGAGCGCGAGCGCGAACAGGGGAGTGCGTCGTTCTGGGGCGAGGCCACCGACGGCACCGAGACTGTCCGCGCCCGCGTCGAGACGCCCGAGAGCTACCGGTTCACGGTACTGTCCGTTGTCGAACTGCTCTCGCGCGTTCTCGACGGCGACGTCCAGCCAGGCTATCAGACACCCTCGTCAGCCTATGGCGAGGGTTTCGTCTGTGCCATCGACGGGTGTTCGATCGAGAATCTCGACTGATCGAGGAGTCAGTCGGCGTTGCGCTCGATCGCCCGGAGCGTCCGGTCGTCGAGTTTGACGAGGTGACAGAGCGGGTTCCCGGGGTAGACGAGCGGGTTTTCGAGCACGCCGACGAGCAGTCCAGTGAACGGCGCTTCGACGACGGTGTCGTCGGTCTTGAACGGATTCGCAATCGTGGCGATCACTTCGCCCTCGTGCACGAGGTCGCCGCGGTCGGCGCGCATGTCGACGAGGCCGCCGGCGTCGGCGCGGATCCATGTCTTCTCTGCCGTCCCGCTGATGATCGTTCGCCAGCCGGGCCAGGCGACGGTCGCGGACTCGAGCATGCCGAACTCTGCGAGGACGCTGCGAACCCCATCCAGCGCCGGGTCGATGAACTCACGCTGGAAGCGATGTGCTTCACCCATCTCGATCGTAATCGATGGCGTGTCCGTGTCCTTCGCGGCGCGTCGGAGCGTTCCCTCCGGCCCTTCCTTGTCGATGATGACGTTCGAGGCGAAGGCGTTGGCGACGCGAGCGACGGCCTCGTCTGCCATGTCCGCGCGGACGTGGAGCATGTTCGTGCGACCGCGCGTCGACGTGTGAAAGTCCAGGCCGAAGTCACAGGGCTCGATGAAGTTGTGGAAGATGCTGTGGGCCATCCGCTTGGCACTCGTGCTGCCGGGGTCACCGGGGAACGAGCGGTTCAGGTCGCGGTCGTAGATCGGGAGGTACCGCTGCTGAGCGATGAACCCGGGAACGTTCAACACCGGCATACAGACGAGTGTCCCGCAAAGATCCGCGAGGTTCCACTCGTGAGCGACCTCGCGGACGACCTCGACGCCGTTGAGTTCGTCGCCGTGAGCGGCCGCCGAGAGAAAGGCCGTCGGCCCCGGGCGTTCGCCGTTGACCACAGTGACGGGCATCCGAACCGGATCGCCCAGGTAGGTCTCCGTGACGGTGTACCGGAGGTTCTGTCTCGTGCCGGGGTCGACCCGTCCGCCCTGGTAGGTGAACGGCTCGGCGTCTGTCATGGCAACCGATGGGCGGGGCAGCAACATACATCTGACGGGAACGGGGAACGACCGGAGGGACTAACCACCGCGGGGGCGAGACCCAGAATATGGACGAGGTCACGGAACCAGTCACGGTCGGCGTACTCGGTCTCCACAGTAGCAAGGAGAGCAAAGCCATCCTCAACGCCGTCGAAGCACTCGGCCATGGCACCGAGTGGTACCGGCCCCAGAACACGGCTGTCAGCATCCAGAACGGGGATCTGACGCTCGAACCCGACGCCGACATCATCGCGAATCGGCTGCTACTCTCGACCAGCGAACACCCGGCGGAGGAGCTCGGCCTCGCACAACTGTTCGACCACGTCCGACCGATGCTGAATCGGCCCTCGGCGGTGTCGACGGCCATGCACAAGTTCGCCACGGCGGCCGCGCTGACCGAAGCGGACGTCCCGGTTCCGGACGCGCTGATGGCACTCGCGGGCGAGCGACTCAACGACGGCCGCAAGCAGTTCGGCGAGCAGGCCGTCTACAAGACGGCCATCGGCACCCACGGCGGCGGGGCGTGGGTGGTCGACCTCGACGACCCGGTCAATCCCCGCGTCGGCGACCGCCAGGCCTTCCTCCAGCGCTTCATCGAATCGCCGGGCGACACGCGCGACGCTCGCGTCTACGTCATCGACGGCGAGATCATCGCGGCGATGTACCGGCACGCACCCGAAGGCGAGTGGCGCACCAACGTCTCGCTGGGCAGCGAGGTGTACGACGCAACTGACGACCTACCTTCGAAGGCAAAAGAAATCGCCGTTCGGGCGGCCGATGCGGTCGGACTGGACTACGCGGGCGTCGACCTCATCGAGACGAACGACGGGTGGGTCGTCCTCGAAACCAACCCTACTGCCGGGTTCCGCGGCCTGTTCAAAGCGACGGGCGTCAGTCCCGCCCCCTACATCGCCAAACTGGCGATCGAACGGGCGGGTGGCGTCGTCGACGAGGCACAGGTCGAGGAGCTCTCGGGGACGCTCGACGATTCCATGCCGACCTGTGCACCGCGGAAAACGCGCAAGACCACGACAGAGCCGAGCGTCATCGGCTACATCGAGAACGTGGTCGTCAGCGGCACCCGTGGGACGAGGAACGTGCTGGCGAAGTCCGACACTGGCGCGACACGGACGAGTATCGACGCACAACTGGCCGCGGAGATCGGGACGGGTCCGATCAAGGACATCGTCCGCGTCCGCTCCGGCAGCGTCAAATCCGGCAAAGCGCGCCCGGTGGTCGACGTCGTGGTCGGCGTCGGCGGCACCCAGCACACCGTCACTGCCAGCGTCGAAGACCGGGGCCACATGGACTACGCGATGCTGCTCGGGCGGGACATCCTCGAACACTACCACGTCGACGTGACGCGAAAGGCCGACGAAGACACTGGCGGCGACCGCGAGGAAGAAGAGGAGTAGACAGCGGCGTCGCTACTAGCCGTCGAGCGCTACCGCCGCCCCTTCGCGTTCTAACACCATCTCGACGTAGTACTCCTGAAGGGTGTCGTAGCGCCCCAGGTCGACCTCGGCTCGGGTGCTATCGAGTACCAGGTCGCCGTCGTGCATGATCGACACCCGGTCGACGTACTGCTCGAAGTCGTCGATGTGGTGTGTCGAGACGAGGATTGCGTTACCATCCTCGGTGTAGGCGTTCAGAAAGGCCAGCAGGCGCTCCTTCGAGACGTCGTCGAGTGCGCCGAGCGGTTCGTCGAGGAACAGATAGTCGGGGCGTTTCAGCAGGGAGAGGACGAGGTCGAGTTTGCGGGCGAAGCCACCGGACAGATCGCCGGCAGTGCGCTCCAACGCGCGCTTCAGCCGCAGTTCCTCCAGCAGCGTCTCGCGCCACTGGTCGGCGACCCCACCGACTAAACTGGCGAAGACGTCGATGTTCTCCCGGACTGTCAGCGTCGGGTAGAAGTTCGGTTCCTGGAAGCCACAGCCGACGGCCGCGTCCGGGATCGAAATGGAGCCGTCGGTCGGATTCGTCAGTCCCAGCAGCATGCGGAACATCGTCGTCTTCCCGGAGCCGTTTGGACCGATCAGGCAGTGGAAGTCGCCGGCTTCGACGGTCAACGAGACGTCGTCGACGGCGACGACGGAGCCGTACTCCTTCCGAACGTTCTCGATGGTGATCGGCATTCAGGACGTCCTCCGGTAGTAGACCGAACTCGCTTTGAGCGCGACCAGTGCGACCAGCGCGACGGCGACCAGTCCGACGACCCAGTCGGTAAACAGCGACAGGTCGAGGTTCTTGAGCATGGAACTGCGGGTGACGATCATCGCGTAGTGGGTGGGAAACAGCCGAACGACGGTCTTGCGAAGCGTCGAGAAGTAGCCGACGGGATAGGCCAGCCCCGAGAAGCCGACGACGGCGATGAGCAGGATGACGTTGACGAACCGCCCCATCGTGCCGAAGCGGAACAGCACCATCACGGCCATACTCAGCGCTGCGAGGATGACGAATGTCAGTAGCAGCGCCAGTATCGCCCCCGGCGCGAGCGCGTTCGATGCGTAGTCGAGGACGCCGGCTGCGCCCTGGAAGACGAGGATCGGGACGAGCATCAGAGTCGTGAAGTAGATCAGCTTTGCGCCGACGACCGCTTCCAGCGAGGACTCTGCCCGGAGTCTATCCAGCACCTCCGCTTCCTGGGCGAGATTGTAAGGGACGTACGTGAAGGCAAAGAGCATGAGAATCGCCATGAGGAAGACGGGGATCAGGTACTCCGAGAGGGTGTTGTCCGGTGTGAGCACCTGCCGGTCGACGGTGATGTCGGCGTTCAACAGGCTGTCGAACTGGAACGCCATGACGTTTCGTAGCGCCTTCGAGGGTTCCTTGTAGGGGACGATGCTCCCGTCGACAGTGTAGGTGAACGTCGCGTTCGTATTGTTCGCGTCGGTGATGTTGGGCGGGACGACCAGCACCGAGTAGACGGCCTCACGGCGGAGCATCCGCGTGGCTTGCTGCTCGCTGTCGACGATGACGGGATCCGAGAACGCGGTGACGCTGCCCTCGACGATGGTCATGTCGTTTTCGGTCACCTCGTCGTTCTCCGCGACGACGGCCATCGGTGCGTCGCGTGGAATCACCGTCTCGAAGGCGACGCTGGTGTAGGCGAAGAAACTGGGCAGCACGAGCAGGATGAACAGCAGGGCAGCGACGTTGTGCTTGCTCCAGTGGAATTCCTTTTTCAGCAGCGAGCGAAGCGACATCTCACATCAACTCCCGACGCGGGTGGCCGTACACAGGGTGTCAATCCAGTACGGCGTCAATATATCTTGCGGATAGGTGCTTCCAGACCGGAGTGGCCCGGACAGCGGACGCAGAGAGAAATCCTTTTGCGTGGTTCGCCAGAACTGGAAGTATGGACTGGCCGCACGACCCGGACGGCGAAGAAGGTAGCGAGGGACGGCGCAAGTACGGTCACGCCGTGCTCGCGAAGAAAGTCGACGAAGACGAGGACTTCCCCTTTACCGCCGGCGAGTACGTCGAACAGTACGGTGACCATCCCGTTCGCATCGACTACGAGACGGTTGTCAGCGTCGCCGACATCTTCGAAGACATCGACGACGACACCGAGTTCGAGACCTTCCCCGAGTTCCACAAACGCGTCGGCAAGCAGATGCGCGAGGACGACTACTGGCCCTACCGTCTCGAACACGCCTGAACGGGCGATCGAACCGTACTCGACTCGTTTTTTCTGTCGGTTTCATCCCCAGAGACCCTTGGCGCTGCGGTACTATCGCCGCCAGAGGCTGGCGAGCGTTCGGCCGTTATTCGTTGTGTGTGACCACACAACATACTTGTAGTCCGGCATAGAATCATCGAGTATGGCGACAGACTCACAAAATCGAACAGTCTCCGGCGTCGGACTGCCACCAGAGGTCGTCGAGGACATTCTCGCGGCGCCACGGCGACGGGCGGTGCTGGAGTGTCTGGCGGCCGCCGAGGACGGCCTGGTAATGGATGAGCTGGTCAAGCGCGTCATCGATAGGGAAGGATCCGACGTCGACGGAGAGCACCACGAACGCGTCCGGGTGAATATCTACGACGACCATCTACCGAAACTGACTGCCACGGGCGTCGTCACCTACGACTCGATGCGTGAATGCGTCGCGTTGGCCACGCCGACCATCATCGACCACATAGACGGCTGACCGGCCCGCGTGCGGGCGTATCCAAAGAAAGAAAGCCGTGGACGCCAAATCGCTGCTACCGTGACGAACACGCAGGTGACGCACATACAGATCGACAACTACGGGCCGTGGACGGTGACCCCGGAGCCTCGCCGCGAGGTCGACCTGCAGACGCTCCAGTCCCGTCTCTTCGCCGACCTGTCGCAACTGTTCGGCAATCGCGACGCGTACGTTTTCTTCTCCCGGTTCGACAACATGATCGCCGTCTCCAACGGTGTCGACATGGACGACCACGCGCTCGTCCAGGAGTCAGTCGGGAACCGCTATCCGGTGACGATGAGTCTCAGTGTCGCCACTGGCCGCTCGCCGGTGCAGGCCCTCGGAACAGCGACCGAACAGCTCCAGGACGCCGGCAGTGCACAGGACCGGCACCGTCGAGAGATCCTGAAAGGACGGGCCATCGACGAGCAGTACCGGAAACCCGACGACGTCCAGATCGCTCACTTCGACGTCAACGACGCTACCGAAAAGTACACCGACGAACTCAACGAGTTCGACACGTTCATCCATATCGAACAGGGCTACGCCGAACTGATGCGGTACATGCGCGAGGCCCACGAGTCCCTGTCGTTTTTCGTCGGCGGCGACAACGTCATCGCTGTCTGCCCTGACCTCGACGCGGCCGCCTACCACGACGCCATCGATCACGTCCGAGAGGCCGTCGACGTCGACCTGAAGGTCGGCGTCGGCCGGGGCGAAACCGCCACCGACGCAGGCATGGACGCCAAGCACGCGCTCGAAGAGTGTCGCGTTGCCGGCACCGACGTCGAGACAGACTTCTCACACTGACCGCTGGCCGGCCAGTGCTGCCAATCTAGGTCTTAGGAGGCAACGACGTTTAAACGTACTGGAGATACCTTTTTGGCCGTCGTGTGGGAACATCTCGCACATGAACTCGGAAGTGACAGTGCGGGAGCTAATGAACCGGGAGTACGTCGGCGTGAGCGAGTCAGACGATCTGGTCGAGACCGTCGAGTTGCTCTTGCGAGAAGACGCGGACACCGCAGTCGTGTTGCGCGGCAGCGAACCGGTCGGTGTCGTCACCGAGCGAGACATCCTCGCCCTGCTGGTCGACCAACCGTCGCTGGATGGCGCGACCGTCGCCGAAGCGATGACCGAGAGCCTCCCCACGGTCTCGCCCGACCAGACGCTCGACGAGGCGGCAGACCGGATGTCCGCCCGCTCCGCACGACGGCTGGTCGTGATGGATCGGGGTGAGCCACTCGGCGTGATCACCGAACACGACCTGCTTGCAGGCAGAGTCGTCGAACCCGCCCGCGAAGCCACCATCGAGGCGACGGTACCCGGCGAGAGCGCCGGTTCCGCGATGGCCACTGAAGAAGAGGCCACCGACAACTACGAAGACCAGAGTATCTGTGAGGTCTGTGGCTCCTTTGCGAGCGATCTGACGTCGTTCAACGGTCAGCTCGTCTGTGCAGACTGTCGCGACATCTAGCGCGGAAGTGATTTGCACCGGCGGTTCATACGAGGGCCTGTCGGATGGGCTCGCTTACGATCCGCCTGGCGGAACTCGACGACATCGACGCAGTCGTAGAGCAGTGGGTCAGACTCGCTGCCGGCCAGCGCGAGTTCCGGTCGCACATCCACGCCGAGGAGAATCGAACACAGATCCGCGAATCCATCGTTCGACACACCGTCAGCGACACGCTACTCGTGGCCGAGACCGACGCTATCGTCGGGTTCGTCATGTACACCGTCGAGAGCGGTACCTTCGAACAGGACGCCACCCGTGGCATCGTCGAGAATCTGTACGTGAGGCGCGAGCACCGACAGCAGGGGATCGGGTCGCAATTGCTTGCGGCAGCCGAAACCCGGCTCGCCGAACGCGACGTCGATTCAGTTGCGCTGGAGGTTATGGCCGCCAACGACGCCGCCCGACGATTCTATCGTGAGCACGGCTACACCCCCCATCGCCTGGAACTCGAGAAGCCGGTCGAAAACGATACGCACTCAAAGGGGGACGAATAACAGTCGGATGCGCCAGGGGAGCTTGGGTGGTCCAAGCACCCGACTTGTAATCGGGAGTTCGAGGGTTCAAATCCCTCCCCTGGCTCTTCTCAGCGAACGGAAGTGAGCGGTGAGAGCCGTATGCGTGATTTGAACTAGGGAGCGGGAGGTGACCGCAGCGAGCGCGAGCGAGCCGCGAGATGCGTTCTGTGACGAGCGAACGCGGGGATCGGAAGCCACGACGTGGGTTCCGAACGGCGTTCTCAGTTGCAGGCGATCGAGTTCGCCACGCTGACCAGTCGGTCGCGCGAGACACCACTGCCGCCCACTTTGTACAGGACGTCGTTACACGACCAGGAGATCACCTGTCTGGGGCCGAGATTTCGATACGTCCCCTGACGACCACCGACCGTGACTGGCTCGCCGTCGGTGCGCGGTTCGATGCTCGGTGAGAGTTTCGCCACGGTGAGAACACTGCTGGCGTTG
>Ga0207797_1001247_pt1 | contig 18623 bp, 13 predicted proteins | sample PRCRCaboRojoPR_6_FD_187275 | JGI IMG/M metagenome (GOLD analysis project Ga0207797, IMG submission 187275) | Marine sediment microbial community from Cabo Rojo, Puerto Rico - PR CR 10% Liquid 1 (SPAdes) | ecosystem: Environmental > Aquatic > Marine > Coastal > Sediment | place: Cabo Rojo, Puerto...
GGCGTTGGCCCACTTCGCCCGCCGTCTGCGGGAGGGGGGGCCCTTCCAGACGGGGGGCAGGGACTATCTGGAGGGAGTGATGAAGGCGGTCTTTGCCGGCTACAGGTCGGACGAGCTAGGGGAGAGTATCGAATTGGATAGTCTTCTCAATTATTGACCTTTTCTTTGCTAGTGGAAAACTGGCTTCGAGAATTATTTCTCGGGAGTTCGACAAAGCTTGAGAAAAGTATCTAGAGCAACGAGCCTGACATAAGGAGACATCAGGTCCAGGCGAAGTGCCAGTGGAGGAAATCTGTAAGCTAAACTCGGTATAAAGGAAACGCTTCCAGTAAACGGTCCATCTTATGTAAAAGGTCCGTGCCGCTACTCTCACTCCACTGCGAAATAATTCTCTTCGCCGTGGTACAAAAAAGTTCTTTTTTCAACAAAAAGAGCAATCAGTCCGGGTGAATTTCCGTAGTTCGGATAGTTTGAAAAAGGGGGTAAGGCTAGAATTACGCGAGGAGGAAATGAATAAATTATTGGACAGATACCTTAGAGATCTTGAAGAGAGGATCGATCCTGCCGTCGAGGAGGATTTGCTGTCTCGATGGGTGAACTTCACTGAGGGTAATTTTTCCGGATCGTTGTTCTCTCCCAAACGGGAGAGGCCCATTCCGCCCCAAATCGAGTGGCCCGAGGTGAAGGTCAACGAAACTCTGGATGATTTCGATAAGATGGCCCTGGGGCAGTTCAAGGCCTGTTCGGATCTACTGGCGGCGGGGGGCGGAAGTCTGTTGGCCGTCCGGGCCAATTACGGCACCGGAATTATCCCCTCCCTCTTTGGGGCCGAGCTTTTCGTCATGGAAGAGGAACTGGATACTCTGCCTACGACCAGACCCCTAAAAGGGGGCAAGGAGGCCATCAGAAGACTGATCGATAGAGGTATTCCCGATTTGGAACAGGGATTGGGGGGAAAGGTCTTCGAAATGGGGCGCCGGTTTTGTCGGATAGGTGAGCGGTATCCGCGGATTGGGAAATACGTCCGGCTCTACCATCCCGATACTCAAGGGCCGATGGATATCTGTGAGCTGCTCTGGGGCAGCGACCTCTTTTTGGACGTGATAGAAGAGCCTCAATTGGTCCATCGGCTGTTGGAACTGGTTACGGAGACTTACATCGCCTTTATGAAGAAATGGGAAGAAAACTTCCCCTTCTGGGAGGAGGACTACGAGGTTCACTGGGGGCTGCTCCATGGCGGCAATATAATGTTGCGGGACGACTCGGCGATGAACTTTTCCCCCCAGTTTTTCGACGAATTTATCAAACCCTACGACGAGCGATTGTTGAGAGAGTTCGACGGCGGGGCCCTTCACTTTTGCGGCAGGGGCGACCACTATATCGAAAGCGCCTCCACCATGGCGGGGCTCCACGCGATCAATATGTCCCAGCCGGATTATAACGACATGGAGCCGATTTATTCCCACACAGTGGACAAAGGAATTAATATAGTGGGCCTTTCGAGGGAAGAAGCTCTTCGGGCCGTGGGAGATGGGCGAGATCTCCGTTCCCTGGTTCATTGTCCGGCCGGGGAAGGGTCCGGTTTGATCTAAAGGAGGTAGGTTAATGGCTGCGAATGCGGAAAGACCGAACGTTTTATTGATTCTGGTCGACGATATGGGTTACGGCGATTTCGGCGTCTTCAACGACGGGACGACTGAGACGCCGGCCTTAGACGGGTTGACGGAGGAAGGAATATGTCTCACCCAACATTACTCCGGCTCGGCAGTCTGTGCGCCGGCCCGAGCGGCGCTGATCACCGGTCGTTACCCCCACCGGACGGGGGCGATAGATACACTGGAAGGTCGGGGGCTGGATCGACTGGCGCTGAGGGAGGTCACCTTGGGAGATGCCTTTGGCACTTCCGGCTATGCCACGGGGCATATTGGCAAGTGGCATTTGGGCGCCCTGGACGAACGCTATCATCCCAACAACAGGGGCTTCGACGAGTTCGTCGGCTTCCGTGGCGGTTGGAGCGATTACTACGAATGGCGACTGGATTACAATGGCGAGAAAAGGGAGGCGGACGGCCGCTATTTGACGGACGTATTTACGGATGAGGCCCTGGGCTTCATCCGGCGCCATCGAGACGAGCCCTTCTTTTTACACCTTAACTACAACGCCCCGCACTTCCCCTTTCAAGCCCCGGAAGAAGAGATCAAGCCCTTCCGCTCTCGAGGAGAGTTCACCGAGGCCGTCAGCACGATCTACGGCATGATCAGGCGGATGGACAAAGGGGTGGGGGCGATAATGAGTGAACTGGAGAAGCTGGGGCTGGATGAAAATACGATCGTCATCTTTACCAGCGACAACGGGCCCCAGTTCGGAGGGGAAGGCGAGGAAAGCACGGACAGGTTCAACTGTGACTTCCGGGGGGCGAAAGGTTTCGTCTACGAAGGGGGGATCAGGGTTCCGGCCATAATCCGCTGGCCGGGAGAATTGGCCGAAGGGGAGAAGGTCGATCGAATGGTCCATTTCGTCGATTGGTTTCCTACCCTGGTTTCTGCCTGCGGGCTGGAAGTTCCCCAGGGTCCTCCAATTGACGGGAAGGATGTTTTGTCCACCCTCCAGGGAGAAAGCGAGCAGGTCGAAAGCAACCGTTTCTGGCAATGGAACCGATACGAGCCTTTAATTACTTGCAATGCGGCCGTTCGAGACGGGGAGTGGAAGCTGGTCCGGCCGCGGATAGAAGAGGCGATGCAAGTTTCAGAACGCGACCTGCAGATGGATCGGGAGCTAAAATATGAGCCGGAAAAACACGATTCCATCCGCGGAAGACCGTTTCCCGACAGAGAGGTCCCCCCTCCTCCGCCTCCGCGACTGTTCAATATAGAGGAGGATCCCCTGGAGGAGACGGAGTTGGGAGATCGCCACCCCGAAAAGAGAGAGGAACTGCTGAAGGAACTCGAGGAGTGGTTTGCCGCGGTGGAGGCCGATCGAGCTCGCATCGAAGATTAGGGAACCGGTTAGCTAGGCTACCTCTACCTCTTCTCCTCGCTGGCCGCTCTCCAGCAGGGCTTCTAGCATTTTTTGGACCTGCAGGCCTTGTCTGAGCGGGGCTTCATTTTCCTCACCGTCCAGGACGCAGCGGATGAAGCGATCGGCGATCTCCTCCCAGGCGCTGGGGCCTTCGGGGAGATTTACTTCTAGGTCTTGGGGCGCATTTCTGTGGGTCCGGTATATCTCCAAGGGGTCGAGCCGCGCTCCCGCCTCCGTGCCGAAGAGTTCGATCTGGAACTCCTCGGGTTGATGGGAGGCCCAGAAGCTTTCTACCTGCATCCCGATTCCGTTTTCAAAGCGGATGAAGCCGCCGGTGTAGTCGTCGGCTTGGAAGTGTTTGTAAAGTTTCTCTTCTCGGGGGTGGAACGTGCGGCCTTTCTCGGCCGTCCGCTTTTCGTAATCCTTGCCCTGGGCGCTGAAGTATCCCCGTCCGCGGGGGCCGAACTTGGCTCCCGAACTGGCCAGGGCGCTGAGGGGTTCCGGTCGGCCCAAAATCGACCAGGCCCCGTCCAGGGCGTGGACGCCCATGTCGCGCAAAGCGCCGCCGCCCCGCTGGAGGAAGCCCAGGTTCCAATCCGGTATGCCGCTTCTCCTCACGCTGCGGGCTCGGGCGTAATAGAGTTCTCCAAATTCCCCCTCCTCTGCCATCTCTTTTAGGTACTGGCATTTGGGACTGAAGCGGGTGGAGAGGGACATCATGTTTACCACTCCGCTTTTTTCCGCTTCCTCCACTAGCTTTTCGGCGCTTTCGACGGAATCGGCCAGGGGTTTGGTCACTAGTACATGCTTGCCGCTTTCCACCGCCTTCAAGGCCACGGGGGCGTGCTCTTGGTTGGGAGTGCCGACGAATACGGCGTCTATCTCTGGATCCGCACACATTTCCTTGTAATCGGTATAAAACTTCACTTCTCCTTCCAATTCCGCCGCGAAATCCTCCATCCGTTCCTGATATAAATCGCAGAGGGCGACCACCCGTCCGCGCGGATTGGAATCAAGCGCCATCCCGTTGGGCCGTCCGATTCCCATGCCCACTATCGCTACTTTAAGTACTTCTTCTTTCTCCTTCTCCTTGGAATCGATCATCTGAAAAGTTTACCTCCTCGGTTGACGGGTGAGTCAAATGAAGATAAATTCTTTCAAAGTTCCTTTAGTTTTATCGAACGGAACCAGATAACCCCGTTGTGGTCCTGCAGTCCGATATGGCCCTCCCTAGGCATCTCGCTCCAGGCGTAATTGAACTTGTTTTCCGTGCCGTCGGGATTGACTCCGGCCTCCGTCCACTCGTCCATATCCATTTGGGCCACGGTTTCTCCGTTGTGCTTGACCGAGATCAGAGATCCTTCGGCCCGTATCGTGGTATTGCTCCACTCTCCGGGCGGTTTACAGGCGTTTTCGCTGGGGGCGACCATGTCATAGAGGGCGCCGCAACTGTGCCTGTCCAACACCTTATCGTGGTAACTGTCCAGTATCTGGACTTCGATCCCGGTATGGACGGGGTCTTCCAGATCCGACCAGCGGACGAAGATCCCGCTATTGGTCCCCTCCGCGATTTTGAAGTCGACCGAGAGGACGAAATTTTCGTACTCTTCTTTGGTGTAAAGGTAACCACCGTTTTGAGCCTTGCACTTGATCGCACCCTCTTCCAACGTCCAGCCCGCTTCGTTTCCCGTTATCCCCCATCCGGAAAGGGTTTCACCGTCAAAAAGTTCTTTCCATTCCGCATTTTTTTCCTCTTCTTTCATCTTGACCTCCCGTTTTTCTCTCCCGATCGCTTTCGTCAGGGACTTTCATTTTGTCGCCAAATTGGCTATCTTTGCTCCACGTGCTATCAGGGATTTTAACAAGGAGTCTATTATGAGACAAGGAAGCTTTGTTAGGGTTTATCGGATCTGTAAGGCTTACTCACAAGGAGGATTAAATGACTGTAAAAAAAGAGACGCTAAAAGAGAGGAGGGCGGCGTTGGAGGAAGCGCCTCACAGACCGGCCTATCACTTCTTTCCGCCGGGCAACTGGATGAACGATCCCAACGGTCCCTTGCAGTGGGGCGGAAAGTATCATCTGTTCTACCAACACAACCCCAACGGTCCCTTTCACGGGACGATTCACTGGGGCCATGCCTGGAGCGGGGATCTTCTACATTGGAAGGATCTCTCCCCCGCGCTCTATCCGGAGGAAGGGGGGCCGGACGAGGACGGCTGTTATTCGGGTTGTTCGGTGATCGGCGAAGAGGGCCCCGCGCTGATTTATACGGGAGTGGAGCCGCAAGTTCAGTGCCTGGCCTTCGGCGAATCGGGGGAAAAGCTTGAGGATTGGCGGAAGTATTCGCATAATCCAGTTATAGATTCTCCCCCCGCTGGTTTGGAGCCGACCGGTTTTCGGGATCCATTCGTCTGGGAGGAGGAAGGGGCCTGGTTTATGGTCCTAGGTTCAGGAGAAGAGGGGAAAGGTGGCCTTGCCTTGCTCTACCGCTCGGAGGATCTACGCGAATGGGAGTACCTTCATCCACTCTACACGGAAAAAGGCGAAGGGTTACCCGACATGTGGGAGTGCCCTCTCTTCTTTGAGCTTGAAGATAGGCACGTCCTGGTAGTTTCGCCCTTCGGCTTGGTTCGTTACTGGGTAGGGGAGTACGGCGAGGGTAAAATGCTTCAACCGCTGGAGAGGGGAGTTTTTGATTGGGGCGAGACTTATTACGCGCCCAATACTTTCTTGGACGATCGCGGGAGGAGAATAGTCTGGGGCTGGCTGCGGGAGGGAAGAAGTGAGGAAGCCCAGCGGGAGGCCGGCTGGTCCGGCGCGCTCTCGCTGCCCCGGGTCCTCTCTCTGGAGGGAAACGAACTGAATGTGGAGCCGGCGGAGGAAGTGAAAAGGCTGCGCAAACGGAAGTTGCTGGACGGAGAGTTCGACCTCTCCCCGGGGGCTAAGAACCCGCTAGAAGGATTTGCCGGCGAGGAGTTGGAGATCTTGTTGGAGATGGAGCCATCCGATCCCGACTCGATAGAGCTTTCCCTTAGGCGTTCTCCGGACGGGGAGGAGGAGACGGTCCTGGTTTACCGCCCCGAAGAAGAGAAGATCGTTTTGGACAGGAGTCGCTCGAGTTTGGGGAGAGAAGTTACGGGAAAGGAGCGGGAAGAGGGTATCTTCCCTTTGGTGGAAGGGAAGTTGCGCTTGCGGATATTTCTGGATCACTCTATTGTGGAGGTCTTTCCGGAAAAGGGGTCTCCTTTGACCGCTCGGACTTACCCTTGCCGTGAAGAGAGCAAAGGGTTAAGTTTTTCCGTGGAAGGAGGTAGTGTAAGTGTAGAAAGGTTGGCTATTTGGGAGATGAGCGACGTATGGTAGTCTTGAACGTAAAATTAGAAGGAGGTTTCAATGCGAGCCGCCGTCCTATATCCGAACGGTGACATAGATATTGAGGAGAGGGAGGCGCCCGAACCGGGCGAAAGAGAGGTGCTGGTGGAGGTGAAGGCCTGCGGCGTTTGCAAGACGGATCTGCATATTGCTCGGGGCAGTTTCAATCCGCCCGGTCCCGTCGTATTGGGCCACGAGTTCTCCGGCGTAGTCCGGGAGAGGGGTTCGGGGGTAGAAGATTTCCGACCCGGCGATCGGGTGGCCGTCAACCCGATCAACTCCTGTGGGGACTGCCGCTATTGTGCCCAAGGTAGGACGAACCTCTGTTCGGACGCCGTGGTATTGGGGGGTGCCGGTGAGGAGATAGTGGACGGGGGTTTTCAGGAACTTTCCTTAGTCCCGGCCGCCAGCCTGGGGAAGATCGACGCTGAGGTTCCCTTTTTGCGCGGGGCTTTTGCCGAACCCCTGGGCTGTGCCGTCCGAGGGATAGAGAGGGCTCAAATAGGTTTAGGGGACGACGTGCTCATAATTGGAGCCGGTCCGATGGGTTTGCTTTTGCTCCAACTGGCTTGCCTCGAAGGAGCGGGAAGGATATGGATGAGCGAGCTTAGAGCGAAGCGGCGGGAACTGGCCCGGGAACTTGGTGCCGACCGGGTGCTTGACCCGGGGAAAGAGAGTTTGGAGGAGTTGATAGAAGCGGAGGGGCCCGAAGGGGGGTTTGACGTAGCTATAGAGGCGGTCGGGGCCGAAGAAACCTTCGAGGTTGCGTTGAACTCTACCAGAAGGGGTGGACGAGCCATGGTGTTTGGCGTACCGCCCGAAGACGCTCGAGTCCCGCTTGACATTTTCTCCACTTACTATGACGAGATCGACGTGATCGGCAGTTACGCCATCTCCAAGGACAGCTTCTACCGTTCGCTCTCTTTACTCGACGGGGGGCGGATCAGGACGGAGGAACTGATCAGCCACGAACTGGAACTTGACCAGTTGCCCGAGGCCCTTCGGCTGGCGGAAGAAGGGGAAGGGATGAAGAAGGTCATCGTCTTCGATTGATAGAGCGATAGAGTCGACTAGGAGGGAAGTAATATGAGAGCGATATATTTGGAAGAGCCGGGCGAAATAGTGGAAAAGGAGATCGATCGGCCGGAGATCGATTCGGATCAGTTGTTGGTAGAGATCAAATCTGTCGGGGTCTGTGGATCCGACGTAGAATATTATCGCAGTGGGCGGATCGGAGAATTTGTCGTCGAAGAACCCCTTATTTTGGGGCACGAGTCGGCCGGCGTGGTGGCCGAAGTCGGGGAAGAAGTGGAGGGGTTCCGACGGGGAGATCGCGTGGCTTTGGAGCCGGGCGTGCCCTGTCGGAAATGCAAGTACTGCAAATCCGGTCGCTACAATCTCTGTCCCGACGTGGACTTCATGGCCACTCCCCCCTCCGATGGCGCTTTCGTGGAGTACTACGCCCATCCGGCCGATTTTGCCTTTAAGCTACCCGGATCCGTCTCGTTGGAGGAAGGGGCACTGGCGGAACCACTTTCAGTGGGAATTCATGCCTGCAGCAGAGCCGAAGTGGGGCTCGGCGATCGGGTGGCGATACTGGGATCGGGTCCGATCGGGCTGGCCACTCTGCAGGCCGCTTTGGCTCGAGGGGCTTCCTCGGTTACGGTGACGGACGTCATACCTTTTAGACTGGAGATGGCCCGCAAGTTGGGGGCGGAAAGAGCGGTCAATGCGGAGAAGGAGAGCTTGGAAGAGGGCAGTTTCTCCAAGGTAATTCAGACCGCGGGGACGGCCGGTACTTACCGTCAAGCGATGGAGATTGTGGAGAGGGGCGGAAAGGTGGTCCAGGTGGGCCATCCTCATTCCGATGAAGTCGCGATAGATCCCAATCTGCCCATAACGAGGGAGTTCGATCTGCTGGGCTCTTTTCGTTACGTCAACACTTACGCCGACGCGGTGGCCATGATGGCGGCGGGCAAGGTCCAATTTGAACCGACCATTTCCAAGAGGTTTTCGCTGGGCGAGGTGGAGCAGGCGTTGCGTTATTCCAGTGAGAATCCGGACGAATGTATCAAGGCCATGGTCAATTTATGATTATTAAACTTGTTTTGTAACTTTTGGCAAGTCTTTTTTAACCGTCATCAGAAAGGGTAAAAGGAGGGATAACTTTGAACGTGTTGGATAAATTTATTTTGGAAGGGAAGAAGGCGATCGTGACCGGAGCGGGCAGAGGATTGGGGGAAGCTATGGCCGTGGGCTTGGCCCAGGCCGGGGCCGATGTGGCCGTACCGGACGTTCGGGTCGAGTCGGCCCGCGATACGGCGGAGCGGATTGAGGAAATTGGTAAGTCCAGTATGGCCTTGGACGTGGACGTCACGGATCGGAAAGAGGTCGAAGAGATGGTGGAGAGAGTGATGAAGGAGTGGGGGCAGGTCGACGTCTTGGTCAACAATGCCGGGATAGTGAAAAACGTGCCCGCCGAGGAGATGAGCGAGGAGGAATGGGAGGCCGTGATGGACGTCAACCTGAAGGGCGTCTTCCTCTCCTCTCAGGCCGTTGGAAAGCGAATGATCGAGGGGGAGGGAGGGGCGATAATCAATATAGCTTCGATGTCGGGAATGATCGTCAATTATCCCCAACCACAATGTAGTTACAATGCTTCAAAGGCCGGAGTAAGTATGTTGACCAAATCCCTCGCTTCGGAATGGGCCGAGGATAACGTCCGGGTGAACGCCATCGCTCCCGGTTACATGGCGACGGAAATGACTAAACAATTCGTGCGCAAAAACGAGGAAACCGTGGAGGAAAATTGGTTAGAGCCGACTCCGATGGGGCGGATGGGAGAACCTGAAGAACTGGTAGGGGCCGTCGTTTACCTCGCTTCCCCGGCCTCCAGCTTTATGACCGGCCACGTGATGGTCGTCGACGGGGGATATACTGTTAGATAATACTGTTAGACAAGCGAGATCTGGTCATCCGATATCGATAAATATGAAAGGGTTCAGTTCAAAGCAAGTAACCGTAAAGGGCAAAACCGAGGAGGTTTTTATATGCCGGAGATCATATCTTTGGGAGAGAGCTTGATCGACTTCGTATCTACTAGACACGGTGTGGACCTGAAGAATGCGCCCGGTTTCTTTAAAAGAGCGGGGGGAGCGCCGGCCAACATGGCCTTCGGTTTGGCTCGCTTGGGAGTGGAAGTGGGCTTTTTGGGCAAAGTTGGAGAAGACCAATTCGGCCACTTCCTGGCGGAGGAGTTGAACGAGGCCGGGGTCGATCTTTCTCAACTTCGTTTTACGGCGGAGGCCAATACCACGCTGGCTTTCGTCTCTCTTACCGAGAGTGGCGAGCGGGACTTCACTTTTTATCGGGATCCGGGCGCCGACGAATTGCTCGCGGCAGAGGAAATAGATCGAGACTACGTCGACTCGGCCGCTTTGCTTCACTTCGGTTCGCTGAGCCTGACCCATCCCGACTCCCGTGAAGCGACCTTCCAGGCGATAGAGTACGCTAAGCAGAGCGGATTGACAGTCTCTATGGATCCCAATCTGCGACCTTCTCTGTGGGATGATGAAACTCGGATGAAGGAGGCGGCATTGGAGGGTTTGCAAAGAGCCGACCTGGTCAAGTTAAACGGCGAGGAACTATGTCTTTTGGCCGACTCGGATAGCTTGAAGAAGGCGGCCAATATCTTGCTGAAGAAAGGGCCTCGGTTGGTAGTGGTTACCCTGGGGGAGCATGGCTCCTTTTACTGTCATGCCGACGGTTACGACGAAGTGCCGGGATTTGAAGTGGAAGTACAAGACACTACCGGGGCGGGAGACGGTTTCACCGCCGGTTTCTTTACCTGCCTTGCCGAGGACGGCTCTCTGGGGGAGTTGGGGAATATGAGGGACGAGACGTTGCGGAAGGCCCTTCGGTTTGGAAACGCTGTCGCCGCCCTCACTACTACGGATCGAGGAGCGACGGAGGCTTTCCCCGCTAGAGAGGAACTGGAATCCTTCCTCGGCTGATCTGAGCGGCTGGGGTGCAGGGAACGGAGTTGACCGTTCCCTGCAGCATGGCCTCTCTCAGGCGAACTGGACTTGGGTGCCCCGGTCTAAGCGGAGACTTGCGGTAGCAGGTCTCCACCCTGCTCGATCAATCCTATCTTGGGATCTTCGCCGACTCCCTTCAAAGCTTTTTCTAACGCCGCAGCCAAGTTATCCGCGTCTTCAAAACCCAGACTTTCCTTTTCTTCCTCGCTCATGCCGGCGGAGACGACGATCGTCCGACAGCGTTCCTTGAGTATCCCGTGCAGCAGTAGAGTGGCTGTGGAGACGTCCCGGCTCAATTCCCCCTTTCGGTAGGATTCCAGCAGTTCGGCTCGGCTGAGACGACCGTATTCCTCCATCTCCGGGTGGGTAGCGGCGACTCCTTCCGGAAACTCCGCGACCAAAATGGCGGTACCCCCTTCCCTTAATCCCCTCTGTGCGTTTGCCAGCGGCTTGACCCCCTGCCAGTAATCCTTGGTGGCCGGAGCGCCGTCGATCACTACTATGTCGGCAAGTTCCGGTACTGTGGGGGTAAAGATATCCCTCGCTATTTCTACCCCCTTGCGGTGTGCTTTGACGGGATCGCCGGCGACGACGCCGGCCGGTCCACCGTCTCCATCCAAAACTACGTTCACGATAAAATCCAACCCGGCCATCCGAGCGATATTTTCCATCTCTTGCCTGACGGAGTTTTCCGCTTGCCCCGCTATGGACAGGGGGTCTTCTCGGTCCGCCGCCAGTAAGTGAGTCCAGGCCGTGGTCCGTTCCGAACAGAGGCCCGGCTGGACGATTTTTCCCCCTCCGCCCCAGCCCGCGTATACGTGGGGGACGATCCCCCCCACCCCGATCAACAGGTCGGCCTGGACGGCCCGGCGATTTACCTGGATCGGTTTTCCCTCTTCCGTCTCCCCCAGATCGATTAGTTCCTCTTCTTCCTTCCACCGGTGGTTGATGATCCGCACTCGATCGGGGACGGTCCCGAAACGATCGTAAATTTCCTCCTCGCTCATGTACCTGTGGGTGCCTAGCGCTATTAGCAGCAATATGTCCTCGTCTTCGACGCCGGCGGCGTTCAGTTCATCGAGCAGAGGGGGGAGGAGTTTCTCTTGGGGGGTGGGACGGGTGCCATCGTCGACGGCTACCGCGACCTCCTTTGCCGCCTTTTTCTCGACGATCTCTTGCAAAGCGGGGGATCCGACGGGTTCATTCAACGCCCTCTCGACGACCCCCTTCCAATCGCCCACTTGCCCTTCTACCCTCTCTGGGGCTACGTGGTAAAGCAAACTACCGTCAGGTAACTCCAACTCGGTTTCTCGCCCCTCTATTTCCATCGTCAGTTTCACTTTAGTTCCTCCTCGATTTCGTTGAGCGGATGGGCAAAGGCCGCTTTCTTTAATTTCTTCAGGGTCGGCTTGCCCACGATCTGTTCGGTCTCCCACTCCCGAGCGAATTCGCCGTCTCTGATCTCCTCTAGGATTTCTTCGGCTTCTTCCTCGACCTCTTCAGTGATTACCCTGTCGCCCCGGGACAATTGGCCGTACTGGCTCGTCTGGGAATGCAGCTCCAGTTGTTTGAAGAAGCCCGTCTCTATCATCGCCTCCGCCACCTCGACCATCTCGCCGGAGAGATATAGCTCGGTCGCTATTGCTTCCGGGCTGCATTCCATCTCTACTAACTTGTCATAGAAGGTCTCGCATAATTTGTTGATCCCGGCCCAGAGAAACTGTTCGGCGAAGAGATCGATCAAAGTCTCCTCTCTGAAAGAAGAAGCGATCGCTCCCCCTTTCGTCCCTCCGATGGCCTTGCCGATGGCCAGGGCTTTCTTTTGAGCAAGGTCGGAGTAGTCCTGATTTACCCCGATAAAGCAGGGGAAGCCTTTCCCGCTTTGGTAGAGGTTCCTGACGCCTTCTCCGATCATTCTCGGGGCGACCATGACCACGTCGACGTAGTTCGGGGGGTTGACGAACTCGTAGTAGACGTTGTAACCGCTGGCAAAGACGAGGCAGTCGCCTTCCTCCAATCCCGGTTCGATCTGCTCGGCGAAGACCTCCTTTTGCACTTCATCGGGGATGAGGACGAAGACCACGTCCGCTTCGCTAGCGGCCTCTGCGATTCCCGTAGTTTCGAAGCCGTCCTCTTTGGCCCTCTCTTTGGCGGGGTCTTCCCTGTTACCCACTACTACCTCCAAACCGCTGTCTCTCAAATTTTTCGCCTGAGCGCTGCCCTGATTGCCGTAACCGATGACCCCTAATTTTTTTCCCGCTAGGGAATCCAGACTTGCGTCTTCTTCTCGATAGATTTGCACCATTTTTGTCATCCTCCTTCGTTTTTGATCTCTTTTGGTCCTCGAGTCAGGCCTTTCTCTTCTACATTCAATTACTCAATTTACCGCATTGAACCGCCTAGTGCCAACCATTTTTGGAAGCTTTCAAAAGTTTAGGGGTCAGATGAGAATCTTTCATCTTTATAAAAATTTCGAGAATACCCCTAGCGAGCTTTGGGGATGAATCGGCCTCCCCCTCCGGGAAAACTGGTAAGTCGACCTATGGCCAGGTGATAGAGAAAATCGCCCCCAGTAAATGCGACCGTAGATACCTCACATTGTCCATCCTATTTCATCGGACAATTCCAGTTGATCTTCGTCTTATTTTCACTTCCAGTAACCCGATCTCCACCTGTAGGGGATCAGATACTCCCCACCCCTCAAGGTATATAAAACCTCCCAAATTACCTTGCGTTTGTTTTTGAAAGTTGAGGAGAGCTAATAGTATAGAATCACCATTGAGTATACAATTTGAAGATTGCTCCTCCAGTAGTTATTTGATCCAAAACCGAAAATATTTCCAAGGTTTTATATACGTTTGGTTAAGGAGACGGTTTTTGGGAGGTGCCATTTGCTGATCCGGATTTAGTGGTTCCAGCAAGTGGTCCGTCCAAGGAACCACCTTCTCATTCAAACCGTCCGTGAAGGGGCAGAAGTATCTACCCCCTACGAGGATATTGTCAATCCAGGATGAAAAAGGCGATCATGACCTCCAGAGAAGATCTAGCCAAATTCTCCTTGTCCGTTCCAGCTAGTGGCACGCCCAAAGAACCGTCTCCTCATTAAAACTGTCCAGGGATAGAGGTGTCTATCACCACGAAAAGGAGAGCGAAGTTCCAGTAAATACGGAAAAGCCGATAGAAGTTGGAGAAATAGAGAAAAGAACCCCGAAGTCCTTGCGGGAAAAGGCTATAAGTCCCAAAATGAATGGTGGCTTAAGGTCAGTGAAGGTATATAAAACCTCGTAAAGCACCTTCCATTTGTTTTTAAAATACTAAAGAGGGTGTCCGCCTTAATTGTCCGTTGAACGTTCAATTCAAGGATGGTTTCCGTAAAAGACCGTTAATTGAAACCCGAAATTCTTTCCGAGGTTTTATATACGCTTTCAGTTGAAGGCTGCGGTTTAGAATTGGACTTGGAAGTTCCATATTCCATAATATTTCCGCGGGATAGGGAGCGGAAAGCGATCGACTTCTTCCGATTTAGAATTAGATTTAGGAGGTAAAGATATGGCCAATCTTCAGGCCACGTTGGAGAGAAGGGCGGACAGGACGGAGCAGTTGTTGGAAGAGATGCAGGTGAGCGAGTACAGAAAATTGACCGAACTGGGCAAGTTGGGTTATTTCAAGACCGGGGGATTCTTGCAGCCGGAGGACTTGGAGTGGAAGGATTTCGCCCCCTGTGAGGTGGGTTTCAGTTGGGAGAGGAATAGAAAGAAGGGGGGAGCTGATCGGCTGAAGGCTCTGGAGAAGGGGGCCGACCTCTCTTCGGGCAAGGAGCTTCCTCCCGAACTATCCATCGGCGACTCGGTCTGGTTTAAGCTTGATTTCTCCGTGCCGCAGGGGATGAGCGGGAAGCCCGTCTATCTCAAATTTTCCGCTAAGCCCGTGGAAAGCCCCAAGCGAGGGGTGAGAGAAGGTCTACCCGACATGGAAGCGCTTTGTTTCAAAGACGGTCAAGCCTGGCAGGCCTTCGATCAGGGGAGGGACGAACTGCTTCTATTGGAAGAAGCGCAGGGCGGAGAGCACTTTCAACTATTGATCGAAGTGGGCACGACCATGCTCTGGGGGGGATTGGACGTTGAAGAATTCTCCCTGCAGGCTTGTGGAGTGTTCACCTTGAGGGAAAAATTGCGCGAGCTTTACCTGAACTTCAAGCTATTCAACGATCTGCGCAAGGATCTAGGGGAAGACTCGCCCAGTTACGACAAGATTCTCCGCGGATTGAACCAGGCGCGAAAAGTCTTTCCCTTCCAGGCGGAAGACGAAGGGGAGTTGGCCCGCGGTGCGAGGGAGGCTCTGGAGGAACTTGAGCCCCTGAAGGAGATCCGCTCCGACTTGAGCGACTATAAACTGACTACCGCCGGCCACGCCCATATAGATACGGCTTGGCTGTGGCCTTGGTCGGAGACGGTGCGCAAGTGTGGCCGCACTTTCTCCACCGCCCTTAAACTGCTGGATGAATATCCGAGTTTCCGTTTCTTGCAATCACAACCCCATCTCTACGAGTTTGCTCGAGAGCGCTATCCGGAGCTTTTCTCGCGGATGGAGGAGGCCATAGAGGAGGGCCGCTGGGAACCGATCGGCGCTTTATGGGTCGAAAGCGACGTCAATGTCACTAGCGGGGAGGCACTGGCCCGCCAATACCTGATGGGCAAACGTTATTTCCGGGAGCAGTTCGGCGTGGATCCCAAAATTACCTTCATTCCGGACGTATTTGGCTATTCCCCGGCGCTGCCCGGAATATCTCAGGCGGCAGATTGCCCCTACTTTTTCACCCAGAAGATGTGCTGGAGCGAAATAAACGACTTTCCGCACCACGCCTTCGTCTGGCAGGGGATAAACGGGTCCGAGTTGCTAGCCCATTTTCTGCCCACCGACACCTACAACGGAATGGTCGAGGTGGAGGAAGTCCGCCGGGCCGTCAACTCCTTTGAGCAGAAGGCGGAACTGGAGGACGTACCCTATCTGATCGGCTGGGGCGACGGGGGCGGAGGGGTGACCAGGGAGATGCTGGACAAGGCCGAAGTGATGGACGAGATGGACGCCCTGCCCGAACTGGAGTTCGGTTCTCTGCGCGATTTCTTCCGCCGCCTGGAAGAAGAGAAAGTCGATCTGCCCCGGTGGGTGGGCGAACTCTACTTGGAGAGACATCGCGGTACGCTGACCACCCAGGCCCGGACCAAGCGGAACAATCGCAAGGCCGAGTTTCGTCTGCGTGAAACCGAACTGTGGTCCACCATGGCCTCTCTCCGAGAGGGCTTGGAGTACCCCAGAGAGAAGTTGGAGAAGGCTTGGAAGATTACCTTGTTCAATCAGTTCCATGACGTGTTGCCCGGTTCTTCCATTAGGGAAGTCTACCAGGACGCGGAGCGGGACTACGGCCAGGTGTTTGAGATCCTGGGGGAAGAACTGGAACGGGCTCTCTCCGTCATCGGAGAGGAGGAAGGTTCCGGGGGCGTTCAGTTGAGGAATTCTCTATCCTGGAACCGGGACGATCTGGTCGAACTAAACGATCCCGGCGAGGGGGTCAATTCTTTGCGTGACGAGGACGGCACCCTCTATCCCTTACAGAAATCGGGCTTGGCCGAGGACGAAGCGTTGGTCGAGGTGAAGAATCTTCCCCCGCTGGGAGTGAAGAGTTTCGAGTTCAATTCCGCATCGACCGAGCCGAGAAGCTTTCTCTCCGTCGATGAGAAGGGGATGGAAAACTCCAAGCTGAAATTGGAATTCGACGAAGAAGGCTATCTCCGTTCCCTCTACGATAAGGAGGCGGGAAGGGAAATTATCTTGGAAGAGACTCGAGCTAATGACCTGCGCCTCTACCGGGATATACCGCTGCGGGAGGGAAGCGAAGCTTGGGATATAGACGAGGACTACTGCGAGGTCTGGGAGAGTCTGCCCGCCGCCGAACTGGAAGTGCTCGAAGAAGGTCCCCTGCGGGCGACGCTCCGCCAGAGAAGGAGTTTCGGCGATTCCCAGTTAATCCAGGACGTGATTCTTTACCGGGATCGTAAACGGATCGACTTTGAAACCAGCGTCGATTGGCACGAGGACAATAAGCTGCTCAAGGCCCACTTCCCGCTCAATTTGAGGACGGATGAAGCGACCTTTGAAACGCAATTTGGGCACTTCAAGCGCCCCACCCACGACAACACTTCCTGGGACGCCGCCCGGTTTGAAGTATCCCAACAGAAGTGGCTCGATCTTTCCGAGTACGATTACGGCGTGGGCTTGCTCAACGACTGCAAGTACGGGGTCAGCGTCGACGGAACCGACGTAGGACTTTCGCTGTTGCGGGCGACGCCTTCACCCGACCCGGAGGCCGATCGAGGCGAACATCGGTTCGTCTATTCTTTGCTGCCTCACGAAGGGACGTTACAGGAGGGGAACGTCGTCCAAGAAGCCTATCAATTGAACGTGCCCGTAGAGGCGGAGCCGACGGATGGGGGCTTCTTTTCCGATTCTCTGATGAAGATAGATACGCCGGGCGTCATCGTGGAAGCGGTCAAGCCGACGGAGGAAGACGAGGAGCGAATATTATTTAGGGTCTACGAGGCCTACGGGAGAAAGGTTTCGGCCATCCTGCGTCCCGGCTTCTCCTTCAGCGAAGCTTTGTCGGTCAATCTGGTGGAGGACGTGCAAAGCGAACTGCAGGGTAACGGAGAGGAGTTGGAGCTGGAATTTGACCCCTTCGAGATAAAGAGCATCGTCTTCGTCCCTAACGAGGAGTGAAATGGAAAAGCTTTGCCCGCTTAAATTTGAGGAAGGCATCAGGCGCTATTCCTTCGGCGACAGGAAAATACCCCGACTTTTCCCGGCCAAGAAGTTGCCCGGGGGCAGGATTGCGGAAACGTGGGAGATAACGGCCCACCCGCAACAGCCGGGGATCGCGGAGAAGGGGCCGTTGAAGGGAGCCACTTTGTCTCAGTTGACTAAGAGGTTTGGACCGCGCCTGTTAGGCGAGGAGCTGGCGGACAGATACGGGGACCTCTTCCCCCTGTTGCTCAAATTTCTTGACGCCCGCCGGTCGCTTTCCACTCAGCTCCATCCGGACGACGAGTTCGTCCGGCAGCGAGGTTGGGACGAGCTGGGCAAGCCCGAAGCCTGGTACATCTTGCGGGCCGAGCCCCAGGCTAGCCTCCTCTGGGGACTGAAGGAGGGCGGGGGAAAGGAGGATTTTCGGCGGATCGGCCCCGACGAGCGTTCTTGCAGGGATCTGTTGATGGAGGTGCCGGTCCAGGCGGGGGACGTCCTCTATCTTCCGCCCGGTCAGGTCCACGCCATCGGGGCCGGGTTGGTCTTGTTTGAACTGCAGCAGACCTCCGACGTCACCCTGGGGCCCGACTACGTCTTTCGGGACGGGAAGCGAGTGGAGGATTTCTCCCCGGAAGAGTCAATGAGGCTTTTTCTAAGTCAGCTTCGTTCGGAATACGTCTCTCCGGATGGGGCCAAGATCTCTCCGTTGGAATTGAGAGAGGGTGACTGCAAGAGGACCTTTACCCTAGCCTCCGCCCCTTTTGCTTTGGAGCGACTCCAAGTTAGGGGGGAGTATTCCCTGAGCCCCGCGGAGCTCGGTCGTTTTGTCGTCCTTACTGCCCTGAACGGGGGAATCCAAATCTTCTGGAAAGAGGGAAGAGAAGATCTCCTTCCCGGCAGAACCGTTTTGCTTCCCGCCGAGCTGGAGAAGGTTCGGCTCGAGGTGAAAGAGGGAGGGGCCGAACTGTTGAAAAGTTACGTGCCGCAATTGCGAAGGGACGTAATTGAGCCGCTGCGGGAAGCGGGTTACGGGAAGGAGGAAATAATCGGATTGGGCGGGCCCCTCTGGGGCAACGATCTGAAGGGAGAGTTTTGATTTAACTGATCAGTCCTCGAGGTGAGAGAGTTTGAATTACTTGTTGGGTCTCGATCTGGGCACGACTAACCTGAAGGTCTGTCTGGTTGACGAGGAGGGCGTTCCCCTTTCCTCGCGAGTAGCAAATTATCCCCTAGAGAGACCCGAGCCCGGGCGAGCGGAGCAGGATCCCCTTGTGTGGTGGGAAAAATTTGGAGAAGCCCTTTCCCAGCTACTGGACGAAGAGGGAATCGAGGGAGAGGACCTGATTGCGTTGGGCCTTTCCGGGCAGATGCATGGGGCCGTCTTTGTCGATGGGGAG
>Ga0207797_1001248_pt1 | contig 18610 bp, 19 predicted proteins | sample PRCRCaboRojoPR_6_FD_187275 | JGI IMG/M metagenome (GOLD analysis project Ga0207797, IMG submission 187275) | Marine sediment microbial community from Cabo Rojo, Puerto Rico - PR CR 10% Liquid 1 (SPAdes) | ecosystem: Environmental > Aquatic > Marine > Coastal > Sediment | place: Cabo Rojo, Puerto...
CCCAACTCCTCGTGCGCCAGGTCAACGCGAACACGAACGTCCTCCCGTCGCTGCACACCTCGCTATCGGTCACCGTTGCCCTCCTGGCCTACCGGTTCAGGGACGCGTACCCGCGATGGCTTCCCATCGCCGCCTGGCTGGCCGCCTCGGTCACCACCTCGACGATGTACCTGGGCATCCACTGGGGAACCGACGTTCTCGCCGGCATCGCGCTGGCAGTGCTGAGCGTCTTCGTCGCCGAACGCGTCGGGACCGACGCGGTCCGGGATCGCGTCGTCGCCGTCTACGGCCGCGTGGCCGGGTGAGCGCCGGCGCAGTGGTACGGTCGACGGCGCCGTCCCACGGACCGCGACGGTTTTAGGCGGCCCGTTCCTATCCCCGTCCATGCAGTGGAAAACGGACTGGGGACTCCGCTTCCGGATGTTCGTGACGATGTTCCTGCTGTTCGCCCTCTTCATCGTCTTCGCCGGGGCGCTGACGTGGTACGCCGGCGGCGGCCTCGTGACGATGGTCGTGCTGTTCGGCGGGTTCTCGATCGCCCAGTGGTTCTTCAGCGACCGCCTGACGCTGTGGAGCATGGGCGCGACGGAAGTGAGCCCCGAGGAGTATCCCGAACTCCACCGGGCCGTCGACCGCCTGGCCCAGCAAGCCGACCTCCCCAAACCGAAGGTCGCGGTCGCCGACAACCAGACGCCGAACGCGTTCGCGACCGGGCGCTCGAAGAACAACGCCGCGGTCTGTGTCACCACCGGGATCCTCCGGACGCTGGACCAGGAGGAACTCGAAGGCGTCCTGGCCCACGAACTCGCGCACATCAAGAACCGCGACATGACCGTGATGACGCTGGCCTCCTTCCTCTCGACGCTGGCCTTTATCGTCCTGCGCTGGGGCTGGCTGTTCGGCGGCGGGCGGCGCAACCGCCAGGGCGGTGGCGGCATCATCGTCGCCATCCTGGTCTCGCTGGTCGTGTGGATCCTGAGCTACCTCCTGATCCGCGCCCTCTCGCGCTATCGCGAGTACGCGGCCGACCGCGGCGGCGCGGCCATCTCCGGGAAACCCGGCGCGCTGGCGTCGGCTCTGCTCAAGATCTCCGGCAAGATGGATCGCATCCCCGAGGACGATCTGCGGGACGAGGCCGAGATGAATGCGCTGTTCATCATCCCGATCGAGAAGGGCTTCATCGGCCGCCTGTTCGCTACCCACCCGCCGACCGAGGAGCGCGTCGAGCGTCTGCGGGAACTCGAGCGACAGATGGAGACGGTCTGATCGTCGGTCAAAGCGGGACCCGCCCTGGCCTCACTCCTCGGAGCGCGACTCGGCGTACGCGTCCATTTGCCACGGATCGTTCGGCATGAGCCGATCGGGAACGAGGACGCCCCGCACGTGGTGTCCTCGCGACTCGTGGTCGTCGATGTCCTCCTTCTCGATCCGGGTCTCGCAGTCGGTGCAGTACCACGTCGTTTTCACGAATCTCCCTCCGAACCAGTCCGCTCGGTCGCCGTGGACATCGTGCTCGCACCGTCGATTCGTTCGAGGAGTACATCGATCAGTTCGGTGGCCGCCCGCTCGACCGCCCCGCTGAGTTCGTCCCCGATGGAGACGTCGGCGGGTTCGACGCCGAGAATCCGTATCTCGTCGGGGAGGTCGTAAACGTCACGCCCGGCGACCATCGCCTCCGTGAAGGAGACGTCGTGCATCGTCATCTCGGGGACGTCCGTCTCGAAGGCCCCGTCGACGTACCGGTACTCGTGGATCGTGCCGGGGGGCTCGCCGGTCTCGACCGCGTCGACCACGACGGCCCGCTCGGCCCCGCTCATCGCCTCCAGCGCCAGGAACCCCGTCGTGCCGGCGTCCACCAGGCGGACGTCGTCCGCGGCCCCGGCCGGTGATCCCTCCAGTCGCTCGATGATCGTCGGCCCGACGCCGTCGTCGCCCATGATCGAGTTGCCGACGCCGACGACGGCGACGGTTGGCCCGTCAGTCATCCGCGGGCTCACCACCGTCTTCGCTTCCGCCGTCGGCGGCCGCGGTGGGGGGTTGCTCGTCGGAGTCCCCGTCGCTGTGGACGATGTACGCTTTGACGTCCCCGGACACCATCGACTTGAGGACGTCCCAGTTGCTCGGCAGGACGGCGAAGTAGATGTGGAACAGCACCATGACGCCGGTCACGAACGCCAGGAGCAGGTGGATCTGCTTGAGCGTCTCCAGGGCCAGCCAGCCGGCCATGAACCCGAGCGCGTCGATCCACCAGGTCGACGCGGTCGCCATCTCGCGATACATGCCGAAGCCGGTCAGCGCGAGGATCCCGATGAAGATGGCGATCCACCAGAAGAACGTCTTCTGCATCGGGTGGTGGGCGATCCAGTCCTCCTCGTCCTCGTCGTAGGCGCGCCGCGCGTCGTGGTAGTAGGGGAGGTACTTCCGCAGGCCGACGAACGCCTCGGCGATGGCGGTCCCGACCTGGATGTCCGCGAGTTCGAGCAGCTGGTGGTGCCTGTCGACGAAGACGTAGTAGTAGGGGAAGACCACGAACGTGATCGCGACGATCAGGATGCCCGTCCACATGTGGAGTCCGAAAGCGACGTAGTAGCCGCCCCAGATCCCGGATTCGAGCAGGACGTAGTTGCCCGTCCAGATCGCGAAGCCGGTCCACAGGAGCAGGAAGAACAGGATCGCCTGTACCCAGTGGCTGACCCGGTTCCCCAGCGAGTGGCGCTCGACCGACCGGCGCTCGGCCGTCTCCAGCTGTGCGACCCTGTCGTCGGTCTCCTTGAGATCCGCACGTGCCAGCCGGACGAGCCGCCGAACGCGTCCGAGCGGGCCGCTCTCGTCGCCGGCGGGCGACTCGCTCGCGTCGTCAGTCGTCCCCGACATCGGTCATCCCTCCAGGCGACGCCGGTTCCAGTACGGTTTCGTAGGATCCCTCCGGGCTATCGACGTGGACCGAGCAGGCCAGGCACGGGTCGAACGAGCGGATCGTCCGCATCACGTCGATCGGGTCCTCGATGTCCGCGACCTCGTCGCCGACGATGGCCCCCTCGATGATCGACGGGTTGCCCTCGCCGTCCCGTGGTCCGATGTTCCACAGCGTCGGCGTGATGATCTGGTAGCGTTCGATCGTCCCGCCCTCGACGTCCACGTAGTGAGAGAGCGTCCCTCGGGACGGCTCCCAGAGGCCGACCCCCGTGCCGGTGTAATCGTCGGGGAAGTCGGCCATGAGCGGTGCGCTCGGGTCGAACGCGTCCAACAGACCGAGCACCCGGTCGCGGACGATCAGTGCCTCCTGTGCACGGGCGACGAGGCGGTTGAGCGTATTGCTCTCGGCCGGGCCGCCCCCCAGGGTCGCCCGGAGGTCGAACGGATCGTATCCGGAGATCGCGAGCCTGGCGAGGGGTCCGACCTCCATCGTCTCGCCCTCGAACCGGGGGGCTTTCCCCCACGAGTAGGCCCCGTCCTTCTCGGGGTCCGGCTCCGGTGGCTTCGCCTCGGTCGGGCTCCCGGCCGAGTCGTCGGTGTAGTAGGAGTACTCCGTGTCTTCGGCGATGCCCTCGACGATCTCCTCCTTCGTCATCGGTTCGGCGGACCCGTCGCGATACACGCCGCGCTTGAAGATCCGGTCGCCGGAGTCCGGGTCCCTGAATAGCCCGTTGCTGTAGTAGCGGTTCGGTCCCGATCCGAGGTCGGCGGCTCCCTCCTGGGCGGCGGCCACGAGGATCGAGACGATATCGTGGAGCCCCTCGCCCAGGTCCGGATCGAACGCCCCGTTCTGGACGTTCTCGAGGACGTCCGGGACCGCCTCGGTCGGTCCGAGCCAGTTGCTGACCTCCCTGACGCGGGATTTGACGGTTTCCACCGTGGCGGCGTCCGGGTTCGTCGCGACCCCGCCCGGGACGAACGCGAGCGGGTGGGGGGCGCGCCCCCCGAACTCCGCCAGCGCCTGCATGAGCTTTCGCTGGTTCTCGAGCGCCCCCAGGTACCCGTCGCCCTCGAGTGGGTCGAGACGGTCGAAGCCCGTGTCGGCGACCGCATCGCTGTAGTCGGGACCGACCAGGGCGAACAGGTGGATCGCGTGGTTCCACAGGAAGAAGATGCCCTCGGTCGCGTCCCGGAGGATCTTGGCGTGTTCCGGGACGCCGTCGAAGGCACCGGCGTTCATCGCCGCGTCTTCGGTCGCCCGCGACGAGCCGATCCGGTGACAGATGAAACAGACGCCACAGACTTTCCCCGTGAGCTGTGCCGCGTCCCGGGGTGACCGGCCGACGGTGATGATTTCGGCGCCCCGGAACATCTTCATCGTGCTCCTTGCCTCCGTTATCCGGCCCTCCTCGACTTCCAGCTCCATCCCGTGGTGGCCTTCGATGCGCGTCGTCGGGTCGATACTGATTTCTACCATGATCACTCACTCCGTTTTGTCGCCCCCGGCTTCGGCGCCTGACCGTCGATCGGCGTCCGACGTCGAGTGGTCCGGGTCGCCGGCTTCCGATTGTCCCCCGTCCCCGTTCCCGTCGGACGTCCCGTAGCCGGTCAGCTTCCGGGTTGCGTGGACACCGATGCCGACCACGCCGGCACCGACCGCGGCCAGCCCGGCCGTCTCGACGTCGACGCCGAAGACGTTCTGCTGTTCGACCTCCTGGTCCAGCGGCTGGAAGCGATCCCAGAACCCGGGTTCCATGCAGCCGATACACGGCGCCCCCACGTTGAGACAGACGCTCGTCCCGTCGTTCCACAGCCGGGTCTGGTCGTCACAGTGCGTGTAGGGGCCGGCACACCCCACCTTGTACAGGCACCCCTCGTCGCCCGGTTTGTCGGCGAACTCGCCGCGGTCGAAGTAGCCTCGCCACTTGCAGTTGTCGTGGACGAGCGGTTCGTAGAACGGCTTCGGTCGGTTGTACCGGTCGAGCTCCGGTGTGTGGCCGTTGAGGACGGTCGCGATCGTCAACAGCATGTAGTCGGGGTGGGGGGGACAGCCCCCGAGATTGATGACCGGGAGCCCCGATCCGGCGGTGAAGTCCGGGCCGAGCACGCCGGGCTGCTCGCGCTGCTCGAACTGGAGGCCCTTCGCTCCCGTGACGTTCTCGCCGACGTCGTGGAGCCGGTTCTTGTTCTCCGCCGCCGGCCAGCCGCCGAACGAGGCACAGTTGCCCAGGCCGATCACGTACTCGGCCTCGGGGGCCAGTTCCGTGACCCAGTCGACGAGCGGCTTGCTCGTCCCGTCCGGGCGCTTGCCGAGCGTCGCGGCGGACGGCATCTCGGTCGGCACCGACCCCTCGAGGACGAGCACGTCCGGCGACGTGCTCATCGACTCGATGGCCGCCTCGCCCTGCTCCGGCATGAGCGTGGGGTGGAACGTCACCTCCATCCGGAACTCGCCCAGGGTCTCCTCGAGGGTCGGATACTGTCCCTGGAGCATCGAGATCGTACAGCCCGAACAACTCTGTCCCTGGAGCCAGACCACCTCCAGGTCCCCCTCCGTCGCCTGTTCGTACGCCGATGCGACCTCGGTCGTGTAGCGCGAAACGACCGCCCCCGTGGCCATCGTCCCCGCGAGTTTCAGGAAGTTACGTCGTGATCGGTCGATCATTGGGTTCCCCACCCGGCCTGGGAGCCGGTATCGACCGGAGAGAACCTCTAAACTTTCATAAAAGTACGTTACCGTTCCCAGATCCCTGGAATTCGTTAGCAATCAACGTATTCCGACGCGTCGCCCGACCCGTGGCGGTTAACTCGACGTGGGACCAACGCCCCTTCGAATGGGTCTCTTCGACTCGATACGCGAGATGCTCGGCACCCGGGCCGAGGCCGACGCCACCCGCGACGCCGACCCGGAGGATCTCTGGGGGATGAGCACCGCCTACCTGACGATGGGGGCGGAACTCGACTTCGACCCCCTGGGGACCGCGGCGCTGTGTTTCGGCGACGTCGACAGCACCGACTTCGCGTCGACGGTCGACGACGTGATGGCCATCCTCGAGCGGGGCGAGACCGAGACGGGGACGGAGTACGACCTGCAGTCCGACGCCCACGGCTACCAGTGGGTCGTCCTCCACGACGACGACCCCGAGGACCTGGTGACGAGCATCCACTTCGCCGCGGACACGTTCATCGAACGGGAGTACGGATCCCGCCTGCTGGCGGCGGTCTTCGGCTTCGAACACGCCCGGGACGGGACGCTCGCCTACTGGATCTACTCGTTCCGTCGGGGGACCTTCTACCCGTTCGTGCCCACGGGGAGCCACGAGCGGGACCACAAGACCGAGTTCAAACTGGAGTCCGTGCTGGACGGGGAACTCGACGTGGAAGACGACGAGGAGTACTGGTACCCGCTGTGGCCGAGCGGGTCGGGCCGCCACCCCTGGGAGTGACGCGGTCGCGGACCGGGGACCGGTTCCCGGTGATCACTCCTCGCCGTAGTGCTCCAGGTGCTCCCGGAACTCGACGTGCAGCGGGGCCTCGGGGTCGAAGGGTCGCTGGAGCGCGTCGAAGGCGGTCTTCTTGTCCCAGGACTGGAGCCCGCCGATCTCGCTCCGGTCCTCGAGGTCGTGGTAGTCGAGGTCGGGGGCGGTCAGTTCCCAGGCCCGCAGCCCCCGCTCCGTCCGGACGATCACGCTCGAGTACTCGTCGCCCGACCCGACCGACCCCACCGCGAGGTCCGCACAGTAGCCCGTGAAGTCGGCACACTCGTCACACCCCGCCAGCGCGGCGTCGTGGAACTCCTCGATGTCCTCCTCCAGCAGGCGATCGCCCTCGCGGCCGTCGACCAGGAGCTTCCCGTGGATGACGTCGAGTTTGCCGATGTCTCGGGGATCCACGTCCCGTTTCTCGTGGAGTTCCTCCACGATCAGGCGTTCGTGATCGAAGTTCTTGGTGCACATCAGGGCGATCGCGTACTCGACGGCGCGGACGCCGGCCTCGTGGGCGCCGAAGTCCGACCCGAACCCGGACTCGGCGTCCTGCAGGGCGCGGACGGTCTGGATCTCGCAGGGGGTCCCGACGAGGGCCAGGTCGATCTCCTCCCACGGTTCGTCCGGGAGCTTGTGCGCCCAGCGCTCGAGGTCCAGGTCGGCGAGCGCCAGCGTCTGGTTGTAGAAGCTCCCCGCGTTGGCGATCAACTCCTCGGGGGCGGTCGCGAGGTAGCTCTCCGCCTTCCACGGCGCGTCCTCGCTTTCGGTCGCGATCAGCGCGCCGTCGATCTCGTCCGCCTCGAGGAGGTGGCACAGGACGCTCGTCACGACGCCGCCGTCCTGGGCGTCCGCGTGCCAGTCCGCCGCCACCTTCGCGGAGAACTCCGTGATCGGGTCGCCCGCTCCCGACACGTTGTCCTCGCCGCCCGTGATCGTCCACTGGCGCTCGTAGCGCAACCCGCCGCGGGGACAGTAGTCCCAGCACCGGCCGCACCCGATGCACAGCTTGACCAGCGACGGGAGGCCGTCCTCGCCGACGCCGATCGAGTCGGTCGGGCACGCCGCCACGCAGGCGCCACACTGGACGCACCGGTCCACGTCGATCACGGCCCGGTCGAGGTCCTCGAACCAGGTCGTGAGGTGCTGGCGTTCGAGGTTCGGGTCGCCGACGCTGTTGAACGCCGCCAGTTCCGCACCCTCCTCCGGCGTTCCGGGAAGGTGGACGCGTTCACTCATCGCCACTCACCTCCGGGGGCGCCGCCCGCTCCGCGGGAGCCGATTCCATCGCGGCTTTCACCTTCTCCGGCGTGATCGGCAGGTCGGTGACCCGCGCGCCGACGGCCCGCCTGATGGCGTTGCTCAGCGCCGGCGGGACGCCGTTCGTCGGGAGTTCGCCGATCGACTTCGCGCCGAACGGCCCCGTCGGCTCGTGGGTCTCGACGAGGATCGACTCGATCGGCGGCTGGTCCTCCGTGGTGGGCATCCCGTAGTCCCGGAAGGAGAGGGTCTCCGGGCGGCCGTCCTCGTCGAACTCCAGGCCGCCGCTGACGGCGTATTCGTAGCCCATGTGGACGGCCCCCTCGATCTGGCCCTCGGCGAGTTCGGGGTTGATCGCGACGCCGCAGTCGGCGGCGAAGACGAGATCGTTGACCGCGAACTCGCCCGTCCGCTCGTCGACGGTCACGTCCACGAACTGGGCGCCGTAGGGCGGCGGCGACTCGTCGGTGCTGTGGCTGGCCTGCCCCATGATCTGGACGCGCTCCTCGTCGCCGTAGATCGACTCGTAGCCGACCGCCTCGAACGTGACTGCTTCCCCGGACGTGTCGCTCACCACCGTGGCGTCCTCGACGGCGAGGTCCTCGGGTGGGTCGCCGAGCATCCGCGACGCGACCGACAGCAGTTCCTCCAGCGTGTTCTCGGCCGCTTTCTTGACCGCCTGCCCGGTCAGGTAGGTGGTCGAGGAGGCGTACGCGCCGTACTCGTGGGGCGTGATGTCGGTGTCCGTGTCCTGGACGACGACGTCGTCGGGATCGACGGTGAGCACCTCGGCCGCGATCTGGGCCATCACCGTGTCGGCCCCGGGCCCGATGTCCACGGCGCCGCTCTGGAGGACGAACGACCCGTCCTCGTTCATCTTGAGGCGGGCGGCGCCGAGTTCGTCGGCCGCCACGCCGCTCCCCTGGGCGGCGAGCGCCATCCCGCACGCGCGGTGGCGGTGGTCCTCGGGGGGCTGCTCGACCTCGCCCCAGCCGATGGCGTCCTTCCCGCGTTCGATGCATTCCGGGATGCCACACGACCGGATCCGGCGGACGTGTCCCTCGGCGGCGTTGATGCCCGCCGCCTCGTCGAGGTCGCCCTCCCGGACGTGGTTGCGCGACCGGAACTCGATCGGGTCCATGTCCAGCGCCCGCGCGACCTCGTCCACGTGTCCCTCGACAGCCATGTGGCCCTGCGGGGCGCCGTATCCCCGCTGGGCGCCGCCGACTGGCAGGTTCGTGTGGACCGCGTCCATCTCGAAGCGCATGTTGGGCACCCGGGGGTAGAGCGGCAGCGGTTTCGTGCCGACGTTCCCCGTGACCGTCATCCCGTGGGGGCCGTACGCGCCGGAGTTCGAGAGCACGTTCAGCTCCAGCGCCTCGAGGTCGCCGTCCGTCGTAACCGCGCTCCGGACCGAGAGCCGCATCGGCCGGCGGAACCGCATGGCGTAGAACTGCTCGCTCCGGGTCGTGCGGACCTTGACGGGGCGGTCGGCGGCGCGATGCAGGGCGAGCGCGATCGGCTCGACCATCATCGACTGCTTGGAGCCGAACCCCGCGCCGATGCGCGGCTTCGTCACGCGAACGTCCCGGATCGGGACGTCGAACAGCCGGGCCAGCTGGCGCCGGGTGTGGAAGGGGACCTGCGTGCTCGTGATCAGGTGGTACCGGTCGTCCTCGTCGCGGTGGGCGATCGTCGTGTGGGGCTCGGGGACGCAGTGGGACTGGTAGGGGACGTCCCACTCCGTCTCGACCACCACGGCGTCGTCGCGCCGACGAGCCTCGTCGATCGCGCTGTCGACGTCGCCGATCTCGCCCTCGACGTGGGACTCGACGTTCCGTTCGTAGTCGTGGCCGGGCTGCTTGTTCTCGACCTCGTCGGGGTCGTGGATCCGCGGGGCGTCCGGTTCCATGGCCGCCTCGGGATCGAACACCGGCTCCAGTTCCTCGTACTCGACGTCGAGCAGGCGCACGGCCTCGGTGGCCGTTTCGGCGTCCTCGGCGGCGACCGCGGCGATCGGGTCGCCCACGTAGCGGACCGTCTCCCGCAGGACGCGCATGTCGAGCGGCGAGGGCTCGGGGTAGGACTGGCCCGCCGAGGTGTACTTCCTGTCGGGGATCTCGTCGCTCCAGGGCGTGAGGACCGCGTAGACGCCGTCGAGCGCCTCGGCGGCGGTGGTGTCGATCGATTTCACGTACCCGTGGGCGATCTCCGACCGGAGGATCTTCGCCTCCGCGAGATCCGGGAAGTGCTCCGCGTAGTCGGCGGTGTACTTCGCGTCGCCGGTCACGATCTTGCGGGCGTCGTCCTTCTCCTCCCGCTGGGAGATCACCAGCCGCTCCGCCTTCGACTTCCGGTTGTTCGGCGCCTCGTCGTACTCGATCGGATGCTCGGCCTCGAGATCCGACCTGGCCTCGCGATCCGCCGGCGGTTCCTCCGGTTCCTCGGGTTTCTCCTCTACCGGCACGGAGTCCGGCTCGTTCGTGTGGCTCATCGACTCTCACCACCGTAGACGGAATCGTCGTGATTCGCGCCGCGGTCCGGGGCCTTCCGACCGCCGTCTGCGGCGACGGCCGGTCGGAGTCGCTCCGCCGCGTCCTCGACCGCGTCGAGGATCTTCTCGTAGCCCGTACACCGACACAGGTTGTCCGACAGGGCCGCCCGGATTTCCTCCCTGTCGGGATCCGGGTTCTCGTCGAGGAGCGCCTTCGTCCGCATGATCATGCCCGGGATGCAGAACCCGCACTGGAGCGCGTTGTGGTCGACGAACGCCTGCTGGATGGGGTGCAGGTCGTCCTGTTCGCCCAGCCCTTCGATCGTCTCGACCTCGGCGCCGTCGACGCTGGCGGCTGGTCGCAGGCAGGACTTCACGGCTTCGCCGTCGACGATGACCGTACAGAACCCGCACGACCCCTCTTCGCAACCCCACTTCGCCCCGGTGTAGCCGTTGCGGCGCAATACGTCCAGCAACCGGTCGGACGGACGAACGTCGAACTCCCTCGGCTCGCCGTTGAGCGTGAGTGTCACTAACATGGTGAGTCGGTGGCCGGGACTGGCCATCCCACTGATTCCCATAAACATAGGGGACTGACAGCTTAAGGCTCGACGGTAAATTCTATGGGTATTCGGGGCCCTATCGCCCGGTCTGGTCCCAGTAATGGGACACGGTGGCGACCTGGAGGGACCCGGCGTCCGAACCGGAAACCCGACGGCGTTCGACGACCGGCATCCGGCCCGTCCGACGCCCCAAACCGGGGACAGGGTTGAACCGTCCCGAACACCGACTGGTGGCCATGTTCTCGACTGCCGAACGGGCGTACCTGGAGACCGCCCGGGTCGGCCGGCTCGCCACTGCCGACGAGCGTGGCCGGCCGAACGTGGTCCCCGTCTGCTTCGCCCTGCACGACGGCACCCTCGTCTCGGCGATCGACGAGAAACCCAAGAACGAGGAACCGTCGGAGCTCCGCCGGGCCCGTGACGTCCGGGAGAACCCCTACGTCGCCGTCGTCGTCGACGAGTACTCCGGGGACTGGTCGGCGCTCCGATGGGTCCAGGTCCGCGGTCGGGCGGCCCTCGTCGATCCGGGGGACGACGACCACGGATCGGGGGTCGACGCGCTCCGGGAGAAATACGACCAGTACCGGACCCACGCGATCGAGGACCGGCCGCTCCTCCGGGTTCGGCCCGGTCACGTCCTGTCGTGGGGGCTCGACTGATCCCGGCCTACTTCGGAACGTACACGAACGGGTTCTGCCGCCAGGCCGGATACCGTTCGTTCTCCTCCGTGACGGACCAGACGCTCCGGGGCCACGTGCCCAGCGCGTCGTGGATCCGGTCGTAGGAGAGCAGGTTTTCGCCCTCGATGACGAGTTCGAACCGGTCGGCGAACGTCTCCGGACGCCAGGCCGCGGACTCGTCGAGGTGCTCGCCCGGCGCTTCCGCGATGCTCTCGAAGATCGACCGCGCGAACCGGTTGTGGTAGGTGAACACGAGGGAGCCGCCGGGCGCGACCGCTTCGTAGAGGTTCCGGAGGGCGCGTTCGACGTCGGCGACGTAACAGAGCGTGTAGAACGCCGAGACGACCTCGAACTGGCGCTCGGGGTCGAACGCCGGGAGGACCGCCCGCTCGAAGGCGACGTTTTCGACCCCCTCTTCGCGTGCGCGCTCGCGGTCCGCCGCGAGCACCGGCTCGGCCGCCTCGTAGCCGACGACGGTCGCGTCCGGATAGCGGTCCGCGACGTCGAAGACGACCGCCCCGCCGCCACACCCGACGTCGGCGTACGATTCGAGGCCGCCGGTTTGGGCGAGGAATTCTGCGAAGGGATCGAGCAACAGGGTCGCGCCGCCGTTCGCGTCGTCCTCGCTCACCTCCGCCGATCCGTCCCAGTAGTCGTTCCAGTCGATGGTTCCGTCGAAGGTGGTGTCAGTCATGGTTGAATGGTCGTCGTGGCCGGGTATCGGCAATTATATCGATTCTGAGACAGTTTGGCCCCTCACAGTAAAACGTCGATAGCCACGGGTAACGGGGGGAAATCACTCCAGATAGAAAAGAATTATTATTTAAATTTAATTAACTTATTGCTTACCTATTTGTGGTCCCTCCTCTTATCGTTTTCGAACGCACCGGCGGCGGAACCGGGATCGGTACGGGAGGCGTTGGCGTGCGACCTCCGATCGACCGGCGAGTCGGGAGCGTCGGCGCGCGAAGTACCGTCGACCCGGTCCCGTACCTACACAAAAACCTTCGGACGCCGGGGATCCAACTCCCGATCGAGTCCCTCACTTTCACTTTCACCTTCCTGTTAACGAGGCTTTATGGGGCCGGCGGCGGAACGACCGATCATGGCAGCAGACGCAGATCTGGAAGACCTTCCGGGCGTCGGGCCGGCAACCGCAGAGAAGCTCCGCGATTCGGGCTTCGACTCCTACCAGGGGCTGGCGGTCGCGAGCCCCGGCGAACTGTCCAACACCGCCGACGTCGGCGAGTCGACGGCGGCGGACATCGTCCAGGCGGCCCGCGAGGCCGCCGACATCGGCGGGTTCGAGACGGGGGCGGACGTGCTCGAACGCCGCGAACAGATCGGCAAGCTGACCTGGGGCGTCGAGGCCGTCGACGAGATGCTCGACGGCGGCGTCGAGACCCAGTCGATCACCGAGGTGTACGGCGAGTTCGGCTCGGGCAAGTCGCAAGTGACCCACCAGCTCTGCGTCAACGTCCAGCTCCCGCCCGAACACGGGGGGCTGGCCGGCGGCGCCGTCTTCGTCGACAGCGAGGACACCTTCCGGCCCGAACGGATCGACGACATGGTGCGGGGGCTGCCCGACGAGGCCATCGCGGCCCTGCTGGAGGAGCGGGAGATCGAGGGCGAACCGGGCGACGAGGACGCGATGGAGGCGCTCCTGGAGTCCGTCCTCGATCACATCCACGTCGCGAAGGCGTTCAACTCCAACCACCAGATGCTGCTGGCCGAGAAGGCCCAGGAACTCGTGAGCGAGAGCCAGGACGACGAGGTGCCGATCCGCCTGCTCTGCGTGGACTCGCTGACCGCCCACTTCCGGGCGGAGTACGTCGGCCGAGGGGAACTGGCCGAGCGCCAGCAGAAACTCAACAAGCACCTCCACGACCTCGACAAGATCGGGAACCTGAACAACTGCGCGGTGGTCGTTACCAACCAGGTCGCGTCCAACCCCGACTCGTTCTTCGGCGACCCGACCCAGCCGATCGGCGGCAACATCCTCGGTCACAAGTCGACGTTCCGGCTGTACCTGCGCAAGTCGAAGAACGACAAGCGGATCGTCCGCCTGGTCGACGCGCCGAACCTGGCCGACGGCGAGGCCGTGATGCGCGTCCAGGACGGCGGCCTCATGGCCGAGTGACGGCGGCCGGAGCGTAACGACCGGGAGTATTGTTCCGCCACCGAGCGGTTCGTTGGCCGGTAGGACCGGGAGCGACGGGCCGAACCGCGGATTCGGCCAGCCACACCCCGAGCGGGCACTTACCACACTGGAATGACACGTAATAACATGGAGCAAGCGGCGGGAGGGTCGACAGGTTTCCCACTTTCTTGGAATAGACGTACAATACTATTTATGCTGGGGCGCTTACCTCGATCCGTGAGTTACCTATGACCGGCTATGCGATCGTCATTGCGACCGACGAATTCGAGAAGATTACCGCGGCGAGCGTCATCAGTTCGATCGCCGCCGCGTCGGACATCCCCGTCGAGATCTTCGTGACCATGAACGGCCTGAAGGCCTTCGAACGCGAGACGGTGGAGACGAAAGAGTTCAACACCGGAAAGCTCGGCGAGGCGATGCTCGAGAACGAGGACGCGGAGGTCCCGCTGTTCACCGAGCAGTTCGAGGACGCCAAGGCCATCGGCGACATGAACCTCTACGCCTGCACGATGGCGATGGACATGTGGGGCAAGACCCTGGACGACTACGTCGACCTCTTCGACGAGGAACTCGGCGTGTCCGGCTTCCTCAACAAGGCCGCCGACAAGCAAGTGATCTTCATCTGAGCACCGCCAGCAAGATACATTACCGAACGCGACGAATACGGACTACACGACACACAAACCAGGTGACACGACATGAGCGAATCAATTTCGGCCGACGTTACGATCGACGCACGAGGATCCGCCTGCCCCGGTCCGCTGATGGACCTGATCGGCAAGGTGAAGCAGGGCGACCCCGGCACCGTCTACAAACTCCAGACCTCCGACCGCGGGTCGATGGAGGACGTCCCGGAGTGGGTGGAGAAGGCCGGCCACGAACTGCTGGAGACCGTCGAGTACGAGGACCACTGGGACATCTACATCGAGAAGACGGAGTGACCCCGATATGACAGAGCGGATCGTCATCGTGGGCGGGGGGACCGGCGGGTCCGTCGCGGCCAACCGCCTCGCCGAGAAACTCGAGCGCGAGATCGACGCCGGGGAGGTCGAGGTCACCCTCGTGACCGACGACCCCGACCACGTGTACAAGCCGGTCTTCCTGTACGTTCCCTTCGGCAAGAAGGAACCCGAGGACGCCCGGCGGCCGATTCGGGAACTGCTCGACCCGGCGGTCGACCTCCGGATCAACCGGGTCGTCGACATCGACACCGACGAGAAGCGCCTGGAGTGCCAGGACGGCCACACGACCCTGGAGTACGACCACCTGATCGTCGCCACGGGAGCGAAGCTCGAACCCGACGAGGTGCCCGGGCTGGCCGAGGACGGCCACCACTTCTACGGCCCCGAGGGCGCCGCGAAGTTGCGCGACGCGCTGGCCGACTTCGAGGAGGGCCACCTCGTCCTCAGCGTCGTCGGCGTCCCGCACATGTGCCCGGCCGCGCCGGTCGAGTTCACCATGATGGCCGACGAGTGGTTCCGGGAGCGCGGGATCCGGGACCAGGTCGAGATCACGTACACCTACCCGATCCAGCGCCTCCACGGGCTCGAACCGGTCCACGAGTGGATGGAGCCGCGCTTCGAGGAGCGGGACATCGACAGCGAGACGTTCTTCAACGCGGAGGCGGTCGACCCGGAGAACCAGGTCCTCGAGTCGATGGAGGGGACCGAACTGGACTACGACCTCCTCGTGGCCATCCCGCCACACACCGGGGACGAACTCGTCGCCGAGGCCGGCCTCGGCGACGACGGCTGGATGGAGGTGGACCGGCACACGCTGGAGTCCGAACGCGCCGACAACGTCTACGGCCTGGGCGACGCGGTGGACATCCCGACGAGCAAGGCGGGCAGCGTCGCCCACTACGCCGCGGGCACGGTCGCCGACCGGATCGCGAGCGAGATCCGGGGGCAGGTGCCGACCGCGACGTACGAGGGCAAGACCGTCTGTTTCATCGAGGCCGGCATGGACGAGGCGACGTTCGTCGAGTTCGACTACGAGCGCCCGCCGGTCCTGCGCGACGAGAACAAGTTCGTCCACTGGGCGAAGCTCGCCTACAACGAGACTTACTGGCTCACCGCCAAGGGGCTGCTCTGAGGTGATCCGATGAGCGAACCCGAATCCAGCGGCGAGGACGCCCTCGCCGAGGCCATCGAGGAAAACCCCGAGGCCGTCGCGGAGTTCGTCCGCAAGCTCGACGTCGTCAACGAACTCCTCGACAACCTCCAGTTCGCCTCGGCGATGATGGACGACGAGGCGGTCGAGGGGCTCACCGGGATGGCGCTGGACGTCTCGGAGAACTCCGACAAACTCGTCGAGTCAGCCGAGGGGCTGTCCACGGACGAGACCGTCGAACTCGCCGGGACCGTCGGCGAGAACGGCGAGGAACTCTCCGAGGCCGTCGAAACGCTCGTCGAACTCCAGCGGAGCGGCACGCTGGAGGACCTCACCGGGGCGGCACAGATCGTCTCCCTGGCCGGCGGCGCGATGGACGACGAGATGGTGATGGAACTCGCCGGGACCGGCGACCTGCTCGTCGAGTCCGCCGACGGCCTGGCCACGAACGAGACGGTCGAACTCGCCGGGACCGTCGGCGAGAACGGCGAGGAACTCTCAGAAGCCGTCGACACGATCGTGGAGCTTCAGCGGAGCGGCACCCTGGACGACCTCGCCGGGGCGGCACAGATCGTCTCCCTGGCCGGCGGCGCGATGGACGACGAGATGGTGACGACGCTCGCGAAGGCGGGGAACAACCTGGGTGAGGTCGCGGACGCCGCGGCCGATCCGGCGGCAGCCCGCGGACTCGAGATGTTGCTCCAGTCGATCAGCGAGTCCTGCGTCCACGAGGAACCGCCCGATCGCATGGGCGTGATCGGCCTCACGAAGGCGATCCGCGATCCCGACGTCCAGCGCGGCCTGGGCTTCTGGATGAGCGTCGCAAAGAACGCAGGGATGATGATCAACGAGCGGACCTGCCCGCCGGACGACCAGCAGCCCTGACCATCGGCGATCGTTTCTCCCCGGTCATCGGGCCCGTCGGACCACCACGCTCGCGACCGCCAGCGACACGACGGTGAAGGCGCCGAGCGCGCCGAGGGCGATCCACAGGTCGGCGGTCTCGCCCCGACCGAGCACGACGTACTCCATCCCCTGGACCAGGTAGGTGACCGGCATGACGCGAGCCGGGTATTCGAGGTAGATCGGGAGGTCCTCGACCGGCATGAACGTCCCGCCGAGGATGACCTGCGGCGTGATGACCAGGGGGATGAACTGGATGGCCTGGAACTCGTTTTCCGCGAACAGCGAAACGAGGACCCCGATCCCGAGGGCGGTCAGCGCGCCGAGGAGTTCGAGGAGGAAGAACAGTTCCACCCCGTGTTCGAAGGTCACGTTCAGGAAGTAGATCCCCGAGACCAGCAGGACGATCGACTGGACCGTCGCGAGGAGGCCGTATCCGAGGACGTACCCCGTGACCAGGCCGCTTCTGGAGACCGGGGCCGCCAGGACGCGTTCGAGCGTGCCGGCCGTCCGCTCGCGGAGGAACCCGATGGCGGTCAGGATGTAGGTCAGGAAGAACACGAACACCGCGAGCATGATGTGGGCCACCGTCTCGGGGCGAGTGAACACCTCGCTGACCAGGTAGATGATGAAGGCCGGCACGACGACGACGAGGCCGAGCGTCCGGCGATCGCCGCGCAACGAGAGCAGGACCCGGCGGGCCACCGGGAGGGTTCCGCGGAGGAGGGTCACGCGAACACCCCCTCGGTCGCACCCTCGTCGTCGGCGTCGGGCGGCTCCCCGTCCCGTTCGAGCAGTGCCAGGAAGGCGTCTTCGAGGTCGTCGGTCCCCGTTTCCTCCAGGAACCGTTCGGGCGCGTCGTACGCGAGCACCCGCCCGTTCCGCAGGAAGAGCACCTCGTCGCACCGAGTCGCCTCGCCGAGGTAGTGCGTCGAGACGAGGATCAGGGCCCCGTCGTCGCGGCGCTCGCGGAACGCGTCCCACATCGTCGCCCGGAGCTGCGGGTCGAGCCCGACGGTCGGTTCGTCCAGGATCAGGACGTCGGGGTCGTGCACCAGTGCGCAGGCCAGACTCGTCCGGCGGATCATCCCGCCCGAGAGGTCCGAAACGCGGTCGTCGGCGCGGTCCGAAAGGCCCACGAACGATATCGCCCGATCGACGGCGGTCGCCCGGTCCGCGACCCGGTAGAGCCGGGCGAAGAAGTCGACGTTCTCCCGGACCGTGAGGTCGCGATAGACCGCCTCGTCCTGTGACATGTACCCGATCCGTTCGCGGTCCTCGGCCTTCAGCGAGAGCGAATCCGTCGCCCGGACCCTCGACGACCCCGCCGTCGGCGAGAGGAGGCCGAGCAACACACGGATGAGCGTCGTCTTGCCGGCGCCGTTCGGGCCGGCCACCCCCACGATTCGCGGGCCGTCGACGTCCAGGTCGACGCCGTCGAGGGCCGTCACCGACCCGAACTCGCGACGAAGGTCCGTCACCGATATCGAGACGTCCGGAGCTGACATGGGTGAACCATGGTCCGCCGTGCGAATAGCGGTTCTGCGGGGCATAGTCGGGTGGTTTATTACGGGTCCGTCGTCAACGCCCGTCATGAACCGTCCCGGGGTGACCCGATGAAACACCTGCGGATGACGAACCGGCCGGACGTCGACGTCGTGCCGCCGATCTTCGGCCTCATCGCCGACTCCGAACACGTCCGGGAGGCCCGGATGCTCGGGTGGAACACCTCGAACGCGGATCGCCCGACCGCACTGTTCGCCGTCGACGGCGACCTGACCGGGTTTCGGGCCGATTTCGAGCGGTCCGAGTCGGTCGCTGCCGCCGACCTGACGCCCGTCGCCGAGGACCGGTTTTACCTGCTGTTGACCCTCGACGCGTCGTCCTCGCCGGCGATCCGGGACGTGTTCGAGATCCTGACGAGCGACGGGCTCGTGGTGATCAAGCCGGTCGTCTACCGCGACGGCGCGGTCCACGCGAACGTGGTCGGGGACGGAGCGACGCTGCAGGCAGCGATGGAGCGCTTGCCGCCCTTCGTC
>Ga0207797_1001249_pt1 | contig 18609 bp, 21 predicted proteins | sample PRCRCaboRojoPR_6_FD_187275 | JGI IMG/M metagenome (GOLD analysis project Ga0207797, IMG submission 187275) | Marine sediment microbial community from Cabo Rojo, Puerto Rico - PR CR 10% Liquid 1 (SPAdes) | ecosystem: Environmental > Aquatic > Marine > Coastal > Sediment | place: Cabo Rojo, Puerto...
CGGTCGTCCCGATCGTCGCGCCGAGCAGCCGCGTCTCGCTGTTGCCCGTCAGGCGACCGATGTAGACGCCGAGCAACTGGACGACCCCGGTCTGCTGGACGCCCTCCGAGAGGATGTACATCGCCATGATGGTGACCGTCGCCGGGTTGGCGAAGCCGGCGAGGCCCTCCTCGGCCCCGACGCCGGTGATCGGTTCGAGGACGACGAGCGCGACCAGCACGCCGATCGCGGTGATGTCGTTGGGGACGACCTCGGAGACGAACGCCACGAGCGCGACGGCGATGATCGCGAAGACGACGAGCGTCCCGTCGGAGACCGGCGGTAGCGCCATGCCCGTTGCACCGACGGGCAGACGTATCAATGCTGGCACCAGTTCGGTCCCGCGACGTCGTGCGCACCGACCGCCCCGACCGCGACGACGGAAGCACGACGACGGAAGCGCGACGACGGGGTCGGGATCGCGGAGCGAACGTCAGGCGGTCCCGGCGACGAACTCGTAGCTGTACACCCAGTTCAACAGCAGGTAGGTGACGACGCCCAGCGAGAGCGAGAGGATCCACGACCCGGCGGCGACCCGGCCCACCTTCCGGTGGGGCGTCTCCGACCGGAGTTCGGCCGGCGTGTGGGTCAGCCCGAGCACCAGCGCGTAGAGCACGACCGGGACGGCGACCACCGAGAGAACGATGTGGATCGCGAGCATCGCGAGGTAGGCGTAGTAGACGAACTGGGGCGCGCCCACGATCTCTTTGGTGCCGCCGCCGCCGATCTTCGTCAGGTAGAGGACGAGAAAGACCAGGATGAGCGCGAACGACCCGACCATCGCGGCGGCGTGCTTGCGCACCTCGTCCTGCCGGATCCAGTACCAGCCGAGCGCGAGAAGCACGGTCGCCGTGGTGTTGATAGCGGCGATGGCGTGCGAGAGGAGATTCACCTGCTCCAGCGAGAGGTCCGGGAAGACCTGCGCCGGAACGAACCCGAGGAAGGTGCCGATCACGACGGCGTAGCCGACCGCGGAGACGATAGCCGTCACCGCGGCGGGGTGTTCGCGCGCCGGACCGGCAACTCTGGCCGTAGACATACGACCCCCTTGGGACAGCGCCGTAATCTGCCTTCGGATTCGCGTCGTCTCGCCGACGGCCGGCGCGTCCCGGGCGGCTCAGATGACGCCCGTGACGGTCGCGGCCTCGATCGCGGCCGCCTCGCTGACGCCGTCACCGAGGATCGTGTACCGGTCGCGGATCTCGTGTGCGGTGGTGAGCGCCTCGATCACCGTCTCCTCGGCGATGCCCAGGTCCGCCGCGGTCGTCGGCGCGCCGATGCGCGTGAGCGCGTCGTGGATGTCCTCCCAGACGCCGTCGGGGCCCTCGTGGAGGTAGCCGGTGAGGATCGACCCGACTCCGACCTGGTGACCGTGGAGCGCGGCGCCCGGCGCGAGGCGGTCGAGCTGGTGGCTGAAGAGGTGTTCCGCGCCGCTGGCGGGCCGCGAGGAGCCGGCGATCGACATCGCCACGCCCGAGGCGACCAGCGCCTTCACGACGACCCACGCGGACTCCTCTAACCCCTGTCTGATCGAGTCGGCGCTGTCGACCAGCATCTCGGCGGTCATCTGGGAGAGCGCGCCGGCGTACTCGGAGTACTGGACGTTCTTCAGCCGGTGGGCGAGCTTCCAGTCCATCACCGCGGTGTAGTTCGAGATGATGTCGGCGCTGCCGGCGGTGGTCAGTTCCCACGGGGCCTGTGCGAGGATCTCGGTGTCGGCGACCACCGCGAGCGGCGGGTCGGCGGCGACGCTGTGGCGCGTGTCGCCCTCGGGGATAGAGCCCCGGCCGCTGACGATCCCGTCGTGGCTCGCCGCCGTCGGCACCGAGACGAAGCCGACGCCGAGTTCGTGGCTCGCCATCTTGGCGACGTCGACCGGCTTGCCGCCGCCGAGCCCGACGAGGAAGTCGGCGTCCTCGGCGGCGGCGACGTCGATGACGCGCTCGACGGAGCCGAAGCTCGGCTCGTCGACGACGACCGTCGCTGGGTCGGCGTCGGTGAACTGCGCGCGAACGCGGTCGCCTGCGATCCGGTTCGGTGTCTCGCTCGTGACGACGAGGGGCCGTCCGGTCAGGGAGAGTTCGCGAACCGCCTGCCCGAGGTCCGCGAGCACGCCGTGTCCGACGAGGACGTTGCGCGGCAGCTTGATCCACGTCGACTTGTCGAACATACTCGACCATCGCCGGGCACGGTTGAAACAGTTTCCCGTTGGCGACCGCAGACGGGGGTCACAGCAGCAGGGACTGCGCCGCGTCGCTGAGAAAGAGCAGTCCGAACCCGCCGAGCACGAGCGCGGAGAGCGTCGCGACGACCGGCGCGAACGACTCGGCGCGCCGCTCCGCGACCACGAGCGTCGCGGGGAAACCGACGATCCAGACGACGATGCCGCCGAAGAACCCGAGCACCAGCGCGGGGCTACCGGTCTGGACCACGAGCAGCCCCTCCAGCGCCCCTCCGACGTAGGGGGTCTGGCGCAGCACGTCGACGACGCCGGGCCTGAGCATGGCGACGCCGATGGTGAGCCAGAAGAGGATCTGGTAGGGGTTGGTGAGCGCGAGGACGAACGCCTTGCGGAACCCGGTGTTCTTGTCGCGGTCGGGGATCTCCTCCTCGGGCCGGAACGACCCGGTCGCTTCCTGTGCCGCGCCGTAGGCGAAATAGAGCATCAGGAACCCGCCGACGCCGACCATCGCCGCCTGCAGCGTCGGGAACTGGCGGACGAACGCCACGACGCCGAGATACGCGAGCACGAAGAAGGTCGCGTCGGCGGTCATGGCTCCGAGTCCGGCGCGGAAACCGGCCGCCCAGCCCCTGACGACGCTCTCCTCGGCGATGATGGCGTTCATCGGACCCGGCGGTGCCGCGAGCGCGAGGCCGAAGACGACGCCAGCGAGCAACGTCCCCAGCGTAGAGAGCATGGACGTGCGGTATGCGGTCGCCTGTGAAAAGTGACGCGGACCGGCGGTCGGTGCCAGCGACGCCCGCTCAGCAGGGCGGTTCGGCGTCGACCGCGTCCCGCACCCGGATCGACGCGGCGACGGACTCGGGGAGGCTCTGTTCGCGGTCGCCCACTTCGACGGTCACCATCCCGAAGGGGGCGACGTCGACGATCTCGAGTTCGGTGTCCGGCGTGATGCCCGCCCTTTCGAGATACTCCAGTTCCTCCTCGTCGCGGTCGCTCACGCGGGTGACGACGACCCGGTCGCCGACCTCGTACTGGTCGAGACAGCAGGAGCCGTCGCTCTCGGGCGGGGCGAGATCCGCGCCCGGGATCGGGTCGCCGTGCGGGTCGACCGTCGGGTTGCCCAGCACCTCCGCGACCCGGCGCTCGAACTCCTCGCTGATGTGGTGTTCGAGCGCGTCGGCCTCCTCGTGGACCTCGCTCCACGAGTAGTCGAGGTGCTCGGTGAGATACGCCTCCAGCAGGCGGTGGTGTCTGAGCACCTCGAGCGCGATCGTCTCGCCCTCCTCGGTGAGCTCCGCGCCCTTGTACTTCTCGCGCTCGACGAGCCCGCGGTCTTGGAGTTTGCCGAGCATGCTGGTGACGGTGGGCGGCGTCTTGCCGACGCGCTCGGCGATGGCGGAGGTCGAGATCGGAGGCCCCTCCTCTATCTGGAGGACGTAGATCGCTTTCAGATAATCCTCCATCGCGGTGCTGAGCATACGAGCGATTAGACGCGTCTAGCAAAAAAGCGGTTCGGAGCTAATCGACGCTCAGACCCCCTTGCTCATCAGGTGGCTCCGGAGCAGGTCCGCGGTCTTGCCGCCGGCTTCGGTGTTGAGCACGACCACGGTGTCGTCGACGCCGAACTCTCCCTCCCGGGCGAGTTCCCACGCCGCTGCCGCTGCCGCGCCGGCGTTCGCGCCCATCTCGACGGTGGTGCGCTGAGCGACGACGACCGCGCTCTCGAGGATGTCGGCGTCGTCGACGGCGACCGCGTCGCCGCCGGAGTCGACCACGGCCTCGACGGCGAGCGACCCGTCGGCCGGGTCCGCGATCTCCAGTTCGCCGGCGATGGTGTCGGGGGTCTCCCACGGGTCGGGCGCGTCGACGCCGCGCTCGACCGCCGCCGCGATCGGGGCACAGCCGCTCGCCTGTGCGGCATAGAGCGGGGGGACGTCGTCGAGGAGTCCGAGCGCGACCAGTTCGCGAAAGCCCTTGGCGACGCCCGCGAGGAACTCGCCCGTGCCGGTCGGGACGACCAGCGCGTCGGGGGCCGACCAGTCGAACGTCGCCGCGACCTCGAAGGCGACGGTCTTGGCGCCCTCGTGTCGGTAGGGATTGGCGAACTCCCCCACCGGGTAGCGGTCCGCGTCGTCGCCTGCCAGCGCGGCGACGGCGTCGTCGTACCGGCCGCCGACGACCCGCATCTCGCCGCCGTGAACGTTCACCATCGCCTTGTTCGGGAACGGGGCGCGCGAGGGGACGTAGGCGTGTGACTCCAGTCCCGCCCGTCCCGCGTAGGCGGCGGCCGATTGTGCCGCGTTGCCGGGCGAGGCGAGGGTGACCGACTCGGCCCCGGCCTCCCGCGCCGCGGTGACCGCGAGCGACACGCCGCGGTCCAGCGTCGTCCCGGTCGGGTTGCGACCGTCGTCTTTGATCACGAACCGCCCGACGCCGATCTCGTCTGCGAGATTCGCGGCGTCGACGAGCGGGGTCCCGCCCTCCGCGGCGGTGACGGGGTCGGTGAAGGGGAGCAGGTCGGCGAACCGCCACATCGAGTCGCCGGTCGCCGTCGCGACGGCGTCGGCGTCCACGGCGTCCAGGTCGTACGCGGGCGAGAGTGCCCCGCCGCAGTCGGGACAGGGGCCGAGCACGTCGGCGTCGTGGACCGCCTCGCAGTCCACGCACGCGAGTCCGAGAAACGCCTCTGTGGGTTCCATATCCGAGCCTTCGGCGGGAGCGACTAAGCCCTTCCCTTCCGGCGTCGGCGACCCGTTCCCCGACTCGCACCCGCCGCCGCACGGATGCCGGCTCCGGGACGTATAGGTAGCGGGCGCGACAACCGTGTTCCATGGGCGACACGACAGTCGTCGTCGCGGGGGCGGGTCTCGCCGGACTCGTCGCCGCACGGCGTCTCGCAGACGAGGACGCGGACGTGACGGTCTTCGAGCGACGCGGCGAAGTCGGCGGGCGGGTCAGAACCCGCTCCCGGGACGGCTTCACGCTCGACCGCGGCTTTCAGGTGCTCTTCACGGCCTACCCGGCCGTCAGGGCAGAGCTCGACCTGGACGCGCTCGACCTGCGGACGTTCTCCTCCGGGGCGGTCGTCGCACGGCCCGGCGAGCGCTCCACGCTCGCGGACCCGCTCCAGAACCCGACGAAACTCCTCGACACCCTCCGGACCGACGAGGTGACCACGACCGACAAACTCCGGACGCTCGCGCTCCGACAGCACCTCTCGACGCGCACGGACGAGGAGATCTTCTCGGGTCCGGACGCCTCGATCCGGGCGTACCTCCGGGACTGGGGCTTCTCCGAGAAGTACGTCGAGAACTTCGTCGCGCCGTTCTACGGCGGGATCACTCTCGACCGGTCGCTGTCGACCTCGAAGCGAGTCTTCGAGTACACGTTCAAGATGCTGAGCGAGGGCCGGACCGTCGTCCCCGCAGCGGGCATGGGCGCGATTCCGGCACAGCTCGCGGAGACGGCCCGGGACGCGGGGGCGACTATCCACACCGACCGGGCGGTCGAGAGCCTGCAGGCCGACGACGACGGCGCGACGGTCTACACGGGAGAGGAGGCGGTCGACGCCGACGCCGTCGTCGTCGCGACCGACCCGCGGTCGGCCCGCGACCTGACCGGCGTCTCGTCGATCCCGACCGACGCCCGCAGTTGTGTCACCCAGTACTACAGCCTGCCCGAGTCGCTCCCGGTCGGGCGGACCATCGTGCTCAACGCCGCGGACGCCGCCCCCAACAGCGTCGCGCCGCTCTCGACGGTCGCCCCCGAGTACGCGCCGGCGGGGTCGGAGCTCCTGAGCGCGACGTTCCTCGGCGACGACTCCCTCGACGACTCCGAGGCGTCGCTCGAACGGCGGACCCGCGAGGCGCTCTCGTCGTGGTTCCCCCGACGCTCGTTCGAGGAACTAAAGCGAGTGCACACCAGCCGTATCGAGTTCGCCCAGTTCGACCAGCCGCCGGGCGTCCACGACGACCTGCCCGACGCCCGCGCGCCCCACGGCCGGGCCTACCTCGCCGGCGACTACACCCGCTGGTCGTCGATTCAGGGCGCGATGGAGAGCGGGCAGGACGCCGCCGCGGCGGTGCTGGCAGACCTCGACGTCTGATCAGTCCCGCAGGAAGGCCTCGTCGCCGTGCTCCTCGCGGAGTCGCGCGAACGCCTCGCGCTGTTCCTGCAGGGCCGCGGGGAGCGTCTCGTAGGCGTGTGCGAACATCCCGTCCGGGTCGGCCTCGTAGGACTCCGCCTCGTCGACGACGGCGGCCACCTCGTCGTCGGCGGCCTCTCTGATGGCCGCCTCGCGCTCGTCGTCGAGGCGGCCGGTGTCGCGGAGGAACTGCTCCAGTCTCGAGATCGGATCTTTCTCCCGCCAGCGCTCGACCTCCGCCTCGTCGCGGTAGGCGGTGGGGTCGTCGGCGGTCGTGTGCGCGCCGAAGCGGTACTGCACCGCCTCGATGAGCGTGGGTCGCGGCTCGCCCTCGTCGGGGTCTCGCGCCTTCTCGACGGCCTCGCGGGTCACCTGATAGACCGCGAGCGGGTCCATCCCGTCGACGCGCACGCCCTCGAAGCCGTAGGCCTCGGCCTTCTGTGCGAAGGTCTCCGAGGCGGTCTGGCGCTCCTGTGGCACCGAGATGGCCCACTGGTTGTTGTTGCAGAAAAATATCGTCGGCGTGTCGAAGACGCCCGCGAAGTTCATCCCCTCGTGGAAGTCGCCCTCGCTGGTCGCGCCGTCGCCGAAGTGACAGAGAAAGGCCGTCTCCTCGCCTTTCAGCTTCGAGGCCCACGACATCCCGACCGCGTGGGGGATGTGGTCGGCGATGGTGATGTTGAGCGGGAAGACGTTCTCCTCGGCCAGCCACTCGTTGCCGATCTCGTGGCCGCGCCAGTACGCGAGATACTGCCACGAGAGGCCGCGCACGACGACCGAGCCGTGTTCGCGGTACTGATAGAGGATCCAGTCGTCGTCCGCCAGCGCGTAGGTCGAGCCGACCTGCGAGCCCTCCTGACCCGCGAGCGGTGCGTAGGTTCCCATCCGCCCCTGTCGCTGGAGCGAGACGGCTCGCTCGTCGAGTCGTCGCGAAGTCACCATGTCACGGTACATTCCGAGCAGCGTCTCGTCGGCGAGGTCGGGGACGTCGCCGACCGGTCGGCCGTCCTCGTCGAGGACGCGATACGGTTCGTCCGCCATCACAGCCCGGTCAACACGGACCGACGGTAAATAGCCACAGGACGTAGCCCTCGCGCCCCCGTCTCAGAGGAGACCCCGGAACTCCCCGAGCGGCGGGAAGGAAAGCGTCTCCGCGCCGGCCTCGTCTCTGACGACCGGGCGGAGCGCGTCGGCGTCGGTGACGAGCGGCGAGTCGAAGTCGGCCGTCCGGTACTGGTTCACGACGACCCCCGGCGCGAGCGTCGTGAAGGCGGGGAGCATCAGGACGTCGCCGCCGCGGAACGTCCCCGGACCGTAGAGATAGCAGGGGTGGCGCACGCCCTCGACGCGGAGGACGGGGTGGTCGTGGCCGACCAGATAGCGGTCCGCGTCGCCGTCGGGTCGCTCGTGGCCGTGACAGACCAGCGTGCCGTCGGTCAGTCGGTACTCGTCGCGGACCGGTCCGTCCCACAGGTCGGGCAGCGCGGCGTCGTGGTTCCCTGCGACGAGGACCGGGCGCGGCCCGGCCGCCTCGCAGGCCTCGACCAGCGCGCCGAGCGCGTCGACTGCTCGGCCCGAGCCGTCGAACCGGTGGAGGACGTCGCCGGCGAACACGACCGTCGCCGGGTCGAACGTCGAGAGCAGGTCGAGCAGGCGCTCCTCGATGTCCGCCCGCTCGCGGAGGGGGAACGCCACCGCGGAGTCGGCCGCGCGGCCGAGATGGAGATCGGAGAGGACGAGCGCGTCCGGACCCGAGAGGTAGACCGCGCGGTCGCGAACCGAGGCGTCGAGCATCGGCGAAACCTCGGTCTCGACGGGCATAGGCGTGCCGGGACGGGTGGATTTTTAAGTAGTCTCTCCCTGGATTCGGAGTATGAGCGGGGCGCTGGAGGACAAGCGGACCGCGACCCGGTTTCGTATCCTCGTCGAGATCGCCGACCGCCAGCCAGCGGTGAGCCAGGGCGAGATCGCGGAGGCGGTGGGCGTCACGAGTCAGGCGGTCTCGGAGTACATCCGGGCGCTCGTCGAAGACGGCTTCGTCGAGAAGGAGGGTCGGTCACGGTATCGAGTCACCAACGAGGGCGTCGACTGGCTCTTCCAGGAGGCGAAGGCCATCCGTCACTACGCCGAACACGTCACCGAGGACGTACTCGAGAGCGTCCAAGAGGACGCGGCCATCGCCACCGACGACGTGGCGGCGGGCGAGACGGTCACGCTCACCATCGAGGAAGGACTCCTGCACGCCACGCCGGGCGACGAGGGGCCGGCCACCGGCGTCGCGACGACCGACGCCAGCGCCGGCGAGGACCTGAGCGTCACCGGCTTCGAGGGCGTCATCGAGATGGACGCCGGGACGGTCGAGGTCTACCAGGTCCCGGCGGTCCGGTCGGGGGGGAGCCGCGCGGTCGACGCGGCCGCGCTCGCGAGCGCCTGTGCGTCGGCCGACGTCGTGGTCGCCACGGGCGTCGAGGCGGTCGTGGCGCTCCGGACGGCCGGCATCGAACCCGCCGTCTGGGTCGCGGCCGCCGACGTCGCGGTCGCGGCCGCGTCCCGCGGCATCGACGTCGCCGCCGTCGTGACGGCGGACGAACTCGGGCGCGTCACAGACACGCTCCGGGACGGCGACGTGAGCTACGAGCTCGGCGATCTCTGACCGAGCGGCCGTGACGCGTCGACGCGTCAGTCGGCGTGCTCTTTGGCGGTCGTGTAGGCCTCGCGGAGCCGTTTGAACTGCTCGCCGTCGCCGCCGTGGTCCGGATGAACCTCCTTGACCTGCGACCGATAGGCGTCCGTGACGTCGTCGAGGTCGGCGGAGGTCGGGAGCCCGAGGTGGTCGAACGCCTCGGCGACCGGGTCCGCGACGGGGTCGGGGTCGACGTCCGGCACCTCGAAGGGGAGCCGGCGGCCGAGTTGCGCGCCGGGCATCTCGTGTTCACAGAGAACCGCCCGCGTGCCGGCCCGTTCGATCCGGAAATACGCCTGCGCGTCGAACGTGATGGCGACGTCCCGGTGGGGCAGGTAGAACGCGACCGATTCGCCGTGCACCCGGTGGTCCTCGGCGAACGGTTCGCCGATGGTCCGGAGGTAGTCACGGATCTCCGCTCGCCGGCGGACCGTCCCGTCCATGCGATTCGCGCCGGTCGTCTCGGGCGCGGGAAAGAGGCTCTCGCCGGCCCAGAAGATGCCGGCGACGGCGACGGACGCGACGGCTCCGAGGCCCAGTCCGACGACGAGCCACGTCGGAAGGAGCGAGAGCCACTCCGGAGTCACACCCACCCTTGTGGGTCAGCGGTAATCAATCACTCGCTCGGACGGGGAACTCTCCCGGCGACGCGGCGAGAGGAACGGCGGAGCCGATTCGGTTCGAGGCCGCCGACAGCGCCGAACGGACGCAGATCGGCGAGGAGTCGACGAAGTCCGCCGTGCGGGCGGCGCGACTCGAGACGGGCGGAACGGGGGACTGCCTCCGACGCGCGACGGCTGTGTCGCCTGTGACACACCGGTCCGGCCGGGAGCGCCGCGGCGACGACTGGACGGCGGATCCGCGACCGGGCGCCGAACGTCCTACGGTCTGGTCTCCAGCCACTCCTCGAACGCCCAGAAACAGTCCGAGCAGAGGCGTCCTTCGAGCGTCGTCGACGAGTCGCTCGCGTCCTCGATCCGGTATCGCTGGTGACGCGCCTGTGTCTCGGCGAGTTCGGTGCCGCACTTGTCGCAGTGCTCCACCATGCCCGGACGGTGGTGGCGAAGACGGGTAAATGTGGGGCCGTCGACGCTCGGCGCTACCGGGCGACCAGACTCGCGCCGTCGAACTCGGTGCGCTGGTAGTCGACCTCCATCAGGTCGAGGATGGTGGGCGCGATGTCGTACAGGTCGGCGTCCTCGATGAGGGCGTCGGGGTCGTCGACGAACAGCGACGCGTTGTCGAAGCTGTGCATCCCGTTGCGCGGGCCGGTGCCGAAGACGTCCTCGTGGCCCTTGAACCCCGCCTTCAGGTCGAAGCCGTAGTTCGGGATGGCGACCAGGTCCGGCGCGATGACGTCGTGGTCGCCCCGGAACGCCTCCTCCTTCTCGACGACGCGGTCACAGACCTTCCGGCCGTCGGGCCCTTCGAGCGATTCGAGCGCCGCCTTCAGTTCGGCGCGCTTCTCTTCGTACTCCGACTCGGGCACCGAGCCGCGGGGTTCGCGGCCTTCGAGGTTGACGTAGAACCGACCGGGGATGAGCGAGTAGGCCTCGGTGTCGTCGGCGATGTCCGAGAGTTCGTCGTGGTCGTCGGTCTCGTAGGAGAGCCAGCCCTCCTCTTCGAGCCACGCGTTGAAGTGGACCTCGTAGTCGAGCGAGGTGAAGCCGTGGTCCGAGGCGACGACGAGGGTGACGTCGTCCGCGAGCGTCTCGCGGATCTGGCCGACGTAGTCGTCGAGTTTGCGGTAGAACTCGAAGAACTCGTCTCTGTACTCGCCGTCCTCCTCGTAATCTCTGAACAGGAAGTGGTTGACCCGGTCGGTCGTCATGAAGACGCCGAAAAAGAGGTCCCAGTCGTCCTGCTCGAGATAGTGCTCGAACGCCTCGAACCGGCGGTCGAGGGTCTCGTTGGCGTTCTCGACGAAGTCTCCCTTGTCGTCTTTGTGTCCGAGTTTCGCGTTCGCGTCGAGGTGGTAGTCGATCGACTGGAGGTAGTCCCGCAGTTCGTCGGGGTAGGCGGCCTTGTCGACGCCGGGCGAGAGGAACCCCGAGACCATGCGCTGGACGTTCCGCTGGGGCGGGAACGTGACGGGGACGTTCATCACGGTGGCGTCCCGTCCGTCCTGCGAGACCCGGTCCCAGAGGCGGGTCGCCTGCACGTCTCGCCCCATCGGAATGTAGGTGTCGTAGGAGCCGTTCTCGCGGTCCTGGAAGCCGTAGACGCCCGTCTCACCGGGATTGACGCCCGTGGTCAGCGCCGGCCAGCAGGCGCTCGACTCCGGCGGGACGATGCTGTCGATCGGTCCTGCGCTTCCCTCCTCCGCGAGCGCCGCGAAGTTGGGGAATTCGTCCGGATGCTCCTCGAGGAGGCTGAACGGCACCCCGTCGATGCCGATGAAGGCGACGCGTGGATGGTCCGTGCCACGCAGTCGGTCGAACAGTCCCATGCACCCGCATACCTTCGATGGGCATATGAGTCTTGCTTTGACGTGTTGGGGGAGAACTCGCGTGCGGAGAGCGAGACACCGCCGAAGGAGCGAAGTAGCGCCCGCGCCAACCGAATCCCGTGAAAGAGTACGAGCGCAAGCAACTGCTCGAACGCGTCTCCCGCGAAGGCGCGACCGTGGGTGCGTCCATCCCGGACCGGATCGAGATCCAGGGCGAGGAGCTGAACCTCCAGGAGTTCGTCTTCGAGATCAAACGCAGGGACACGATCCCGGCCGGCGAACGGGAGCGCGTCGAAAAGGCAAAGCGGAATCTCCGCCGCGAGCGGCGCGAGCGCCTCGAGGTCATCGAGGCCGGCGAGGTGAGTTTCGAGGCGGGCGAGCGCCTCGTCGAGAGCATCATCGGCATCGACCGGGCGCTCGAAGCGCTCGAACAGCTCCGCCCGAGCGACGTCCAGCAGGAGGCCGAGATGCAGGAGACCGCCGACACGAAACGCTGGATGAACTTCCTCCGGAAGGCGCTGGGCCACGAGGACGCAAGCAGTCGGCGCGGAGGGCTGTAGATGGCCCGCAACGACGAGGTGGCCACACGGCTCGAAGAGTTCGCCGACCTGCTCGAAGCCAGAGACGTCGAGTACAAGCCACGCGCCTACCGCCGCGCCGCCGAGAACGTCCGCGAGTATCCGCGAGCGATCGAGGATCTCGCCGCCGAGGGTGCCGACGCGGTACGGGAGATAGACGGCGTCGGCGACGCCATCGCGAGCAAGGTCGTCGAGTACGTCGAGACCGGTAGCATCGAGGAACTCGAAGACCTCCGCGAGGAGCTCCCGGTGGAGATGGCAGCGCTGACGAGCGTCGAGGGCGTCGGCCCGAAGACGGTCGGCAAACTCTACGAGGCGCTCGGGGTCACGACGCTCGACGAGCTGGAGGCCGCCGCCCGCGACGAGCGAATTCGAACGGTGAGTGGGTTCGGCCCCAAGACCGAGGAGAACATCCTCGAGAACGTCGAGTTCGCCCGGCAGTCCCAGGAGCGGTCGCTACTGGGGAAGGCCCGTCCGGTCGGCGAGCGCCTCCGCGACCACCTGCTCGACCACGACGCCGTCGAGCGCGCCGAGATCGCGGGGTCGCTCCGCCGCTGGCGCGAGACGATCGGCGACGTCGACGTGCTCGTGGGGAGCACCGACCCCGAACCGGTGGTCGACGCGTTCACCGACTGGTCGGAGGCGACCGACGTCGTCGAAGCCGGCGAGAGCAAGGCCAGCGTCCGCGCCGACGACATGCGGGTCGACCTCCGCGTCGTCGTCCCCGAGGAGTTCGGGAGCGCGCTCCAGTACTTCACCGGGAGCAAGGCCCACAACGTCCACCTGCGAAACGTCGCCATCGAGCGGGGCCTCAAGATGAACGAGTACGGCGTCTTCGACGTCTCGGACGTCGAGGACGACGCCGACCAGCGTGCCGGCGAGCGCCTCGGCGGCGCGACCGAGGCGGAGATGTACGACGCGCTCGACATGCCGCTGATACCGCCGGACCTCCGGGAGGACCGCGGCGAGATCGAGGCCGCCCAGCGCGACGACCTTCCCGACCTCCTCGCGGAGGGCGATATCCGGGGCGACCTCCACACCCACACGGAGTGGTCCGACGGCGACAACACCATCGCGGAGATGGTCGAGGCCGCCGCCGACTTCGGCTACGACTACCACTGCGTCTCGGACCACGCCGCCGGCCCCGGCGTCTTCGGCAACACGGGTCTCTCCGAATCCGAACTCGAAGAGCAGCTCGACGCCGTCGCGGCCGTCGCCGAGGACGCCCCCATCGAGGTGTTCACCGGCGTCGAGACGAACGTCACCGCCGAGGGCGACCTCTCGACCGACGACGCCCTGCTCGAACGCCTCGACGTCGTCGTCGCCTCGCCCCACGCCGCGCTCGGACAGGACGCCGAGACGGCGACCGAGCGCATCGTCCGGGCGGTCGAACACCCCCTCGTCGACGTACTCGGCCACCCGACCGGACGACTCATCAACCAGCGAGCGGGACTGGAGCTCGACTACGAGGCCGTCGCGGAGGCGGCCGTCGACCACGAGACCGCGCTCGAAGTCAACGCCAGCCCGTACCGACTCGACCTGAACGGCGAGGCGGTCCGCGTCGCCGTCGAGGCGGGCGCGACGGTCGTCGTGAACACGGACGCCCACCGCCCGGCGGAACTCGCGAACGTCCGCTACGGCGTCCACACGGCGCGGCGCGGCTGGGCCGAGACGGCGGACGTGTTGAACGCCCGCGACGCCGCGGGCGTCAGGGAGTTTCTCCACTGACGATGCGACTCCTCCTCGACACCATGCTCGGGAAGCTGACGACCTACCTCCGGATGTGCGGCTACGACGCCGCCTACACGCTGGACCGGGGAGTCCAGGCAGACGACGAGGTGCTCGAGATCGCGGTCGGCGAGGACCGCACGCTGTTGACCCGCGACGCGCAGCTCGCGGCCCGAGCGCCCGAGAGCCTCCTGCTTCGCGAGCGGGACGTGACCGATCAGCTCCGGGAACTCGCCGTCGCCGGTTACGACCTCAGCCTGCCCGACGAGCCGGTCCGGTGTAGCGCCTGCAACGGGTTGGTCGAGCGCGTCCCGGCGGGCCACGACCGTCCCGAGTACGTCCCCGACGAGGGCGCGCTCTGGCGGTGTCGCGACTGCGGACAGTACTTCTGGATCGGGAGCCACTGGGATGACGTCGCGGCGCGACTGCGACGGGTCCGCGACGCGGCCGGAGCGAACGAGGAGGAGTGAAGTCGCCGTCGCGTCAGTCGCCGTCGGTCCGGGCGCGCCACGACTCGCAGGCGTCCATGTCGTCCATCAGTTCGTCGTGGAGGCCGCAGTGGGGCTGGATGCCGTCGCCGGTCCGCACGTACTGGAAGTGCGTGCAGTTGCCGCAGTAGGCGTCCGCCGGCGCCGACGACGAATCGGAGACGACCTCCGCGCCGTCGCTTCCGTCGGGCGTCCCGCCGAAGTCGGTGATGTCGTCGGTCGTCGCGCCGCCGTCGCTGACCGTGCCGCCCCCGGTCTGCGTGTCGACTTCGCCGTCCGGCGTGTTACCGAACAGTCCGACGCCGCCGAAGCCGCCGAGCGAGGAGCGCTCGACCTCGACGACCTTCGTCTCGCCCTTCCTGGTGACCTCCATCTGCACCGTGCCGCCGGGGTCGTTGCGCGTCTTGAAGTTCGCCACCCCGACGAAGAGCGACCAGAAGGTCGTGATCGTCCCGAGGAAGTAGACGACGACCGTCGGGAGCGTGAGGTTCGCCAGTCCGGCGCCGCAGTTCGAGCCGGACCACTGACACGGGTAGGCGTGCCAGAACAGGCCGACGCCGAGGACGGCGATGCTCGCGCCGATGATGGCGGCCGCCTTCGTCCGACGATTCGACGGCAGAACGGCGAAGATGCCGAGGAAGACGGCGGGGACGCCGAGGCCGCCGAAGAGACCGCCGAGCTTGCGGACGTCGGTGATGGTCGTGCCGCCTCCCACCAGGAGATCGGTCGCCCCGACGACGATGCCCGCCACGAGCATGACGGCCCCGACGCCGAAGATTCCGACTCCGAAGTACAGCCGTCGGAGGTCCGTGCCATTTCCCCCCTCGCCCTCGTACACCTCCGAGAGACTGGTCATACCGCGGGATACGGATTCGGGACACTAAACCCTACGTCAGACGCTCGTGTGACGACGGGAGGCTCGAAGGTCGAAGAGATTAATGTCGGTGGAAGTCTAGCGCCGAACATGGCTGACGAGGAAGAAGACGAGGGTCCGGTCGTCGAGCTCGGTGAGGGAGAACCGGTCGAGGGCGCACCGCTCGCACGGGTCGCCTCCCGGCTGACGTGGCCACAGGAACGCAGTTTCGTCGAACGCAAGGAGGGCGACGCAGTCGTCCGGACGCCCGACGGCCCGAGAGAACTCGCGGACCTCCTCGAGGAGGCGGGCGAGACCTACTTCGAGTCGCGCCAGCACTTCGTCGAGGAGATACAGTCCGTCACCGGCGTCGCTCCCGTACAGACCGAGGAGTGACGGTCCACTCGCCGTGTCGCTCGCGCGTCTCCGGAAGCTCTCGTGGGTCCAGCGCTCGTTGCTTCTGGGAGCGGTCCTGACCGTTCTCTGGACGGAGTTCGTCCCCTCGGGCAACCTCACGTACCGCGCGGCACACGACGCGGTCCTGTTTCTTTTCGTGCCGGGAGCGCTGGCGGTCACCCACGGCCGCCGACTCGGCTGGCGCGTGAACCGTCGCGCAGTCCGACACGCGGTCGCACTCGCGCTGTTCGTCCTCCCGTTCTATCTGGTGGGTTCCTCGCTCCCGAGCGTCAGAGCGTACTATCCGATGTGGCAGACGACGGTCGCACCGCTCGACTTTCTCCCGCACGCGGCCCAGCAACTCGTCGTCGTCGTCGCCGCCGAGACCTACTACCGGGGGCTGCTCTGCGTGGGCGTCCGCGAGATCGGGTTCAAGAGCGTCTTCATCAGCCCCGTCGTCTACGCGCTCCACCACGTGGGCAAACCGCCGATCGAACTGCTCCTGTCGGGACCGACCGACGTGCTCTTCGGCGCGGTCGACTACCGGAGCGAGTCCATCCTCCCGTCGGTCGTCGCTCACGGACTCGGCCTCGCGCTGCTCGACTGGCTCGTGCTCCACCCGCCGCTGTTCGAGGCGGCGGCGGTGCTCCGGTGGCTCTCGTGGCTCCCGATACCGCTGTGAGTCGACTGGACCGGGGCACACGGCCCCCGACAACCCCACATATTTTCGATTTTCGAGCCGTAGCTAGGGTGTGATGACGCTCCCAATCGACCCGTCACAGCTGACCTCGGAGGACATCGGCGAGAAGCGTGCGACGCTCGAGATGGACCACGAGGACGCCGTCGAGCACGTTCGCGAGACGTTCGCCGACGCGGGTTTCGGCGTCGCCGTCGAGTTCTCCGCGTCCGAACTGCTGAACGAGAAGATCGACGCCGGCCGCGATCCCTACTACGTGCTCGGGGCCTGCAATCCGGCGATCGCCGACCGCGCTCTCGACGCGACCGACAACCGGATGGGCGCGCTCTTTCCCTGTAACGTGGTCGTCTGGGAGAGCGAACCGGGCGTACAGGAGGTCTACCACGTCAGCATCATGAAGATCGCCCGCCTCGTCGGGATGGCCCCCGACGACGAGACGATGGAAGAAATCGTCGCCGACACCGGCGAACTGGTCGACGAGGCGGTCGCGAACCTCGAGGCGGCCTGAGACGGTCAGTCGGGCCGGAACTCCTCGACGGAGTCTGTCTCCGCCTCGCCGCGTTCTACCATCCGCGCCATGGCGAGATACTCCACCGCTTCCGCCGTCCTGCGCGTGTGCTCTGCGATCTGAGAGAGCTTGTAGACGAAAAACGCGAGGACGGCCAGCGGCACCAGTCCCGAGAGCACCGCGAACAGCACACCGAAGCCCGTCATCTGGAGGGGTTCCATGGCGTTTCTGCGCGAGCGGGGCGCATAAATCCCGGCCAGACGACCGAGTAGACGGCTCAGAAGTCGGCGAGCGTCGACTGCAGCCCCGCGACCATCGTCGATTTGCGCCGCAGATCCGAAAGCGAGACGGGGAGATACTCCGTGAGCTGACGGACGGCCGCCGGGAACGACTCGGCCGCCGCGTGGTCGCCCTCGAACGCGTGGCGGACGCCCTCGCGGACCTGCCAGACGCCGACGGGACCCCAGTACTCGTCGGAGACGTGCCTGAGCACGAGCACCTTCGCCTGCCGGCCGACCGCTTCGAGGTGTTCGAGCACCCCGAGCCGTGCGGCGTAGTACGCGCCGGCCGTCTCGTCGACGTAGGTCGTCCGCCCCTCGTAGCCCTCGCTGGCGCTCGACATGTAGACGCCCTCCTCCGGATCCGGGTTCCAGACGCTGCCGGGCGCTTTCATCTCGACGAGTTCGTACTCCCAGCGCCCGGGCGCGAGGACGACCCAGTAGGCGTTGCCGAGATACTCGTTGCGGTAGATCTCGATCGAGTCGACGCTCCGGGCGTCGCGGATGCGTCCCCGGAGATACTGACCGACGGTGTCGTCGACCGCGGTGATAGACCAGCGCGTCGGGACGAGTCGCCGGTTCTCGCCGCGGCCCAGCGCGCCCGCAGAGAGGATGGTGTTGACGTCGTAGACGTCGAACCCCCGCCGGTAGAGGTAGGTCATCGCCCCCTGTGCGTTCCAGTCGTCGTCTTCGAGCGTCTTCTTCACCGGACGCGGGACGTGCGGGTTCTCGGCCAGTTCGGCCGAGCGAGCGGTCGCGCGGGGCCCCGTCGGGGTGGCGACGTCGGGGTCGTCGACCCCGAAATCGAGGTCCGGGCCCTCGTCGAGGCCGATCTCGACGCTCACCGGCCGGTCGGCGATGGCGACCTCGCGCTGCACGCCGACGAACCCGTCCCACGCGTCGTGGACGTTCGCGTCGGCGGACCGCGAGGAGTTGAGCAGGCTCGTCCGACGCCGGAACACGTCCTCGATGCCGACGCCCTCGGCGTACCACTCGGCGCTGGTCTCGAACTTCGCGGCCTCGTCCTCGTGACCGACTGGCGAGAGAATCCCCGTCGAGACGTTCGGATAGCTGGAGCGGCCGACGAATATCGACGGCGAGACGCTCCCGAAGACCGAGTCGCCCTGCACCGTCTCCTCGAATCGGTCCCGAAACGTCTCGAGGTGGTCGAGGACGCCGTAGGACTTCTCGCGGGCGAGTCGCCGCCGCTCGGCTCGCTCGTTCGCTTCGAGGTCCACGTACTCGTCGAGCCGCATTCGTCGGAATTTCGTGACGTGGCGGCTTGAAGCTTCCCGTGGAGCGAACAGGCGACGCGGTCGTGGACGCGGTGACCCCGCTCGGTGCGTCGCACTCCAGTCTCGACCGACGCGGGGCCGTACTCAGGTCACGTCGGCACTGGTCACGTCTTGGGTTAAAAGTGTCCGCACCGACGGCCGTCGGGACCGGAGTCAGCGGCGCCGCGACGAGCGGCTCAGCTGTGGATTCCCATCGCCTCGATCTGCTCTTGATACCGGTTCCGGATGGTGACCTCGGTGACCTGCGCGACGTCGGCGACCTCGCGCTGGGTCTTCTTCTCGTTGCAG